>Ga0209935_1003437_pt1 | contig 16367 bp, 18 predicted proteins | sample ThiBio_1000_plan_2_FD_183958 | JGI IMG/M metagenome (GOLD analysis project Ga0209935, IMG submission 183958) | Wastewater bioreactor microbial communities from Cape Town, South Africa - Thiocy_cont_1000_plan (SPAdes) | ecosystem: Engineered > Bioreactor > Thiocyanate-remediating >... | reverse complement strand
AGGAATCACGTTGATTACCATCCCCTTCTGGTGGGATGGTGTAGTAGCGAGGTACTCATTCTCTCTCTCTTTCTCTCTCTCTCTCACTCTCTCTCTCTCTCTCTCTCTCTCTCTCTCTCTCTCTCTTCTCATATACGCACTCTAACCTTCCTTTCCCACTAAATAAAGCTTAGCGGCTACCATCAGACAAGATCGGCCTGACCTTCTCGCTGACTATGTGCCTCCTAATGGGGTGGCTATGGCGCCCATACCTGAAGTGATGCCCGTAGCACATAATCAGACAGTTGAGATACCCGACATCGGACAGCCCTCTTTGGCTTGTATGTTCACTATGTCCCGCTTTGACCCCACTAATTGGTACAACCCACACCTCTTTCCAACTCTCTCCTTTATACACCTTCTCACAACTCCAAAAAGGTGGGTATTCGAAAAATTCGATGGTGTGAGAGGATTTTGGAATCCTTTAAAAAAGACATTCTATTCTCGGAAAGGCAATGTATTCACTCTACCCAAGGAAGTGATCGATGCCATGCCCGACGACCTCTTTTTGGATGGAGAACTATGGTACCATAGATTCCTATTACCCATTTATATAATTGGTAAAATATTTACCTATTCTCATCAACCCAAAAAAAAGGTTTGGGAGAGATAACTACCAAGAGGCTTCAAAGCTCTCCAGATTTGATCAATCAGGATTGGATTGGGCAAGCTTTAGCTATATGGTATATGATATACCCAACCACAGAGGCACCTACGAACAAAGATATAGCCTTCTAGGTACTTAACAAGAACTTCCTTTTATATATTGATGACGTCATCCTTTTTTATTTTCAAAAGAGGAAAGGTTAAGGGAAAAGAAGTACAGGTACATAGAGCTGGCCAGAAAGGAGGTATGCAAAGGTGTGCCACACCTCGAGAAATTTTTCCAAGATGTGGTGGACAATGGCGGTGAAGGGGTCATCCTTCGTAAGCCATCCTCGCCCTATCAACCCGGCCGATGCCCCGGTTATTTAAAACACAAGGTACCTCCCTCTCTTTGCAACTAACTTGCTTATCCTGATTAAATGCCTTTTCCAAGAAATTCAGAGACGCTGAAGCAAAAGTCCTTAGGGTAGTGGGACCATATCAATGGGAGTGTGAATTGTACGTTAAAATTAAGTAACAAAATGGCAAGATTTAACCCTTCCCCTCCCCCCTCCCCCCAAAATCTGCTGTAAACCTATAGACCAAATGGGATAACATTTAAAGCGGATGCAGGAAGCGTCGAATTTGTAAAGAGATGGAATCCACAGCCGGGGGATGTAGTGAGCTTCAAACATCATGGCTTCCTCCTCGCTACAAAGAAGCCCAAATTGCCGACACTTTATCGTCTGCGATCGGATCTTACCTGGGATGATGTTGTACAGAACTGGAAAGAGGACAAACCGTCACCTGCAGGTACAACTCATCCTCCATTGCCTTACCCCCCCCCCCCTCAAATCCAAATAAGGCAATAGGTTTTTTCCATTTTAATATTCGAATACATAAATAGTGGCACCTTTACAGAAACCAAGACAACGGCGCGGGAAAAACAAGACCTACTGGACCGACGCGACCCACCGAAGGGCATTCTTCATGGAATATGCGAAGGAGATGCAAATCGACTATCGATCCCCTGATGCTTGGAACAAGATCTCAATATACGACCTACTTGCAAAGAAGGTAATTCATATTGCCCTTCCTTGTCCTTCTTTGTTACAATCATCATCATAAATTAGGGAACTGGTCCTCTTGCCTTGTATGAAGGATCCTTAGTAGAGGCTCTCAGAGATACCTTTCCTGAACTTGACTTTGCTTCGCTCAAAGGTGACAAACATATAAGGAAAGAAAAGCAGTCCTTTTTTAACGTGCTTTATGTATGTGGGCAGATACAAGAAGAAAAGGACGTAGATATTGGAATGATCAGAATAACTGTCGTGCGTACTTTGACGAATGGGCACGAAAGCAAGGCTTCGACCCGCTCGATCCTGAAAACTGGTACGCGAGACGACTACCTAGGCGCCACTCCCTATCGGCCAAATACGGCATGCGAAAGGCTATCCAGCTTGCATACCCCGAGGTTGACTTTGCGAGATGGAAGAAAATGAAGCTGAAGAAGCAGCGAAGGGCAAATTCTGTGATTAGAGTGAAACGTTTGGTGATGGCAACAACCATCCCACCACCAACCACATGACAGCTATGACAGCCCTGAACTTTTGTGTTCTTCGGCAGAAATGTAGAGGACGCTGGTAGTTGGGTAAATAAATAAATAAGATACAAATAAGTAATAAAATAAAATGAAATAGAACGGAACTTTAATTTCTCACAATAATAATAAAACAAAATAGATAAACGAGAACTTTCTGGGCGTAAAGACGACAAAGGGCTGTTGTTCCCCGTTGCACGACCACTGAAACCTTCCGTCACGAATTTCCACCATCAAGATGCTCGCAGCAACTTCAACAACGCAACGATCACAAAAGAACCTCAAATTACATTCGAGCCAAAAGCACAAGGCGGATTGTGAAGATTACGAAGGCGAAGGCAAGAAAGTTCGTCTAGCACAAGACGAAAAAGTGTTGGCAGTGAAGGACAAAAAAGGAGTGTTTCTATCAAAAGTGACCGCCAAGAATCTCGACAAAGTAGACGTAGTCATTCGAGTGCGGAGAGAAGATGTGGTGGAGATTCGAACAGCTAATGATCAACTAATTGGCATGGATGTGGATGGGGCGGTTTATCTAGCTGATCCAAACAATTGTTCAGAAATTGAGACAGAGTACATCTCTCCGCCACCCACATTGTGTTCGTTTTGTCTGAGTTTGATTCATCGTCAACCCCTTAAACTTAGGTTTCGATTGGAAAGACATCGAAAAGGAAAGAAAGTGGCCTTCTATTCCCTTCCTTACCAGTTCTATTTGGGCGTTGGCGGATTCTTGGGGCGAGGGACAAAGTTGGGCGGTCACAAGGATCTTGGACATGGAGAACTGTTTGAGGAACAACCTGCGTCAAACTCATCCTGAATTTGAGCTACCTGAACCGAATTCAATACTTCATATACACTTATCTTCTGTATATATCCTTCTAGTTCTACTTGTGATCCTCAACCCCGCGGGGTCGTTTGGTACGCAGATAAAATAGCAAGCGCACTGTTAGCTGATTGGCTTTCAAGCCGTCAACCTCGGTCCACCTGTCACATCATCTATGAGCTTGTCCTTTCGAGCGTTCTTCTTCCTCTCCGTCAGTGTAACTCCTTTTGTTGGGTTTTTTAAGAGATGAGAGGGTGGCAGTGAGACCGCTAGGGGGTTATATGAGGTCACCTTGCAGCTCGGGGAAGGAATCCGCAAGAGCTTTTTGGAGGGAGAAGCTATAAGCCGCCAGTAGCCTTCCCTATTTAAAGGCGGTCATACATTGCCATATATGTCTGCTAGTGTTAGACAAACCTGTCTTGCAATAATATCTTTAGTTTTCACTTGCCGCCAATTGCTGGCCAAGAGGGGATCGAATTCCATCTCCTTTGCTATCCCTTCGAAAAACGCACGTCGATTATTTCTATCTTGCCAATACTCTATAGACTCTCCTGTTTGGCGGGACTTGCGTACAGGGAATACCCCTATTGATGAAAATGAATAGTTGTCAATCATCTTTTTCAAGGAAAGGCGAAAATAATAAAAAAACGGAGAAGGGGGGTATATCCTACCTGTCCAATCTAATTCAGGGAAGGTGTCCGAGAATGCGAGGTCTTTGCGCCATTGATATCGGTCAAGGATCCCAGTACCCTTGCGAGATCGAATCTGATCGTTGGTAATGTATAGCCAATTTGTAGGCACCAAGGGATCGAACCGCAAGTCCTCCGCCATCTTGATGAAGAACTCCCTCCTGTGCTCTTTATCATGCCAATACCTTCTTGGCTGGTTACTCGAAACTGGCCGTCTTATGGGTAAAGCTGTATGAATAACGTTACTAACGCTACAAAAAGCTTTAAAAATAAAAATATGATAAAATAAAAAGTAAAATAAAAAATAGAAAATAAAGTGAAATAAAAAATAAGGACGAAGAGTAAATTAAACTTAAAATATAAAATATAGAAAAATAAAAATAACAATTGTTATGGCCATTGTAAAGAATTTAAACTCCTTCACTAAGTACCTGTGGGCTTGAAGACTTGATCTTTCCAATTATTCACAACTTGTTCCCATGTCAAATCAGTGCGCATTCTATACAGGGTGGGCAGTTTGGGCTTTTGGGTAGTCGGCAGGAATCCATGATGCTTGAAGCTGACGATATCTCCTGCCTTTGGTTGATATCTTCGCACAAATTCTGTTGTCCCCGCAGGAGCAACAAATCGTACATTGTTGGGCCTGTTGTAGTTTACGTGAAGGAGAGTGAGTGAGGAGTGAGCGGGATTGTTACATACAATTCACATTCCCATAGATGGTTACCCGCTGGCCCAATAATCTTCGCCTCGGCGTCCCTGAATTTCTAAGAAATAGAAATAAGCCTTCATGCAACAAACGCGGCCTAATGTACCTTGTGCTTGAGGTAGCCTGGGGACTTGCCGGGGATATAAGGCCTTTTTGGATCCCGTAGAATGATGCCTTCTCCTCCTCCATCAATTATATTCTGGAAGACTGTCTCGAGATGAGTGATGTCTTTACAAATTTCTTTCGGTGCCAGTTCGATATATTTACACATGTCCCCAGCCAACTTGGTAGCTGCCCACAAAAAGTTAGAATTTTAATTAGTGGGTGATTGTTTGGGGGGGGGGGAGTCATTACCGAGCAAATCATAACGCTCTTTGTAAGTCCCGGGCTGATTAGGTATGTCGAATACCATGTATTTAAATTTGTCCCAATTAATCTGATCCTGATTCAGAAGATATGCCACTTTCATAGCCTCCTGATATCCATCCCTCCCAAACCTTTTTTATATTTGTTTGAGTTTTAGTCCTCCTTAAAAAAAGGACAACTATACTGTACCATATCTCGCCATCCAAAAATATATCGGAGGGCATGCTATTCACTATCTTCTCAGGCATCTCCAACTTGCGCCCATGTCGGGAGTAAAAGGCCTTTTTGGCCGGATTCCAAAATCCTCTAATGCCATCGTATTTTTCTAATATCCACCTTTTAAAAGAATATTTGGCATATTTTAATACTGATAGCGTAAATAGTAGTCAAGTTTACCAGGTGGTCGGGTCCATGCTGGACTGTGTGAAGAAGCTGGCATTGGAAGGTTGTCCAATATCTTCAACATTTGGCTCCCTTTTGGCGAAAAAGGAAGGAGGGGCTTCATCGGGAATAGGAGGACTGGTTGAAACAACATCCTGCAAGAGGTCTGTGCGAACTCTTTTGATAGATGCCACCAAACTATATTAGGGAAGAGGCCATTAAAAAAAATTACTATAAAAAGCAATTACCTGTCTTGTTTGCCATCCCACCAACAGGGAACCTCAATAAGAGTAATCCCTTTGGCTCTAGCCAGTTCTTTCTTTAGTTTATCTCGTGCTTGAGTCTCCTCCAACGGAGTCTGCACAATCTCCGTTGTGGTGTAGTGATGCCGTTCCTGATACTCGAACGCCAGTTGCAACGAAGGAATAAATATATCCAATTCGAGGAATTCGCCTGTCTTGCTATCCACAAGGCCTGCCTCCTTCCTCGCGTTGATTGCCATAGCATGATCCTAGGAAACAAGATGAGTAAGGAAAGATATGTAAGCAATGACTGTCTTCTATACCGAGAAAAGCGCGCCAATGGCTCTTTCTAGTCGTTTCTGTTGGGCGAGTCTTCCTCGAAGCAGATACACCTTCTCCCACTTGTGATCGGGATATCGCTTTTCGAGTAGTTCAGCCAATTGCAGTTTAGTTATCTCGCCACTTGGGAATCCAACATCTCTCAAGTCTGTCATTGTTATCGCATACCAGTCCTCAGGCTTGATATGACAAAGACAGCATCAATCACATCTTAGAGTGAGGTTGTTGTGGTGGGGTGGGGGTGGGAGGAGAGAGAGGTGGGGAGAGCGGGGTGGGGGAGAGAGATATATATAGAGAAAGGAGATATATAGAGAGAAAGAGAGAGAGAGAGAGAGAGAGAGAGAGAGAGAGAGAGAGAGAGAGAGAGAGAGGTGAGGGTATTACCTTTTGGATGCCAATTTTTCGTTCTGCACGCTCGAGTGCAGCCATGAGGGTCCCTTCTTGTTTCCAAAATCCGTTTTTCACTCGACTTTCTTCAATGAATCGACCCTCGTCCCAAGGATATTCGGGATAGACTTCCTTCAGCAGGCCATGGAGGCTCCGATGATAGTAAAAAAGACTTCTACCCCCATGATTCATCACATCTGTCCTCGGCTTGGAGTACCAATCTGTTAACTACATTTATCTCGTTAGATTATTCTCTCTCTCTCTCTCTCTCTCTCTCTCTCTCTCTCTCTCTCTCTCTCTCTCTCTCTCTCTCTCTCTCTCTCTCTCTCTCTCTCTTTTACACTCTACCTCTGAGACTCCCAGCTCCTTGCCAATTTTCTCTACTTGTTCCCGTTGCATCTGCGGGTTGCTCCAGTGACCTCTAGGCGCTTTGCTCGATTGCTTTGCAAATCTTGAAGGATCCCAGTCAAAGTCGAGGTAAACTGCTTGCAAGGCGCTGCCCAAGGAAGGGTGCTGCTTGAATAGGCCGGCGCCGCCAAGATTGATTACTTCTTGCTTTGTTACGGAGTACCAATCTGATAGCTAATCCAAGGTTAATTAGTGATAGTATCAAGAGATATACCTGTTCAATCTTTAATTCCTTTCCCGCCAAGTCGAAGAAGCTGCGTTGATTAACCACACTCTTCCAGTAACCAGGCGAAACAAATCCTGCTTCGATGAATTTGAGCTTGTCCCAAGCATGTTCTGGATAAATCCCCTTCAGGAGCTCTTCCAAGGAAGGGTATTGCCGCAGAAGGGGGCCACCCCCTTTGTGCAGCAACTCTGTCTTGCGAATAGAATACCAATCTGAAAACTGAGGATACGTTAACACTTCACCTCAGACAATGCGTAAACGTACATCTTTGACGCCTAATTCAGTCCCAATTTTATCCATCAATCCTCGATAGGCAGCTTAACAAGCTGATTAAACAAAAATATTGAAAAATTCACATTCAATACCAGTAGTTCGAGTGCTGATCGAACGTCTGCCAAGCCTAAGGAGCAACGGTGGCAGGAGGGAGACCTCATTGAGTCGTTGCGAACGCCGCATTGTCCTGCCAGCTGCCTTCCTCTTGCTTTGCGTTTCTTCGAAAGATTACTTTGAGGGGACAAATGCAAGGGAGCAGGAGGCGCTCTGTGTCGCTTTGTCGCTTTCCCTGCCACAATGGGTCATGGCAGAGGAGCTTGGCTTCACAAGCTCCCTCACAGCTGCAAACCTCAGATACCCACTGGCTTGGGGATTTGGATGCTCATCGACAGTACATAGAGCGCGTGGGCCATGAATTGGGCATAAAAGAGGTACCAAGCGCTTTTTATATCGCAAATCAAATTGTCTTATGTGTGGTAGCTTTCAGATTGGTACAAGGTACCAAGAGCAGAGGTGAAGAAGGTTGGAGGGAAGCAATTCTTTGGAAAGCACGAAAGCCTTTTTCAAACTTTGCGGACGGTATATCCACAACACCCTTGGCGATCCATTAAATTCGTGAATACTGGATGGGATGATCCCCTCAACCAGCGGAGGCTACTGGATCGGATAGGTAGATCATTAGGAGTAAAGGAGGTAAGCGCGATCTTGCATTCCATTCAACACCTACAAGCAATTTTTAGCCTGCAGATTGGTATTCGATCAAGCGCTCATCTGTAACGGAGAGAGGAGGGGCAGTACTGTTTACCTATCATGCCTCCCTTGAAGATGCGCTGAAGATCGCCTATCCAGATTTCAATTGGGAGAGTCCTCGCTTCCTTGAGACAGGACGCGTGCCTGCCAAGTACTGGAAGAACAAATCACATCTGGATGAAGCTCTTGACAAGGCTGAACAAACATTGGGTATCAAACAGGTATTTTATATCTCTCTCTCTCTCGCTCTCTCTCGCTCTCTCGTGTTGCATTCTTTGCATTGTTTTCGCGTATAATATAGTTCTGATCTTGAATTCTCTCTCTCTTTCTCTCTTTCCTCTCTCTCTCTCTCTCTCTCTCTCTCTCTCTCTCTCTCTCGCTCTCGCTTTCTTACATTGTATGCATAGCCAGAGGATTGGTATTCGGTCACATTAACAGATTTGACACAAGTTGGGTTGTTTCCTAGAGGGATATCTAAACTGCAACTGGCTGAGCTACTGGGGGCAAAGTATCCGGATTACCAATGGGATAAGATGGTGTTACTTAGGGGAAGATATGCCGAGCAGAAGAGACTGGAAAAGGCTATTGAGATTCTCTTCCCGGTTTGACAACATTCTTCCCCCCCCTCCTCCCCTCTTCATCGCACCAATTATATTGTAGATGATCTCTAATCAACGCAAATTATAGGAAACAGATATCATATTCAATGCGAGAAAAGAAGCGAAATTGCGAGACCCCGAAACTAAGGACTTGATGGAATTGGATATCTTCATTCCTTCACTCAACCTCGCTTTTGAATATCAGGTAACTTAGTCGCTCAAAAAGGATTTCTTATTTGGATAATAATGCTTGATCCTTTATTATGCTTTTAGGATAAACATCACTTCACTGCCAGCGACTTCAATTTTCGTCCATTGGAGAAAATAAAACAACGAGACGCCGTCAAATCAGAATTAGCCGCACAACAGGGCATCACACTCATAACGATACCCTGTTGGTGGGACTGTCGAAAAGAGAGGTAACCTTTTTAAATGCTTTTTACTTGCTAATTATAATTTTTGTCTCCAATGTGAAGCTTAATAGCAACTATCCGCCAAAGGCGTCCGGACCTTCTTGGGCATCTGACAGATGAAGCGGACAAGCCCATTCCCAAAGATATCCCATCAGGATTCTTTGACAAACGAACCCCTCATATAGAAGATATCGGACAGCCTTCTCTTGCATGCTTTTTCACCCTCAGCTCCGTTAACCCAACCAATTGGTATGATGTTTATTTTTCTGTTGTTAGTTATGCCATAACTTATACTTGTTTTTATTTTTAAGGTGGATGTTTGAAAAGTATGATGGAACGAGAGGATTTTGGAATCCCCTTAAGAAAGGGTTTTATTCTCGATTCGGTAACAAATTCGCAATCCCCAAAGAAATTGTGGATGATATGCCCTCCGATGTATTCCTCGATGGTGAATTATGGTATGTAGTTATAATTATGAAAGGAAAATAATCTAATTATTGTTGTAAACAGGTTTGGGCGGGAAAATTTTCAAGAGGCATTGAAGATGTCACGAACGCTAGGCTCGGAAGGCGTGGATTGGTCTTCCTTCAAATATATGGTATTCGATGTGCCAAACCATAGCGGAAACTATCAAGAACGATACAGTCACTTAGGTATTATTTCTCTCTCTCGCTCTCTCTCGCTCTCTCTCTCTCTCTCTCTCTCTCTCTCTCTCTCTCTCTCTCTCTCTCTCTCTCTCTCTCTCTCTCTCTCTCTCTCTCTCTCTCTCTTTTGTGTTGGTGTACTTACTTTGCACATAGTATCCACTTTAAAGGAAAGACCCTACAAGTTCATTGAACTGGCTGAAACTCATGTATGCAAGGGGATGGAACACATGGAAACCTTTTTTCAAGATGTCATCGACAAAGGCGGGGAGGGTATCATATTGCGAGACCCCTTGGCTCCCTATCAGCCCGGTAGGTCGGCTGGGTATCTCAAACACAAGGTAACCAGTGCTTTTCTAAGAAAACAAGTAATAAATAAATGGTAGCGATTTCGAGACTCCGAGGCAAAGGTAGTAGGAAACGTCGGCCAATATCAATGGGAGTGTGAATTGTAACCTTCCCATATTTATTTCTCATCTATACATATGTTTACTTATCTAACCTTTACTTCTTTCATGCTCAGACCAAACGGGCTTCGTTTTACCGCCTCGGCTGGAACTTCGGAGTTTGCGAAAAGATGGCAGCCAGTGCCAGGAGACATCGTCAGCTTCAAACATCGGGGATTCCTGATGGGAACTAAGAAGCCCAAACTACCCACCCTGTACAGAATACGCAAGGACCTCACATGGGATGACGTCATCACCAATTGGAAGGAACAAAAAGGGCTATCCATCCCTGGTATGTATATGATAAAAAAAAGGAATACTTCTTTTTCCTTTTAACTGATATCTATGTGTGCTTCCCCTTTAGAATCTCCTTTTAAACGAAGCAGGAGTAAAAATGGCGCAGTGAAACCCAAAGGATATTGGCGGGAACGAGAACACCAAAGACAATATTTGATCGAATTCGCAGAATCGATGGGCTTTGACCCATTGGTGCCCGAAAACTGGAAGAACATCACCAAGACTATGATATGCTCTCGAAAGGTCAGAGCAATTTTTTCCTTCTTTCAGTCCTTCTTATATTTTTATTTATTGAAGGGACACACCTGGTTGGGAACAACAACTTTGAAGAAAGCACTGCAGAGTGCTTTTCCTGAGCTACAGTTTACAGATATTAAAGGTGAGGGTAAATAAGTTAGCCTCAACCAACGATATATTTCTTCCTCCTCAGAGCGAACCGTATGGGATCCTTCAAATTGTCGCCAATTTTTCGATGAATATGCGAAGGAGGTAGGAAGGGACCCCACAATGCCCACAACTTGGTATCTTGCGAATCTCTCCGCGTTGGTGAAGCGAACGGTAACATATACATTACACTCAATGAAGGACTCACTTTCCAAAAAAGGGAGGAGATAGCATATATTGTAGGTACAGCGGTTTCAAAAGGGCCCTTAAGGCGGCATACCCGGAGGTGCAATTCACCAGATGGGAAAAGAGCAAAGCACGAAGCAAGTGGGCTGACGTTCGCACCTGTCGGGAGTACCTTGACAGCCTTGCTGCCGAAAAGGGCTTCGATCCTTCAGATGTGAAAGGCTGGTATTCCTTGCGCTTGAAAAAGTTGTCCAGCAGAACGGTACACTTGCCTCCCGTTTCCGACAGTTGTAACTAAGTGTACTTTGTTTGTGTAGGGGATAGACTCAATGAGGAACCACCACAAAGGTGGGTGTTGCCATACTCTCCTTCCATCTTAGTTACACAACTTAACTACTCTCCTTTACAGGGCTGCGAAACGCGATCCAATTTGCCTACCCAGAGCTAAAGTTTGCACTGTGGAAGTGAACGACTAGTCTAGTGATAGTAAAGGCAAGAAGGAGTGCCCATATCTCCCTCACGCGCTGCTTCGCTTTTTCTTCTTTAGGTGGTGTATGTCATTTAATCACGGAAAAAGCAAAGACATTGATGAGAGACACAACGGAAGGATAAGCTAGTGCTCAACCTCCATTCAACGGCAAATGGGCGGAGACTAGTCTGGTTTCGACATCGTCGCGCGGACTGACTCCCTTATATGCTCTCTCTTCCCTTTCTGACCTGGTCCCTTTGACGCTTACTGTTTGCTGTTGCGCATGGCCTCTTTAGCGAAGGTCTGCGCAACCAACAACGGAAACACAAAGGAGGCATCGCCATGCACCTGTTATGAGTTAGTGTAAGTTTATTTTCCTTGAAATGCAAAAAAAAAAGAGGGGGAGAGGGGGAAATGATAAACGTTACCTTGACTGGCTTTGCGTCGGGTCTTATCTTTCCCCACGACTTAGCCTCATCTGGTGCAGCCCCAGTGTCACTCCCATCAAACTGAGGGATAAGAAGATGTTAGCATGGCAAAAGAACAGGAGACAGGAAAAAGGTATTACCTCATGGCCGGTGTTAATGTAAACTGAAAAGTCGGCACCGTTGCGCATGAGGTTGGCATTGCAGATGTGATGCTTTATCACGCCGCCTCCCAAAATGATCATGCCGCTCTTTCTCGCATACACCGCAGTGTTGTTCATGGCCCTAATGTCTGAGGCGATATCGAGTACCAAGCCTCCCTTTTCAGTGTAGCCATGGAAATAAATCATGTCACCAATGCTGCCATCGGTCAATGCGGGACAGAAAACAGGAATCTCGTTCTTTTCGAAGAAAATATTTGAGTTCCACTTAAGTCGCAATGTAAGGAAGGGGGAGAGGCAGGTATACCTTTTGTGCCCAATAGTAGACGGAGTCGGGATTGTTGATCTCTTTGCCCAACCTAGCAATCATTTTGGAGGGACTCCAAAGCACATTCTGATATCAAAGAAATAAATCTTTGTAGTTTGGGGAGGGTAATTAGGTACCTGTGTTTTTTGTTCCTCCACCATGGCATCGAGAATGGGCATCATCCAACCCTCCAGCTTGACATAGTTTTCGTTGGGGATGATGAGGTTTCCGATCCTGTTCAAACCTTTCGAACGCAATGCGACGCCTTCCATCGAGAAATCGCCAATGTAGGTGGGAGCGATGCATTTGATGAAATCTTCTTCAACTCCGCCCGCACTCGTTACAATCACGTCAATCTAGGAAGCTTGATTTAGAAAAGAAGAGAGAATCACGAAAAGGTTACCAGCTTGTGCTCACAGAGGAAACGAATGATTTCTCTCACACCGCAAGAAATCATGTTCGATGTGTATCCAAGGAATATAGTACATTTTACTTTCTTCCTGGCTTCCAACTCCTGCAATTCATCTGGTTCTTCTTCCTTGATTGGCTCGTCACTGAGGCGCCACGCAAGCTGATAAGATTTTCATTAAGAACCCGCTTCGCCTATTATTAGGCAAGGTACATACCATTCTGTTCACTTCGTCAACCGCACGGCCAAAGTGGGATGCCTGAAATCCCGTTACTTTGAGGCTGTTAAGCAAGGCATCATAATTACGACCCTAATATTTTAGTGATTAATGCCAAACAAAATGTGTTCGGGTTGATTTCAAACCTCTTTCAACCAGGTATTAAAGTCATAACCCTTCACGATATCAGTGTCGGGTCCAATAAATACTGTGTCTGCAGCAGTTCTGACTTCAAAGACATGTCCATGAGCGGCACTTGCGTCCATTCTTTACCTTTGCTCGCTATCGCAAGAATATCTGTAAGCAAGCAAAGTCTGAAGTATTTCTTTCCGAGAAGGAATTTTGCGAGAATAGGGGGCGACCGGAAGCAAGAGGCTTTGCTCGACATAACCTCCCCTCGCCCCCTTCCCGAATGCGAGCTGCACATAAACAGATGAAGCAGAAAGAAGGCGTTGAATTCAGTTTCTCCCCGAATTGTTGTTTTACTAGAAATTATTTCGCCCCCTTTGGATTTGAATCATGCGAAGTGTAACATTGATTGAGAAGACATCAACCCCAACTTCTCAGCGGCAGAGGTAGCATCCATGAAGTGCTCGTTGAGGAGCTGATCAATCTGTCTCAATAGTGCCCCATACTTTTCCTTCTCGGATTCAGATGCCGACAACCGCAGATCTGTGTCTCTCAGCCCAGCACCACCATCCACCAGCACACCCAATTGTCGCTTCAGTTGTTCGATGCGACTGTATGGCAGCCACAACTGTGCCGTGTGTTTGCAGTTCTATTTTAGGATATTGACCAATGAGAAACCAAAGGAGGGATATAAGGGGGGTGGTGGCGTAATAGTCTTACCTTTGTTTGAATTCGATTGGCTCGGAGAAGATCGATGACTATCTCCGCAGCTTCCTCATACACATCGAAGCTCAGATAGAGTTCCAACAAGGAGGATATATCCCGTTTCTGTTATTGTTGTTGAACAAATAAGACAACAGTCCCTTTTTTAAAAGGAAGGAATCTCCTACCTTATATGACGTCACGAGCCAATGAGGCAATTGGATTCTGTTGTTCGTCTGCAAAATTTGTTGCGTCACGCATCGATGGTATTCATAGTTGGTGTCCGCATTATCGAAGGACTCCAGGTACTGTCTGAGTTGGTCCCAGATGTCCTTTTATGTTCAAAAAAGGAAAATTTTAGAATATACTTAGCTTATCTAGCTAAAAACATACCGTATGATGTTGGGTGCCTATGCCGTGCTCCGATGATAGATTTTCAAACCACAAGCCACTGAAAATTATTTATTTTAGTATGCTTAGGAGGGAGGGAGAAGGGTAGGGTGGGTAGTACCCAGTAGAGGAGAATGTGTGAGTCTGCAATTGTAGGCATCGCTTTGTGAGCATCTCAAACACTGACCGAAGGGATATCTTGAAGAGTTGAGCAAGTGAGATGGCTCTGTCCAAAAATCCTGCCGATATCAATTGCATGTAGGTATCATTAGGCGAGGCCAATGAATTTCCTTAAAAAGAGAGAAAAGGGATGATGTTAATAAGGAAAACTATTTTATCCTAATATAATATGAAACTCACCCAAGGTTTCTAGCATAGATGGCGCCTTCTGGGCCAGGATGAGATGTGAGCGAGCGAGGAAGTATTGTCTCTCAACATCGGCTACAGTGACAATGGACGAGGTTCTAATCACTTGTGACGGTTTGGCAGAGACAACGGAGTCTGTCTCCATCCAAGCGATGCCGGAGCTTCCTTTTACTAGAAACAAAAACATTAGATGACTAAACAAGAGGGGGGGCCAAAAGGAGTCTTTACCAAATGGAGACTCGGCTAAAGATTCGTGTTTCCGTTTTGGTGTTCGAGTCTATGGGTTAGAAGAAAAAGGTGTGAGCGAAGAGTGTGAAGAAGAAGGGTCAAGCAAACCTCATCGTCATCTGCGACGAAGGAATTGTCTTTTCTTTCCTTCCAAGCATATTCTGCATCAAATATCTTGATGGCATGCAAACAAGCCAGCAGAGCATTCACCTACAGGTAGGCAAAATATATTAACACTTGTTTTATGGTTAAATAGATAAAAAAATATGTACCAGTTGGTTCAACCCCCATATTTGTGTGAGGATGTGAGTCTCAGTGAGCAGCCGTTGTGCATATTCATACATCAACATGCCAGCTACATAGGAAAAAATGATAAGCATAAGAAAATATTCTCTCTCTCTCTCTCTCTCTCTCTCTCTCTCTCTCTCTCTCTCTCTCTCTCTCTCTTTATATCTTACCTGAACGGTAGTTGGCTCGGTTGATATGGAAAGAATAGAGGATGTTGTAGAAATTGACTGTGTCGGTGACATCTTGTGTCCTTGCTTTACTATGCAAGGAATCCTCTATGAGGGCCTCCAGTCCCGCCCAACGACTCCTGTCGACAACCAATGAGGCCTTTCCGGCACTGCTTGCCACACCCACAAACATGCGGATGCAATCGCCCTTTCTGTTTACAGGAAAGTTTTGTCAGCATTATTGTTGTGGGGTGTTGTTGGAGGGGGGGGGCGAGAGGAAGTTACCTGGATGGGTCAGGATTTGCGATGATGGCTAGGTAGGCCTGCTCATAGTCTTGTAGTGTCATGTTGTGTTTGAATATGATAGACCATAGCAAAGACTAAGGCAATGCATTAATATAATTCATAAATTCCTAGAAAGAGACCCACCTGAACTTTCCGAGTGCTAGCGAATTGCAGTGCACGAGTGGCAAATTGGACAGCCCATGCGGGTGCACTAGCAGACTCGAAGAGATGAGTGATGTGAATCAGATAGGCCAGCCCAAATTGCTGCCCTGCGACTGCCTCTTCGTCGTCGAATCCGGTTTCTTCCATACCCAGCAAATATCGCTGATCCTCTGCAACACAAAAAGACGCGAGAGAGTGTGAGTGAATGGAGGGGGGGGAGAGAAGTAAGTCTTACCTAATGCGCGTGTATCTGCTAGAGCTCTGGTGAAGCACTCTGCTGCCTTTTCGGGTTGGTTGCATGTCAGAAAACATTTCCCGAGCAGATACTCCAATGGTCCTGTCCTCTGATCGACCAATTGTATGTAGTCCTATATCAGAATTAGAATAACTCTGATGATTGAAGGGAAGGGCATTAATATACATGGCATTGCAAGGGCTGGCCATGCTTTTGTAGGAAGATGGCAAAATTCTCGGAGTTGTCACGGCATCTAGATAAGAAGTCAAGGAGAATATTCTTTGTAAGTATAAAAGGAAAAGGAAGTTAACGGGTAAAATGAGAGTATAAAAGGATACAAGGTATCGAGCAGGCTATGGGTCATGACGTTCAACATGAAGTTCCAAGGGACCTGCGAGTTGCTGCCTTCTTGGAGGGATTGCATGACCTCTGTGATGCCTTCCGATTGGCTAAACCGATTGAGAAGGATGGCTATGTTATCGCGGTAGTACAACTGCGGCAATGTGCCTAGGAAATTTTTTGTTAGCATATTCAGATGTAGTGATTTACACTTACATTCAGATGTGAGTGCGGGTCGTTTGGGTGCGAAATCGGTTGAGATCTTCAGAGTGGCGAGTTGGGGCACATGGGTCAATCTAATATCGTAT
>Ga0209935_1003434_pt1 | contig 16374 bp, 24 predicted proteins | sample ThiBio_1000_plan_2_FD_183958 | JGI IMG/M metagenome (GOLD analysis project Ga0209935, IMG submission 183958) | Wastewater bioreactor microbial communities from Cape Town, South Africa - Thiocy_cont_1000_plan (SPAdes) | ecosystem: Engineered > Bioreactor > Thiocyanate-remediating >... | reverse complement strand
ATTCGAGATGTCGATCGGAGAGTCGTACGAGGAGCTGCTGGCGCTCGACGACAAGGCACGTATGCTCGAGAGAGAGCGCGCGAGAGCGAGAGACAGCTCTCACTTGATCAATCGACCACCCACCACCTAACCGCTCGATGCCACGAACCAACACAGATTGTCAAGATCGGTCTGTCGCAAGAGCAGCTCGATGCGGCATCCAGCATCGAGACGTTGCGTTCCAACGACACTGCGCTGACGTTGCAGGAGCGCTGCACGATCTGCCTCACCGAGTACGCCGAAGGCGACGTCGTGCGTCGCATGAGTTGTCTCGGACAGCACATGTTCCACTGTGACTGCGTCGACGCGCACTTTGCGGCGAGCAAGGTGTGCCCGCTGTGCAAGACCGAGTTCTAGTCGAATGGCCCTGTGATTACGACGACGACGATGACGACGACATTGGCTCTCTCTCTCTCTCTCTCTCGTGACAGTAGTGCGCAAGCACAAGGTAATACTTGCATTGCTGTGTGCCGTCACTAGACCAGACCAGACAGTGTCGCTCGTTCATCGTATGGTAAAGAGCTTGTTGATGCACCTGTACAATCCATCAATGAATCCGCATCAATCCAATCAATGAACTGCACTTCACACACGCCCATTGTCCAAAGTATATCTGTGATATCGATCGATTGAATGATTGATTCCATAAGACGAGAGAGAGAGAGAGAGAGAGAGAGAGACTGCCAACCAATCATTGAGATGGCCATATGGCTTGGCTCACATTCCACCAGCGGATTGAGCTCACAAGCAGCGGTAGAGCGTGTGGTTGCCAGCAGCGAACGACTCGGCAACCGAGCACGCGAGCGAGTAGCAACACAAGGCAGCCGGGCCCGGTCCGAAGAGCGTATCGCCACACACGGCGCCGTACGGCAGACAGGCGGGATTGTCGGGGTCACCGCGGTAGTGGCCGAACTCGTTGGTCTGCACGCCCTGCTCGAAGATGGTCATGTCGAGCGGCCACGGCTCGCCGGCCCACATGGCCCAGATCGAGTGGTCCTCGTACTCGAAGCCCGTGTTCGGGTGCAGGATCATCGAGAACTCGCCGCGGTTCTGCAGCATCCACGGCACGACGAGGCTGTAGTAGCCGACGGGAATGAAGATCGACCACTCGCCCGACACGAACGGGCCGCCGATGAGCGTCGTGTTGGCCAAGTCGTGATCGGCGATCAGACACAGGTAGCCGTAATCGTAGCGGCCATCGCAGTCGGGTCCCAGAAAGTCCTTGAAGGCCTCGCGCTGTGTGTATGTATGTGTGGCATAAGTATGGTGAGTCTCACGTCGAGTGCCACTCTCGAGCGCGGAGGGTGTACGTACGGTCTTCTCGCGAAGCGCCAAGGCTCGCTCGACCACCGGCGGATTGAAGAGCGTGTAGGTAATGTGCACGTGGTACGAGATGATCGGCGGCGGCTTGGACGGCACTACCCACGACCCAACCACACACCGCGCACCAACGTTGCGTGCACCCGCAATCAGGTACAGCCGAGGCGTGTAGTCGGTTCGGAGCGCGACGTACGCTTGTTCTTGCCGTCCTTGGTCTTGGCGTGCTCGATATGCGGATACTTGGTCGAATGCGCCGAGACGCTCTCGAGCACCGCCAACAACGCCACCGTCGCGACGATACCCGTCACGACAACGAGCCACACGTTATTTCTGCGCATCGCGAGAGAGGGAGAGGGAGAGGGCGAGCAAGCAATAGCGAGGGCGAGAGGAAGGTCCGTCGCATCGGTTGAGGCTCTCAGCCGAAAGCTCCGTGTACTTTTCGAGTATCTCACTCGACGCGCGATATTTGCCCGATATCACAAACGAATGTGATATCTCAGCCTGCACTTCTCTCGAGAACTGATTGCGCGGTAGTGGGGGGAACGATTGCTAGTGTTTGTGGGTGATTTTATGCATTTTGGCGGACGTAGATTTGTGGGAGGGAAGTGTAAGATACAATGCAAGAAGCGCATCGCATATCTGCGATGCATGTCGATTGGACTTTGGATTTTGGATTTTGGATTGTGGATTGTGGATTGGATTGGAACTATTCGACCAAGCGCACATATTGTGGCGATGCTGGTTCGTACGCCACTGATCCCAGGAAGGTAGCCATGTGGAGATGAATGAATCTGCACAAGTACAGGCAAGTGAGAATTGGCACAAGAGAGGGAGCTCTCTGGGCCGGCAGCACGTACTGCACAATGTCGTTCACGTGTTGCACGATCGCCGCTTGTGACGCAGGCTCCATAGCGACCTCGACGAACAGCTCCGGTAGTTTGACTATCGATACACAAACGATCCAACGTCAGAAGCGAGCCAACGAGCCAACGAACGAGTTGGGATGCGAACCAAATAGTCGAAGCAAGTGGTTGGCGCCGTAGACAGCTGACGGACTCTCGAAGCGCTGCATGAGTTGCATGAATTGTGGTCGCTCGAATCGATAGAGCAACTGCATCGTGTGCCAATGCCGTGCAATCGATTAGCACTCGGATACGCAAGCGTCGCGGCGATGGTCTACGCACCAAGCAAGCGAGCGCTTTGTCGAAATACAGCTGCAGACCCTCGACTACCTCAGGCAGATATGCAAATGTTCGTTCTCGAGGCCTGTTGGAAGGTTAGTGTGGTGTTCAGTGAGGGAGTGAATGTAGATGCGAGCGAGAGAGAGAGAGAGAGAGAGAGACATACTTTTGCGATTGCTTGAACTCCCGATACAAGCGCAATATGGCGACAACTGGGTATTTGTGAGGCAGTGGTAGTAGCTATATATAATATGTATGTGTATGTGTATGATGCCAGAGAGTGAAGGCGAGTGATGAGAATGATGCATGAGCGTGAGACAGCGAGCGAGCGCGAACGTACAAACTTCTTGACGGTCACCAAGTCGTACTCGTCGAGCAGCGAGCGTCGTAACGCAGGCGGTAGATCAGCGAGTACGGCAGCTTGCATCGCTGCAGCACCGGCGCCAGCAGCGCTCGACGAGCCGCCGCTGCCGTACGCAGCGCCTCCGGAGCTCGATGACGCGTCGGCCGCTCGACGGTCCTTCTTGGACTTCTTGCCCGAGGCCGCGAAGCCCGAGGCGCCGGCCACCGTGGTACCGGCAGCACCCGAGCCCGCAGCACCGGCCGCTCCACTGGCGGCGGCAGCGCCACCAGCCGCAGCAGCGGCAGCCGCGACGGCCTTCTTCTTGCGCGCCTGGCTCTCGCGCAGCATCGACTCTTGGATCTTTTGGTTCTCCTCGGTGTACTTGAGTATGCGCGATTCATCGACCCACTCGTCGAACCGATCGGCCCAACCGTGGTAGTGGATGAGATAGTACGGTACACGATCACCGAGTCGAGTGCTGTCCGGGTTAGCGCGCATCTCCACCTTCAAGATCTGCACGAGCGATCAATCGAGTGAGTAAGCGATCAATCGAACGATCAAGCGAGGGAGTGAGGGAGTGAGCGAGGTACCTTGGCGTTGTAGAGCATGCTCTTGTGGAACGCAAACACTCGCTCCTGCTCTTGGAACGAGCTACCAGCCTCACCGATGATACCGAATGTCGAAGACATGATTCCACAAAGACACACACACGCACACGCAAGCAACCAAGCACAGGATTTGGGGGATGGGGATTGATTGGGATAGATAAGAGACCGTGATACGAGTGAAAGGCAACGCCCAACCTCACTCTCTCAAGCTGGTAATACTCTTACGAGATCGACCGATCGATAATTAGATGGATAGATAGGATAGATGGAAAGATAGATATGTGGATAGGGTGGGAGTGCTGTTGGTGGTGGTGGCGGTGTTTGTAGTTCAGTCGTGGTTAGATAGATAGGATAGGTTAGAAAGGCGGCAAGAGGAGGAAGAGATGGTGATGGTGCAACGACGTGATGATGAAGCGAATATGAAGGAATGGCGCTGGATCAACGTTCAACAACAACAACGCATCTCTCTCGTTTTCTCTCTTGCCCGCTCGTCGGCTCAACAACAAATACCTGCTTGCCTGCCTACCTGCCTGCTTGTCTGCCTACGCTACGACAGCACCTTCTCGAGTGCCACTTCGCACAGCTCTCTCTCGTTGACGATGGCTGAAACACGTGAGCCATCGACACCGGAAATCAAGCGCTCGTCGACCGCCACCGAGCTGGAGGCGTCGTTGCAAGTGAGTGGACGCAGCTGGCCCGACCTCTCGCTCACGAGCTCGATCGTGCAGCCGAGCTTCTTGAGCCCCTCGTTTCAGCAAAGCACTCGACCTGGCGGTGTGCCGTTCGAGCACACCAAGATCCAGGCGCCGAGCGCCTCGAGAACGCGACGACCGCAGCCGGTGTCGCTGAAGCTCGTGGGTTGTGGCATCGGCGCGCTGGCGAGCCTTGTTGGCGCGATCGTGTATTCGAGCTGCGAGTGCTCGGAAGCGGCCGTGTGTGCGGCATTCGTCGTGTTGTTCTTGTCCGTATACTTGCTGCGAGCGAGGTACGGATCGATGCATTGGAGGAGTGACATACGCGCGATACCATCAAACTCACGCGATGATTATGATGATGGCATCTCGCGCGCGCGTAATGTGCTGACGGAGTGCAGGTTGTTTGTGTCATTTATGCGAGCACTCGCGTGGTACAAGAAGCAAGCCAAGCACGCACGCAAGCCCAAGCGCATCATCCTGATTCGCCACGCACATTCGGAGGGCAACGTCGATCCGACCGTGTACTCTCACGTGCCCGACAACCGTGTGCAGCTGACCGCCGAGGGCCGACAGCAGGCGAAGGCGGCCGGCTCCGTTCTGCGCTCGCTGCTCGGCAACGAGACGGTGCGGTTCTTTGTGAGCCCGTACACGCGCTCGCAGCAGACGTTCGAGTCGATTCTCGAACGCATGCAGCTCGACGAGAGCCGCTACTCGGTGCGCGAGGACCCGCGGCTGCGCGAGCAGGACTGGGGCAACCTGCAGGACCCCGAGGCGATACGGCGCTCGATGCAGGAGCGCCGCGCGTTCGGCGCCTTCTACTACCGCTTCCCAAACGGCGAGTCGGGCGCCGACGTCTACGACCGCGTCGACTCGTTCTGGTCGTCGCTCAACCGCGAGATGAAGTTCCAGGGCTGCCTCGAGAACTTTGTCATCGTGTCGCACGGCATCACGATTCGCCTGCTGCTGATGCGCTACTTTAAGTGGACGGTCGATGAGTTCCACCAGCTGTGGAATCCCGAGAACTGCCAGATGGCGGTGCTGCAACTGCAGAGCAATGGCAAGTACTCGTTGCGCGAGCCATTGCTCCGCAATCCCACGTGCTAACTCATAAGAGAAGCAAGTACGAGGGAGAGCGAGAGAGAGAGAGAGAGAGAGAGCGCGCGAGAGTAAGATATAGGATATAAGATATAAAGAACAGCAAGAGATGCAAGAGATATGGATGAGAATGATAGGGGGTTTATGAAGAGTTCGATACAAGGCGACGCTTACTTGGCAGCGACCTCCTTCTTCTGAGCCTTGCCGAGGTGGGCCTTGTTGATCTGCGAGGCGCGGGCCTGGGCAGCGGCAATCAGGTCGCGGCGGTAGAAGTTCTTGTTGAGCGTCTTGCTGATCGCGGTGGCGTTGCGGCTGTACGAGACGAACGAGAGAGAAAGAGAGAGAAGCGCATGATGAGAGTGAGTACCGAGGCGAGAGAGAACAACGCTACAACAGCCAAGCAACATACCGGATGCCCTTCTTCAAGACGGTGACCTTGTGGGCTTGGGCAGGACGGAACTGCTGCGACTTCTTCGAGGCCTTGAGCACGAGCTCGACGCCCTTGTGGCCCTTGGCCGACGGGTTGACGCCGACGGTCTTGGCGTGAACGAGACCCGAGAACTTGAACGAGTTCTTGTTCATCAGGTTGTTGGGCTCCGAGCTGAGCGTCACGCCATTGCGCTTGACGATGAAGCGGTTGTGCTTCTTGACGAGCTGCCACAAGAGTTCCGACGACATACTGCGAGCGAGCGAGCGAGAGAGAGAGAGAGAGAGAGAGAGAGAGAGAGAGCATCGATCAGCCGCTGGTTCTCTCTTGGGGTCCTGCTCCCAATCCCACCATTCACCGCTACCACCACCACCACCACCGACGTCGAAGGCTACGAGAGCTGGCCCCGCTACCACTACGCGAATACATGACGACGCCGCGTACCTGAAGGACGGTGCTGGTGCGCGACGCAGGAGGAGCAGAGGGAAAGAGAAAGCCTCAGCAGCGCGAAGACGAGCGCGTTTTTGCGCGCGTTGGGTCAATCCACACAACTCCTGCTCTGGGGGACCCTTAAAACTCCGGTAACTACGGCCTCTCCTCTCCGTAAACACCGCAGATCCGGAAATATCCATCGCCTTTTCCTTTGATATCTCGCCACTCGCGCATTCATTCCTCCCTTCATTCGCTCTCTCCCGCTCGGCACAACAGCGCCTCCCTCCGTTCCCGTGTCCTCACTCGCTCTTCCCGTACCATTGTCACCATGTCGAACAAGCGCGCTCTTCACTGGGTCTTTAAGATTGGAAACCTGAGTACGCCCGCGCCCGCCCTCTCGGAGCTGCCTCCCTCCAACTGTGCGCCCTGCTGACGTGGCTCGTCGTCATCGCGCTCACACACAATCTCTCTCTCTCTCTCTCTCTCTCTCTCTCTCTCATCATCAGAGACCAACCACCACTTTTACGTCGATGTTCTCGGCATGCGTGTGTTGCGCCATGAGGAGTTCAACAGCGGCTGTGAGGCCTCGTGCAACGGGCCGTACGCGCGCCCGTGGTCCAAGACCATGATCGGCTACGGCGACGAGATCGACCACTTTGTGTTCGAGCTCACGTACAACTACGGCATCAAAAAGTACGAGCGCGGAGACGACTTTGTCGCCATCATCCTCGCTGGCAAGAGCGCCGTCGTGGCCCGCGCGGCCGAGCACAACTACACGGTGCACGACGAGAACGGCGAGACGTTCGTGCTCTCGCCCGACGGCTACAAGTTCGTGCTGCTCGACGAGCCGCTCGAGCAAGGCCGCGATCCCGTGCGCGGCGTCGCCTTCAACGTCTCGGACCTCTCGCGCTCGCTCGGTACGTTCGCGAGTACCAACAACGCTCGTGGTATCACCCATCATATGGTTCTTGGCAGCCACGGTTTGTCCGGGCACACACACACTCTCTCTCTCGTGCTGCTTCTCACACGCATATGCACAGACTATTACGTCAACGTGTTGGGCGCCACCGAGTTCTCGCGCACCGGCTCCGACGACTCGGACCACGTCGGCGTCGTGGGCTTCGCCGCCACGCAGGCCAAGCTGCATCTGATCGAGCGCCACGGCAAGAAGGGCCAGCCGATCGAGCACGCCAAGGCCTTTGGCCGCGTGGCCTTCGCCATCTCGGACATTACGCCCATCTACGACGCGGTGCAGGCCGCCGGCGACAAGGTGCTCCACCATCCAGTGACGCTGCCGACGCCGGGCAAGGCCGACGTCGTGGTCGTCATCATCCAGGACCGCGACGACTACGAGATTTGCTTCGTCGGCGAGGAGGGCTTCAATGATCTCTCCAAGCCCGTGCCAGGCGCCGACGCCATCGATTGGGCCGCTCGCGCTGAGTCGGGTGCCGATCGCTGAGCCTCCTCCTCCCCCTGCCACCACCGCCTCTGCTGCCGCCGCGGTGCTCTGTATCCTAGCTAGCGAGAGTGTCTCGCGCGCGATAAACCCCATCCACATCTTCTGAGTGAGAGAGATTCGAACGACCATGGAGGGAGGTCCTTATTTTGCTATTGCTCCTATTGCTGCTGTCGACAACGACGATTGTTACTATACTTCTACAACAACACCACAGCCTCACGCCCGCCAGCCAGTCAGCCAGCCAGCCAGGCGGTCAACACAGGTACACCGAATACAATCACACGACTCTGAGACAATGGCTGTTGCGCAAGAGTGGGTTTGGCACAGGTTGCGCGCGGCATATTGGTATGCGACTTACATCTCGGCATCATCATCGTCCGAGTCCTCGATCGCCTTCTTCTCACCGTCCTTTGACTGAACACGAACAAGTTAGAATCAACCACCATCGAACACTTGCTCACACTCGTAGACTCAGGTTTGTGAGCGTACCTTTGAATGCTTATCGTCACGCTTGCGTAGTTTCTTGTCCGAGTACTCAAAGAACAATTGGGACTCGAGGAACGGGCGCGTGAACTCGACGTCGGTCGCCGCCAAGTCGGCCAAGAAGCTCTCCTTCATAAATACCGTGATCGGGTTGTCGGGATCCGTCAGGTCGCGAATGGTGTACTCGTGAAAGTCGGCGAACAACTGTGCAAACGACGCCTCAAAGATCGACGACAGCTGCTCGACGTATTGCATCTGCTCCTTGCTCGTGCGATACGGCAGCGTCTTGCCGCACGATTTGTGGAGCTTACGAATCAATGGATCACATTTTCGCTTCGTGAGTTGGTGAGTTAAGGCAATTTGCAATGCTCGCACAACGAGAAACACACAACAATAACAACAACACACACCAAGTACAAACACAGAAACACAGATCGCAAAGGATATAATTCATCTTGGAATGGTAGTTTCGGTAGAGCCTCTGGTGTGCGTATGTCGCTTCGTTCCACGTCGATATATACAACATCTCGAGGACACTCGCTGGCTCGTGGCTGCCGCGTCAAGCCGACGATGAATGGCACTGGTGCTTCGAGGAACGAGTACATGTTTTGCGGCAGGATCGGAATGATCACGGACTGATACACAAATGGTCGAATCAAGGGTAGAAACGACAAACTACAACCACCACCACGACCGCCATTGTGAGAAACCTCAATCTACCACCAGCACGACGATGACTAATGCGAGTGGAGGAGTAAGCTTGCGTACACTACGGAAGAGAGTACACGATTGTTGGGTGAGACGAAGGCGATTTTCCTGTTTGTAGCACGAACACGATAGCAAGCAAGATCGATCGTTGTGCGTGAGTCTATCTTTCAACAAGAGTATAAATATGATCAGAGCAGCACGCATGCGACTATCGTACTTTTCCAGGAGAATTGCACTCAAGGCCAAGACGATGATCTTCATGTTGAGCAACTTGAAGGTGATCGGCAGGCCCCACTCGGCGAACAACTCCTCCTCCTCGTCGAAGAACGGCCTCGTGAACGAGATCGAGTTAAAGTACTGTGTGGGCTTGAAGGTCGTGCGACGGCCGGGCTCGGGCACCTTCATCATGCGGTAGCGGTCGAGCGCGTTCAGCACCGCGCTGTCGTACCGGTCGGCGCTCGGCTTGGCAAACTCGGAGCGCGAGTCGTCGAGCGAGTGCGCCTCGGTGCCGTTGCTCGCGTCGCTGCCGTCAAGCGAGTGACTCACGCTCTCGATATTGACTGACGTGCCGCCGGTCGAGCGACGCAGACCCACCGGCGAGCTGCCGAAGCTCTTGCCACGCTTCAGCGGTGCCGGACGCTCGCGCGTGCCATCGGCTGACGACATGGACGATGACGGCGCACTGCCGACAGCCGGTGTCGATTGCGCGGTCGGCGACTGGCCACTCGAGTGCGACACTGTGTGTCTCGGCCGCCGAATGACACCGTCGGTCGAGCGAGCAAGAGTGTTCGGTTCGAAGGGGTTCGAGAGCGAACGATTGAGTAGTCGTGGTCGCTTTCTCTTGTGTTGATGGTCGCTGGTACTCGCTGATTGTTCGTCGGCGGTGGTAGTGACTTCGTCCTCGTCGTCTTCGTCGTCAGCGGTTTCGTCGAGTGCCACGCTAAGGTCGACTTGATTTGATGCTGCTACAGCAGCCGTTGTTGCATCAGCCGCCTCCGCGGACGCCACCATGGTATTCGAGGATTGTCGTCCTTGTTCAGGAAGCGCGGTCGTGGCAACAGGAGACGGCGAACCAGGCGGATCGGTCTCGGTGGTGGGGAAGAGTTCCGGAGGCTCCGGTGCAGGAAGCACCAGCGGTGAGCCGGGCATCGGTGGCGTGGCGGTAGCCGACGGCACGGCAACAGCAGTAGCAGCCACGGCGGCGGCAGCGGCAGGAGAGGTGCTGCTCATCTCTTCGACGTCAGGTGTCGAGGGTGAGAAGCTGCGGCCAGTATCGATCGAATCGCCATCGGCATCGTGGTCGTCGCCATCGTGAGATGATGCAGGAGAGAGTGTGCGGTCGGATGAGTCGTGCAGTGGAACCGAAAGACGCACTCGCGACGAGCCGTTGTTGTCGTAGGTGGTTGTGGTAGTGGTGGTGGTGGTGGTAGAGTCGGCGAGTTCCGCTGGTGGAGGCGACTCGAACGACGATGGTGCCGAGAGCGGCGACGAGCGATACGTCATGTTGGAGCTCGAGCCAGCCGATCGAATTCGCACAGGCGAAGACGATGCATGCGAAACAGACTCGGATGATGAACCTGCTGCTGTAGCTGCTGCTGCAGCAGAGGATGCCGTTGTGAACGAAGTTGAATCGCTTCGAGTGAGAGTTCTAGACATCAAGATCAAGGAGAAGTACGTGAGTAAGTGAGTAAGTGAGTGAGTGTGAGTGAGAGAGAGAGAGAGAGAGAGAGACTGACCTTGTGGTTGTTGTTTGAGTAGTATCATCGGTCTCAGTGTCGTCTGCTGAGAGCTCAGCGAGATCGTTCATGGTGCGAGACTTGACGACCTTTTGCGTGCCACCAAGAAAGACCTCGAGCTCGTTCGTAGCGGAACCGATCGATGGCGGCAACATTTGAAGACTCTCTAGGTGTTCGGCCGCTATTACGATAATAGTGATCGTGAGTTTGGTGGATCGACGAGAATAACACACGCACGAGAGAGAGAGAGAGAGAGAGAGAGAGAGAGAGAGAGAGAGAGAGAGAGAGAGTTACGATGGAGTGCGCGTAAATGCGTACCAAAGAGACTCTCGAGAAAGTCAAAGTGGAAGCGAAAGAACGGGAAGCGAGTGATGAGGCAGTAGCAGCGACGTGTGCGAGCGTGGAAGCCCTTGGGCACCTGCGCGAACGGCACGTAGCGCGGAGCGGCCTCGAGCAACTCGGTCTTTTGGATGCAGACGCCATAGTAGGTGGTGGCGGCCTCGTCGGTGAAGAGGAAGGCGTACGCGTCCTCGGGATGCTGCAGGTAGGACTTGGAGTGCAGCAGCTTGATGAGCTGGCTCTTGTCGTGCGTGACGCTGAGGCTCTTGGACTCGACGCCGTCGGGGAAGCAAAAGTTCTCGACTCCTGGTGTCGAGCATCTGCATGTGTAACACGCGCGGGGGCGCCATTATTGATGAGACGTTCGTTCGAGAGATCGAGGCAAAAGGCGGCAGCACAGTGACAGTGGCAGTGGCAGCACTCGATCGAGATTGAGACGGCACGTACGGTTTGTCGGGAGGGAACGAGAAGAGGATCTTGGGTTGGCCGTCGAGGTCGCACGACGGCAAGCCGACGACGATGAAGTGGTCGTAGATCGGTCCCTCGGTCGGGATGTGAGCCTTGGGCTTGGGCGTGTGCAGCAATCGAGAGAGCCGCTCCTGTGCAGTGAGTGCTTCGGCGTCCAGGCTACTCGCGACACGACCACACGCGCATGATCCATCAAGCCATCCAGTCATCCAACCATCAGCCATCCGTTCGTGAGTCATCGAGCGGGGGAGAGAGAGACGCGTGGCGTGGAATGAAGCAACACTCGTGTCTCACGAGATGATAGAGTATGGCACGAGAGGATCGCGAGCTCGTATCGAACCAACGAACCAACGAACCAACAAACGAACCAACGAGAGAGGAGCAAGGAGGGGAGAGAGGGAGGGAGCGCGATACGACGGTTGTAGCACCGAGGTCGCGAGTACGTACGTCTCGGTCAGCGGCTTCTTCTCATCCGAGAAGAACGACAGGATACGCTCGCTGAATGAGGGGCTCCTCGAGTGTGATGAATGACGTTGTCGCATCATGATATCCAACGCACGCACACGCGTACGGGCGAGAGGGACACAGACAGAGGCACGGACAGCAAGCGGAAGGTGTCGCTCGTGCGTGATGTCACTGTGGCGCAGCCACGGCACTCGAGCAAGCGGCCCCACCACCACCACCGCGGCGGCGCAGCTGCAGTAGCAGTAGCACTACTGTGCAGCCACACGAACGCGCAACGTTCGGTTGCTAGCAGCTCGCAAAGGTTCGGCTTGGGTGAAGGGAAGGCGACGATGACCGCGATGACGACGATATCGGCGAACACCGAACGAACGAGCGAGCGAGAACGACCGACGAGCACCAAGACACACGCACGCACACAAGGGCGCACGAGGTACGAGAGCACAAGTAGGTGGATAGGTGCACGACAGGTACAGGGTCGAGAGAGCGCAAGCGAGCGGGAGTGCGAGAGTGCGGTGCGCGGGCAGCCAACAACAACAACAGCGGCGGCAACGAAGGCGAAGACGAAGGTCGTCGAGAGAGAGGCAGAGAGAGAGGCAGCCAGACCTGACCGCGAAAACGACAAAGTCTTTCGCTCTGCACCGCTCCCCATCTCTCCTCCAACGTCACTCTGCGTGCCCCGCGTTGGTGCTTGGTGGTCTCTCGGTGTTGCTCCTGCCTCGGCACGCTGAGGCCTGTGGTTGCCGGGCGATCAAATGGTGGCTCTTGTCATCCATGCAGTGAGGAGGTGAGCCTGATGGGCGGTGGCTGCCTCTGGATTGGTGGGGGTTTGGGTTTGGGCGAATTTGGGTCGGAGTTACCCAAGCAGTTTACAATCAAGTGCTGAACTCGGGGCAAGGATGCAACAGTGCCACCCGCGACGTAGCGTGATTCTGCCACTTTCAGTTTGCAGAGGCGCCAACAGGGCCAAGCCAGCCCGCCAGCAAGCAGGAGATATTGAGCGCGCCGGCGAGAGGGTAATATCAGCGCCAAGGCAACCGAACACGCGAGATTTCACGTAGCGTTCGTCGCCGCGCAGGCACCGTTGCCTTCGCTCGCTCTCCGCGCTCCCGCTCGCCTGCTCCATCTTCGCCTCGCTGCTCTCTCGCGCTCACGTCTCTCCCAGCCATTCACACTGCCACCTCGCCATCTTCTGGTTGCTCCGTTCTTTCCTTCAGTTGCTGTGTGCTTGACCCTGGGTCCAGCGGCGCTTGATATCGAGCAGATTCTCGCTCGCTCGTACCAAGGCAGGAGCGGTCGCTTGTTCGCGAGAGCGCTGCGCGTGTAGTCGCCTCCATCACACCTATATACCTCCCACATACGCACCCGTATAACAGCAGCCACCATGTCCTCTTGGTCGTCGTCTCCGGCGACTCCATCGTCGGCCAAGAGGCGCGAGCAGCTCCACCACGAGCCCGAGGTCGTGCACGACGAGACGATCTCGCTGCTGTCGTCGAAGCCCGTGGCTCGCTTCGATCACTCGCACTGGTACTGGCGCATCATCGACCAAATGACGTTCGATCGCGCCAAGATCTTTGTCATCCTCGTCATCACGGTGGCGGCCGTCGTGGTGTTCTCGATCGAGAAGGTGCCGCACGTCGGCGGCTTCAATCTCGCTGCTGCGCGCAACGATGATCCATTGATATCCTCCTGCACTGCCCCGCGTCTCGTCTCGTCTCGTCTCGTCTCGTCTCGTCTCGTCTCGCGTGTTTGTGTGAATGAGTGAGAGAACGCGACGATGGTGGCTTTGCCTTAATTCGCCTCGGTTTACTTGGTGGACGTGAGTATGAGCTCGCATCGCCAGGTGCTGGAGGTGGTGCTCTCGATCCAGGCCACACCGCCTCCCGTGTATCCCACGCCGACCATCGTCACGGTCTTTGTCGAGGCCACGCGCGACCCTCTCGCTCCTTGGACCCCACTACAGTCTTGGAACTGTGTACGTTACGCGCGACAATCGAGTTTCATTCTCTCTCTCTCTCTCTCTCTGTCTCTCTCGCTGATATGCAGCTGATATGTGCGGCACCTGCACTTGTACTTGAAGACGGCGAGCGCGACGCAAGAGTCACTCGAGCAGACGACCATGTTCTGGATGGACAACCCCGAGTACGGCATCTACGTCGCGTTTCGGTTCCGCATCACGACCAACTCGCCGTCGTCGTTGGCCATGACCTTTCACTACCGCAACCTGTACACGGCCGTCAAGTACCAAGTGATCTTTGGTGTGCTGGTGCTCGCCTTCGTCTACGTGCTCATCGTCTTTGAGGTCGTCCACCGCACGATCGCCGCCTTGATCGGCTCCTTCATTTGCGTCAGCATCTACTCGAGTACGTCGTCCCCAGCCTCACTCATTCACTCATTCACTCACTCTCTCACTCATTCATTCATTCATTGTGCACGCTGGCTATTGGGTGCATGTAGTACTGCACGAACGACCGACATTCGAGGCCGTCATTTCGTGGATCGACTTTCAGACGGTCGGCTTGCTGTTCGGCATGATGATCATGGTCGGCATCTTCTCCAACACGGGCTTCTTCGAGTACTCGGCCGTCAAGGCCTACAAGTTCTCTCGCGGCAACATGTGGTACCTCACCGTCATTCTGTGTACCTTCACCGGCTGCGTGTCGGCCTTCCTCGACAACGTCACCACCATTCTCCTCATCGCACCGGTCACGATGCGATTGTGCCGAGTGCTCGAGGTCGCTCCCGAGCCGTTGTTGATCGCCGAGGTCATGTTCTCCAATATCGGCGGCACCGCCACGCCGATTGGCGACCCGCCCAACATCATCATCGTCAACGACCCTCGCGTCATGGCGCATCCCGACATCAACTTTGGCACCTTTACCTTGCATGCTGCCCCTGGTGTCATTCTTGCTGCAATTGTCGTGTTTTGCTATTTGTATATACTTCAACGTGTACGTCAACTCTCTCTCTCTCTCTCTCTCGCTTGCTAACCAATATCAAAAATCTGAATGCTCGTCGTCATCGTCGTGGTGGTGGTGTAGAAAACCATGCAACCGAAACCTCATCACGGCCGTTACCACGAGATTGAACTTTGGAAACGAGCTGCCGGTCGTATCAGCCCGACCGGTGGCGAAGAGGAGCAACGTGTGCGAGAGCAACTCGATGCGTACATTCGCACACTGACCGAGGATCTCGCAGCAAAGCCCGAAGATGATTCGACCAAGGTTCTCGACGTTGCTGAACTCGAAGAAAAGGTATACGATTCATCTCATCACTCCACAAGTGTGCCTTCTACTAACGCTCACGCGTCACGCTCGGTGCAGTATCAAATCCACGACAAACCACTGTTTGCAAGCTCGGTCGCCGTACTCTCGATCGTGGTGTTGTTCTTCTTTTTGCACTCGTGGATCGAAGAATACGTCGAACTGTCGCTCGCGTGGATCGCCATCATGGGCGCCATGGTGCACCTGGTCGTGAGCGGCATCCGCGAGATTGACCGCGTCCTCGAAAAGGTCGAGTTCAGCACGCTCATCTTCTTTGCAGCGCTCTTTGTCTTGATGCATGGGCTCGAGCAGCTCGGCGTCATGGACTTTATCGGTGGTCAAGTGGCAATCATGATTGTGCAAGTGCAAGCCGGCAAGGCGCGCCTCACGGTCGCCATCCTACTCATCATCTGGGTGTCAGCCATCGTGTCGGCCTTCATTGACAACATTCCCTACACGACTGCCATGATCCCCATTGTAACCTCGCTCTCCGAAACGTACGTGTGTGATGCAGGCTGCGTCAGTGTAACCTCACCCTCTCGGCGTTATCATCTCGTTTACTCGCTCTCTCTCTCTCTCTCTCTCATATGCTTGTGGATGTCCTTGCATGTCATGCGCCACAGAGCCGGACTTCCATTGGGACCCTTGCTGTGGGCTCTGACGTACGGCACATGTCTGGGTGGCAACGGCACGTTGATTGGAGCGTCGGCCAACGTGGTGGCGTGCGGTCTCGCCGAGGCGCAGGGCTACCCGATCTCGTTCAACTACTTTATCCGCATCGGCTTCCCGATCATGTTGCTCTCGGTGCTCACGTGTACCATCTACCTGCTCATCACCCACGTTCTCATTCCGTGGTATTAGGCGAGGCGCGTATTGTATTGGTATTGCAACCACGTATATCAGTTTCTGCCAACCTATCTATCACTCAAGCTGGAGTATGGTTGGATTGCTTTTGTTTGCCATATGTATCCGTAATGTTTCTCTCTCTCTCTCTCTCTCAAATATAACAACAATCAACGATCGACTGCGTGTGAGGTACACAAAGAGACAACGGCGCCAGTCAAGAACATCAACAGTGGTGGCGTGTGTATCGGGTGATGCCGCTGAGAGATTGACGACAGTGGTGATCCCGCGATCCATGTGTTGAAAGTCCTGTGCCAATGTGTCGGGCGGGACTCCATAATTCGATTCGGCTCCAGCTCAAGTATCGTTGTACCATAGCCATAGAATCGCTGGTCGATGGATTGTTACGACTCAATCAATACAATTGACGCATCCTCGTCTCTATCCGTATCAGTATCACTGTCGCCATCAGC
>Ga0209935_1003429_pt1 | contig 16381 bp, 20 predicted proteins | sample ThiBio_1000_plan_2_FD_183958 | JGI IMG/M metagenome (GOLD analysis project Ga0209935, IMG submission 183958) | Wastewater bioreactor microbial communities from Cape Town, South Africa - Thiocy_cont_1000_plan (SPAdes) | ecosystem: Engineered > Bioreactor > Thiocyanate-remediating >... | reverse complement strand
GAGGCGGCGTCGAAGGCCGGGATGCGCGGGTAGAGGTGCACGAACACGTGGCCGTCGTGGCTCAGCAGCTTGGCCTGGAGGCTGGTGGCGTTCGAGCGCTTGCACTTGGGATGCAGCACAATGTGCAACTGCACGGGCAGCGCGATGCGCGGCACGAGAGACGCATCGCACGTGAGCTCGATGCACTCGGAGCAGTACAGGGCGCGCTTGCGGTTGCACTTGCGACAGTTGCGACGCTGCGCCATGCCCTGCAGCTGTGCCGGCGTGAGATGGGCCAGCAGGTCGGTGATCGCACAAGCCGCCGTCTCTGACTCGCCAGCAACAGCCTCTGGCTGGAGCTGTTCGTGGTCTTGTTCTTGCTGTTGTTCAGTGATGCCGAGAGCCTGGAAGCGAACGAGAGCCTCTTGTGCCGATGCGTGCCACTGCCTGATGGCGTTCGCTTGCTTGTCGGTAAAGAGGTTGCAGTGCTCGAGTGCCACGGCGAACAGCGCCGCAGTCAAGGTCGGATCGAAGTGGATCACTCTCGTAGCGCCATGTGTCGGATCCTCTACTTCATGAACCTCCTCATCGATCTTCTCGATGTTGAGTTCATCAAGCGCGGGAGTCACCGAGAGCTGTTGTTTCGTCGTCGTCTTCTTCTTGTGCCGTTTGCGAGGTATCGAAGCAGCGCTGTGCGAGACGAGCGTGACGCCAGTCGTCGTGGTACTAGCGATGGCTGCTGGTTGCGCGACCGTCTCACCGACTGCCTCGCTGATAGTCTCAGTGTACCATCGACCGATCTTGCTCGAAGCAACCATCAGTGCCACAAAGAAGTTATCGCGTGCTCGAGGATGTTCGAGCAACTTGGCGTGCTGCTGTGCGAGGTTATGAGCACGTCGACACGCAGCCATGTACTCGAACGGCGTCGACGACCCAAGAGCATGTTTGAGACCAGTCCCGGCGAGTATCTTGCGAGCCGTAGCGGTCGAGATGTACAAGCGATTGGAGGTGGTGGTGGCCATGTTGTTCGCGACTCGGCTCGAGCTGCGAGGGAGTGAGGGTTAAGAACAGTACTGCCAACTCGATCGACATTCCATTGCTTGCTGTCCCTCTCGCTCGTGCATCTCCACACTCTCTCTCCAAGCCATGTTTGAGACTTACAGTCTACCATTCTCGATATTGGAGGCCATCGCCTCGAATGATATCGAGGCACTCAAGCATCATCTCTCAGATATCTCGATGAGTTGCCATCAAGGAACGTTGTTGCGAGTAGCCGTCAATGCGAACCACGTTTCAGTGTTGCGAGTGCTGCTCGAGCACCAATGTGATCCCGATAGCCTCGAACGGGGAGAATCCCTCTCTCCATTACAACTCGCAGCATGCAAAGGACGCTCCGAGATGGTCGAAGCACTCCTCGAAGGAAAGGCGTCGGTCAATCTCACGACAGGCTTCGGCTCGACGGCATTGCGCATCGCGGCGCTGAAGGGCCACTACGAGGCGTGCCGCGTGTTGCTTCTCCACGGAGCAGACGCCAGCATCGCGACCGTCACAGGAGAGACACCCCTTCAGGCAGCCAAGAACACGGCGATCAAGGCACTCATTGCATCGGGTGGCTTCCAGTGGTCATGGGAGAGGCACGAGAGCACACCGCCGTGGTTCCGCAAGAAGATGTTGCTGCTGGCATTGATACGAGCCACGACACAGACCTCGACGTTGCGCTTGATACCGAACGAGCTCTTGTTCTTGATCTTTGAGTTCATGTAAATGTAAACTTGGTCGTGCATGTATCTATGTATAAATATACAGTGATGGATTCATTCAGCACGAAGCGAGTGCTAGCGAGTTTAATGGTCGAGTTAAATAGAGCAAAGAGCTGTGGTTCGAGTGCGTATGATGAAACTATAACGACAGTTGTGTGCGCGCACAGATAGATTGAGAAGGAGTGTAGTATAGTGCGTAGAGTTCATGTGTGCGCGAGAGTGTGAGAGAGATGCAGCTGGTGTACAGTTATACAAGGTAAGACACGTGGCAAATGAACCCAACGTGTTGCTAATAGGTATCGGTATCAGTCGTATCATCATGGCTGACCTGTCCACTATCCTTGATGACATCGAGCTCGAGTAACACCTTTTGTTCATCAGGCAAGGGAATCTACACTCATATGCAATCAGGTTATCACCGACTCACTCAATCAATGTACAAGAGCACGAACATACTTGACGGTATTGTTCCTCAGTGACCTTGGCATGACGGAACAACGCTTGTTCGAGCTTGCCGACCTCGGTCCAATTGACCAAGGCACCGCGAATGTCGGCACCGGTAAAGTGAACGTTGAGGTAGCGATTCTCGCCAGCGTACTCGCGCGGCAGCAGGATGGCGTTGCGCAGGTCGCACTCCTGGAACTTGGCCTGCATCAGCACGGCGCCCGTAAAGTCCGTGCTGCGCATGCAGCTCTTCTGAAAGAGAGTGCCGGCGCAGAACGAGTCGCGCAACGAGGCGTTCGTCAAGTTGACGGCCGTAAAGTTGGCGTACGGCAGATCGGCGTGGCGGAACACGCAGCCGACGAGGTCGCACTCGCTGAACTTGGCATAGCGCAGGTCGGCATCGACGAACAAGGCTCGCGTCAGACACGACTTGACGAAGACGGCGCTCGAGAGGTTGGTGTCGGTCAAGTCGGCACGTTCGAGGCGCGCCTTGTTGAAGCGCTCCTCGGTGAACGACAGGTGTGCCAAGTCGCAGCCCATCAATCGAACGCCTTCAAAGGATGTGATGGTGCCACTATACATTCGACGAGGCATTCATTCGTTGGTTGCGATCGATGGCACATTCCATGTCAATTCCATTGCCGCACAATGAGACGCATGTATCCCGATACATACCGTTGAGCAATGAGTTGACTGCGAGTGAGATCAGGTCGTTTGTAGTTGCGAATGGCCTGCGCCAACGACTTGAGCTGAAAGAACTCGGCCTCCTCTCGAACGCCCTCGAGATTGATGCCTTCGTCGAGAATCAACTTGCCGTACCGCAGGAAGTTGAGCAACACACGAAAGTACCGTGGATCCTAAACACCGTCGAGAGTGTGTGAGTGGCAGACGAGGCATAGATTCGCGATAGATTCGCGATAGATTCGCGATTGATTCGATGGACGTACGCGATCGATCAACACGGCGCCGCCAGCATCGCGTTTGCAACCAATGTTGGCATCCTGAGCAAACATACGGCCCAGAACCGAGTTGCTATCGAGAGTGAGGGTCTGGCGTGAGGTATTGATCAACTCTCCACCGACGTTCAAGAGAATGAATTGATCACGATCGATCTCGGCGCTCAGTCGTCGAGTGGCATCTTCGGCGCGAGACGAGGGAGCGAGCGAGGTCGAGGCGCTCGTGGTGCTCGTAGTCGTAGCGGTGGCAGAGGGCTTGGTGGCAGCTGTGGTTACGCTGGTTGCTGAGGACGTTGTGGGTGTGGTCGTTGAGGTCGGGGTGGAGGTGGTTGATGAGCTGCCACCGCCGCCGCCGCCACTACCGGTCATCGTCGAGGGCACTCCCGACGGCGACGACATTCGAGTTGTTTGATTGCGCTTGCTGTGTGTGCGTGTGTGCGTGTGTGGTGTGCTACGAATCTCAATGGCACGATGTCGAGATGACGAGATAGTCTCAGCCTTGGTACACACACAGACACTGATCAAAGGCAGCAATAACCACAGGAACTTGATTGATTGTCGAGAGAGTGATGGTGTGTGCGTGAGAGAGGCAACAAGCGAATGAAGGAGGGAGATGAAGCCCTGAGGGAAATCCCACTCGTTACGACTTCGTTTTTTCTCGTCCTCCTCTTCCTCAGCTCATTTGCTTCGTGTCTCCGTCGCAGCTGCAGCACCTTCGTTCATTCGAGCGAGAACGCGCACGCGAGAGATCTAGGAGACACTATATAGCTAGCTGCGTGTGTGCGTGTGTGTTTGGAAGAGGTGAGTGCCTGAGTGAGTGTGATAGATTCTCGATAGGGTTGGTGAGGCTATATCATCATCATCATCATGTTCTCCGTAGTTCGATGCTCGATCAGACGCGCGAGCAGTGGTACGCACGCACGAGCCATCTATCCATCCATCTATCGATCTGATATCGAGCTATCCCCGCTGACCCACTCGTATCACGTGCACTCACATATATTCGACTGGGGGATTTCTACTTGTGCAGTATGCGCCACTCGCCACTTCGCGTCGGCTGGTACGAGCGAGAGAGATCTATCGATCGATGCACGAAGCGATATTGATCGATGATGGTCGTGGTCGTGGAAGCTGCTCCATCGTTGGCAGGTGAGGCTCTCGATCAGAACGTCTCCAAGTGGGAGCATCGCGATTCGTTGCTCGCACCGCATCAAAAGAACCGATGGACCTTCCTTGAGCTGCAGGCATGTCGAGTCGCGAGATACCTTGATATCGATCGATCTATCGATCAATCATCAAAGTATATCTCATCAAACCTAATGGATGGATGAATCAATCGTCTCGTTGGATGTAGGACCACACGAACGCCGTCGCTACGGGACTCATTGGTGGTCGTGTCTCGAAGGGAGACGCGATCGTTGCGGCGTTGAACAACGACGCCGAGCTCGTGACGACGGTGCTGGCTGCCGCCAAGCTCGGCGCCTCGGTCTTGTCGGTGCCGCCCAAGCTCTCGAACTCGACGCTCGAGTACGTCGCTCACCTCATCGCCCAACGACCACTACTAGGACTCTACGCCTCCTATATGATCCAAGTATCACTCATTCTATCTATCTATCTCTCTCTCTCTCTCTCGTGCGCGTTGGATCGAACAGCTCGTACTTGTCGAGGAGCAACGCGCGTGCGTTGATCTTCACGCCGCTGATCGGCGACCACAACAACTGGCCCGTGGTCGAGGGCACGTTGCCCGAGCTCGGTACCAAGTTCGGCTCGCCGTTGCGCTCCGTCAAGTACCCGAGGCTCAAGACCATCGTGCACACGAGCCTCGAGTTGCACGACAACGACACGCACATGTTCCACTCGATCCTCGTGTATGATCCGCTGCCGAGCCCGCTGCCCAAGATTGCCCGCTCGCTCGACGGCTCGTTGCCGCTCCTGCAGTACTTGGACGAGTCCGGCTCCAAGGTAACGACTGCCGCCACGACGCAGCCATTCACTGCAATGGCCTCATCCTCGTGCTCGTTCTCACTGGCGTCGATATCTCTCCATCTCTCTCGTTAGATCCAAACCATCACGCAGGCGCAGTACATTGAGCGTGCCGATGCCTTTGCACGCAAGGCCAAGCTCACGATCGATGATCGATTGTTCGTCGCATCGCCCTTGACGGCGCCGGCGGCGCACGCCGCTCTCTTCGGCTCGGTGCTGAGCGGCTCGACTGCCATCATCGCCGGAGCGACCGACACCTCGGCGGCGCAGCTCGACGTCTTGTTGCGCCACATGTCGACCGAGTTCACCACTGTGCTGCATGCTACGCCGCAGCAGCTCGATGCTCTCGTCAACCACCCGCGCCTTGCGTCGTACAACCTCTCGAGCTTGAAGCAGGTTATTGTCGCTGGTAAGTATTGTGATAGACAACCAGCTCTACTTGCTTGATGGTGACTAACGAGATCGATACTATGCTCTCTCTCTCTCTCTCTCTCTCTCTCTCTCTGATATACAGGGGCTGCCGTGTCGACTTCAACGGAATCGCAGGTTGCCAAGGTCCTCAAGGTCCCGATTGTATCAGCCTAATCCAAGGCGCACTCTCTCTTACTCTATCATACCTGCATCACCCTCAAGCCATATTCACACGCTCCAATCTGTCGATCTCCCTCTCCCTCTCCCTCACCCATCTTCCTCGATCCATCTCTTCAAATCCACGCTTCACTGCCATCATCGTCACCGTCTACTTGTCAGTTATTTCTTTCGAACCGCCACTCGCCAGCCCATCCGCGCCCTCTCTCATTCACGCACATGCACGTACGCACGCAATGGCTGATGTATTTTGATGTTGCCGTTGTCATTGCCCACCTTGAGAGCGTGCGTGAGTCGCTCGCTGGCTGCACGTGCAAGACATGTTGATGTTGATTGGTACCATACCATATACACATACTATTCATTCACCATCTGATAGATATCGATAGATAACAAACCCAATCATCGCTCACAAACCGAGCGCGAGTTCGGTATCTATCGCGGTCGGGTTGCTCGCATTCTTACTGGCAAGACCTCGAGATGCTCAAAGATCTGAAACAACAACTCGTTCGGCAACAACGACACGAACGACGAGTGCTCGAGCGATCGAATCATCGTGATAGTGAGCACCGCCTGTTTGATGACCTGCGGAGCTTGTGGATGAGTGGCGATCGACCATTGATACAACGAATCTCCCGTCGCTGATATACGAATAACAAGAACATGTGTGTGAGTGTGAGTACTCCAGCCAGGCAGGCAGATTGATCAGGCGTTCACATGCAACGTACGTCGCACTTCAATCAAGCGTTGGATGCGCGGCGAGCACGTCACATCTGATGGTAGCTCGCCATGCTACATTGTTCGATGGAGCCAATGGAGCCGAGTTAGTTGGTTTGGTTGGTGACACAACGGCCACTATGGGGGCGATGGTACCTCGTTCGACAAGAAGCGCGAACCCCCAAAGTCGATCAGCAAGCACAGCAGGCCCGTGTACGCATGCTTGGCAGCGAGGTGAACGGCAGAGCCTCCTGGGCCGTGAGCGTAGGCGTTGGGATCGGCCGCGGCTTCGAGTAGTATTCGTGTCATCGGCAGGCTGCCAAGCTCGACGGCACGATAGAGCGGCTGTGCCAAGGCATCGTCGTAGACATTGACATCGGCACGACGATCGAGCAGCGCCCGGATGATTCCAAGCGAGCGCGATCGGAGCGCCAAGTGCAGCATCGTGGTGCCGAGCGCTCGTTCGTTGGGGTCGGCGTTGTTGTCCAGCAGTTGGATCACCAAGGCCTCGTTGTCGGCCTGTACCGCGAGGGCCAGTGCTCCCTCGGTGTCATCGAGCACGGCACCGCGTCGAAACATCGACACGACCAAGGCCGAGTACTGCATTCGTCGAGCATATCGGATCACGGGCTCGGACTCGCCGTTCGGCAGGTGGATCAGCTGGTTGGGATCGATGCCATTGAAGTGCTCTATCATGTACAAGGCGATCTGATCGAGGCCCAGCCGCAAGGCGTAGGCGAACGGCGTGTTGCCCGAGCGATCGACGGTCTTCATGTCTTCCGAGTCGTACATGTAGGGCGCGAGCGAGGCGACATCCTGCTTGCGAATGGCGCGATGAGGCGGAGGCAGCGTCTCCTCGGGCTCGTCGTCGATCGGAGGGAGATCGGCAGAGGGAGTTTGACCCATGGCGCGAGGTGGAGGCTAGGCACGAGCGAGATCAAGGTGCGGAGCGGACGTGGCGGATGAGCGTATGGATGGAGGCAGCGAGGGAATGAACGAACAGTGTGGCTGGATGGTCGACGTTGGTGGGTGCATTCGAGGAACAGTGATCGAGAGGTACAGCGCGTGTCGATGAATGCAGAGTCGGTGCCGGACCATTGGATATTGGGATATTATGAGAGAGCTGGGTTGAGATGGGGTTGAGATGAGGGGTTGCGTTGAATTAGCAGAGGGTCCGGAAGGAGGTCCTTCCGGAGTGCACCCGACCGACCAAGGGCAGGAGCAGCACGCGGAAGAAGAACAGCAGCGACACCAGCAGAAGCAGCAGCGGCGGCGATACTCTAACCGACCACTCGCTCACCACGCTCATACCACACGCACCACATCCACACAACCACACAACCATCTCTCTCCATCGCTGCGCCATCGCTTCGATAGCATCATCTTCTCTATCATCGTACTTACACTCACTCAACACACGCTCTCTCGCGCGTTTGGTTCTCTTGTTGCTCACACAGTACAGCGAAAGGTGAGTCTTGGTAGTCGTTAGTTAGTACCTACGTCAGCAACTAATATCTAGCACATCAGTGTATCTCTCTCTCTCTCTCTCTCTCTCTCTCTCTCTCTCTCTCGTGATATCAACAAAGAACCCACACCCACCCACACCTACCCACCCACCGATAGATAGTTGTGTCGATGGACGAGCCCTTGAGTTGGCAAGAGCTCTTGATCGCAGTGTTCAGTTGCGGTCTCGTGGTGCTGTACCATATCTACCTCTTCATCGAGCTCAAGTACGCACCACACCGATGCTCACTCGGCATGCACTTTGCTGAGAGGTACACGACTCCCGCTCTCTCTCTATCATCGACTTGCTTACGAGATGAGCTCGAATCTAACTCATCGATTGATGTATAGACGGCGTTGGGCGCTCAAGTGCTTGGCCGTGCGCAAGAACGAGATCCTCGGCGTGCAGAGTCTGCGCAACTCCATGTTCGCATGTACGCTCATCGCATCGTCGGTACTCACGGTCGGCTTCTCGCTACTACAAACCATCATGGGTTACGTACGTCAATGTCTCAACATCCACTGAGCTCTCTTCCAATCCGATCTGACTGCTTAATTGCTTGCTTGCCATCTTTCTCTCGTTAGCGAATGGAAGGAAGACTCAGTGAGCATCAGTATGGCATCGGCATTGCGGTCGTTGGATTGATGTTCCTGTCGTTCGTGTCATTGAGTCTCGCGATTCGTGACTCGAACTGTGCATCGTACGTCGTGTGCGCTCATCCATGGCCCGATGAAACTGGGTACGTCGCTACCATACTGCTCGCTCGCTCGCTTGCTTGCTTGCTTGATGATTGCCTCGTTCGTTCGTTCGCCTTAGCTTGTCTGGCGTACTCAACGACTTGCTGACTTCAATAGCTTAACTCCCAGCCGTCTCAACCTGTCGTTGCTCGGTCCTGACATTTGCCATCAGAGTCTTGAAGAAAGACTCCAAGAGCGTACGTGAGAGCGCTGCTGTTCTTACGAGCATCTCCGATATCACAACGCGAACTCACGGCTCCTCAACGTTTGAATGGTCTCGCAGTGATCGTCATCATCGATCGATTCACGGTCCATTGGTTCGTTGGATTCCGGGCCTTCTTGCTGGCGATCCCGCTGGGCTTTTGGTTGCTCGGCCAATGGTGGTTCCTCTCGGCGTCGGTCGTGCTCGTAGCGACGCTCTACAACGTCGATCACAGCTATGCTGCATGGGGCTTGTAAGCGTACTGTACTCAGTATGCCAGCTCGACATTGTGTTCGCCTCGCCGAGAGACTATCGAGTTGTTATTCCAGCAAGCTTGCATCAAGTGCATATCAAGCATTCGATCGACGCACGCTGTCATCAGCAACAGCAGCCATTGAGAATCTCATATCGTTCAGAGCTCCATCCAATCCGCAGACCATCACCCTCACCATCATGTTGTCACGCAGCACTACACCATCATGATCATGTATCGAGCAGTTGGTTGCGGTGTTATTCGTAGATATGCTTACTGTACAAATATCATAATACAATCGCTACTCTCATCTTAATTGATTCATTCGTTTCGTTGCTCGCTGTTGCACGCAGCTCTCTCTCGCTCGCTCGGCTTCCATGGCCGCTGCTGCTCGTATCTTCAACAAACTCACCAAGAAAGACACTAGCAATAGCAGCAGTGGTGTCCATCATGGCAGTGCGAGTCAGCCAGCCGTATCGATCGCGGCAGCGTCAGGCAAGCGTACGAGCTCGCCATCGCCCGCCATCCGACGCACGAGCTCGCTCGTAACCAACTCCTCCGCCACACTCGCGACCGACGACACGAGTAAACTCGATGATATTCATGAGACTCGACTGTGTCTCGGTATCAAGTCGTTCTATGCTCGAACGGCGCTCGCTGCATCGGCACACACGATCGCCGACGAGTCGACCATGCACTTTGATCGAGTATCGCTGCGACCTCCGACCTTTGCGATCGTCACGAACTTTGAGCTGCTCAAGAACCTACGACACGAGAATCTCACTCGATACATTGATATCATCACTGGCAAGCATGGTACATATCGTGTCGTAGTTGTTGTCGCCGTCATCGAGGTCTATATGTCCTGATCGAATCAATCAATCACACACAGGCAAGATGTATCTCGTGAGCGAGCACTACATGCATAATATCTGGCTCGAGTACTCGGCTGGACCCACGAAGGCTCCTCGTTCTGTACCATACAATCAACAAGCCTCTACTGCTACAACTCCTGCTCTTGCTGCCACTACTCCTCCAACGATCGCCCGAACATCGTCATCTCCCGCAACGACACCAACGACATCCAAGTTGCTCATTGATCTGGGCTCGATCGACACTCAACAACACGAAGCTCCACCGACTGCTACTGATCAAGATCCAACGCTCGTCGATGAACCAATCTCACACGAACAAGCGATCGCGACACATTGGGAGACCTGTCTACGTCGTCATCTGTTCCAGATCGCATTGGCATTGGCGACACTCGCGCGCAACGAAGTCGTTCATCGCAATCTCCATCCCGAAGCTTGTCTGCTCGATACCAAGGCAAGTCAAATGCTCTACGACCTCGTGACAAATCGTCGATCGAGATCGACATTGATTGGCCATCGCACACACATACTCATCAATTCTCGTGCTCGTATAGAACGACATCAAGCTCGCAGACTATGGAATGTACTATGCCACACGACATGGAGCCGAGGTCGACTTTCCAATCGGAACGCCGAACTACATGGCACCAGAGACGATTGCCAGTGCGGCACATGGTATCATCTGTGGCTCCAAGGTATGGAGGCGCATCTGTGGCCATCAAATCGATGAGGGTTTTGCAGCTCACGCACATATGGTAGGTCGATGTATGGGCCTTCGGCTTGATCATATTCGAGCTCGTGAATGGTAAGCCGTGGGTCGAAGGCAACGACCTCACAGCATCGCAAGTACTGCAGAAGCTGCTTTGGCTGTGCGGCCACGAAGGAACCGATAACGAGATGTCGAATGGATCCGTGGTGGACCAGCACTCGCAGCAACAATCGAGTATCGCTGACATGGCGGACGAGCTCTCGCGCGAGCCATTGGGCACGGAGCAAGCATCTCCAACAAGCTCCGAATCGAGCTCCAGTTCCAACGCAACCACTACTGCAGGTTGCACGATCGACGAGTCCGATGACGAGATGCCTCCCGAGCTCCAAGAGCGCCAACGCTCGCGACTCGAGCAACTCTTCCAGCAACACCATTCCAACTGGCAGTGCATCTCCTCTGGACTCAAGGAGCTCGTCAAAGCATGCCTGCAAGTGTCACCTGCCAATCGGTTGGATCCCGAGCAACTGCTACAGCACGAGTACTTTGCTGACCTCTATGCCAAGCACATGCGTCGAACCGAGTGGGTTATCAAGCCCTTCCTTCGATCTGAACGCCTGAGTGACGATCTCGACTCTTGGCGCACTCGTGTTGCTGGTGCTGAGAGCCCCTCCAATGGCTCTCCTGCGCCGCAGACATCCTCCTCTTCCTCGCCAACGTCAACCGCACTACCAGTGACCGAATCCTCGAGTATGCATTCCTCCCCCAACTGCTCTCAGTAAGTACTCACAGCAACCCTGTTTGATGAGTAGCAACATCAAACAACGTGCCAGATGATCCATTGGAACAGCACTCACCCGAGGAGCTCTTTCATCTCTGGAAGCTGGCTGGTGGTGATCTCGAGCGGCATGTGATCCAACAGCTTGGCATTCCGCCTGCCATCAATCGATTCCCGCGAATCGCTCAGGTCAATCGTGTCAATCCGCATCAGTACGTGCTGGCCTCGACGAAGGAGCATGTTCTCGTCTGCCTCGTGCGTCTGACCTCTTGTCGATACAGACCGTTCCGCAACGTGGCCGATCCGTCGCTCCTGTACGATAGCCGTATCGTACCAGTGTGCTTGACCGCGCTGCGCCGACGTGTTCGGGCATCGACACACAAGACACGACCCAAGCACTTCTTTTCGGCCGAGCTGCCACCGCTCGCCATACGAGAGAAGGACCTCGACTACCAGCGTCATCGTATCCTCGTCTTTCGGCGGCTGCTGCGAGAGTATCCGGCCTCCCAGCGCCTCATCATGCAAGAGGCCAAGATCGACATTCCGCCACTCCTGCGCAGTGAGATCTGGGCCGTGGTGCTGGGAGTCGGCAACGACGCCGAGGAACAATACGCCAGCATCGACAAGGAGAGCGAAGGTCCGTCGGACCACCAGATCGACCTCGACATTCCACGCTGCCATCAGTACAACCCGCTGCTGTCGTCGCCCGAAGGTCACCGCAAGATGCGGCGCATACTCAAAGCATGGGTGGCGCACAACACCGACATGCTGTACTGGCAAGGCCTCGACTCGCTGCTGGCGCCGTTCTTGACGCTATCGTTCAACGACGAGGCGCGAGCGTATTGTTGCCTGCAGGAGACAGTCTCCAAGTACCTGCGCAACTTTTTCCGTCGCGGCAATGGCATGTATCTGCAAGCGTACTTGCTCGTGTTTCGACAGCTGGTCGCATATCATGAGCCGGTGCTCGCGTGGCACTTGTTCAAGATTGGCTTCCATCCCGAACTCTATGCTATCTCATGGTTCCTTACACTATTCACTCGTACGTTCACGTTAGCGAGAGAGGGGATTGCGCTCAACCTGTAGATACTGACTATGAGCCAACTCAGACATTCTACATCTCGAAAAGATCTACCATCTGTGGGATACGCTACTCCTACAACCCGACACACTTCCGTTATTTATCGGCGCCGCTATCATGCAGCAGCTCAAGGAGCACTTTCTACCGCTCGACTTCAACTCGGCCATCCTGTTCTTCTCGAATCTGCCCGTGATCGACATTGACCGTGCGATTGCCGACTCGCTCGTGCTGTTTGGCAAGACGCCACTCAGTATCCTGATCGCCAAGTACCGCCGAGGCGACAAGGAGCCGCCGGACGACAGCGAGTACAAACCATCGGCAGCCGAAGAGGCGCTACCACTCGGACGGCTCAAGCAAGAGGTGGCGCCGCGCATCACGGTCTCGAACCTGCAGAGTTTCCAGAAGGAGCCGGTCGTGATCATCGACATTCGAGACCCGCACGAGTTTGCTGAGCTCCACTACCCAGGATCGATTAATCTCAATCTCAAGGCAACGACTTTGAACCATCTGCAGCAGTATCGAGGCAAGCACATTGTCATCGTGGCCAACCGTGGCGACAGTGGAGCATGGAAGGTACGATTGCGCCACAAGCTGCGGTAACGAGCGGATTCTCGCTGATTCAAACGAGCTTCTTTCTTCTACTTGTTGGTAGATTGCCAACAAGCTGGTCGAGGCGAAGTTCCCATACGTCAGCGTTCTGAACGGTGGCATTGCGGCAGTACGCGAGCAGCTCGAGAAGCAAGCCGCCAACAACACGGCAGCGACGCCCGAGCACGAGTGATAGTATCCATCCACGCACATCCATCCACGCACACCCACGCACACCATACGAATGTACTTGTACAATTCCACAAGATTGTCGTACCGTGCATCTCGAGCGGGTGTAGATTACCCGGCAGCCATTCGGCTAAATCTCGATATCAGGCGAAGCCCTCAATCCTGATGATACGCACGAAACGCACACGGCGACACTATCACCTGTCGGTTGAATTCCAGCCCGCGTGCGACCGCAGTCGATTGGAAGAGTCGAGGTTTCTTGGATTCGATGTGGTGTGGGATTCGCGGTGAGTCAGAGCGAGCGTTAGATAAGATGAGTGAGTGAGTGACTCATCTCGTCAGTCTCTCGCTCGCCCTCTGCCGCTCACCTTCTCTCTCATCTGTTGCTGTTCTCTCTCCCCTTCCGCTGTTGATAGCACACTTCATCATCGCACCTACCATCGTACTCTCCAGTACAACCATGCAACGAGAGCCTAGATTCCTAGGCGTTCCATCCAAGACTGGTATCGAACGTTTCAGTCTACGCGACTGGCAAACCATTCGATCGTTCGTTGAGGGTGGATCATGGATGAACACCGAGCCAGTACTCGAGTCCGATCGACTCGATCCGCTGCTCGCAGAGAACCTACCTTACGGCCACTTTATGCTTGGGTTCGACTTTCACTTGACCGAGAATGGACCCAAGCTGATCGAGATCAACACCAACGCTGGAGGTCTCGCGACCGTGTTCGAGATCGCTACAAGCTCGCGTGATCGTATCGAGCTCGCGTCACGCTTCGTCGATGCTCTGCTTCGAGAGTACCGCGCCTTCGAGCTCAAGACCTCGCGTACCAGATGCTCCTTGTCTTCACCATCATCACCGAACGATTGCTCGTCGATGGCGGATGGCAGTGTCGTCGGGGTCGGCAATCATCTTCCGACGGTCGTGATCGTCGACGACAACGTCGCCAAGCAGAAGATGTATCCCGAGATGCTCGAGTTTGCGCGTATACTCGACGCTGCCAACATACGCACCTACGTCGCGTCACCCGAGGATCTCGTACTGCGAGACGATGCCATGTATCTCGTTCGATCGACGACCGATGGCGAGGCGCCTGAGCAGATACGCGTCGACTTCTTGTACAACCGCATCACGGACTTTCGACTCGAGGAAGCATCGCACCAGCATCTACGCGAGGCCGCCATCAAGGGGCTCGTGTGTCTCTCGCCACATCCTGCAGCCTACGTTCGATACGCCGATAAGCGCAATCTGCTACGCATCGCTGATCCCATCGTGCCGACGTCACTCTTGTACGGCGAGCGTGCTGCTGATCATTGGGTAAAGACCAAGAAGCAGTGGGTCTTCAAGCCATCGGTCGGTATGTCGTTGTTCGTGAACCATTCGCATCAACCACACCACCATCGAGATCAGAACCGATTACTAACGATGGAATGAATGAATGAATGTATGGTATGGTGCACGCAACAGGCAATGGTTCTCGAGGAGTGTATCGCGGCGACAAGCTCAGTGTGACGCGATTGCGCGAGCTACCATCCGACACGATCGCACAAGAGTGGGCGCCACCGAGCGTCAGTAGTGACGGCACCAAGTACGACATTCGAGTGTTTACGTGCGGTACCGAGATACTCGGTCTCGCATCGCGACACTTTTCGGGCCAAGTGATGGAGATGTCGTCCGAGAAGAGCGGCTTCAAGGTCGCACTGCCCGAGGGCTTCTGCTGCTTCTCACTGCTCATGTCGTCGTCGTCGTGTGACACGCACGAACATGCATCGAGCAACAACGAACGTTGCGAATGTGGTCCGTCGGAAGCGACCGCAGCCGCCGCATCGGCGAGCGCAGCCGCGTGCTCGGCACCGACCTCGTGCGCAGCATCATCGAGTCCAAGCTCGTGTGGCGCTTCACTCGTGTACGCCTCGACCAGCCAAGGTCACCGATGCCACCACGATTGATTTGTAGATAGAGTTCACCAGAGTACAGTAGATTGATTAGATGTAGAGCGGAACGCGCCATCGCGATCATCGAATCGATTCGACGACGATCGCGCGTTCCTTGTGTGTGTTGTAGTTGTAGCTCGTTCACTGTTCGTTCTGTATGTATATCAACATGAGATTGCTTGACTCAAACGCCTATGCTGCAGTGCTTCAACCAATCATGCTCGATCGATTGACAGACAGTAGATAGATAGATTGATTGGTTGTTATTGAGATGTGGTGCTGCCAGTGATACTCACAGCATCACCGACAGCAATGTCGCCCTCGCCAACCACACTCACAAACACGCCTCGCTCACCGGCCTGCGAAGGGACCTCGCCGGAACACATGAGTCGCTGACCAAGTACACAATCGACCGACCCGATCTTCACGGGCGTGCCGACGGGCAGCGAATGGAGCGAGAGGCCCTCGATGACGATGTTCTCCTTGGTGGCGCCAGGCTCGAGTTGGTGCTTGGCGAGCAGCTCGAGCTCGCATACCAGCGCCTCACGACCAGGCTTACCAAAGTTCTTGTCGTTCGTGACGCCTCCTGGTGCGAGATGCAGCGATTGTGCCGAGGTCGTGGAGCCACCAGCAGGCGAGAAGAACAAATGCCGGATCATTGTGAGAGTGAGCGAGAGCGGTGGGTTGGTGTTGCAGGGCGAATGAACGAATGCTTGAGTCCAGTTCTCTCGTTCAATCAATGCATCGCATCAGGTTCGTGATGGCTGTGGTAGGTCCAGGTCTACCAGATATCCCGTAGACCTTGACCAATCCAATCCAATCCAATCCAATCGAATCGAGCGCAATACAACGCACCAGAACGCACCAGAACCATCGGAACCTTCCTTGCGCATTCGCCTCGAAGATTCCACACCACTTTTCCGAGCCCGATGGAGAAAAAGCGACATCGCGAAAATCCGAAGACGCGAAAGTGCGAGACCGAGAGGAGGAAGAATAACAAGCGGCCGCAGAGCGAGAGGCCTCTGTTGCTCTTTCTCTTTCGCTCGTCGCCGTCGCAGCCATGCAGCAGCGCCGCACCTCGACCCCGCTGCTCGTGCTGGCGCTCTTTGCGA
>Ga0209935_1003427_pt1 | contig 16384 bp, 20 predicted proteins | sample ThiBio_1000_plan_2_FD_183958 | JGI IMG/M metagenome (GOLD analysis project Ga0209935, IMG submission 183958) | Wastewater bioreactor microbial communities from Cape Town, South Africa - Thiocy_cont_1000_plan (SPAdes) | ecosystem: Engineered > Bioreactor > Thiocyanate-remediating >... | reverse complement strand
CAACGAGTACCAAGGCGCTGCGCTCCAAGTACGCGGCACGTTCGCAGTCACCTCCGCCGCCCGTTCCACAACAACTCCGCTACAGCCATCCGACGCCCATCACGCCGCAGCCCAAGTACTACACCACGCCGCCGACGACGCCCAACTTTGGCATGGGTGGCATGTACGCGCAACCGTCGCATCTCGGCTTCTCGGCTCCCTTTGTCACCTCTCCTGCCATGTCGATGCCGTTCAATCATGTGGGGGCATACCAGCCACAGCAAGCCCAACACATGGCCATGTTCTACGGCCAGATGGGCCTCGGTGTCACATCACCTCAGCAACCACACCTCATGATGAATGCGGCACTCCAACAACAACAACAACAACAACAACAACAACAGCAGCAACAGCAACAGCAATACCTGTTACTTCTGCAGCAGCAACAGCAGCGACAACACTCGTTTGCAAGTCAGCAACCGTCTCCATCGCTCTCGTTCGGTGGCGCGTCCGTCTCACCATCGAGCTCAGCAGCCTCCTCCATCTCCACGACCGCAACTCCAGCCACGACCACCACGACGACGACAGCCTCAGCTCTCTCCGAAGCGGTGCAGCTGCTTGTTGCTTCGCAAGGAGCTCCTGACAACTGGAGCACCGAGCAAGTGGTGAATTGGCTGGTCGCCGTGCGCCTCTCCGAGTTGGCACCGATCTTTGTCGAGAACGGCATCGATGGCAGAGCGCTCGCGTTTATCTCAGTCTCGCACATGCGCGAGGTTCTCGGCATCTCGTTCGGCAAGTCGGTAGTACTCGAGCACGAGCGCAATCAGCTGTTCGGCTCCAAGTGATACCACAACCACATCCACATCCAAAACCAATACCGTCATTGCTTTGTGCTATCTATTGTACCCGTACTGCCGCAGAAGGAGTTGTTGTTGTCGCAGTAAAGGCCTCTTCTCTTCTTCTCCTCCAAACGAGTGCGAATGAATAATGCCAAGGGGTGTTTTACAATACAGGAATCGCACATGACAAGGAGAATGGGGGGAGAGAACACACGCGGTTGGAGAGATCGAGGCCAGAAACGGCACACACAACACAAAGCGATACGAGGAAACTGTACACACACGACACGCACACACACAACAGACCACATGGTATCGGCATCAACAAGCATTGCTGTTGCTGAGTGCTAATTGTCCACTGATCCACTTGAGGCCATCCATCCGTCGATCCATTGATTGTGAGCATTCGGAGGCGAACCAATGTCCGAATATACGAACGACTCGAACGAACGAAGCGTGCGCGCGAGAGAGAAAGAGAGAGTAATGAAACACGCGCGCTAATAAACTCGATCGGAATTGAATACATCCATCGCCTGCAAAATGTACGTTCGTCATGAGCATGATGAGTTGTAGTATGAAGAACAATCAAGGATGAACGAATAATGATGATGACGAAGATGGCTCTCGGACTCGGAGAAGCATATGCATCTTGCTACTTCCATACCGAATCAAAAATCATGAAAGATGAAACAACGAATGAATCAATCGACGAAGATGATGACGATGGAGATGATGATAATGAAGATGAATGGATGCAAGACAAAAATAAGTAAATCACAAACGAATCAAAGAGTATATGAAGATGACGATGCAGAGAGATGGGTGATGAGATGATGGAGGAGCAAGGTTGCTCGAAGGTACGACAGCAACGTCGCCCGTGTGCGTCGTCGATGCTTGCCTCTCTCGTTCATCAGCAGCAGCAGCAGCAGGCAAGCATCGACGCAACAAGCGACCGAAAAAACACCCACACCACCAAATTCAACAAACAGACCGCATGGCCTCACATCGAGAGAGCGAGAGAGGCCTCTACGAGAGCAGGCTGCGCAGCTCGCGCGGCACGAAGGTCAAGAAGAACCAACCCCAGCCGACGCCGAGGGCACCCAACAGGCCCACCAAGGCGACGACGTATCTCAACGAGCCCTTCTTACCGCTCTTGGTGGATTCTAGCGATCGAGCATGGTGCCAATATGAGTAAAACTTTGGTTCGGTTCGGTCGATCGATTGCATTGCGTTGGATGCGCGCTGACGACGTCGAGAGCGTGCACACGCGCAGGCCGAGAATGGCTCGCAGCGTACCTTGTTGCGAATCGATGATCGGATCGAAGATCGAGAACACGCGCACCGAGATCGGCAGCACGATGAAGGCGACCGCCAAGATACCGCACCACTTGTCGCTCACACATGCCGCCACGATAGCGAATGGCGACGAAGCCAGGCCAAACAGGAGTACTTGGTCCATTTGTGCGTGGCGAGCAGAGCGAGTGGCGATATATCTCGTATCGCGTGCTGACTCGTGAGAGTTGAGGAGGAGTTTGATGTGGAGGTCTGATGTGGAGCTCCCACACCGACCACAGACGAGCGTGGTTTGGTTGGATCGGATTGCACCAGCGAGCGAGCGAGAGAGCGAGCGACACACACGAATGAAAGAGAGAGATGACTGACGAATGGAAGAAGCATTATCGAGTGATAGTGCAATTGATGAGCTTAGATGAATATTCCGGAGCCCACTATTGCGCTATGGAGTTTCCCGCCCTTTTCGCCGTTGAACGGCCAAACGACAACCACGACACACTGCGCCAGATATCCCATCCATCCCATTCATTCATTCATTCTCTCTTAGTCTGCACTCTCATTCTGCTCTCATCGCGATGTTGCTTCGCAAGCTCCTTTCTCTCAAGTCGCCATCGCGCAAGGTGGTCGAAACTACGCTCCAGCCGGCGACCTACATTCCGGCACTGCCGCTGTCGAATCTGGCTGGCGATGACGCGTCTGCCGACAAGCACGCCAACGAGGCCGCCGTCGCAGTCGGACTGACGTGTGGCTTCATGGGCGACGCGCTCGTGGGCAAGAGCGAGCTCTTGACGGCGCTGGCGATGCTCGACCGAGCGCAGTCGCAGATCTCGGGCGCTCTCGTGTACTCGGCCGAGCTGCAAGTCGACGACTCGGCGACCGCCATCGAGTTCTGGGAGCTCTCGGCCAGCGACGAGTGCGCTCGCCTGCGCCGCCTGCTGCTGCCCTTGATGGAGGTCTTCTTCTTGTGCTACTCGGCCGTCGATCCTGGTTCGTTCGAGAACGTGCGCATCGAGTATGCGGCCGTCGTGCGCCACGCGTTGCCGACTGCCACGCCGCCCATCTACCTCGTCGCCACGCACGTCGACCAGCGCGATGCCTTCGTCGCACGCTCGCAGCCCGTGGTCACGACCGCCGATGGCGAGGCTCTGCGTGAGCGCCTCGGTGCCGCGGCACTCATCGAGTGCAACGCCGTCGAGCCGGCGTCGTTCATGCAGTCGCTTGTCGATGCCGTCGTGTACGTTGCGGGACACAAGCTCCAGCGCGAGACCGGCAGCAACCGACTGCTGCTCAACTCGAGCGCCATCATCTCGCCACGCTCCAGACCCGCGAGCGACGAGCAACCTGCTCCTTCAAGTGCTTCGACACAAGCCGTTGCTTCGAACGACTCGGCTTTGCGACGACACCTGCGCAAGCGCAAGCGCACGGCCGACACGGACGATGCCGCCTCCTCTTCCTCGCGCGAGAGCTCCAAGCGTGCCAAGCGATCCAAGACCTCGGAATCGACCGCAGTCATACCCAGCACCACCACTACCACTACCGAGAGCTCGTCGTCCGTGCGCCGTTCGTCGCGACGCTCATCCTCCAAGCAGCCCGAGTCGGTCGATGACTCGAGTGTCACGAACTCGAGCACCACCGAGGTTGCGCAGCGTTCGCGTCGCTACTCGACGCTTCGACCCCGAAGCAAGCCGCGCCACGACACGATCATCGGCTTCATGGATAGCCTCGAGACCGTGGTGCTGCCCGAGACCACTCAGCGCAAGGAGCGTGTGACGCACGCCGTTCCGGGAGGCCTGCGTGTCGTGTTCGACAAGAACCAAGCGACCTCGCTGTCGGACGTCATCAAGCAACGCGCCCAGAAGCTCTACACTCCCGACCAACCAACCAAGCCTGTCTCCTCGCCCGCGTCTCCCACCTCTCGACTTCGTGCCAGCCTGTCGCGCAAGTGCTCGGGTATCACGGAGCGGGAGTGATGGGGTGCTCGCCAACTGGATCGATCCAAACCTCGTGCCGTGCGCGGAAGGGTGAACCTGGTTGTACCGGACCCTCACGTACTCGGTTGTACCACTACTCCATCATCATCATCATCAACAACAACAGTACTGCTACTCTACTCACCACTTTCACACCTCTCTTATATGATACCTACTACCACTCAAATGATGATGACTCCAACAGTATCACTCGTTCGAAACCAATCAGCGGCATTCATTGCTGCTCACTCGCACATGACAGAGAAGCGCGCAGGCTGATAGAAGGCCGATGAGGGTTTGCGTACCCACACGAAGTGGTGGTGTCGTTGAGCAAGTAGTATCTCTCGCAAGTTGCAGAAGGCGATGGCGTGACCGACTCCGCGTGCAAACGACTGCGAGCCGGATGTCACGTAGCCAATCGTCTGGCGCACCGGTGCAGGCAGTTGGTGTACCGAGATGCCGAGAGTCGAGACGCCGAGTGGTAGCTTTCGGGGTTCGCTCTTGTTACTCTTGTTGCGCTGCTTCTTGCCGGAGGCAGTGGCAGTGGCAGTGGCAGTGGCGTCGCTCGTTGGCACGGACTTGTCGGTCTCGGAGGCGCTCTTGATGGCTGCTGCTGCTGCCTCCTTGTTGGCCTTGGCTCGGGAAGCGTGGAGCTCTCGCTTGAGACGCGCTTGGCGGCGCTTGAAACTCGGCAAGCCAGTGACTTGCGGCTCGAACAGATCGTACTCGGCGTCGGACGCCACATACTTGTTCCAGTCGCCGTCGTTGGGCAGAGCCACGATCGACATGGGCTCCGGTGTACCGCGATCGACCATCTGCAACGAGACGCGTAACAGCAGCCCTCGGTACTGCGACCAATCGGCATCGGGTTCTGGAGGTGCGACACGAATCTCGTGAGTTCACAACGACTCGCGTGCGCGATTCGCTTGCAAGGAAGACGAACGAACGTACTGCAACTCTGAAAGAAGCGCGTTGCTTCGGCGATGGCGAACTTGTTGCGCAACACTACGACAGGAACTCGGTGGGACTCGCTCACGTCCATGGAATCCGAAGCAGAGTCGGAAGCTGAAGCGATGTTGCGCGATGGATCTCGGTCGACGTTGGCGTGAACAAGCTCCTCCCATCGAGCATAAAACGGCGACGGCACGTTGAGTTTGTCGTAGTTGACACGCTTCGACGGTGGTTTGGCGTAGTACTTGAGCGCTAGCTCCTCGGCACATCGCTTCGACTCGTCGGCATACGCACGGCAGTCGGGAAAGTCGGTCGGAAAGAAGGGTCGCGCGCTCTCGCGCGCCACGAGGTGCTGCTCACGCAGACCGACCACACGCGCGCCTGCATACACGAGCGAGCTCCAGAACGGCATGCCCCACGAGCTAGGCAGCACGAGATCCCATCCAGCTCCGAGGCCCTGCTCACCCGGACGCTGGATCAGCAGCACTGGTATGCTCTTGGATCGCATCGAGCACACGAGGCTAGTGTCTCCGAGCGTCGCAGCCAGTGGCGAGGCCGCGAGCGCCGCGAGCTCGATTCCACCGCTGCCGTCGGTAGCAGGGAACAGGTTTCGAATGCCACGGAAGCGATCAATGTCACATTGGCGCTGATCGTTCCGTACGGCCTCGCGAGTGTCGGCGTCCCAGATCGAGCTGTAGGCCGCTGCACGAGACCAGTGTTGCATGAGACTCGCGAGCTGGCACTGCTCCTTGCTGCTCTCGGGCTCAGCCGTCGCGAGAGCGTGCTTGGCTGGCGGTGGCGGAAAGTGATAGCGCGGGTCCTGCACCGAGAGTGCAAGGATGCATCCGCTCAAGAGTGATGCTGTCGAGCGAAGGGTGCGCAGCTTGCGCCAGATCGAATGAGCATGTTTGTTGATCAACGATGACGATGATGAAGATGAAGACGAGGACGATGACGTGGTTGATTGCGAATCGGTCGATGAAGCGAGTTGCAACACGGACTGCAACAAGGCATGAGACCGAGGTCCAGTCAAGCTGAATCGAAGCAGCTCTCCTTTGAGAGCGGCGTACGTCACGACCGACGAAGCTTGATGTTCGAGCTCTGCATCGTACTCAGTGGCACCGATCGATTGGAGTGCTTGGATCGTTTGATCCTCCATCGCTGGATGGACCCACAGCCACAGTGCCTGATGAGTCGATGCATCTCCAGACGACGAGCGAGCGACGTTGCTCGTCGGTGGGTGCTGTTGCCACATGAACTCAGCCGGTCCAAGCAATGCCGCAGGATACTGGTCGGGCTCGTGGAGGTACAGATGGCCCACAGCGACTCCCGATGAGTGGCGTCGATCTCGTAGCGATACTCCTCGAGGGTCGCTCATTCGTTGCAGCGTGCGAGTGATCTCTTCCACGGTACCCTGCGCCAATCGATCGTTCGCTTAGGAGGTCGTTCGTTGCCCGCTCCACCACCACCAACAGTGTGAGGAGTGTGAGGACGTACGAGTAACTCGATACACAGCATGAACGATTGATCTTGTACGGTACACACGTGAGCCGAGTTCTTGTAGGACGCGCGCACGTTCTTGCTGGCGTGATGCAGAGCGACGTGGTAGCCCCAGCGCTTGACCATCTTCATGCGCTTGGCATGCCACACGTGTGTCTCGAGCCATTGATGCTGGCCCTGTCGTCGACCGTAGTTCTGTTGCAGGAACTTGGGACGTCGCTTGTGGCGTCGATGTGGCTTCGGAGGAATGGCCGATGGCGCGGCGTCGAGCTCGCGCTGCGCTTGTGTGCGCAGATACTTGGGGATGCGACGGACGTTGTGGCTCATGGCGCGTCGTCGCAGATGGCGCGGCAGCGTCTGGAAGGCACGGAGGGTCTTGAGAGAGCCCTTGGCCGGTCCACCGGACTCGAACGATGACTTGCGTAGAGCATCCTCGAGACTATTGATCTCGCGTCGTCGTTCGGCGGCGAACTCGACCACGTTGATCATACGAGGTGCGGGTTTGGTTCGAGGCGCTGGTGTCGCTGATGATGTTGATGATGTTGAAGACGACGACGACGACGAGGAGGCTGCAGCGACATCGAGAGTGGCACCACGTCGTTGCTTCTGACGGTCTTTGGCGCGTAGTTTCGATGAGTTCGATGGTGTTTGGCTCATGGTGAGAGATAGAGTGAGAGAGAGAGAGAGAGATGCGCGCGCTGGCGAGCGAGGGAGATACTGCCTCCGCGACCAACTAAGCAACTAATCAACTGACCTCACTACCTTGATCCGTGATCATTGTAATACCGTGGGTATGGGTATTGGTATCCAAATCAAGCATCAAACAAACCGAAAGCAACGAAATCTAACAACCTACAACGATGCGATATGACATACAGCTCCGCACAGGCTACCGCGCACGAGCAATGTATCCAATCGAATCCATGAGTGCGCGTGTCACTGCCGCGGCGAATCCGAATCGCTGGAGCTATCGCTCTCGTTCGGTTGCGGCGTCTGAATCGATGCAGCTGTCGTGGCAGCAGCAGCTGTTGTTGTTGTTGTTGTCGTTGATGTAGTCGTGGTCGAGGGCTCGGGCGAGCCAGGAGTCGGCGGCTCAGCGACTGGTGTCGTTGGTTCAGTCGGGTAAGCAATCAGCAGCTGGTTGCGATCGTTGACGTCCTCGTCGTACAGCACGCGATGCAAGTGCTCCAACAGCTACTCATCGAATCGAACCCACCAAGGATGTCACGAGTGTGTGTGAGTGTGTGTGAGAGGTGGATCGAGAGCCGCGAACTCGCTTGCCTCCACAGGGCGTACCGCATCATTGTCAGCGAATGGCTGCGGCGTCGGGAGATTGCTGTCCAAGTTGTAGAACCTGCCATCGATCTTGGGTAAGGCGATCCAATGCCGACTTCGACGCGTACACATCCAACTGAGACTCTCGATGTTGAGGATCAAGCCGCGCACTTGATCGAGCTCCAGCGTCTCTAATCCTGCGCATTTGATGGCGTGCGATGCTCGTCATCAGACGTGCAGGCCAGCGAGAGAGGCCGCCTGAATGCCGTCGATTGCCCGCGCATACCTTTGCGCTTATCAAAGAACTTGAGTGTGATATCGAACTTGGCCAAGGCGCTCATCATAACATTGACATCGTAGTTGCCGAGTCCGCTGTGTGAACGTATCAGACTCGCATCATACCGAGGGAACAGATGCAGCTCATGTCTCATGAGCGAGCGCACGTACAGCGAACTCTTGTGTGGATTGATTCTGGCATTGGGCGCTAGCTCGTAGCAGATCTTGTCAAAGTCTCGTGGCGTGAACGCGCGCCGTTGTAGCAGGTTGTTGACACTATGCACCGCGCAGCGACGCAAGCTCTGTCGCTCGTGATAGGGCGACGTCGTCGTTGTGGTCGTCGTCGTGCTGGTCGTCGTGGCCATATGGAAGAACACAAGCCCGCTCCCTTCGTTGCAGGCGTGTATTTGTGTGTGTGCTTGTGTGCTTGTGCGTGTGTGCGTGTGTGCGTGTGTGCGTGTGTGCGTGATTGAGAGGAGCCTGTGTCGATGGGCGACGAGCGTGCGCGAGCGTGAGGCAGCAACCGAATGTCGATGTCGTGGGGCATTGCGCGATGGTGCGTCCTTGTTGCTCGCTGTTCCAGTCGCGTACGCCGCTCGTTCGACCGGCGATCAACAGCAACTAATCTAGCGGCCAACGTGACATAAGAAGGCACGAGATGGGATACGATCATGATCCTCGTGGTGATGATAATCGTGATGCTGCTCGAATCAAGCTCTCGATTGGTTCAAAGCACCAAGCTCGAGATGCCAATGCTGATGGCCTGTTTCGAAGCAGTCTGAGCTTGGCGTTCGACCATCATCGAGGTCTCTTGCTCGTCGTCGACACCGACAATCATCGAGTGCAAGTATTCTCGTGTGATGATGGCTCGTTCGTGTCCAAGCTCGGCGAGAAAGGCAACCAACCAGGCCAGCTCCTGCGTCCGTATGGCCTTGCGATCGATCACGATCATGATCGCATCCTCATCACTGATAGCGACAACCATCGAATACAATCATGGTCATTGAGCAAGCAATCGTTCTTGTCGTGCATCGGTCATCAAGGATCAGAAGATCTCGAGTTCAAGTTCCCTCAAGGCATTGCGATCGACAACCATCATCATCGCATCATCATCGCCGATACCAACAACCATCGATTGATGTTCTTGTCGTCGATCGATCTCTCGTTCTTGTTCTCGATCGGCAAGCATGGATCTCAGCCTGGCGAGTTCCAATATCCATCGGGCATTGCGATCGATGATGACCGATATCGAATCATCGTCACTGACTCCGGCAATCATCGAGTGCAAGTATTGTCGTCGATCGATGGCTCGTTCTTGCTCGAGTTCGGCTCCAAAGGCCGTCAACCATGCCAGCTCATGCGTCCTCATGGATTGTGCGTCGCCAATCAAGGTCGAATCATCATCGCCGACACCTACAATCGTCGATTGCAATCATTCACTCACGAAGGCCATCACATCTCGTCGTTCGATTGCGGCAGCGAGTGCCCATTGGCGCTTGCATTCGACGAGCATCGAGGTCTCATCGCCTTCTCGGCAGGCAATCGAGTGCATGTGATTGGAGCCAATCAATGGCTTGCCGACACGTTCACATGGCGACCTGATCGTCATCGACATGCACCATCATGGATCAAGCAAGCGGTCTTGACGATGACGATGATTCGATCGCTGGTCGATGAGTCGTCGGCGATGTCGATGATTCCGAACGAGCTGTTGTTCGAGATCTTCTCGTTCCTTTGATCATCTTCATCACCATCACCACGATGACGATGATGATGATGATGATGAATCTCTCGATATGATGGAGGGATCCAATCTCGAACGATTGATATCGACTCGTGAGTATGCTCACACACATCTCTTGCAAGCATCATATCTCTCTTTTGACGAATCAATGAATGCAATCTCAATCACATCCTCTCTCTCTCTCTTTGATATGGATTGGAAGGGCATGCAAGCATCGAGCAGAATCATGATTATGATGATCAAGAAGAGGCTCGTGTGAGTGAGGGAGTGGTTGAGGGAGGTGCTGTTCTTTGTTCCTTCATCGATTGGTTCTTGTTGCTTCTTGTTGCTCGTTGCTTGCTTGCTGTCTCTCTCGTGTCTCGTGTCTCTCGTGTGAGAGAGCTTCATATCTTCATCTCTTTGGCTTGAGCAGTTTGGAGCTTGGATCATCTCTTTGTCGTTGTTGTCCGAGAGTGATTGAGTGAGTGGAAGAGATGGGAGACAATCCTCTTGGCGCTGATGCTCGAATCGAGCGCTCGCTATTCTCCAAGAAACGACGCGATCCCAACGGGCTAAACTACAATCCTTATGGCTTGGCATTCGACCATCATCGAGGTCTCTTGTTCGTCGTTGCCCACACCGATCATCGAGTGGATGCATTCTCGTGTGAGGATGGCTCGTTGGTGTGTAGGTTCGGCGAGTTTGGCACCCTACCAGGCATGTGCAGGCATCCATACGGCATTGCGATCGATCACGATCATGATCGCATCCTCGTCACTGATGGCTACGGGCGAGTACACGCGTTCTCTCTGAGCGAGCAATCGTTCTTGTGGCGTATCGGCCAGCGTGGATCAGGAGATCTCGAGTTCAACAATCCTCAAGGCATTGCGATCGACAAGCATCATCATCGCATCATCATCGTCGACAGTGACAACCATCGATTGGTGTTCTTGTCGTCGATCGACCTCTCGTTCTTGTTCTCGATCGGCGGCGAGTATGGATCTCAGCGTGGCGAGTCCCTTTCTCCATCAGGCATTGCGATCGATGATGATCGACATCGAATCATCGTCTCTAATTCGCGCAAGGATCGAGTGCAAGTACTGTCGTTGATCGATGGCTCGGTCTTGTTCGAGTTCGGCCAACATGGCGATCAACCATGCCAGTTCAATTATCCTGAAGGAGTGTGCATCGATAATCAAGGCCGAATCATCATCGCTGACACCAACAATCGTCGATTGCAATCATTCACTCACGAAGGCCATCACATCTCATCCTTCGATTGTGGCCGCAAGTGCCCAATCGAAGTTGCGTTCGACGAGCATCGAGGTCTCATCGCGTTCTCGGCAGGCAATCGAGTGCATGTGATTGGAGCCAATCAATGGCTTGCCGACACGTTCACATGGCGTCCAGATCTCCATCGATATGCACCATCATGGATCAAGCAAGCCGTCTCGACGATGACGATGATTCGATCGTTGGTCGATGATTGTTCGGCAATGTCGATGATTCCGAACGAGCTGCTGTTCGAGATCTTCTCGCATCTTTGAGTCCATTCCAGATCGCATTGCCCCATGTGATCGATCTCGAAAGATCACTACTACCACCAACAAGAAGAAGAAGAAGTGCACAATGATGTGATGATACTATCCTGCACCTCCTCTTCATCATCATCATTCTCATCGTGCAACACACTCACTCACTCTCAATCAATCAATCACTCAACCCAGCCAGCACCAATGGTCTTGATGAATGATTGATAAGTCGTGTGCAATCTTGAACGAGATATCAATCAAGGCCTCTCTCAAACAAATGCGTTGCTCAATATGAGTCTTGCTCTCTCTCTCGTCAATCATTGTATCAATCTCAATCAACTTCTCTTTCAAATACCAAGACCGATACCAATACCAAGAGAAGAAGATTCAAGAATGATGATGAAGATCAAGAAGAGGCTCGTGTGAGTGAGGGAGTGGTTGAGGGAGGGAGGTGCTGTTCTTTGTTCCTTCATCGATTGGTTCTTGTTGCTGCTCGTTGCTTGCTTGCTTGCTTGGTGTCTCTCTCGTGTCTCGTGTGTGAGAGAGAGCTTCATATCTTCATCTCTTTGGTTTGAGCAGTTTGGAGCTTGGATCATCTCTTTGTCGTTGTGAGAGATATTGAATTGGAAGAGATGGGAGACGATGTTCTTGATCGTGATGCTCGAATCAAGCTCTCGATCGGCACCAAGCAACAAGGCGATATTGATGGCCTGTTCCACTATCCTCTTGGCTTGATATTCGACCATCATCGAGGTCTCTTGCTTGTTGTCGATTGCTGGAACAATCGAGTGCAAGTATTCTCGTGTGATGGTGATGATGATGGCGGCTCGTTCGTGTCCAAGTTCGGCGAGGAGGGCAACCAACCAGGCCAGTTCAACAATCCAAATGGCATTGCGATCGATCACGATCATGATCGCATCCTCGTCACTGATAGCGGCAATCATCGAGTACAATCATGGTCATTGAGCGAGCAATCGTTCTTGTCGTGCATCGGCCATCGTGGATCACGAGATCTCGAGTTCAAGAACCCTCGAGGCATTGCGATCGACAAGCATCATCATCGCATCATCATCGCCGATAAGTTCAACCATCGATTGGTGTTCTTGTCGTTGATCGATCTCTCGTTCTTGTTCTCGATCGGCAGGCATGGATCTCGACCTGGTGAGTTCGATTGTCCAACGGGCATTGCGATCGATGATGATCGACATCGAATCATCGTCTCTGACTCCGACAATCATCGAGTGCAAGTATTGTCGTCGATCGATGGCTCGTTCTTGCTCGAGTTCGGCTCCAAAGGCGATCAACCATGCCAGTTCAAATATCCTCGAGGAGTATGCATCGATAATCAAGGCCGAATCATCGTCGCTGACTTCAGCAACAATCGATTGCAATCATTCACTCACGAAGGCCATCACATCTCATCCTTCGATTGTGGCTCCGAGAATCCATATGGAGTCGCGTTCGACGAGCATCGAGGTCTCATCGCCTTCTCGGCAGGCAATCGAGTGCATGTGATTGGAGCCAATCAATGGCTTGCCGACACGTTCACATGGCGTCCAGATCGTCATCGATATGCTCCATCATGGATGAAACAAGCAGTATCGACGATGACGATGATTCGATCGCTGGTCGATGAGTCGTCGGCGATGTCGATGATTCCGAACGAGCTGCTGTTCGAGATCTTCTCGTTCCTTTGATCGTTAACGTCATGCCGCTGCCGCTTTGGAAGACCAGCGCCCATCGCTAGTTTCGTGTTTGCCAAACCAATGAATCAGTCAATAATTGCACAGTCGATCGAAAGCGTCGATAGCGTGCGAGATAGTCGTCAGTTGCTTGCTGCCCGCTGCTCTGCTGCATCTCTCGCTCTCGCTCTCGCCTGCTCCTCAACCTCATCCATCTACCCGCCTTCCTGTCGTGCTGTCGTGCTGTCGCGCTTGAGAACATCGATCATTGCGTTCAATTGGTGTATCTCTTCTCTCTTTGTTTGCTTGTGAAGAGGAGATGGCGTCAGTGAACCAAGAGCACCTTGACCGCAAGCTGCTCGATGCCGCCAATCGAGGCGACACGCAGCAAGTGCTCTCGCTCCTTGATCAACGTGCTGACCCCAACGCTGCGAACTCTCACAATGACACTCCTCTCCACCTCGCATCACGCAAAGGCCATCATCAATGTGTCGAGCTCCTTCTTGATCGGCAAGCCGACATCAATGCCATCAATGCCAGCAACAATACTCCGCTGTATCTTGCAACGTGGAATGGCGATCATCAATGTGTCGAGCTCCTTCTTGATCGACAAGCCAATGTCAATGCTCGTGGTACGAGCGATGAGCTTCCTCTCCATGCTGCATCGAGGAAAGGCCATCACCAATGCATCGAGCTCCTCCTTGATCGACAAGCCGATATTCACGCCATTAATGCCAGCAACAATACGCCATTGCATCTCGCATCATGGAATGGCCATCACCAATGCATCGAGCTCCTTCTTGATCGACAAGCCAATGTCAATGCTGTAACCACCAACAATACGCCATTGCATCTCGCATCGAGGAATGGCCATCACCTTTGCATCGAGCTCCTTCTTGATCGACATGCTGACATCAACGCCATCAACTCCAATAACGACACGCCTCTCCATGCTACGTCGAGGAACGGCCATCATCAATGCATCGAGCTCCTTCTTGATCGACATGCTGATATCAGTGCCATCAACTCCAAGACCAACACGCCATTGCATCTCGTATCATTGAATGGCCATCATCAATGCATCGAGCTCCTCCTTGATCGACACGCCAACGTCAACTCCTTGACAAAAGCCAATTGCACACCTCTATATCTTGCATCATTGAATGACCATCGTCAATGCATCGAACTCCTGATCGATAGGAACGCTGACAAGACCATCGCGAATGTACGTTGCATCGATCGATCCATCGATCCATCGTTTGTTCATTCATTCATTCATTCGTTCTCATGTGCTGGAACACCACTCACCTTCCTCTTCCTCAATCGAACCAGGATCGAGGCCGACTTCCACACCAAGCAGCCAAATCTCCAGAGATCGCCGACTTGATCCAACATCGAGGTACGGCCACCATCTTCCAAGCGCAATCACTCTTCCGTTTGGTCGTGTGTCATGTTTGTTTGTGTGTGAGATCGAGGTCAACTCAACCCATCCTGACATTGATTGGTTGGCTGGTTGGTTGGTTGGTTGGTTGGTTGATGAATGGAAATGGATCAAGTGTTCATGTGGTGGCCATCGACCCATCGGTTCGTGTCTCATGAGCACGTGAGGTTCCATCGGATCGTGATTGAGTTGTTCATGATTCGAAATGCAAGCTCGACACTCCCGTGGCTTCCCAACGAGTTGATGTTCGAGATCTGTCGGTCTCTCTTTGAGTTTTACCGCGAAGAGGCGCGAGCCGACCACCACCACCAACATCAACAACAGGAAGAGGAGGTCGAGCATGGACAAGGCAACGAGGGCAAGCACTCGAGAGGATGTTCGGTGCAATGATCGTGAGGCAAGGTCATGTGGGTTGACTTGTCTTGTATTCATAGACAGTAATACATATCTACATCGCCAGATGCTGCGAGGCATTCACTCATTCATTCCTCGCATAGTGCTGCAAATATCTCGAACAAGAGCTCGATTGGCAACGCTCCGAGAATCGAGTCTTGGCGCTCGAGCGTGTGAATCGACACCAGTGTCCCAATGAGAGCCCGAAGCTCGCGAGGAGCTCGGTAGTGCTCGGCGATGCTCCATTGGTATCGTGGCGGGACTGCTCGCCAGTCAGGTTCAGCGTTGGTACAGAGTTTAGTTGGCTCGTTGTTGCCCGTGACGCACCTCGAGTTTGGATGATGTTGCGAATGGCGGGCGTGAGTGCTGCATCGGCTGCCGTGCCAAGAGGATACACCTGTAATCCGAAACAAACACACACGAACACCGTTGTACTGTTGAGTTTTCTTGACCGAGAGCTACCGCCTGTTGGCTGTGGGGCTCGCGTGACACGAACCCGCCGTTCGTTGCGTTGTTCCTCAGAGAGAGGGAAATCGAGCATGGTGGCAGCGATCGACACGTCAGCCTTGTGGTCGATCAGCAGACACACGAGTTCCTCATGCCCTCGAAATGCAGCAGGGAACAAGGCCGTTTGGCCACAGTCGCACAGAGCATTCACATTCGCGCCAAGGCGCAGCAGCATCTCGGCCTGTGCCACCGAGCCGTGCACCTGGTGCAGCAGCGGGCGGCTATCGGGACCACAACGGAGATCGACGTCGGCACGGCACTCGCGCACAAGCACACCAGCCGCCTCACGGTGCAGCTGTTGAACTGCGTAGTACAACGGAGGGTACCTCCGATCGTCGAATGCATGGACATGGGCGCCGTACTCGACAAGTAGGCGCACGCAATCAGCATTACCCAGCCGACAAGCGACATGGAGCGGCGTCACGTTGTGGTTCAGCTCATCACGAGCATCGACCGGGGCACCTCGCTCATGCAACAGCTCGCGAACACGCGCAACATCACCACGATGTACCGCACGGAGCAACGAGCGTACGAGTTTCGTGCGATCGAACACGATGGAGGCTGGTGTGAGATTGGTGGCTGTAGGTATCGATGTCATCGAGACGCGAGAACGAGAGAACGAATGCCCAATCCGTAGATTGAGTGTGTAGTTATCGGAGGGGAACGGGGTACGAGAGGGATATTTTCCCGCTCTTTTCCACGCTGGTTTTTCCCGCCGTTGCGCGTGTCGCTCGTCTCTGCTCTCTCGGTGTGTGTGTGTGGCAGCCATTGCTCTCCTTCCCGCCCAACGCTCTCCCACACGCGAGACCCATCCTCGCCTGCATCTCGTCGCCATCTTCCGCATCTCGTCGTGGTGGTCGTTGTAGTTGGCGTGGTGGTCGTTGTTGTTGTTGAAAACCAAGCACACCAAGAACAGGAACACCAAGATGCGCGAGTTTGTTATCCCGCAGTATCCAGAGGGCCTCGAGAAGGACCACAACGACGGTCGACTCTTCGTCAAGACCATCGTGCCGTTCAAGAACA
>Ga0209935_1003424_pt1 | contig 16391 bp, 17 predicted proteins | sample ThiBio_1000_plan_2_FD_183958 | JGI IMG/M metagenome (GOLD analysis project Ga0209935, IMG submission 183958) | Wastewater bioreactor microbial communities from Cape Town, South Africa - Thiocy_cont_1000_plan (SPAdes) | ecosystem: Engineered > Bioreactor > Thiocyanate-remediating >... | reverse complement strand
AACCTGAATAGAATCTACCGAATAGACTAGTTGGTAGTCACTTGTACCATTAGTCCCCCCTTCATCATGGATAACACAAAAAACACACGTAACAGTTGTGGGGACACTTCAGAGAAGTGCAGATTCTATGGCCGCAGGCTTTGCTTTGCGACAACGACTGCCTCCAGCACCAAGAGAGCAGGTGCAATTCTTCGCAAGTTGACGCTTCCCGTGGAAAGAGGGACCTGCTCACTCGGCAGGAGGTGGTGTCGTACTAGACATTGAGCAGTCCTTGTAATTACATGGTAATCTATTCCTTCTCCAAAGCATTCTATCTTAAGGTCAATTCCAAGCCTTTTCGGCTCTCACCAAACACCGAGAAGTTCCTCTCGAAGGTGGAGTGTAAAGCGCGTAACTCTGACACATTCATCTCTTTTGGCTTTGTCGGAGAGTGTCAATGAATTACCAGACGAGAAACTCAAACGACAGTGCTAAGGCTGCGGTGTCAGGGCCATTGCCAGCGTGCTGACAAAAGTGTGTCTGTGCTTTGGTGCTGCGGTTCTCTCGTCTGGCTGCTGTGTTTGGCTCCTGCTGCTTCTGGGAGAAAAGTGGAAATTTTTGTTGGGTCGCAAGCTACTCTGCCGACAAAACATATGATCGGAAAAAATAAACTCACTTTCTGCCGCTTTGCATGACTAACTTTCGTTGCCCAAGGCTTGAACTCATAGATTACGGACACTTCTTGCTTTCACATTTTCCTCAAGTAACTCAGCCATGATTTCAACTTTGCAAAGACACGTTTCTCTGGGGACTGCTGAATCAATCCCTTCCGTGGGCAATACTTGGCTTGTGTGTGTGCACTCCTCACGAGACAGCTGATGGTGACAATGCACCCTTGGACCACATGTTAAAAAAAATACTCAAGGCTATCAAAGGCTTCTCAGTCCTGCAGGAGAGTCTTTTCTCCCCCCCCCCCAACACGATCAACCCTCATCTGGTAATTGCACCCTGGGCCTACCTGTTGGGTATCCCATCACCTAGTGCACCCCCTTTAGTGGGATGGGTGTTCGTCGTTCATAATCGGTACCATTTTGGCGAGAAGGCTCTCAGGGTAGCGCATGGTGATGTCCAATTGGGGGCGGGCTTCGACGAATCGAGCAGCGAGATCAAGCCTGACGGGGGCGGGGGTGGAAAAAAAGGCAAATTATGGTTATTGACGCTAATTTTACGCAGGTGCAACGGAGCTACTAACAACAAAGTCCGATAACCAATCAGCGACGCAGAGAGTCTTTCCTTTACTTATAACGGGGGCAGAAAACGTCGTTCTCAAGACTGAGTAGATCACACAACAAATAAATAACTCCCGAGAATGGACAGACCTGTGGCTCCAAAATGTACGACTACCAACGGCGGTTGGGGTATTAGCTGCAACTCATCTGGCGTGTCTGTCAACTACGATGAGGGTTAACACTAATCAAAATGAATAGTGTTAACCCCAACAAAACCAAGAAAAAACCGCTTTTTCTTCTCTTTCCTTTCCTCCCCACACTACACCAACAGGATATTGAGACCTAATATCCATGTAGTAATACTCAATTGTATTACACCCTTCACCCCTACGAGGGCATTGATGTCGTGGGTGGAACCCCATCTCGTTTAAATGAGGGCAAAGGTTTAACATTACCGTTAATGAGAAGACCACAATGTGTAGATTCTCGTGTCTATCCAACTTCCTATGAGAGTCCTCTGCACTAATGGGGAAACGGCCAAAACATGGAAATTCGTGGGCCCTCCCCGGTTTTTTGGGGTTAACGTAAGTCATTTTAGTTAGTGTTAACCTTCAATCGCAGCTCAAAACAGGATTGTGGAAGACCGGATTGTAGGACCACCGCCACATACAATGGATGCCATGAAAAAACGGCGCACTAAGGTTTGCTCCTAACTACGCCCTTTGCCTCCCGAAAATGCTTAACAAATCAAACAAGCCCAACGTTGTGCTTTTACGCGGGACTTAACACGCTTCTATGGCCGACGAAGTTGCAATAAAAATCCCGCCATTTCTTTGCTTCTTGGGTAGTAGATTCGTGTGCATGTGCTTCTTGAGGGTGATGACCTCAAATCTGCTAAAAAAACTACGGCATCATTTCATAGTTGGTCCTTGTTGGCGCCCTATAACTCTGGCGAACTCTCCCTGTGCCTCTCGCATAGGGAGATCCAGTCGCTCTGTCAGATGGGCACTAGCTGGCCAGTTGAAGTCCTGTCAACAGGATATCTGGTGGAATACTTCAGCAGGCGTTAGCGATAGAAGCAGAGACCTCAACCGCTGATCATTGAACTTCAATTCCTAAAGGTATCCCCAACATCTCACTGGATCCAATGATGACTTCACCCAGGAAGAGATTGAGTAACGAGGCATATATGGATGCGTAAGGAACGAAATGAATGATTTCTTTGTATTGGTAGCCCAGCCTTTCTTCTTGGGTTCCCGGGCTCACCAGAGGGCCTCAATTAGCGTACGCCACAAACAAGGCGTGCGCGAGGGGCTACTAATTCCAGGCATGTATTGCCCTACGAACAGTATTGGAATTGCAAGAGTACAATATGCACGTACAAATGAAGAAAGGTATCCCATTGGCAGGCAAACAGTTAGAACATTTTCAGTTTACAATGGTCGTGCGACGCAAGTTGAGCGGACAATACAAAAAACACTCGTTCATCCTGATCTTTGCCTTTGCTTTCCAAAATCATGAGAGTCAGAAAGAGCACCGCAGCCGGATTTGCCCCTTCAAACAAGGAAACTCTGGCGGGGACAGCAGGGAGAAATGAAGACCCTCACCAGGACGCGATCTTCCTTCGCTCTCTGACAACAAGGTCTTGCCTTGTTTGTCCGTTACAAAATATTCCACGGAGGATGGCGTTGCGCTGCACGGTCACTCGATTGGGGTACTCGTCTCCTCCCATGATCAATATAGAAAGCGCGTGGTCCTTGCCAGCAATGCCCTGACCACCGTCGGCAGGAGGCAATGACCTGCACCCCTCGGGGCGAGGGCTCCTTTGTCCCTTTCCTCCTTCAAGGTTGGTAACAGCTGAAGGTGATCGAAACGTGATGGTGATATGCTCGCCATTCGCCCCACAGAAACCGTGGTACTGCCGTGATATCATTTGTGACAGTGTTCCCCGCCAAATGCGTAGCCGGTGCCCGAGACCTGAGGAATCCAGATTCGCAATCCTTCGTCGGGGGTCTTGAGAGTGAATCAAGAAAGCAGCTACAAGGTCCTCCTGTCGTTCGGATGGCACGTTTGAATAACAGCCGCTGACCATCGGCGGTCCTCGCTTCTTGCCTCGACCGTCCTTAAGAAAATTAATGCAGTCCGGCATAGCAGAGGACACCCATTCGGCAAGCCCAGACTTCCGCTTTAAAGATTGCTTTGAAGAGAGTTAAAGACATTGCCCTTGCCCAACTCGGATGCCCATTCCCTGTTCAGTCGTTCCAGGAGTGCTTTGTGAGAAGGAAACTCTTTGACATACCTCGTCTAATTCCAAAAAACGGGTGTTGTTCATAATTTACGCTACAGAGCTTTACATCTCTGCAAACTCAGTACCATAGTCAGTGTAGGGTCCTGCTAATGCATTGTTATTTCTCTGGGACGCTCTCCAATACATTAAAATGGAGCACTGGTGTTTAAACAAAAAACGTTCTGCGAAACACCATGTGAATGAGAAGGATACTGCCAAAGAACCCTCACGTGCATTTCCATACAGTAGGTCCATAATTAAGTTCTCCTTTCTTGCAAAAAAGGTAACTAAGTCCGATGTCCCAGAGTATGGCTTAGCTTTGAACAAGTATTGTGCAATACACTTTGTAGAATCCTGAGTTATAATCCTACAAACTAAAAATAATAATAATCATAATAATTATATATTTTTATTTTTGTAATTATTTTAATATATTGCATTATTATTATGATACTATTATTATTAATAATGGTTACTAATATAATTTAACTATTATTAAATTATTAAATTATTAAATTTAATTTTTTTTTTTCTTAAGTTTATTGAGCTTTAAGGAGTATAACAAACTAACAAATTAGATGTGTGGTAAGAGTTTGACCATCTGGGGGGGGGGTGGAGCAGAGTTCTTCTAACTACTTTCAAAGGAGTTCTTATTCTACTAGTGTCACTATTGACTCTGGAATCAAACAAGACTTGAACTAAAGGCACTCAGTTGTCCTCTAAGAGAGTAATCAAGGAAGAGAGTTTGATGTTGTAGTTTCCTGTCTATGGGGCGAGAAATAGTGTCCATCAAGGTGTTGGCAAGTTTGTCTTCCAATGCATACTGACACTCTTCAGGGTTGTGTGATTCAAATAGTCCAGCACATGTGAGAGAGGATAAAAACTAACGAAGAATGGGGATGCAAGGGAAAAGCAGCCAGTGAACCATTAGGGAAAAATTTATTGACCCTAAATTTAAATTTTAAAAAAGTTAAAAAAAAATAAGTAAATATTAAATACTAAATACTAACTATTAAATACTAATTTTAATTTCACTATTTTAAAATATAAAAAAATAAAATATTATATATTAAATACTAAATACTAAATGGTAGGGCAAAATTCTCGAACTTTGCCACCTGTCCATAGAAATTCACTTTAAAGACAATAAAAATGGAGTCCGCATTTATTGATAATGGGTGAATATTTTGTTCACCTTTTGTTAACTTGACCACAGTTGAAATCCACTTTCCCGCCAAAATAAGGATTTGTCATACTCCCTTAGTTTAGTGGGAGGTGGCGAAGTAAAAGAGCCCATTTTGTATTTTTTTTTGCGGCTGAATTTAAGAAATTATCCATGTTCTTTAAATTCCAGAAAAACACCCCTAAGAAGGCTCCCAAACTTCGCCACCTCCCGCCATTTTTCTCTTGATGGCGAAGTTAAAAGGATTTTTGTCCGACCCCTGGCGAAGTTCGAGAATTTTGCCTTACACACTTTTCGATCAGGAATAAAGAGTGCTCAAAATCTCAATCACAAGTTCTTGGAATTGGAATATTTTGGGCCACTTTTTTTCGTGAGTAGGCCATGTTTCGCTTCTGCAGGCGGCCTTCTCACAAGAGGAAAAAGACATCATGAAGAAAGTGTGTACGAAAAAAGGGTGACAAAGAGCAAGTGGTGAAGCCGATCTAACTGTTTCACCGCGACAGTGATCCATTTGTCCAAGAAAGAGAACACGAAGGTGCTGTAGGGTATGTATTGTTTGACTTCCTGCTTAACATCCTGGTAGCAGGAATGGAGATGCTGGGCCGTGGTTGGAGAATTGTAGCTGATCACGATGAGAGCACGCACTATCAAGGCCAAACTGCCCAAACAATAAAAGAACATCGCCCTGCACAACACAAGCAGGCTCAGCATCCAGTCGAAGCCATCGACCCTTTTGGGAGGCGGAGGGGACCAACCCAATACAGCCCCATCTACCAGGCCTGCTTGTTGTAGAGTCGTGTTCAGCCCTTTCTTCTTTAAGTCCCACGCCCAGGGGGGACCCTGCGCTGCTAATGGCATCTGTTGGACAAAGGGGAGACATCCGTATCTCCATCTTCGTACGTTGTTCAAGAGTACCCCCTTAGTAACCCGCTGAAACTCCGAAGGGGAAGGGTTGTGTTGGAGTCGATTCTCAGGAGCAGACAGTATCTGGTGAGAGAGGTTGTAGTTACTAAGGCTTAAATGGGGTTCGGTGTAGGAACCTTGTTTATCAGCTCTCGTACGGTGCCATTAGGATGTGCTTGTACCTTGAAGGACACCCCAAACCTCCGTCCTCCTTTGTCCTGCACAAGCTCTCTAACCTGTAAAGTCCACTCTTGCACCTTCCTCGCGCGCATCCAGTGTTCGGAGAGGACTGCCTACGTAGGCACGCCAATGGGGTTTGCCAACGTAATTAAAGTTACCGGGTTTCGAAATTCGCGTGATTCCTTTTTTTCTTGTCGTAATCGTTTGGATGAAAACAATTTGCGGGATGGTAAGCTCATCCATCATCCACCAAGAAGGTGTGATAGGTCTTCTCCTGCCGCTTCTTCGATGGCTGTGAAGGAGACAGGAAGGTCCACTGGGACTCCGGGCGAATGGTTAACATCTTTGCCGGACAATTGTGTTTTTTTTTTTTTGTTTGGGGGGTATTTGAACATTGGCAGAAGAGGGTTTTTTTGGTCGATCTACTTTCGTTTCTTAGCTCCCCTCCTTCGCAGGAACCAATTCCAATCAATCATCACAACAGCTGATTTGTGTGATGAGTGGCCTCACCTGTTCTATCTGCTGAAGCTAAAAGAGGGATCGGAGGTAGAGGACATGGATGACACTGCTTCACTGGTCAGCATTCAGAGAGAAAACGATGTGAAATCTTTGGGGACTTCACCGCTATCCCAGATTTCAGGACACTTCATCAAGGAGACTACCCCGAGCATCCTATTAGCGGGAGCTTCACTTGAATTTGGGAAATGTCAAGGTCATGAAAACCACATAGAGCTGGGCAACTATCACCAGCATTTTGCTGGATGTTCAGGGGTGAGGGAACTTGAAAACACTTTGTTTACCCAAGTGTGTAAAAATGGGCCATTTGTTGATGGTGAAGAGAAAGAGGAGGGGGGGAGAAAATAATCATAAAAATAATCATAAAAATAAACAGGGTTTATTATGTACAATCCCCATACACAATTTCTTTTTCCAACCACATTTCAAACAGTGACTTGCTTCCAAATAATCCTCCTCGTGCCAACCCTCACCAACACCCAGCAATGAACATTGGCCTGGCCGATCTCCTTCTGCAAAGGAGGAAGGTGCGCGTTTCGTGCCTCCTGGACAGCCTTCTCCAGGACAGTCTTCACGGTATCGCCTCTCTTGTATTGCTTCATGAAGGCAACATTGAGGGGCAGGCCGAGGATGTCATCGTCGCTCACTTTCGTCTCATCATCGAGCTCGCGACGAGAGATCTCGCACAGCTTCTCCCAAGAATCCTCGATCCTCCTCCCATCCTCGGTTTTTGCCAGCTCCAACGCTTGCACCCGTATATTCTTGAAGGAGAGACAGTAATACTGTTTGTTGTAGGAGATTTACTATCACCCATGCACCAAGAGAAGGGGGGGGAGGGAAAATTGAGGATTACCTGTTGTGGTTGTTTCACAGAGGTTGATTGAATATAAACAACATCCGCTGCGGACCCCTTCGTATTTGAAGCCCGAGCCACCGAGTCCACTTTGTACTCCTTGTGCACACTATCTGTAGGACGGCGAGCAAGTACCAGAGCATCATAGACCGCTAAAACTTGAGGGTCAGCACATTGTCATCAAACACAGGATCGAACTAGTTTTTTTTTTTTTTACCTTGTGCAAAAGGATCTTCCCCACCAAGCACATCCTGTCCAGCAAGTCCACCCAACAGGTATTTGGAGACAGCTTCACAAAATGAGTCAATCTCTTTGGTGTCCAGCATCGTGATGATAGCTTCACGCAACTTATCATAACCATCCTGCTTGAGACCGATCATCTGTTCCAGTTCCTTTGCGAACTCCATGCTAGCAACATTGTTGGGGATGCGAAGAGCGTGCTTGAGTCTCACGGCGGTCGAAGGGACGTAAGTCAATGCCCCAGTAAAGAACATGAAGGAGAGCAACGGCTTGCGATCTGTTGCGAGCTCGTTCATGTGCGACAAACGAAACTGCCCCTTCACCCCGCCCCCGCAATCCAGTTCGGCGGTGTCGGAGGACAAGGCGTCCGCGATCACGAGCGAGGCGTTGGGGTTGGATGCGATGGCTCTCAAGGTAGCCTCGGAAGGCATCGAGTTGTCGTCATCCGGGATACGGCTCAACAGGCGGACCGCCTCATCCTCGGGTGAAAGCGTAATAGATTTCGGGGGGGGGATGCTTAGAGTCTTCTCCAGCTGTTGAAGCCCGTGGAGCACTCGGTTAGGATTATAGAGAGCCACTTCCTGTTCGGGATTGAAGTAATAGCCGTTGTGATCCCGCCTCCAAGACTCGACAATCCTTGCTGCCACTGCTTCCGGCAGTTTGAGTCTCGCGAGTCCTTTCTGACATCTGCCTCGGTGAACCCGTAGAGCGACGCGAATCTCAGATCGTTCGTGATGTGTGTGGCGATGTTGAAGCCGCTTGTGAACTCGTTGAGAGCGAGGGAGGTCACTCCCGTAATGAAGCACCGCGCAACGTTATCGTCGCAGGCGGTCTTGACCTTGCTGAAGAACTCGGCGCACATGTTCTCCATCCTCTGGAGAGGGTTTCGGTTGGGAACTTGAAGGGCTGAAACAAAGTCTCGGTTGCCAAGAGCCTTGTTGATGCTCACGTCGTACTCATCAATAGGCACAAAGAGCTGTTTGATTATTGCGTTTAAAAAAAGAGGGGAAGAGGGAGAGAAGGGGGGGGAGGTTAGAACCTCATACGGAAAGTGTAAAAGCACTTTACCTGCCCTTTTTTTCTCTTTGTCTCATTTACAAGGCGCACAAACGTGTCAAGTGCATCCTGTTCATTTAATCCAAACGAAAAACCGTAGCGCTCTTTGAAATCAGCCGTAGCAGTATTCAAAATGTTGTTGAGGCTCGCCTTGAATTCTTCCACGGTGTCGGTTTTGAGACCAGCAAAGGTCAAAGGAAGGACGTAGAAGGTGTTGGCGAGTGCGGTTGGGGCCTTTCCGATCTCCAGGTGACCAAAGAGCTCCTTGAACTGATCCTTTTGCGCTACGTCATAGTAATGGGCAAGCGTATCTTTCCAAAGAGTTTTCCCCATCCGCCGAGGCCGCAGGGAGACGACGGCCTTCGCATCAAGGGCTTCTAATAAGGGAATGAAGGCGGTCTTATCGACCCAAAATTTCCCCTCTTTCTGAAAGACGTTCTCAAAGCTCCCATCTCCATAGGAAAATTGCGTTCGCGTTGGAGGAGGAACAGTAACTGAAGGAGAAATATCATTAGCGTAGCGAACACAAAAGTAACGACAGTTGGATTTTAAAAAAAAAAAAAAAAAAATACCAGATGAGGATGTTCTCTGCCCTATGAAAGGCGAGGTCCTGTTCACAAAAGCAAGAGAGACCCCTTGTAAAGAGGAAACGGAGCGAAAGCGCCCTGCACGCATGGCTTGTTTGAGGCCTACTGTCAAGTCCGGAGTTACCGCTAAATTTCGTAGTTAAATAACGGTCAAAGAAGTCGGCGTTGGACATTCTTGAACAGTAGGGAAATAAATAAACCTTCTTTATGGGGATACAGGAGATCACAAAGAGTGATTCTCCACCATTCCAGCAATTGCTGCTCTCCGTTTACGTCTGATGAAATAAACATAAGAAAACACCAACACCCCAACAAAGATGAAGAATGCAGGAACAATCAACAGAACCAACAACGACAACAATGCCAACAGATTGCTGTTCCCTCCTCCATCCCCTCCTGATGATCCTCCACCAAGAAAGGTGATGGAGAAATCAGGATCATAATGGAAAGAGGAATTGAAAGAAGGCAAACCCAATGTGAGAACAATTGTGCTGTTCTCCCCAGAAGAGGAAGAGGAGGATGTCGTGTTGAGAGAGATGCTGATGGGAACGATGGTGGTGTTGTCAGCAATTCCCAATTGAAGAAGATTGGTTGTAGTGTTGAGAGTGTTGGAGGAGAGGAGGAAGGTGGTGATGTTTCCTGATGTGGATTGACTGATGTGGGTGACAGCAGGTTGGAGTGCCATTGTCAGGGAAATGTAGAGGGTGTTGGATGGAGAGGAGAAATTCCAATTGGAGAGGGTGAAGGAGAGTTTCAATGTTCCCGGAAAAGTGGAGAATGAGATTCCTGCACTTGACTGCGTTGATTCCACCGCAAAAAGCACATAATCCACCTCCACCTGAAAAACAAGAATCTGGTTATGCAACTTTTCAACAGAGCAATGCAATGCTTACATTAACCTCCGGCGTGGTGGTGGTGAATCGCCAATATTGATTTAGGTGCGAATCAATGGATGATGATATGGAGTAGCCCACTTGCGGGAAGGATAAAGATTTAACAAAGCTCCCGTTAGAAGCTTGTTCAACAAGAGCTGTCGGAGTGAGGGTGACTCCTGGTGTGGAGTTCGGGTTCCCACTTGTTGCTATTTAAATATGAACATATAAACAATGTAACTCATAATTCGAAAGCTACCTTTTGGGAAGAGGGTGGCAATGGGTGACCTGGCAGCGAAGGTTACTTGAGCACCCCCTGAAGAGATGTTGGTCTGCACTGCCGGCGAACTCGAGATGTTGCAATACTTGACGATTCGATTGTTGCCTGAGTCCACCACCCATAAGCAACCATATCGATCATCGTAGGAAATTAAATAAGGAGTGTAAAGTTGGTCTGCGCCTGTACCCGAACTGGCGCTAGAAAAAGACGATTGCCCAAAAACATCAATGGCAGATGAGCCGGCTGATGGGATTGGTGGGAAAGGAGGAAACATCAAGATCCTGTTGTTGAAGAGATCTGAAACCAGTAAATTCCCTCCTGGCCCCAGCGCGATAGATTTCGGATAGTCCATGTTTTGTGCCGAAAGGCCAGACGAAGAGGCATCGTAGTTTAGTTGGCCGTAAACTGCTGTGGCATTTGCTGCAAAGGAGCTATTCGCAGGGAAGAATAACTTTTTCAAAAACTAAGTATAAGCGCTGGGCGAATACGAACGAGGCAGCATTACCACGCGATCATTTTGACCATCGGCAACAAAGATTCCCACGCTGGTTGGAAGAACATCACTTGGGTGGAACAAATGGCCAGGCCCACTCCCAGAAACGGCGTTTGTGAAATTAGTCTGTCCTAAAACCATAGACGCAGGTGCACCATTGATAAGGTTTGTTATTTGGCCAAATTCAAGGACCCTGCAATTGTGGTTTTAGAAATATCCAACAAAAACCCTTCTTACCTGTTGTTTCCATTGTCAGTCACCCACAGAGAGGAACCTAAAACAGCAAGACCATTTGGATATAGCAGAGATGATGCAGAGGGAACGTGTCTTCCTTGATTAGTTCCAGCAGCTGTAAAAGTTGCTTGACCCAACACACCATCGGCGGAGTAAGGCATGGTGGTGATTGAGGAAGCATTGTGAAAGAACAACACCCGATGGTTGAAGTTGTCAGAAACATACAATGTTCCACTGCCATCCACACAGGCTGCATATGGATTATTGAACCCGCTTGCCGATACTGTTCCTCCGCCATTCGGTGCGTTTCCGCTGAGAGAAGATTGACCAAAAGCCATGGTGGGAACTGAGGAGGGATTGAGGGTGTTGCGGTTGTCGAAGCGTAGTACTCTGTGATTTTGGTAATCGACGATGTAGATGGCGTCGGAGTTGGGATCAATCGCCACTCCCGTTGGAATATAGAGTCCAGACGGCCCGTATGCAACGGTGGCAGAACCAGTACTTTGAGGCACGTTGGCGGCGATGATAAACCCCAGAAACGCTTCCAGCAACATCGATCCACACCAACGACAACAAACTTTGAGCGTCAACACACAGTTTGCGCAATCTTTTATTTCCACGTACTTGCTAATTAACTCCAATTTATCGCTTCCTCTTGCATCGACTGTCTCCATTTCCTTCGCCTCATTAACACCACAATAATTACTACCGCTATCACTACCACCACCATACAAACCGGGATAACAAACGCAATAAGTGCCAACAATGGCAACATATCACTCCCTGATCCTCCGTCCCCTGAACTTGTTGCCCCATTCTCTCCAAGGAAGGTAATTGAGTGGAAACTCAATGCAAAGAAAGAGAAAAGTTGATATGAAAAGAGAAGGTCAACCAATATTTCACATTCAAGGTTTCAGACTCCATTTTTGTCGACTCCCAATGATCTGATAGCACCGACAGTAACAATTATTACTACAAATAGGAAGGAAAGAGGCAAGTAAAAATTGAGACAATCTGTCTAATATGCTACACACTGGTAACTAGTTCTATAGCAATCTATTGTAGGTGAATTAGGGTTTAACTTTATCTACACACTATAACATATGGTTAGTTTTTTAAAAAAAACTAAAAACAAAAATAAAAACATAATTTAAAAAAAACTTAAATGTTAAATTTTAAAATAAAAAACACAAATACAAAAAAAAAAAAAAAATAATAAAAAAAAAAAAAAAAAAAAAAAAAAATACTAAAAAAAAAAACAAACATAAGAAAATTAGTTTATATTTTTATTACTAATACATAATTTACTCATAATTTACAAAAACCTCCTTATTACTTAAAATATCCTAAATTATTCTTAAAGTGATAATAGAGATAGGTAGACTATTTACTAAGAAGTTATAATTCTTCAGTGTAATGAGTACTAAGAAGAAATTGGTAAACTCAATAAATAAAAGTTAAATGGAGTCAAGTTTTTACTTGCCACAATGGACGAATGCCCAACATAACCAACAAAAACCTCTAGCTTAACTTCACTCTAAAAAAATGCTATGACAATGCAACAGCATGTGTGTTGCCAATTCTGGGTATTTTGATTGATTAGTTGCTCACTTAGGATGAGAAATATTTACCTTGAAGGTGTATCTTCATACTGACCATTGAAACTAATATTTATGACTATGTTTTCATTTAGTGGTAGAAGCACAAACTATATGCTCACATATTCTGATGACCAAATGTTTTGACTATTGGGTCTCTATTTACATAGTGTCTTCTCTATTGATTGAATTCTGATAGAAATTTCTTCTATAGCCACAACAAAAGACATATACTAAGGGAACACCCAATACCCATAAGTACTTTCAATTGAACTATTAGGTTTCCATAGTGACATACTAGGAAAGTTACCTACTATAGGTTATTAATTGAGCTGCGGAGTTTCATAAGGAACCACACTCTACATCCTCATTCGCCTTGCTGGGGGAAAGAAGGTGGTGATACCAGAGACAATGAAACAGTAAAAGTTGTGTTGGACAAGTTGAGCAAGTTTGCATTATCCAAACAGTGCTAATATAGGATGAGTTTCTTTTTAACTCTTTTTTTTTAGTCGTCACCTTCTTCACTAACTTTAAAAAGAGGTAAAGAAAGCCTCTGTCTCCCTTGCTGAGCTCTATTTATGTCCTTTTTTTAGTTTATAGAATGAAATAGAGAGTTTTTCATCAGTTTTTCTACACAGCCAGGGATGTTGTGAAGAGATCCGCATGATTTTATTGACCATACTCCATTCGAGGACCTCCTTCAACCATTGTTTGCAGAAGACCTCACTGTCAGTGCCATACATTTTGGCCAAGATTAAGCCAGAGTAATCATGCTGGGCTATCCGATTCACCTTGGTAAGTTCCTGAGGCAACGACTTCTTTTTAACACCAATCAGGGTCTTGATCTTGCTAGCTGGGAGATAATTTGCATTCTTCTTATATATTGTTCAAATGATGGCATTTCCTCACATAGGATGTTTGATGATGGAGAAAGAGACTTTGCTTCCCTATATCAAAGTGAATGAATCTTCTTCCTAGCTTGTTTGACGTTCATTTTGTGAAATTGTTTGCTTAGAGTTTTTGTTATAAAAACAAAAATACTTTCATTTTTTGATTTAACTTTTTCTTTATGTTTTCATTTTATTTTGTTTTTTTTTTGTTTTTCAAGTTTTGTTTTAATTTTAAGTATAAATTTTATAAACAATTTTTTTCACAAACAAAATAAAAAAAAAAAATTATAAATTAAATAATTTAAATTTTTTAAATTAAGATATTAAGGGAGAAAAAATGAAAAATATAAACAAAAAAATTTTATTATAAAAATACTAAATACGAGTCGACAAATTTTTCCCGAACGGTTCACTGGCTGCTTCTCCCTTGCATCCGCATCCTTTTTTGGTTCCTTATCCTCTCCCACACGTGCTGAGTTGTTTAGGATCATGCAACCCTGAAGCGCCAGCATGCATTGGAAGACTGACTTGCCAACACCTCGGTGGACACTATTTCTCGCCCCTGTAAACAGCAAACTACGACATCAAACTCTCTCCCTCGATCACTCTCGCAAGACAACTGAGCGCCTTTAATTCAAGTCCCGTTTGATTCCGGAGTCAATAACTACACTTATAGGATAAGAACTCCTTTGAAAGCAGTCAGAAGAGCTTCGCCCCCCCAGATAGTCAAACTCTTTTACCACGCATCTAATCTGTTAGTTTGCTACTTCTATGCCCCTCAAAGCTCAATAAACTTGGGGGAAAAAAAAAAAATTAGCTGAGTTTATCTTAAGCTCACATTTTTTCTTTTGTTTTTGGCTTATTTTACTAGACACACTTGGTTGTGTACTGTATACAACAAAAAATATGGTTTTTTTAATGTAGAGCATTTAATTTTTTCCATATTTAGTTTGACAAAGATTTTTTATTTAAGTTTTTTATCCTAGAAACTATAATTTTTTTTAGTAAACTTTTTATTCTTTTAATTTTTCAAAACTAAATCATAATAAAAGTATCTTAATTTTTAAAAAAATCATGATTTTTACAGTTTTTACTATTATTAATACTATTTTTTTAAACAAACTTACAAAAAAAAAAACAAAATCAAAAATACAAATAGTACACAATTTTTGGTCCTATACTTGTTTGTTAGTGTGTTGAAATTGTTTGACCCCAGTGTAAAGATTCATGGTCCTGTACTGGTTAAATAAGTAAAATTTATTCATGATTGAAAAGTACACACTAAATAAAAAAATTTAAAAAAAAGGAAAAAACTTGTTGCCCTAGCAAAAATAGTCTATACACTATTAACAAAGGTAGTTTTGGAAGAAATAGTATCAAACAAAACAAAAAAAAAAAAGATCCTTTTACCCAAATGGATGCAAAGAACATGAATCATCAAAGTCATATGGTAATATGGTTGGGTTCCAAAAAGCAATCCCAGTCTTCTGTGGGCAACCACAGCAACCATATCAACTGTCATCAAGGAGATATATCACAATCGGTGCTCGACACTCAAAGGCTTGATACTGTAAACGTGCTTGCCAACGACGGAGACTTCCCAGAGAAGGATCGGGCAGCAATGAGCGAGTGCGAGAACAACCGCGCAGAGACTCAAGCCGCAGATCATTTTTTTCTGCCAACAACGACAGCATTAGATGAAGACCATCATCATCTTGATGAAGATGATAATGGCTCCCCTGCTGCCCAACCATCCCACCAAAGACTCACATCGATGATAGCTGCTCCGGCTCTTCCTTCTCCAACATCTGCTCAGATTCAGTTGTCACGCTCCCCCATGATGCAGCAGCCACTGCTTTCAGCTGAGGAGCCGGCCGAGCTCCATCAGACAGGCGTCATGGATGCGAGAGAGATTCAAAGGCTGCGAGTGGGTGACTTTGTGGTGGTGAATCCTTCCAGCTGTTCGGAGTTCTGGATTGCGCAAGTGCGGGAGTGTTTCTTGCCGATGAACACCTTGGAAGTGGTTTGGTGGACGCGTTTTCGCAGGGATGGCAAATCGCTGATCCGCCGAGATAACCGAGTATACCGCCGGGATGACGGACACCATTCGAGCCTCATCAGCGTAGCTACAGTGTTTGGCATCCTTGAGGACTATGAGCTTGCGTGTTCTGAGAATGCCACGTCGTTCATGAAAAACTCCAAGAATGACCGCGACCTCAAAGAGGAACACAAAAAGGGAGATGAGGATAACGAATCCACCAAGCATGCCCTCCTCATCATTGGCGAAGAGGAGCTTGAGCGCTTGCGATGCATGGCCGAGAAGCATGGAATGCATTGTGCAAAGGCTTGTCGTCGAAGAGTGAGGGCCACTTCCAAAGGGGGTCTTCAGCGACCGCAACTTAACTCTGAAAGTTCTGATGAAAGCAGCAGCGACCGGAACTGCAACAACAAGATTGAAGAAAGAGACGCCTCCACAAGGAAACGCCCACGAGTCAGTCAGACTTCACAAGCAGCCTTCACAAACACATGCCAAATGTCAAATCCCATGGAGTCGCATTTTACGAGAAATCGTGTGGTGCGTAGAAAAGCTGCTCAACACATCTCATCGGCCGTACTCTTTGGAAGACCAAATTGGATGGCTGACAGCAATTATAGGAGAAGCAGCCACGGCAGTGGACGTGCTGTTGTCCAGGGCAGCTTCAAGAATTTAAGAATGATCTTGAAATTTGCACGAAAAATATACTTGTACCATTTTTTTTTTATTTTTTTTTTTTGTTCGTGAAAGAAAGAATAAATTCTCTTCTGGAGAAGATAAAGGAGGTACACACATGAGTTTTTTTTATAGGGAAGAGAGAAATTCAAAGATTTCAAGGAAGAGAATTCTGATCATTTAAAGGGCTCAGACTAAAAAAAGCCCTTCGCTTTCACTTTGAGGGGGCAATAAAAACAAAGGCCAGCTCCTGCCAACGAGAGAGGGAGCCGGTTAAGGTTGCTACGTCAGGCAAGAATTT
>Ga0209935_1003422_pt1 | contig 16398 bp, 7 predicted proteins | sample ThiBio_1000_plan_2_FD_183958 | JGI IMG/M metagenome (GOLD analysis project Ga0209935, IMG submission 183958) | Wastewater bioreactor microbial communities from Cape Town, South Africa - Thiocy_cont_1000_plan (SPAdes) | ecosystem: Engineered > Bioreactor > Thiocyanate-remediating >... | reverse complement strand
TTGGTGGAGAATCAGCTGTTCTCGATTTTACCGATTCAAAACCATTACTTAATCTACTTCAATTAAAACCATTATCTGGTCGTGGTGCAGGTTATTTGTGGAAATCATTTTATTTTACAGAAATGTTTACTGGGCGAACAAAAACATTACTGGCATTTGATTGGATTCGTATGCAAATATATGGAAGAGATATTAGTCGATATTAATACATCGGCACACTATAATATTTAATTTTAATTTCATCTTTCTCTCTGATATAAAAAATGACTGATAAAACTGAAGAAACTAAATATAATATCATTTATATTTTCTGCGGCAATAAAGCACGATATGAACAAAGGTCCAAAGAATGACCAAAAGTCAAAGGTGTCTTCACAGATATTCGACTTACTTTTTGTTATGAATCATTGGTACATATTCTTTCTCCAAATGCACCTGAAAAAATCATAAAGACGGTTTCATCTTTCATCGATGTCATCGAATGTATTGACAGTGTTTTCAACGTCCTCTTTTTTTTCAATTATTTTTCATTTATTCTGTTAAAATATTACTATTCATAATATTCCGAATGATTGAAAAAGTTGTATGTGCATGTTTGCAACAGATGTCAATTATTTCCAATTCAATCGTCGTCGCATTTGACTTTGATATTGATGCATAGCATTTCCAAATTCGGTCTTATAGTAGTTTGACGGTAAAATATAAATAATAGAATTTAACATCGGTGGTAGAAAAGAAATAAAATATCCAACTAGAAATAGCCAAGAATCATTTGTAGATTGCATACATTTCGATATAAAGACAATAGCTAAACGTGGTATTGATAAAATAGTTAAAATCAATGGTGATATAATAATATGTCGATATTTTTTAATTTGTTTTTTCAAAATTTCTTTAAAATTACTATCAAGATCAAGCGTTTGTTCATGACGAGTTCTTTTCCAAACAAGAACAAGTGCTGAAATGATATTAACTACAAATGCACCAATAAAATGTACAGATTGAATTATATAATCATAAATTTGTAGAAATCGATTGTATCTCACAATACACCAGATTCGTTTGATTTCATTATCATATTCATATTGTTCATCGAGTAAATCTCGAAAGAATGGATCATGAATTGCAGTTCCAACAGTAATCAATAGAAGAATGACAATACCATATTTTGCATTTATTTTACTTTTTCTTTTATTAAATTGTGTACCTTGAATTGTAGTTATTGTTCTTTCCATGGATATACATGCATGTAACCATTTATTTATAATTAAACAAATACGTAGAATAATATCAATTGAATAACATTGCAAGAATAGAAATTTTCGATTTGATATAATTTCCATTTGTGTAAATAAAAGAATGAAAAATTTCCAAATAAAAAATATCATTGTTATTAAACTTATTATCGATAAAGTTAGTAAATATAAACCACAACCGACTGCAAGTATAGATTTGTTCTTAAATGTAAGCATACAAATAATACTATCGATTAATCCAATAACAAAAAAAATAATTGTGATCGCTAAACTAAATTGAACAATGGATAATTGTTGAGTTAAAGTAATACCTGATTGAATGTGATAACCTAAAATAGCATCTAATGATAAACCGAATCCTCTTGTACTAAATTGACATCGACTTCCATAAAAACATGCTAAACAAATGCACATTGATTGTGTTGGACATTGAGGTTTATCATGTAAACAATAGGCATTATTTTCACATTCATTTTGACCCGCACAATCATATTTCATCTGATGATCGAATAGAAAACAATTAGCTATACGAACATTCGTATGTTGTTGACATAGACATAAATGTATAGTATCATGAAAACAAGAAAGTTTTAATGAAGAATTTTGGCACGGTAAATGATAGTATTTGATTTTTCGAGTAGGATGTAGTTGAAGAATAGTTTGATTGAATAGTTCTGTCAGATTTGGACAACGATTTGATGAAGAAATTGTTTGAAAATTAAGAATTCGATAAATATAAGCTAGATAATATTTCTTTTCGAATTCAACAAAAATCATATGAAATGGCAATGGCCATCGGATAGAAATCGAATTTTGTGGAGTTAAAACCGTTCGAAAACTAGTTGAACGTAATGGATCTTCATTTTGTTGAACTTGAATAAAATGAATAAATATATTTGATGATAGTATCATATCTTTATGAAATACTAATGTGACATTTTCATCAGAAAATTCACATCGGTCTCCATGATAACCATTCGAACATATACATGTAAATGTTTTATTGTATGACATTGAATCGTCATTAGGTAGACATACACCACGTTGATTACATACTGAACTATTATTATTATTATTCGATTGACAGACAGTGTTTGTAATAAGACAACGAGGACCAAATCTATGCATTGGACAAACACATATCGATCGATTTTGTGCTGTGATGCCAATAGATATGGAATTTGATGAACATTCAGATGTATATTGGATCTGACATGTTCGTCCTGACCAACCGTAATTGCATAGACAGAAATTAGTTCCATCTGGTTGATTTGCATATCGAATACATTTACCATGATGACCACAGATTTTATTTGAACAAATTCGGTGATTCTGTTGAACAGTCTTTGGAATTTCAATAACAAACACTAGACGATGAACAGGCAGAAATTTATATTTAATCGGCAATAAAATACTACTATGATATTCCATAAGAATTCGATCATAGAAATCAATATGAAGATAATAATTTTTTGAAAAATCTTTCGGTCGAGTTCCGTAAATTAAATACATATGAAATGCTTGTCGACAATCTCGTATTGATACATAAGTAATTTGTTCATAGGAATGAACAATTCGTTGTTGACTATCATCAATAAGTGATATTATAATAGTAAAAATGGTCCGTATTGAACTCGATAATGAACGAAATTGAATCGAAAGTGCGAGACGTTGATTTTGATATTGACATCTATCACCGTAATAATTCGCTGCGCAAAGACATGTTGTTTCAGCTTTTGAATTATTTAGCCAAACTTTCATTCGTATTCCGTAATTACAATCATTTGTAATGCTTTTTGATAGATGAACTATTGCGGGCGAATTTGATGGATACACATTTTGATGATTACTGGTCAAATCTATTGTTTGACTTAGTTGAAAATAAATACGATTAGACATTTGTTTAATATTCAAATATTGACAGATGAGTTTCTCTTGATCAGATAGGATTTGTTGATTTTCTTCGAAACAAAGGATATTATACTTTATATTCGAGGTATTCGTTATGCAAAGACGTTCATCGGACCCATCATCACAATCTTCAATGCTGTTACAAAGAGTACCAGGGCCGAGACATGTTGGATTGTCATTTTTTGAACAATAAAAATTGTGAGCATACATATGAAGATTGTTATCGATGCGTCGACATAAGTGTGGTTCATCTGTTGCACCAACACAATCGACAGAACCATCAAAGATTTTCTCTTTGGGTAGGCAATGAAGTCTATATGTTTTCAATGAAATACACAGATGATAATCAGATGAACAATTTAATACTGAAGATGTTAAACAACCTATTTCATCTTCACCATTTGGACATTGCCATAGATCATTACAACGAGTATAGATATTGTTACATGACCAATATTGACATTCTGTTTCATCAGTTTCATTTTTTCCATCGATTAATTGATATTTTAAATGAGTAAATCCATCACATACAGTTTGAAATGATATTGTTTGATATGGATCAAATTTTGTATTTGTTTCATCATTACAAGTTTCACAGTTACACGGACCATTACCAACTAAAGTATATGAAATATAATTATTCGATTTTGAACATAGAAAATGTGTTTTTTGTAATTTTTCATTTGTAAGATGATTAGTATCCTCATCATCGTTATATGGACAATCGATATGCGAATCTCGAACACGATGAATCGAAATACATTTTGATGATTTTTGACATTGATACATATCCGAACGATGACAAATATCCGATGGATAATTTATTGTTGGATCATAAATACTGAATTCTTCAATCATTAGTCGTAAATGTTGATCAAATGATAACGCCCACATCGTATCAGGTGAACGTTGCAATGGGTAAAATGGGCGAAAACATGTTCGATTTTTGAATGAAATTTTTGAATGATTTGTAAAAAGTCCATAATAACGAGGATTATTTGGACATAGGTAATGTATATAGTATTCGCCCTTGTTATAATAATCAGCTGCGTCTATTCTTTGATAAGCCAAGTAGATATCATTAAATAAAACGGGAACATTGGGAATAAATAACATTGGTGGACAGTATGCTTCAATCTCTTCTAAACAATTCATTTTCGAACAAGGTATGCCATACGGTCTTGTTGGCATATCAGGAGTATACAGTAGATCTTTGAATGCTGACCAACAGTTTTCATGAATAGATTCATCTCTCGTTGTAAACATTGCCTTTACTAATGCTTTGTCACGTGCTTGTTCACAAAATCTTGTCCATATATTAGAAACACGACATACTCCTCGATGATAAGATTTTCGACGTATTGTTGTTGTAACATGATTTAAAGCAAAATATTTTCCGATAATTTTTCCAGTTTCAGCAAAACGATCAAAACATTCGGAATCATAAGTATATTCTCTCTGAAATGTTCTTGGAATACATAATCCATTCCAACATCGATATTCATCATTTTGACATGAATTTATTTCTAATTGTAAACAATCTTGTTCATCGATTGCATTAGTAGGACAATCAACTTTTCCATCACAAATATCAGCCCAATGTAAACATATTGGCAGTACTGAATTCGAATTGCATTGTAAATGAGTATAACAAGTTAACGTTGTCGGTTCAATTATTTCTTCAGATTGCATATCTAATTCATATTGACATTGAAGACCAAATCTTGGCCACGAACAATTCATATAAATTTCATTATCGAATGATGAATTCTTTGTTTCGAGATAGAATTGATATTGTTCAATAAGATCGATAGGAGCTGACCAGAAATATAATTGTTCACTGGTGATATTATATTTAGCTAGTTCAATAAAAGTCAACTTTGAGTTATATCGACTGTTTTCAATTGGAAATTCCGATGAATATTCGTTCATACAATAGAAAAATATTCTATTTTCAATAAGAATAGATAAACAATTGTATTGTACGGTTGATCTCGTTTGATTTGTATAATATAAATTATTTGGCGACATAGTCCGAGAAGAATGTATGCAGATAAAATATAATAAAACTTGAATTAGGATCATTTTTTGTTTTGTGCTCGGAGGACAAAAAAATTTCTATTCAGGACATTGACGGTAATTAATTCAAGATGTTCTAATATATACTGTGCAGACTTAAAAATAGTTTGACAGCTTGTGTTGTTGTTGTCATTCTTTGTACCATATGATTTCAAATCAACGATTATTGGAGCTGATCTTGTTCTTTCTCTTAACATTTTGGAGAATCTGCGTAATGACAAAGAATTGAAGTCGCACATGATTTTTTTTCGTTTTTCCCTTGAGTCATACACAATGATATTGCCATTTGAAATATTTGACCACATTTTGATATCAAACAGTGTTTTCTTTTAGAATTTTTCATAAGTCAATGGTTTGCAGAATATTGCCCCGAATGTTCTATGATGCACATGGCAATAGTCAAAAAACGAAAACGTGTATTTTTTGATGTCACAGCATTGGTTCGGGAAAATATCAATACAAATATACGATCTCTCTCCGATAGAACTAAAGATAATGAATGAATGAATTTGTATTTCTTTTTATAAATCTTATTATGTCATTAAATGACATCTAGTTAATTTCCACATTCTGGTAGTGGAGCTAGAGTTCGACTCGAACGACGTTTTGTGAATTGAAATGAATACTTTTCTCAACACCACATATATCCAAAGATTCCAATTGTTGAATATCAAAAAAGGTTTGAATCATTTTCGGATCACCATAGATCGGTTCACCATTAATAATTACAAGCTCCAATCAGGGATGCCGACTTTCTAACCTGATAAATTCTCTTGCCGATGGTGCATCATCGGGTGAACCTTCGACAAGATGAATAAGCAATGTATCATTTGCAGACAGTGCTTTTTCGGTCATTTGTAATGGAAAAACATTGTAAAGAATTTGTCTAAGTGTTGGATCATCATCAAGGTTCTGTGCTAATCCTTGATTGCACGGTTTTCGTAAACCTCCAATGACACTCGTTGCACCTTGTATAATGGCTTTGATTTCTGCATAGAGTTGCATTTGACATTCGAGATCTACTTGAAGTAATGCTCTTTGCGGAGCTTGTATTAGGATTTGATATATGTTCTTGATTTGGTTTCCATCGTGGAAAAATATTGTACATCAAATGATTGTGAAGATCAATTAAACCTGGAAGAATAATACCTTTGGTATGAATAACAATCGATTCTCGAGAAATAGTAATTCGATCACCAACTGCAGCTATATGTTCATCGATAAGCAATAATGTTCCATTTTTAATACTATGATCAGTTAGAAGAATTCGACCGATTAATGCTATCGGTTCCTTTTGTCCTAAGATAACGTTTGACAAAAAGATAACTAACAAAAAACAATGCAAATGATACAGCATTTTTTGTTCTTTTGTAATTGATCATTGATCGTACGCGCTTTTGTATTCTACGCGTAATCTTTACCTGAGGATTAAGTAACTATTATAAAATAAATGTTAGTATAAAATACGGCTTTTTATTTTTCGATTATCGATACGTCTTTTAGATATTGAGTTTGTGTACTCTAAATCTAGAACTTAAGGGTTTTTCTTCAAGTTTAAGTTAATTTTCTCGACATATGTTTCTCTTTCACTAGTCATCATACTCATCGATTGGTATTTTTCTCTTAACGCATGAATGATCAGTATATTGAAAATATTGATTTCAATACAAAAAAAAATCATCAATGTTACTCAATAGTCCAGATTAATGATTTGTCAATGAAACGAATAACTCGGCAGTTCTGAGTATCTCGACCTCTGATCGAGCTCCACCAGCTACTAAAACGTAACCGTTGTGTAAGACTGATGCAGTATGCAACACTCGCGGTGTTCCCATTTCTTGAACACTCGTCCATATCCCAGTTGATGAATTGTAAATATCCGTAGTGTTCATTGGAATTGTAATCCCATTGGGATTAACTTCACAACCAGCAACTAAGACGTTTCCATTGTGTAATAAAGAAGCTGTATGGAATGTTCTTGAATATTTCATATCTCCAGTAAGCGTCCATAGTCTTGTTGATGGATCATATAACTCTGTGCGATTAATACCATCTACATTTTCGTCTATACCGTCGATAATTAATACCTTTCCATTTTTTAATGTTACAGCAGCGTGATTTGTCCGTGTCTGACTTATATTACCAGTAGCTGTCCAAAGTCCGGTCGATGGATCATATAGTTCGCTCGTCTTTGTTATGTCTGATACATTGGTCATTCCACCAACAACCAATACTCTTCCATCGAGTAGAACTGATGCTGTATGCCCCGCTCGTTCTTGAGTCAAGTTACCAGTCATTGTCCACAATCCAGTTGATGGATCATATAATTCAGCTGAATTTAATACCTGCCAATGATCCTTAAATCCACCAACAACTAATACTTTTCCATTCAATAATGTTGACGCTGTATGATAGTTTCTTTTTTTATGCATCGATTGAATAACAGTCCAATTTCCGAACACTGGATCATAAAGTTCAACACTGTCGGTAAAAAAGCGTTTAGTTTCTCCACCTGTTACTAGCTGTTTTCCATCTAATAATCCGGACATTGTGTGAAAGTATCGTCCCAAGTGCATACTGCCGGTCGGTGTCCAAACTTGTGTTAATGGATCATATAATTCAGTTGAAGTCCAATCCTCACTCAGATCTCCGCCACCAGCAATTAATACTTTCCCGTTACTCAAAACTGTTGCTGTATGGGCTACTCGTACATTCGCCATAGGTGCAGCACGAATCCACCCTAGACATAAAACGAAAGAAACATACGTATTATCGACTCAAATCCCATCATTCCTTTGTTGTAGTTTACCGAACTCCTCAGTTGTTGCTACAGATCGTGATTGTTTAAATCCAAAGAATTTTCTTTTCAACAATAGCGTTTTGAAACTGTTTGAAGTAGCAGTTAACAATGTTGGCATTAAAACCAAACAAACTATGAAATTCTTATGAATTTCTTGATTTCTCTTATTCTAACAGAAATCTTACTGTATATAAACTTGGCCTGCATGTTTTTCGTATTTCAGTATGAATTCGAAATGTGAAACATTTATATTGCTCTAGAACATGGTATCTGATAAGTAATAAGATAAACTTTGTCAACATAAATCGCAATGACGTCTTCTACTCGCGTTACGAAACGCAAAGTAGAACAAACCACATTGTGACTGTAAAAGCAAGGAGATAAAATAAAACTAATTTTTTTAGAATAGTTCTGGTGCAATTTGTCGATTGATTCGGTATGCATTTTGAGCATACACTCATAGTTGAATCACGACAAATGCCAGAAATTTTAAGAAAATAGAATATTTTTTTACTAGATACAACTTACATAAGCCGAGTAGATTGGTAAAAATACTTAATGGATGTTTTGCAAGCATCACCATTTTTCAAAATTACATGCATTCAAATGTCCAGTTTTCTAACATTAAATTATCAATAATTTCATTCAATGTTGTTTTGCTTGTTGAATTTGATTTAAACAAGTTTGATTGTAAAAACATTCAAGTGTTGATTAACGTAATGAAGTGATTGGTAAACAATCAATAAACATACCATCGATAACTGCAATAATAAGCAAGTCAGTACAGTTCACTGATTGTAATGTTTCACATGAACAATTATCTAGATTCAACGAAAGTGAAATCGACAAAAGAAAAATCTGTATTTACTATATGATCTCGATTTTGTATAAATTTGATTTGATTCATTTGGATCTGGAATAAAACACAAATTTTTTTCATAAATAGACATAAACTGATTCCCTAATGTACTATCAATGATTAAAAGCAGACTTTGTTTAAATATTGTACTAGTTTTATTTTTAAAATCATTTTATTTTACAGAAATGTTTACTGGGCGAACAAAAACATTACTTGCATTCGATTAGACTCGTATGCAAATATATGGAAGAGATATTAGTCGATATTAATGCATCGGCACACTATAGTATTTATTTTCGCACATAAACTAGATTCCTATTTTCAAATTCACTTTTCTCACTGATATTTTTTTCAATAATTCTCGACCTTCATCTCCAATTTGATTCCATTTGAGTTCGAGTGTCGTGAGTGTCTGTAATAAATATAAAAGATAACTGATAGAACCGAAGAAACTAAATATTTATCTGACTTGATTTCTTTCTAATCCTTGAATGATTGCTTGCGCACCTGCATCTCCAATATTATTTAAGGATAGGTTAAGTTCAGTGAGTGTCTGAGATAAATATAAAAGATGACTGATAGAAGTGAAAAAATTGAATATTTATCTAACTTGATTATTTTCTAGCGCTTGTCCAATTGCTTGTGCACCTACACCTCGGATATCATTACGGGAGATGTTGAGTGTAGTAAGTGTCTGCAATAAATATAAGCGATGACTGATGGGAAGTGAAAAAATAAAATATTTATCTCACTTGATTTCTTTCTAACGCTCGACCAATTGCTTGTGCACCTACATCTCCAATATTATTTAAGGCTAGATCAAGTCTGGTAAGTGTCTGTAATGAATATAAAAGATGACTGGTAGAAGTGAATAAACTAATTATGTATTATACTCGATTTTTTTCTAATGCTTGACCAATTGCTTGTACACATTTAGCTCTGATTTCACTATTGTAGAGGCAAAGTGTTGTTAGTGTCTGTAATAAATATAAAAGACTGTTGGTAGATCTGAAGAAACTAAATATTTATCTGACTTGATTTCTTTTTAATCCTTGAATAATTGCTTGTGCGCCTGGATCTCCAATATTATTTGAGGATAGGTAAAGTTCGGTGAGTGTCTGAGATAAATATAAGAGATGGCTGATGAAGCAGAAAAAATGGAATATTTATCTCACTTGATTACTTTCTAACGCTTGTCCAATTGCTTGTACACCTTCACCTCCGATATGATTATGGGAGAGGTAGAGTATGGTTAGTGTCTGAGATAAGCATAAAAGATGGCTGATAGAAGTGAAGAAATAAAATATTTATCTAACTTGATTTCTTTGTAATGCATGACCAATTGCTTGTGCACCTGCATTTCCGATGAGATTGCCAGAGAGGTGAAGTGTGGTTAATGTCTGAGATAAATATAAACAATTGCTAATAGAAGTGAAGAAACTAAATATGCATTTTACTTGATTTCTCTCTAATGCTTGACCAATTGCTTGTGCACCTACAGCTTTGATTTCATTATTATGAAGGTAGAGTTTTGTTAGTGTCTGTAATAAATATGGAAGATGACTGATAGATCTGAAGAAACTAAATATTTATCCAACTTTATTTCCTGCTAATACTTGACCAATTGCTTGTGCGTCTGCATCTTTGATACCATTAGAAGAGAGGTCGAGTGTGATAATTGTCTATGTACGATAGAGAGAAAATTCACTGTAGATGAAGTGAGAGTGTCAGAACTTAATTTACTTGGAATCTTTGATAAGAATTCAGAATAGCATTGAGTCTCTGGCTAACGTTGTTTATTGATATGAATAAGTCTTTTTCACGTAGATGATCGAATATGCGATAGATTATGTCGATTGGAAGTGTATGAAGTGTTATAGACATGTTTCTTGTAATCTGAAATAATATTTGTTATAAAAATTCAGAGACGTATTTAGTGTTCATGAAGCGAAAGAAACGTGAATAGACGAATTTTACAAGCAAATAATCAGTGCTAACTTTTTGCTTATTAATTCTGAAGGATCTGATAGTTTACTGAGTTGCTTGTATTGAAATCGTAGAGTAAAATGTATGGAAAATGTTACCAATTTTGTTTCACTTTTACGTACGTAATTATATGATGAATGATGGAAAGAAGAGGAATGATTCATTCATATGGTAGCTGAGCAACCAAACGATTGCGATTCGTCACAATGGCATTAGCTTCATGAAATATATGTAATACGGTTGTTTTTTTTTGGCGATGTCGCTTTTTTCAATGTATTTGATGGTAGAAAAATTAGGAACGAGAAAATCAGAGCGCTACACAAATAGTACTATTTTCATTTAAATATTTGCATAAGGTGTTTTTACCAAATTCAGAGTTTCTCTTTCGGTATATTCCAATATATCGTAAAACTTGATTTTATTATCCACTCATTTTGAATGTGGTAATCTAACAACTAACTTAAGTTTTATTAACTTCAAATTGTTGAATTCGATTATTTTTTTGAATAAACAATATAAAGATTAATTTAAAAAATTCTACAAGAACGAATTACTATCAATATTTACACGTTTTTAATAAAATTTCAACATAACCTCCACCATAATAAGCAACAGCAATATCAAACCAACCATCATTATTAAAATCAGCAACAGCAACATCATATGGATCAAAATTATAACCCATTGCATGAGATGTTTCATTTCCAAATGTTCCATTTCCATAACCTTGAATTAATATAACTTTATTTGTTCCTGCAGTTACTACAACAATATCTAGTATATCATCATTATTAAAATCACCAGTTGTAATTCCATGTGGACGAGAACCAAAACCAGTTGAATAAATGGTTTCAATATAAAATGATCCATTACCATATCCAAAAAATATATAAATATTATTTGATTGAGAATTGACAACAATTATATCGGTTTGATTATCTTGATTCAAATCAGCTGTAGTAACTGCAACAGGGCGACAATTTTCTTCCATAGGATACGTTATCATTGTTGTAAAAGAACCATCACCAAAACCTAGAAAAATTCCGATATTATTAGTACCATAATTTGCAACAACAACATCTGATCGATTGTCTTTATTAAAATCACTAACAGCAACGGATTGTGGTACCGATTCCAAACCAGTTGAATATGTGATTGCGCCACCAAAACTTTGATTTCCATAACTAATATGTATACCAATATTGTTCATTAAAAAATTCGCCGTAGTTATATCTAATCTGTTATCATGATTAAAATCTCCAAGAGCCATTGATATGGGTCCCGATTTAGTTCCAGTCGAAAAATAGGGTCCTAATAGAAATCGTCCATCACCTAATCCATAAAGTACTAAATGCTGATTTATTCCAGGACTTAATACAGCAATATCCATATTTTTATCATTATTAAAATCTCCTGATCGTATACAATGAGGACTCGTTCCATCTCCAGTTGAATACAATACGACTGAGTCAAATGTTCCATTGCCATAACCGTAAAAAATGCCAACACTATCGTTATTTTCGTTACTCACAGCAACATCCAATAGATCATCATTATTAAAATCATTAACAATAATAAATATTGGCATTGACGTGTAACCTGTGGAATATTTTATTTGTTTTTGAAATGTTCCATCACCATTATTAATAAAAACACAAATATTATCCTGTCGATAATTGGCAACAACAATATCATCTATTTTATCTTGATTGAAATCACCAACAGCAACAGATTGTGGACGTGAATTATCATCTAATAAATAGATAATTACTGCTGCAAATGATCCATTTCCAAATCCGAATAGAACACCAATACTATTATTACGATAATTGGCTACAACAATATCCATATTTTTATCATTATTAAAATCACCTGGCGCAGCACCATATGGTCCTGAATTATATCCAGTAGAATATGTTCGAACAGAAGCAAAACTTCCATTTCCATAACCAATTAAAACCCCTATGGTATTTGATCCAGCATTTGCTGTAATTATATCCACTATATGATCATTATTAATATCAACACTAATTATCTCATATGGATACGAATTCAATCCAACTGAATGCATAATTAATTGTTGAAATGTTCCATTGCCATAACCAAAAAGAATGCCAATACTATTTTTGGCAGCAAATGTTGTAGCAATATCAACATGCGTATCATTATTTAAATCATAACTTATAATTGATGATGGTCTTAAACTAAATTGATTGGAATAATTTTCAAGATTTTGAAATGTTATATAATCATAAGTTAAAAGAATTCCTATACTATCACGACCTTGATTAGCAATAACAAGATCTAAATTATTATCATTATTAAAATCTGATACTGTTATCCAAGATGGTTTGGAACGAGTTCCTGTTTCAAATCTAGTTGCATTATGAAACGTTCCATTACCATAACCAAACAAAATACTAATACTATCACTGTGTGCATTCGTTGATATAATATCAGTTGAATTATCTTGATTCAAATCAGCTGTTGTTACACATTGTGGATAAGCATGTGTGCCAACGAAATAAGATGTTTGTGATTGAAATGAACCATTTCCGTATCCAATCAAAACACCAATCGTATCGCCACTTGAAGTTGCAACTGCTATATCCGATTGATTATCGTTATTAAAATCACCAATAGCAACTGAATATAGATGTTCACTGTTACTAATTGAATAAATTGTTTCATTGAGAAAACTAGCTCGAATATATCTTACTAAAAGATTTATTGTACCAGTACCAAATTCTGCAATACAAATATCCCATCGTGTATTGTTATTAAAATCAGCAATAGCAACACCTGCTGGACCTGAACCACTTGATAATGGATAGGATTGATCGAATTTAAATGTTCCATTTCCATATCCTATGAGAACACCGACATTATCCGTACCAAAATTTGTTAGTATTATATCAATCTTATTATCATAATTAGCATCACCTAAAGTAAGTGCAGTTGGATTTGAAAATGAATCATCTGTATACACTGTTTTTCCACCAAATGTTCCATTTTCATATCCAAATAAAATAGCAACATAATCCGAAGTTGAATCTGCTATAACGAAATCTAACCAAGTATCATTATTGAGATCAGCAGTAACTATTGAATCTGGATGAGATTGAAATCCTGTTGAATAAGTTACAATTGTTTGAAAATGTCCGTGACCATCACCAAACAGAATACCAACATTACCATTTTCAGAATTAGCAACGGCAATATCCAATCGATTGTCTTTATTAAAATCAGCAACAACTAGAGCACTAGGATCTGAACTAGCACCTGTTGAATAGCTTACTGGATCATTGAAACTACCATTTCCATATCCAAGAAAAACTGCAACATTGTCAATACGAAAATTAGCAACAGCAATATCTAAAAATGTATCATTGTTAAAATCAGCAACAGTAACACGAATTGGAAACGATTGAAAACCAGTTGAATACGATATCATTGAAGAGAAATTTCCATGATCAAAAGCGAGATAAATACCAATCGTATGAGATCGATAATTAGCTACAACAAGATCGGTTCGATTATCATTATTAAAATCACCTGTAGCAACCGACTGAGGAGATGAATTTATTCCCGTTGAATAGGAAACTTCATCTGCAAAATTTCCATTTCCATCACCAAATAAAATACTTATACTATCCATGGCAGATTTCGTAGTAACTAAATCTAACAATTGATCATTATTTAGATCAACAGCAAGAAGAGTTGTTGGACGAGAATTATCTCAAATAGAATATTGTATTGGAATAACAGAAGAACTTTGTGAATATCCACTTAAAATTAATATATCATCTGCTCCATAATTAACAATAACTATATCTAATTGATTGTCATTGTTTAAATCAATGATAGCTGATGAAAATGATTGAGTTTCTTTATCATTTACAAATGTTGTTAAATTTGAAAATGTACCATTTCCATATCCGGGAAGTATATGAATAACACCATTTTCTGAGTCAATAATAATAATGTCAGTTTGATTATCTTGATTAATATCGGCAGTTGTAACATACGATGGCAAAGATTCAATTCCAATTCCAATTCCAATTGTATATATCCATTGTTGCTTAAATGTTCCATTACCATACCCAAAAAATATTCCTATGCTATTTGTACCAGAATTAGCAACAACGATATCCGTAAAATTATCATTATTAAAATCGCCTGTACTAATTGAACACGGATGTGAATTGATATTTGTTGAATATCTTGTTGAATTAATAAAACTACCATTGACATAACCAAAAAAAAAATCATTATTTCATTTGTGCCGTAATTTGCTACGCCAATATCAAGATATTTATCATGATTAAAATCAGCTATAACAAGTGAATAGGGAATCGAGTCATATCCTGTTGTATAAAAAACTTCTTTTTGAAATGTTCCATTTCCATGTCCAAAAAATATCCCTATGCTATTTGTACCATAATGAACAACAACAATATCTTGTTTATTATCGTTATTTAAATCATTAACTGTAAGAAATAATGGACGTGAATTGCCTGTTGATAATGTTATTTGTTCATGAAAAATTCCATTTTCTTTACCAAAAACTAATCCAATATTATTTGTACCATAATTAGCAACAATAATATCAGTAAATTGATCATTATTCAAATTTGCTACAGCAATTGAATAAGGATTTGAACCGATGTTTGTTGAATAGATTGTTTCATTTACAAATATTCCATTTGTATTTTGAAACAATATCATGATATTATCTTTTCCTGAATTAGCTGTAACAATATCTAATCTATTATCTCGATTAAAATCCGCTATAGCAACTGAACGTGGTCGAGAATCAGAAGTCATTGGCTTTTTTACAGTTCGTTCAAATGATAAATAACATGTTTGATCTAGCAAAATAAAAAGATAAATAATGACTGCATTTAATTACGCATACTCATTTTGTTTGCAGTTAAACAAATAATAAGAACTCCTGTAAGAGTTTATATTAGTATTAATAAAATGAAGAAAAAACAACCTTGAATAAATGACACACTTTCATTATATTCAATTACATGTCTATGAAAAAATAAGACTAATATATAAAAACAAAAGAGATAAAAAATTTCATACTCTATTTCCGATTCCGAAATATCGTCATCCATTAACAACCTTTAAAATATCTCTACAGTAATATATGCCGTTAATTGACAACTGAGATCAATATCTTCTTAACCGTTATAGTTTCGTATTTTATGAAGAAATGAATGTATTAATCACTCGAACTTATGAAAACGATCAAAATATCTTTTGCGTTCTTTACCATCATATCTGTAAACGAAAAAAAAACACACACGATCACCCATATTTTCCTTTTTCTTTGCTAGTTGTGCTCGATGATGCGCAAAATACATCGATGTCAGATTATCAAAATAATTTAACGTCTATCAAGTTCAAATCGTTGAATTCGGTTATTTCCTGAATCAACAATATAAAGATTATTTTCAAGATCAAATGCTAAACCCCTTGGACCATTAAATCGATTT
>Ga0209935_1003420_pt1 | contig 16404 bp, 17 predicted proteins | sample ThiBio_1000_plan_2_FD_183958 | JGI IMG/M metagenome (GOLD analysis project Ga0209935, IMG submission 183958) | Wastewater bioreactor microbial communities from Cape Town, South Africa - Thiocy_cont_1000_plan (SPAdes) | ecosystem: Engineered > Bioreactor > Thiocyanate-remediating >... | reverse complement strand
CCCCCTCTCGCCCAAAATAATCGATTCTTGATCGAAAACTATTTTCCTCCTTGTCAGTTTATTATGCGCTCTGGGCGACTCTGGCCCAGGCAACCGACAACAACATTGAATTTGCCTTGCAAAGCTTCCCCGATCCGGTCACGATCGGAGTTCCTTTCAGGTTTATCGCTTTTGCCAACCAGCACAGCAAATTTGACCCACCGACGACACGCTTTCAGTGCAATATCACTTCCTCCTTCGACAGCCAAGGTTTTCAGACACTCATCTTTGCGACGTCCGATCAACTCATCCTTGAAGATAGCATTCGACAGTTTGATGTGGAGGCAATTGTCGAGGGATGTGCCCACGAGGCTGCGTTCTTTGTCAGCACCATGTTTTGCGTTCCGATACTTCAAAGCACTTCGCCCTCTCCATTGCCTTCACCTTCACCCTCTCCATCGCCTTCACCTTCACCTTCGCCTTTGCCTTTGCCCTTGCCCTCTTCTGTTACCTTGAGGATGCAAGCGCTGCCTGGTACACGAGTCGATGTCTCCATCGCCGACCCGGTGATCGATCAAGCCAGCGTAACCCTTCGCGTCATGCTGGAGCACACGATCTCCTACGTGCGTTCCGGAGACCTATCCTGCAACTTCACGAGTGGGGGGCGTGTTAGCACCTTCAACCGATAAGGCCTCGCTTGAGACCGTGTGGCTGGATGCGGACAAGCATCCTCTCAGCGGTGCGATCTCCAAACCGCTTTGTGATGCCAAAGATACAGACCTCGCCTGTCATGTTGGGGACACGATAGGACACATCATCAAGACTCTGGTCCTGCCATTCAACATCGTAGCAAAGACTCCGCCTCCCCTCACAGCAATGGTCAGCATCGTTTGTTCTGCGGATTGCGGCGATAAGGTGAGTCTTCTTTCCTCTGCAAAGACAACTCATAAAAAACAAACAAAAAGAGATTTATTGTGACGAACAAGAACCTTCCCATCGCGCTCCCACAACCTGCTGGAATCGCTCTCGCACCTACCAATCCTGGAGTTGGGCAACCCGTCATCCCGGGAACGGATTTCCAACTGACCGCCAACGTGAGCGGATTGAGCAACGCCTCGGTCTGCACCCTCACCTTTCCGTCCACCGAGTTTCACGTCAGGCCAAGACTTGCGATGCGGTGAAAGTTTCTGCACCAGCCACAGGCTCCACTGCTAGGGATGGAAGCGAAACAGCCATTCGATGCCTTATAGTGGCTCAGCATAATGATTCTCCTCCGGTCCAGCAATTGGTATTCTCAATCCATGCCGACTCGACCATCAAAACAGGTTTCTCCCCCCCCCCTCTCTCTCCTCCTATTCAGTATCTGACCACCAAGATCGAATTAGGTTCACAGAACTTCCACATGGAATGTATCGGGAAGAGCCTTTCCACGGACCAGGAAGTCACGGCGATGAGCGACTTGCCCCTCTCGTTTGAGCGAAACGTCAACAAGCTTGAGGTGGCCGCGATGGTCGCATCTCGCAGCAGCACCACCAACTCAAAGGAGCCGAGTTACACAAACAAAGGCCCTTCCGATGCTGATGGCAACCGTTTGCGAGGTCTATTACCCGCAAGGCGTTGTTGATACCCAACCCCAACGCTCTGGGCAAGAATTGCACCACGGTCAAGGAGAAAGAAGAAGCTTGGCTGTCTTGTCATTTGGGCAATGTCCCAGGTAGCAGCCACACCAAACCTGTGTTCTCCTTCTCATACCCCTCGAATAATAGGACTGGATGTGAATGGCATCATGAGCGCTAAGGTTCGCATCGAGACCCATTTCATCAGCATAGATGAGGCATCAATCGATGACCTCATCAACTCGGCTCAGGTGCAGGTCTGCTGTTCTCTGAACACCGCAAAAGTTTGTGTAAATGGTAATAGGAGTGGGCGGGAAGGGGGGGGGGGATTGCAAAACCAACTCCTTTTCCTCTTTCCAGCTACAGCTGAGAGCACTCACGCTCAAGGTCCTGCGCAGGGAGATTCTTATTTCTGGACCTACACCATCGTGATCGCGAACCTCTTTGCCATCGCGGTGGTGGTGTTCGTTGGCATGTGGTGGCGCAACCGCAACATGGTGAAGAGCCTCGCCCCTGAAGGCCGAGGGGACCGGTTCACGGAGCTGGAGCTGTTCTCTGCTCCTTCCACCGATGGGCGCCTTCCTCTAAGCAAGAAGGACTGATTTAGAGAGAGAACAGGAGACCAGAGGGACAACGCTGCGGTAACACCTTTGGTTTAGCGTGTTAAATGAAGCCAAAGATAGTATGTTGCTAGGGTCTCCAGCGTACAAGGTTAGTTGCAGTAAGCTTTTTCGAGGCTGGCCGGCAATTTGTTTTTCGGCTTCGGTTCAAAAATTTGTTGGCTGTTGTTCTCACGCAAAAAACCAAAAAAAAACAAAAAAAAAAAACATGACATCATATTGGAATAGGAGCGCAATTCCCGCAGGACGTAGGCAGGTACTATTGTGTGTCACGCATGCATTCCGAACAATTTACAATCTTTAGCTTGCCTACAAGGAAGACTTACAAAAAATACCTAGGACCAACGTATAAACTCAAAAGCGCTTCACAGTTGGGAACCTCGTGTCTGAGAGCCGTTGAACCTTGATCCCACGGATCAAGTAACCACAACAAGTTTGTGAAGGGGAAAGAGGCCCAGGCAGCGGTCGGTTGGAATGGACTCCTCGCCTCTTCGTGTCTTTGCCGCCTGAGGCATACGAGATGATCTTCGAGATTTAAGCTTGGAGGATTCTCACCCCCAAAAGTTGTCCACGCAGGTGTTCGTGTTGTTGGTGAAGTCGAGGTAAGACAAGGAAGCACCGTCCAGGGGAAAAGAAGGGGCAAGAGCGCCGCAGGCAGGATAGTCTGAGGTGGTCGTCATGCACTCACCAACATCAGCCCAGGGCGCGGGTGGTTGCTGAAGAAGCGATGGCAGGGATCGCTGACCCAATGCAGCTACGAAACCGTCGCAGGAGTTGTAGAAGCTCTGAGCCCCTTGGTCTTCCGACGAAACGCAACAGGGCGCAGCGCAGCTGGGCGTGGATGGTTGGGAGAGAAACTCGGTCCACACGATGCCGGTCTCTTCTTCATAAGTCTCCTCGGCTGTCACCTTGGAGGTTTTGGTGGAGGCGGGGATGGGCGCGGAACTACCGGCAGATACTTTCCCACGCTTACTGGAGGCCAAAGTCCTTATGGGCCTTCCCCTTTTCCTTTTCCTCCTCGAACTATCTGAGTCACTGTCGTCCGAGCTATTTTCCCACATGGACTTGGGTGGCCGCGTGCTCAGACGCACGAACTGGAGCCGCATGTAATGGTACCGTACCTGTCCGCGCCTACCTTGCAGCCGGGACAATGAAGAGCCCTTCTCCAGAGCTGTCTTTGGACGGCTAGTTGTGTATAAAGGTCCGGCTGTACCATTTCGCCCATTTATTGTCCCGGCTGCAATAAACAAGATACGCCGCGTAAACTTCGGCCTTGGAAACCGATCCGCTCTCGGCTACATAAAAGGTGTCCAGCAGCCATTGACCGGCGTCGCGTTGTTTCGTGTCTGTCAACTTCTCGGAACAGGACAAGGAGGTACCAGAACTGCTGCATGCTGTGTGGTGCATTGTATTTGTATTGTTTTGCTCTCAGTCTTCGTTCTTCCAAGCTGGCTGGATCTGAGGTGAGGGTGTTACTAGGTTGCTTCTAATTCCCCTTTTGCCGTATTTTGGTGCTTTTTGTTCTTTCTTGATCTTGCTTGTTTTGAGTGTGGAAATTATTGGATTTTGTTAATATTCATTCAAGCCCCATTCGGCATATCATTGCAGACCTGAACAAACACAACCCACTATTATTATTGTAGGCACGATTTGATTGCCCACGTGCGTAATTACCAGCTGGGTTCACGTACAAGCCGACACACAAGCGGTGCCAATAAACTTTTTCAGGTGTCTGTAGAATCTCTACTCATGGGACAAGTTGTCTCAACTCCCGAGCAAGGTTCACTTTGAGCCAACGTTGCGTTCGTGTAACCTGTACGTACTTATTTTTCGCTTTCTCTTCTCTCACCTCATCTGTTGATGTGATCCCCAAATGGAAATCTGTTTTTGACGTCCTTTGTGGTGGGACGCAAGCTGAAGCGGTTCGGTGGGAGGAGGGAGATACCGCACCAACCAGTTCTTGCAGCCACAACCCGTTTGACCACTGAGACAGCTTCCTTAGACCCCAGCTGTATTTAACAGAGGGGCAGGATGATGAGCAGGACAGAGTCGGATCAGAGGACTGTGGCAAGCGATGTGTTTATCGCCTGTCCGAGTGCAAAAGAAGAGTTGGGGATGTATAGTCTCATGAAGAGACATGGTTGGATGAGGAGAGTGTAGGGAACATTCACAGAGGAAGATTGGCCACTGGAAAGGTCGGGGAATCAGGAACGTAGACAACCAAGAGTCCTGATGATCTTGATGTGGTGATAGTATTGTGCTCGAGTTTCCTATGCGCTCAAGAAACTCATCAATCTTGTAGTTTTGACAGTTATAGTCCCAACTTGGTACAACACAGGACAGCATTGATTTTGTATCTTCCAAATAGATTGAAGGGCGATCTACAGGATCACAATGTTGAAGTCAAAAATAGACAGGGGAAGACTGTTCATTGTTGCCACCCTAAACTGATGGGGAGGAATGAGGGTGTCATTTTGACCCACGATGGCGAATCGGGTTGTGTAGGGGAAAGGTCTCTGCTGTCGGAGAGGGTACCGTGATGTACATTGACCGGGATCCTGGGATCCGAGAGGCCAGAAATCATGCATCTTCGCTGACCACTACAAGCCGCCGAGCGTTTATGAGGGTACAGGATGGCCGCGGTATGTATGAATTTGGGGAGAAGGTGATTTGGGTGCGGAATGGGAGAGGGTTAGGGGTGGCAAAGAAGTGAAGGTGATTCGATTGTTAAGGCTGAGTGAAGTATCGATAGGGGAGAAAGAGCTGAGTGTTCGTGGGAACCAGGGAGGGAGGGTTGGATGTTCCGTAGGATGTTGGGTTGGGGGAGGAAGAAGAGGTAGTGCAGGCTGTGCAATTGCCACGGCTTCGTGGAAGCATAACTTAACAAAAATATAAAAAAAAAACAAAAAAGCACAATGTGGCTTTGGTTGCGGGACATCCTCGTCGGAAAGCAGAACAAAACGGAAAGGAAGATTATCAAGAAACACCTAACACTTCCCCTCCTTATCTGGAAAGAACGCAACACCATACTCCAAAAAAAAAAAACAAACAAACTCCCTCCACTAACCTCGCGCCTGGGTATGGAAGCTCTTTTTCCTCCGTTTCCCTCTCCTTGGAGGTTTTTTTAACGAGGCCCCTAGGGCTAGCCCACGACAACACCGCGACAAGGCACCCTACACCCCCGAACGCACACCCTCTTACCACAAATATCAACCGCTCGCTAATAACACACAAGCCAACAACATCCAACGGCCGTTGAACGAACGCTAGATGCCAAAAGGCCATTGTTGTCGTCAATAAAATTCCTATTATACATACAATAACATCGCACCACTCACTTCGAAATAACTTCGAAATACAAAATTCCTAACTTTTTGTTTTGGTAAGTTTTTAATGAAAGAATGTGGCTGAATGGAATTTTGTATATTAATTTTTTTCAAAAAGAGAGAGAGAATATTTTTAATTTCTTCCTTGAAAAACAAAAACAACGTGATCTCTCACTGTCTGCTGTCCATGGACCACAACCATCTTTGCTGTAGCCACCTCGCCTGCACCCACTCTCGAAAGCCATTCCCAGACACTGCTCGATTAAATCGCCATGAAAAGCAATGTGGCCCACATGATTGCCCTCCCAACTGTCATGTATGTCAGCAGCTCGGTACCAAGATGGTACCAAACAAATGTAGAAAGGGTACCTACAAGTGTAAGGTAGGTTATTATTGCTGTACTATACTTTAAGCTTACCCATTTTAAATAGCATACCAACTGCAAAGCAAAGCTATCCTCCCCCAGTACCCTCTCTGAGCACATGCTACACAAAGCACACCAGGTACTACAACTTTGACATCAATGGAAAGAGCACCAGCATGAGGAAACCAAGCGCTTTATGGAGGAAATGAAAAATCTTGATCAGTTGGTGTTTGAAGTATTGACAGCTACACCTGATCAGGAGGAAGTTCTACGAACAAAAGCAAAGATTTTGCTGAAAGCTCTGTATGAAGAGGAAGACTATGAAAAAATCATAGCAAAACTATTAGTCAGTGAGGATGCAGTTGTTAATTACCTTCACCAGAATGTAGCAGCTTTCCAGGATCTAATGAACAAGCCAACTCTTGAAGTTCTTCAGGCATATAAAGACAAAATGCAGATTCCAGACCATCTATGGGATATAACAGTCTACACATTCCGCCTTGGAAACTACGCAACGATTCATCACTTAAAGCGAGAACAGCACAGTGAAAACCAGGCTTTACCTATTGTGATGACACCAGGTGGCAAAGGAGCACAAATCAACATCCTGACGTACCTACGATGGTGTGTGGAAGGTCTTGACCCACTTTCCTCTGATACCGATCCTATTTTGCTGAAATTTGTATTTGATGGAGGTCGAATGACATCTCGTCAGAAGAAAGCAGAGGAAATTGGTACCTTCAACTTGCTCTTTCCTGGACAACCACTTTCAGAAGTGCGGTCACCAAACAACAGCCACCAATGGACTATCTTCTTTGCCGAAGAATCTCGTGCACAAACTTGCGAAAAGAACTTGCAGAGGGGCTCAAGATTATCAACCGCCTATGTGCTGGTAGGAGTAAATACAAATACTACAATTACTAATTGCGTATTGTAAGGAGAGAAACTGAAAATAAAGGATAAAGCATACGCATTTGAGGTGGTACTTACATGTGACATGGCAGTCCTTGTTGAACTGGCTGGCTTGTACTCTGTCTTCCATCCTTCTTCACATTGGAAATGTGCCTGGTGTCATGTATGCAAGAACGACATCGGTGATTTCACAATTCCTCAGTGGTCCTTTCGTACTATGGATGATTATATTAATGGTAAGCACATGCTGAAAAAAAAAAAACAGCTAACAGTGACATAAAGCACCTGATGGAAAATCTTCAAAGCGGAAGCAAAAAGACTGGGCAACCAACCACTTTGGAGTTGAAACCGCTTCGCTTATCAACATACGGTGGGAGAAAATAGTACCCTGCAACCTCCATTGTATTATGGGCATCATGCGAAAGTTGTTGGAGTTGCTAGCACGGGAGACATTCTCATGTCCTGAATTGGGTGATGAGCTAGAGCAGGTGTTGAAAGAAAAGTGTGGAGTAAAACTACCACCCAAGGAGAGCAAGTCTGGTACGACACGAAACTTCTGTGAGCGAGTGAAAAAAGCGCGACTGGGAGCACCACAACTATTAGCGATACTCGAACATTACGGCAACCTGCTTAATGTTTTAGTGAATTCTGCACCAGAAGGAGGACAGCTACGCACCAAAGCTGAGCGCATGCACAATGTATGGAGGCAATACCATGCCCTTGCGTCATTATCAAAACAAAGCGAAGGTCTCGATCACAGAAGAGGAATGGCTGGCTAGTGCAAGGAACTTTGGATTATCCTTCATCCAGTGCTTCCGCCCGGAAGACGTGACTCCATACATCCATGTCTTTGTGTAGCATTTAGGGTACTTCATGGAAACCTACAAGGGAATTGAAAAGTTTGCCCAACTTTGCAGATGAGGGACACCATAGACAAAAGAGGAAGAAGAAGAAGGGAGAGAAGGGGTAAAATCAAACAGCTATCAACAAGCTTTGGTGCAGTTAGCGATACCGGTCGCCGCAAGGCAACCCACTCGTCAGTAACCACAACCCCCCTCCGTACGCTCAACCTTTTTGGCTTCCTCCATTTCTTTGCCGACAAATTTACCATACACGATTCCACATTGTCGAAACTATTTAAAAAAATCTCGAAGTGTCTCCTGTAAAAAGTACCTGCCTACGCACTGCTGCTGGATTTCAAAGTTTGAATGTAATAGAAAGATGCAAATTGACAAGGCGGCAAGAAAACCCCAGCGCGTTTATGTTGTTTTTTGGGAACTTTCCGGACCAGAGCACGTGCTTGTTCACTGGGTACACCCCTGTCTCATTACAATGCGGAGTGAACACATTCCTTCAGCTGAACTACGGCGGTATCCAAGGTCGACAATATTTACTTTTCACTGCTCTTTTCTTCTTTGCCCTCTGCTTTCGTGACGGAAAGACTACGGTCCCTGGCGGTGTGGTGGCCGCACAGGCAAGCAGACTCTCCAACAAAGACAGCCAGACTGTTTTTCGTGGTAGAGTGGCGCTCTGCGCTCATGCTTTGTGAAGTTAACTCTTCCCCACACTCCAAGAAGTAGCTCGTGTAGCTTGAGCTTGGAAGAAAATCTCTCGTAACTGAGATGGTAGGACACCGACCTTGAGGGATAACTTCCCTCCGACAGTTTAACCGCTGTGAATGTTAACCCATTCTGTAAGACCATGTTTCTTACCATAAATCCTTTTTAACAAGAAGGTGGAGTAACATCCTGGCAAGATGGTCTCTTGCCCGAAAGTGAAATCTTTATTTCATCTTTCCTACATGGTGACGACCATATCTCGTAGAGTTAACCCTCTACCAAAAGACCATCATCAAATCGTAACCTTTTTCCTCCCACTAACCAGAATTCCTCACCCCGCAAAACAAGCCGTTTTGAAAATGTCTTCGTTGGGAATTGAGCCAAGGAAATTGAACCACACCATATTATGGCGGAAGATATCATGCGAGATTGCCTGGCCAGGTGAGTTTCAAAACCATGAAGACATTTTCGATTATTAATCGACTCTGAATGAAGGCATGCCGATTGAATTCAAGATCTTTGGCATTGCCGCTTGTTCGAGTTGTGAAGCCCATCCTTGGGATTCAATGAAGGGGCAAGAGTATCTTGCATGGCAGGATCCTTTGTCGCTGCGGCAGTTTTAAAGTGTGCCTGTTCCGCTCTGCGGGCTTCCTTCTTGTGTGCCTTATTTTCTCGTTGTTGCGTGCGAAGGAGTTACTCTTTCGGAGAGTGTAACACAGCAGGGGTCATCTCTTCCGTAATCTTGTTGTTGTAGGAGTAGAGGGAAGATGTGGCAAAAAAGAGAGGAAAGGAGCTCCTCTGCACAAGAAAAAAAAAAAACTGCCGGACGGAACGCGTTCATTCCGCTTTGTAATAATTGCACCCAGGAGAAGCAAGGCGAAGAATAAAAAAGAAAAAAGCCCAAAAACCACAAAACGGAATTGGAAGCAACCGAGGAAGAGCCTTACGAACCCCCCATGCGACGACCAGTTTTCTTTCTTGAAAGAACGAAAACAGATAATACAAACCAACACCAAATAAAATACGATGGACTCGTCTTGTTCCAAGAGGTTGCCCGACCCGAAACAACGCGACGCAGTCCAATGGCTGCTGGACACCTTTTATGTTGCAGAGAGCGGATCAGTTTCCAAGGCGGAAGTTTACGCGGCGTATCTCGTTTATTGCAGCCGGAACAATGAGGAGCACTTCTCCAGAGCCGTTTTTGGACGGCTAGTTGTATGCAAAGGTACGGACTCTTCATTCCCCCTTTATTTTTTTTTTTTAATAAATACTGTGCTTTTGTCTGTTATTAACTTTATTTATTCATCCTCTGCAGCTTTTCCCGCCCTGAAGACTCGTAGGCAAGGTAGACGGGGACAAGTACGGTACCACTACATGGGGCTCCAGTTCGTAAATCTTAGCACGCGGCCACCCAAGTTCATGTGGGAGAACAACTCGGACGAAAGCGACTCGGATGGTTCGACGAGGAAAAGGGGAGGAGCCAAAAAGACAGGACCGGTTGCCAACAAGCGTGGGAAAGTATCTGCCGGTGGTTCCGCACCCATCCCTGCCACCACTACCACCAAAACCTCCAACGCGACCACCGAGGAAACTTATGAAGAAGAAGAGACCGCCATTGTACGCTGCGAGTTTCCTTCCCAACCAACCACACCCAGCTACGCAGCGCCTTGTTGTGCTTCGTCGGAAGATGAAGGAGATCAGAGCTTCTACAACTCCTGCGACGCTCTCGTGGCACTGAGCCAAGGATCCATGCTACCTTTTCTTCAACAACCTCCCCTGCCTCCCGCTGACCTTAATGAGTGGATGATGACTATCTCTGACGATCCTGCCTACGCCGCTCCTCCTCCTCCTCCATCTTTTCCCCTGTGCGATGCTTCCTTGCCTTTCCTTGATTTCAACAACACCACGTGCCACAACACAAACACCTACCTGAACAACGTTGGGTGCGATAATCCTCCCGGCCTAAATCTCGAAGAACATCTCGTGCGCGCGCTCGAGCTACAAAGGCAGGAAGAGGCGATGATGGCGGCGAGGACTCCATTCCAGCCAACACACAAAGCCGATACCACCTGGGTCGCTTTCCCCTTCAAAAACTTGTTGCGGTTACGTGATCCGTGTGATCAAGGATCGATGGCTCCGACAAGTTTCCAACTGTGAAGATAGAGTCTTCTTTTTGTTGGTGTAAATTGCTGCTCTAAAAATTTGTAAATTATGAAGAATGCGTGCGTCGAGATAGTAACTGCATGCCGGAGCTCTGCTGGTATGAGGCTGGTCCTTTCTTTTCCTTTGGTAACCAAACAGCTGACGTGGCACCGCTCAGATGCAGCAAACACTTCTTTTTTGTAGACACGTCAGCCGGTACAAAAATGTATAATTAAACAAATTCATTGTTTGATTTTGGAATCGCGAACGTGAAGCAAGAGAGAGAGAGCCTAGCGATCTTTGCGTAGTCGCGACGGTACCCGTTTCCTTTGAAGGGCCGTATAATCCCTTTGCACCCAGCAATCAAAATTGCGCAATAGTGGCTGGCTTTGCAGAACTTTCACCAGTTCTTGATCACCCAACAACCATTCAGTCATTGCTTCTTGCCATGGTTTCTCCCATAGTCTCTCATTCTTTTTTTCGCTTTCTTTTTTGTTTTTCGTGTTGTATCTTGCCACATTGAAGACAAGAAGCAGAGCAGCTGCTTGGTGCACAAGTGTTTGTTTCACAAGTGCCTTGAATTGAATGGCCTTTCCAACCACATGCATTGCGACATCCCATATGCAAACAAAGGTATGTTTTGGTTGATTGTGTTTTACTAGAGCTAGTTTCTCCTACACGCTTTTCTTTCCACAGCAAACAAGCTGCGCATGTTTTTTCATCAACACAATGATATTGTTTCTGCTTCTCATGTTGATTTCGAGTGAATGATTTTGGAGAAAATGGATGATGATGATGGTGACAATGGGGAGTTATCAGTATATGAACCTCTACACCTGTTACCACCCAAAGGCCACCTGGAAATGCTCTTGGTGCCTTGTTCACAAAGACAAGCTCCACAACTTTGATCTTGACCAATGGTCTCTGTGTAAATTCCAAGTCATCTGCTCATTAGTGAATTCTAAACAGAGTATGTTATTACCACACACACACACACACACACACACAGTCCTTGGCACACTTTGCCCTATTAGAATTGGTTGTTGTGGAAACTACCTCACCATGCCTCAGATTTACACAGAAGCTCTAAATCTTCAGCTTTGGGAATAAATAGCATCATTGTTGCTCGCACTAATGAGAGTATACCAGTGATTTACCACCCCAAGCGTGACCTAGTATGGCACTCACAGATAAGTATGGTAAAACACGCAGTGCTCTTTCTTACCTTGTTACAGCTAAAGCTGCTGGTGTACCTGTTTCAGATACTTAGGGTGGTAAATCACTAGTATACTCTCATTGGTGCGAGAGTGTTCCAGAGGCATTGTGGTGTAAGTATCCTAATCTTTTTTTTTTTCCCCCCCTCCTGTGTTGAGATTACTGAAGCCTTTACTGGTGTTGGTAGTGAGGGTTGAATTGTGGTAAAGAATTGTTGAGGTTTTATCACACAACCAAAGGGTTTGTTGTCAGTACCCAGACAAGGAAGTTTGTTACACTGTGTTGGTTTGTGCATGTCAGGAAACAACCAGATATTTGTGGAATGTATTGGAGAGACTCTGAAATAGAAGGCAACAAGTGATGTCATCATGGGTGTTACAAAGAAGGTATGTATAGAAAGAGATTTCTCAGAGTGGTGGTTTTATTGGTTCCTTAACTCCTTTCCACTTTCTCGGAGTGTATTGTTCATGTAGCTGCTTAGTTATAATAACAATGGTTTTTCCTAACAATATTTCTCTCGGGTTGGTTAATGAAGGTTTATAGAGGAAGCTTTTCCAGAATGTGTCTGGCTGAAGATGCATCTTCTGACTGCCACCAGGTGGCTCGTTGTTTGTCAGTGGAATTTGCATCTGATGACAGCAAACACCGATAAGGAGCAATGTGGCTGGGGTATTTCAATGGTCCAATGTGCCGGGAGGACAGTCCTTTTATGGCATGAAGCATCGCCTGTGCCAAGGAGGAAATGTTGCCCCGCTGATAAACAAAGGCGTTATTCTGGTTGAAGTACTCAGAAAAAGCAACAAAGTCGCTGATGATCAGAGGCAGACCGAGGTATGTGAGCTCATGAGCTACCATGTTGAAAGACTCAAACATCGAGGCAATGATACCCACGTCGTAGTTACAGGCAAAGCTTGGGTATAACGCGCGAGGAACCGAGCCAGTGAAGTTGAATCTGCTGGCATGCATCTCAGGGATCAAGCCGCGCAGTTCCGTGATTGGGTCGGGGAGGTGCGGTCCGGAGGGGTTATTTGGTCCGGCAAAAGTGAAGGACACGGGCAGATCTGGATGACGGACCAGCAAGGAGACAGCAGCCTGTACCACCAGGGAGGGATTCTTGATCCTTTGGATCCTCCCCAAGATCAAGAAGCGCACGTGCTTCGACAACTCCTGAGCTTCCGAATTTCCACCCTTGGGGTGCCGAAAATTGGGGTTGCATATCCCTGGCCTCGACTGAAGACTAGCCAGCGATGCCTCCACCGGAGGAGGCGCCAGCATTATTCGCCGCGGCGTAATGTGTGTCTGGGTCATGTAAAGCTGCGCCACCTGTTCACTTGGCGCAAAAACGGCGTCTGCGGTGTGCAGGCAAAATCGCTCCATTCGGTACATGACTTCCCGTTGTGAAACAAAGGGGGCTTGTTCCGCCACATCGATGAACTCGAGGGAGCCATGAATGCGCACTGCAACCTTCACATGTTCAGGGAGGCTTGATTCTCCTCTTTGCCTACGAGCAAGTAAAACGCTGGCAGGTCCAGCATACTCGAAGAATTCGATCATGTCAATGTGGCGTTGTGCTGCCAATCGCTCGATCGCAAGCGCCCACCGCTTCGCCTTTGAAATGAATTCGTTGTCCTCCAGCGTTTCTTCCGCGAGTGACTGCGCCATTATCACGTCGAAGCGGTCCGGCGGTGCCCCCGCAGCGCGCTGTTCAGCAAGGTACTGCATTGCGGAGGATTCCGTCATGTCGGCGAGCAGAATTACTGCCGCTCCCATACGCCACAAGCTCTCAGCAATGGAGTGGATGACAACTCCAGCCCCTCCAGGGGTAGCTCCCGCCAGCTCGTACGTGATTAGCACTACTGTGCGCCCCCTAAGCGCCGAGGAACAACTTCCTTCCGCCTTTTTCATCAGCTCTTCAGCAGATGGGGCCGTTGGAAACGACGGGGAGAGGTTGACAGGTTCTGGGATCCCTCCCTCCACTGCTGGCAACCAGGAAAGCTGGAGCTCAGATCGTTCCCCAAAGAGCAGATAGGGCGGCACTGATACAAGTTCCCCAAAGAGCCGGGCTGCTTCGGTATTCACTTCCGCAATGTGTCTGCGCAACCGTTCGCTCAGCTGCGGCCCGAGTAGCCCAAGCACTCGCCCTATGCAGTTCCTGATGGCATCGGCGGAATCGGGTTCCTTGCACACCAGAAGATCCCGGTCAGGGGCGTGGTCGTAGATCGTTGAGGTATCGCTAATGATGCAAGGCACCCCGGCCGAGATGGATTCCAAAGCGATCATCGGCTGACATTCACTCAGGGAAACATAAAGGTTGAGATCCATCTGGGAAAGGAGGCGCTGAAAGAACGTATTTGGGCGAGGTAAGTGCTGCCGTATTTCTGCGTGACAGTGCGAGAGGTAGGGAATTTGGAGGTCGTGGGCGAGCACGTGCACTACCACGTTCGGAAACGAGCAAGCCGCCACGAGTTGCGTGATGACATTCTTTCGCAGTGACGTCCCACCAAAGACGCCGATATGCACCTTTCCGTCGAGGCTGCTGAACTGAGGTCCGTATAACCAGTCTTGCGGTACTGCCATGTTGCTCACAGGGGCGATCGTCATGCTTAGCCGCCTGGCAGTTGCAAGGTCCCCGTGCTTGACCAACCCCACCTTGGAGAAGATCCCCCTTGCGCTCCCGTTCAAAATGTCACCGAAAGCCGCTATCTCAGGCCCGTTCTGGTGGTGCTGTGTGAAACTGCCGTGATAAATGCAGGTCACCTGCACCCCACCGGCATGCAAAGACTCGGCAAGCTGCAGCGTTCCTGGCGGAAGTCCGCTAATAACCACCTTCCCAATTTTCCAATTCTTCAGGAACAACATGAATGCTTCATCCCACCGTGGCCCAGTTGCGTCGTCGCGGAGCGCGACAGGAAGGCCCATAATTTCGGTTGCCGCTCTTACCCCCATCCAGTGCTCGTGAGCCACAAAGATCACGCGGGCCTCTTCCGGTATTGCTGGTAGGGATTCGGGGTGCCACCTCTGTAGGTTAAGGATTGTTATATTTGTATGTGCGCTCTCCGCTTCCCCGTTTTGATTCTCTGGTGGGTACTCTCTGGCTTCGGTGGCGCGGCCAAGCCAGTTCCTGAAATCCGAAAGTTCCTCAGGGTGCTGCTGATTGTGAAAAGAGAACAGCACTGCAAGCACACACACGATCTGGAAGAAGCAGACAGTGGTCGCATACAGTCTAACGTCGAGCCGTGAACGCAGTAACAGCCTCCGCATTAGCATCGTCCTTAGTTGTTTTCGCACTTGGGGAAATTGGAACCGATACATTAATTCAAAAAAATCAAACTTAGTTCGTTGTTGTGCAAAAGTAAGACACACATGCGTGCATTTTGCCTTTTCGGCAGCCTGAGCGCAACCGTTGCAGTTTCAGCTTAAGTCGATGCAAAAAAGACTTTTTACGGTAGTTTTAGGGTCTTTTGGGTAGTTTTACGATCTTTTTCTCTGCGTTGGAGTACGTAATAAGCGTAGTAAACACGAAACTCGCTTGGTCGAAACTGTGTGTTTTGTAACACAAAAACCGGAGGAAGGTAGTCACACCGACAGATGAAAAACAGCATGATGTCCACTATTTGCCCTCATCATGCTGGACTTCTCTGTGGATGAGTCCCCACAGTCTTTTGCCAAAAGGGTTTCTTTTAAACGTGTTGTGGATTTTTTTTTTTTATATTTATTTTTTGCCTTTTTGTTTTCAAACGAAAAACTCATGCACATGTGCAAACTCCAAAGAGCACAGCACGGCAGGAATTCAGCAACGGTTGCGAAGCGAAACAGCATTCAAGAAACATTTCAAAAAAAAGAAACGGAAACAATTAAAGTCGACTCGACGTCGCTCGGTTCCTGTCTACCGAGGAAAACTACGAAAGGAAAATGTTGCTTCTTTGGAGAACTACACTATAATCTTAGGCTTATTCTGAAAAATAGAAACGCCGATGATATGCATTTAATGGGGCATTTTACAATCAAAAGTATTCTTGATGGGATGACGGTATCAAGTCCGCACCTCTTGAGCGCGGTTCTCGTTGTTGCGGGACTTCTTGTGGCCGCAGTAGTTCTGTGTTATTGGTCGTATCGACCTAGCGAGTGGGAGACAGAATGGCACACAAGTAAGATGAGTGTTGAGGATGAGGGAACCAAACTGGGGAAGGTGTTTGTGCTGAATCTTGACCGAAGGCCTGATCGGTGGGAGCGGATCCAGGAGGCACTCAACAGAAGTGCCACCATTAAAACTTTGGGCTTTGAGCGGGTCACAGCAATTGACGGGGTAACGTTACCACATCGGCGAATGTTAATGGCGGGGAAACTTTCGAAGGACGCTTATTCCTCCCTGATCTCAAACATCGAGGTAAATGGCGAGTTTCTTACCATGGGTGGGCTAGGCTGTCTTCTTTCGCATGCTAAAATTTGGGAGCGGGTTGTGGAGATCAGTTTTCCTGCGCTGGTTCTCGAGGATGACATAGAAATCAAGGAAAACTTTGATGTAGAACTGAACATGTTGTTGGGTTCTGGTGGGCTGCCACGCAATCAACGCTTTGGGTTAGCCTATCTTGCCAACATGGTGGGCGACCCTGTAACAAAAGCGCTGCAACCTTACAACAACATTGTCGACCGCATGCTTGGTGCACAGTG
>Ga0209935_1003419_pt1 | contig 16406 bp, 12 predicted proteins | sample ThiBio_1000_plan_2_FD_183958 | JGI IMG/M metagenome (GOLD analysis project Ga0209935, IMG submission 183958) | Wastewater bioreactor microbial communities from Cape Town, South Africa - Thiocy_cont_1000_plan (SPAdes) | ecosystem: Engineered > Bioreactor > Thiocyanate-remediating >... | reverse complement strand
TTGACATTTGTCCATTGTCCGAAGTATTTTGGTAAGAATAATTTGAGAGATTTATCTACGCATGTATAATGCCATAGAACAACATCATTCGACGCATTGTGAATCAATTGAAAACGAAGTGATTCGTTCAAAGTAAAAAAATTCGTTTCACTTCGAATTCGAGCTGAAAATATTTGTATCCATTCAGTACCCATATAATTAAGAAACGTTTTCAGATCGAGTCGAACAAAAACAAGACTTCGTTGATTACTATTCGATGATGATTGGCGCTCTTTTTCAGCCATAACACGTTGCATCAAATTTTGATCTGATACACCACCTTTTGTGAACCAAATATGTTTTGCCTCAACGAAATAATCGATCGATTGGGGAGTAGGTCGAGCCCAAAACCAACCGACATTAACTTTGCCGTCACGTTCATCCGTTTGAAATTGAGCATCCCATGTCGGATCGGAAAAGTTGCGCATATATAACAATGGACTATGTGTGATGAAAAGAAAACATCACTATCGAATAGGATAAAGTCAAAACCAGCTTGTAAAAGATCAACTGTCACTTGAAACTAAGAACAATCTCGAAAAGAAATGTATTTCTAAGAATGATAATTCGATACTTTTAGATTAGCAACGGAAACATTTGAAAAGCCTGACCAAGATAGAATTTGTTTCGAACGACAAAGATTCAAACACGGAATATCAAGACACAGAACGATGAAATTACGTTGTAGATTGTATTCATGTAATTTGAAATGCAAATTTTCAATAGCTGAACTATAATAACCATCGGCCATAGTGAGAAGCAAAGGTTGTGAGAGATCATTGAATGCAAAATGTGAGAATTTAGTAGAACGAGGATAAATGCCTGTTTGAATAAGAGATACAGATAATGATTTCGAATGTTGAATAGTTGGAAATGAGAATCGATAAGCTCTTAACATTGTTGTCGGTATAATATATAGGATTACCAGGATAACACTAATTAAAATAAGAAAGCATCCTTTCCACGGTACTGAAGACATTTTTTTCAATAGTTGAGGGTGATTTTGAATCTGAAAAGTTGAGACACATAAAATTAAAGCTGCGAGACATAAAAAGTTTATCGAAAATAAAGTTATTCAACAAAATCTAAAATGTAACTCGTTTTTTCCCGAAGTAACATAAAATTACAAAATTTCTCTGTACTCAGTAAGCAAATAAAAAAATATCAAGCCACATGTGTTAGAAAACATCACAATATCAACGTTCGATCGACGAAATGGGAGCAGTAGAAAATAAAATATCTCAGTATTGGATAAACTTATGTCAAGTTTATGTGTCAAATAATAATCTTCGTGATTTACAAAACTTCTTTGTTTCTTTCGATGAAAAATTTTCCAATTTAAAACCGCTGTTCGCTTGCATCCCAGTTGTGTTAATATGTAAAGAGAGAATACGATTTTCACTGAATAAGATCATCGTTTGACTTTCACATAGAAGAATAAACAGAGAAAAACTATATTCTACTTATTTTGAGTAAGATTTTTACTATTTATAGACATAAAGTTAGCAGCAGATTCGAATATTTACAAATAATATTCGAGGTCACACTTATCCTGAGAAAACTAATTACTGTCCCGGATGCAGAATTGAATTTCAATTCTAATAGCACTCCTAGATGCTCGATAAAAATTCTAATGCGTCGTTTTGCATAATATTGATGTTAGTATTCTGAATGACTGATTCCACCAGGATTTCATCATTTTTAAAACAAACACTCTGCATTGTTTTGGTGACGCTTTATAAAAATCAACAGAGTAAAACAAATGTTATTTCTAATTGACCTCTAATCTTTTGTCTGATATGATGGATTGAAACTTAACAATGTAGTTTGATTTTTATTGTCATTTATTTCATAGAAATCAAAAGAAATCTTCTATTGACCTTGTTTGATTTTGAAATAGACGTATGGTGATCGCACTGACAGTCGATCATAACGATGAATGATTGTTCTGTTTCTATTTAAACATGATGATTTGTTTCGTTTTTTATTCTACATTTTAAAGTTCGAATAACGGTCGCGTACCCTTCAAACTCTGATGAATAATCAAAATGTAAATAATATTTCAGGTTGCGCACGTCAAACGAAACCTGACATCAATGAGTTATTTTGATGCACACACATCGACCTAACTGAACCAAATTCCTAGTCAAATGAAAAAAAGAAAGCTGTTTGTTACACGATTGAATTTATTAATCAAATTTTGAACACCCTCAAATTGATGATGCTAGAGAAAGATTAATTCAATAAACTCTTCAGTTTCTCTTTGAAAGAATAACAGTGGATCATAAATAGATGTCACCGTTTCGAAAAATGAGTTCGTGCGTGATTGGCACTCACATAGAAACATTTTTTACATTGAAAAAATAAAATAAACAAATGATTTCGTTACATGAACTACCGATCGAATTCATCTATCGAATTCTTGATCATCTCGATGAATTTCATATTTTATGTTCAATGAAAAACATTTCTCTTCGGCTTAACAAAATCATTGATACTTATCCTCGATATCAAGTAAATTTCATCGGAATTTTCCTTTCAACTTTAATCTGCTATAGAAATTTACTACATGGACAATTTGTAACCAAGAACTTGATGATATGACACCACAAAATCTCGGCAATGTTTTGAGAAACAATACGGTGATATTTTCACTCAATCATCTACGTATTTATCATCGTTTTTTTTTGACTCGTAGATAATGACTACTCTTGACATTATTGGTACATATCGTTATAAGTACGATATCTGTATCGGACCAGCTGAAGTCAAATATTTGTCTCATTCTTTGAAATCTAATTCCGTAAGTCTCAATCGCTTTCGATAATATCTTCTATTCTGCACAATAAAGACACTCACAACACTTAGCATCTACTGCAATGTCATCCAAGATCTTGGAGCACAATATTTGGCTAACGCCTTGAAAAGTAACACGGTAATTTTCTTACACACTTAGTTTTCCTTTTTATTCGATTATTATATTGAAAGGCATTGACCACACTTGATCTTAATATAAATGCAATGGGAGATGCTGCCAGCCAATATTTTGCTGATGCATTGAAAACAAACTCAGTAATTTGAATTCTCATAAATATTATATTTGGCTTTATTTTCAATTTACAGACACTGGTCACCCTAAATTTTCGATATGAGAAAATCGGATCTGTTGGAGCGAAACATTTTGCTGATGCTTTAACAATCAACAAGGTGTTTTGAATAGTATTTTCCTCTATTTCGTGATTTTCTTGTTGAAAATTAGACACTAACAACACTTGATGTTAGTGGCGGTCAAATTGGCGATGAAGGCGCTCGATATTTTTCGGAAGTCTTAAAAATGAATACACTACTCGTCACATTGAATTTAAACGATAATGATATTCGAAATAATGGCACACAAAATCTTGCCGAAGCTCTCAAAATGAATAAAGTAATTTGACTCTTGTCTCCTCTGTCAATCTGTTGCGTATTTCATTAGACACTCACAACATTGGGACTTGCAGAAAATGAAATAGGTGATGTTGAAGCTGGATACTTAGCTGATGCTTTGAAAACCAACACAGTGATTCTATTTGCGAGTTGAATATGCTGTATAATCATCTGATTTCTTAACACATAGACACTTATCTCACTCGATATTACTGGAGGATCGAGAAAAGAAAGTCGAATGAAACATGTTGGTGCACAATATTTTGCTGATGCATTCAAACTGAACACAGTAACTCTTGTCTTATGCTTTTAAATCGATTCTATCGTTTAAACATAGACTCTCACTAATTTAAATATTAGCAACAATGAAATTGGAGATCTTGGAGCAATTTGTTTTGCAGACGCACTCAAAACGAATCATGTAATTTTTATTCAATATTTATTATTTATCGTTTTTATTATTTCATAGACACTTATGGTTTTGGACATATCCACAAATCTCCTTTCTTACAAAATTGCGCAAGAATTACACGAACAAGATGAGAGAATTCATACCGAGAAAAAATAATACGTAATTTATAGTGGCGGCTGAGCCCCCCCCCCCAGAATTTTTTTAAAAGGTTTTGAAAATATATATGATTTATCAGCGATGTCGCTCTCTCTACTGTAAAGAAAATTTGAATTTCATTTAATTTCGTATTGATCATCCATATATTTCGAATCAAAACATGTTTCTTTTCTGTTCTTGTGGTTTCACGATAATATTTTATTTGAAAATGAATCCAGATAAACGTCGAACTATTGAATCCTTCTTTACATCTTCGAACAAAAGGTCGCATAATGATCAAGAACAAGACGAATCGAATGTTCTTATTCCAATTTTATTCTCACCATCTGAAAGTGAAACATTGGATCCTCCTTCGTTCTCTACTGATGATCAAAATACAAATGATATTATTTCTAACACATCATCGTCTTCTCTTTGTAGAAATAATCAAAAATTATCTTCGAAATTCGATGACAGATCAACGTTTGAGTGACTTGACTGTATTAGCAGTTGAACTATGAAAAAGTAATAGATAAATTTTCAAGAAACCACAAGAACTGCAGAATTTTATTACATTACGTTGCATTTTTTTACATTTTACAAATAAAGATCGTTGATTTTTTATATCTAAGTGTGTATTTTTATCGTAAGAACTAAGCAATATTTTTAACCGCATCACACAATCCGAAACATATTCACTATATTTATCAACATTTTGGAAAGTCGGGGGATAAATTTATTTACTCGAACAAATTGAATGTCCATCAGTCAATGTTTATAGTTTTTTTTTCGTTCTATGTTGATATTGATAAGGATTGTGCTGTTTGTCATATCACTTAAACAAACACATTTTCTCTACGTAACACTGCGAAAATATGGCTACAGCAAATGTTTCAACGATATGTTCTGCATGTAAAAACAAAACGACTACATATTCTTGTCCTGGTTGTTCGAATTACTTTTGTGTTGATGATTTGCTTACGCATCGTGAAGAATTGAAATCACAATTTCATGAAATTGAACATCAACGAAATGAATTTATGCAAATTTTAACTGATCAAAACGAAAACAATAGAAATAATCATCCATTGATCAATCAAATCAATCAATGGGAACAGAAGTCAATTGAGAAAATTAAAAAAATAGCTCAAGAACAACGACAACTTATTCAACAATCGATTCTTAGTTATGTTCAAAATATTCAAACAGAATTAAACACATTAACTGAAGATATGCAAAAAATTAATAAAAAAAAAGATTTTAATGAAATGGCTTTGAATAAATTAAAAAAGCAATTAAATCATCTCGAAGAACAACTTAATCATCCAACTCATATCGAAATCAAACAAGATTCATCGGCAACATTTATTCAGAAACTATCGATAAATATCAAATCAAACATAACTTCAGGTAAATTTTATCGACATCAACTCAAAGCAAATCTCAAGTGGAAACAATATGGAAAAACAATTGCTGGAGGAAATGGAAAAGGAGACCAATTAAATCAACTCAACCGTCCTTATGGAATCTATGTCGATCATCAACAACAACACATCTATATTGTTGATAACGAGAATCATCGTATTGTGAAATGGAAAATAGGTGAGAACAATGGGCAAATTGTTGCAGGAGGAAATGGAAGAGGGAATAGAATTGATCAATTGAATCTACCAACTGATGTGATTTTGGATGAAAATAATAAATCTTTGATTATTTCTGATTATGGAAATAAAAGAGTTGTTCGATGGTCTTTACAAAATCCAAATAGTGATAAAGAAATTCTCATTGAGAATATTGAATGTGTTGGATTAATGATGAATGAAAATGGAGATTTATTTGTTTGTGATACACAGAACCATTCAGTGAAACGATGGAGAAAAGGTGAAAGAGGAGAAGGAAGAATTGTTGCTGGTGGAAATGGTAAAGGAGATAAAGTCAATCAATTGAATGTTCCGACATATATTTTTATTGATGGAGAAGAAACAGTTTATGTCTCAGATTGGTCAAATCATCGTGTAATGAAATGGTTGAAAAGCGCAAAAGAAGGTATTGTTGTTGCTGGTGGGCAAGGTCAAGGAAATCGTTTAAATCAATTAGATTGCTCAAATGGACTAATTGTGAACGAAGTTGGTGATGTTTATGTGACCGATTCTAGCAATAATCGAATAATGTGTTGGTCATTGGGATCAAAAGAAGGTCGTGTTGTTGTTGGTAAAAATGTTCGAGGAGAAGGATCAAATCAATTGAATTATCCAATAGGCTTATCATTTGATGTTGAAAATAACCTTTATGTTGCCGATTGTAGGAATTGTCGAATCCAACAATTTGAAGTTGATAAAAATTAAAAACCGCAAAAAATAAAAACATTAGTTCTCTCATGAAAATCAACGTGATATTACCAAGATATTGATTTAATTTCAAGCGGATTGAGATCTTCGAGTAGTCTCAATTCTTCCCACACGGCATAGGCTGCATCTCGAATAATTTTTGTTAGTCTTATCCATTCAGCTTCAAACACTGGCGTACATGCTTTGTTAATATCGTTAGAACTGCTCTTTTCATTTAATATGCGATCGACGTGCTCTGGATAATAATCTTGAAGCCACTGTTTCAAAGTTTCCCTATCACTAAAACGACACATAGTGATGATATAACCACCGACAAATGTATGTGTCCTATCGTCTGAACTCGAATTACGATGATCATTTCTAATTCCATGATAGAAAAATGGTGTCAGTCGAAATGAATGACGCTTTACAATTTCAGAAACACGTTCATCAGTAAACTTTAGTTCATATACATTCCTAATGAACCACCAATGTAAATCAGATGAATTCGTAGGATGTCAGCATCGAGTGCTTTTCGACTATATGATGTCCGTTGTTTAACCAGTTGATTCAAACGAGTATCATATTCGAAAAACGATCTGTATCGATCGGGAACAGAAAGGTATTTCAAAATACAAAGTATTATTTCCGATGATAGATCATTGAAAGTAGCGATCGATTTTCTACGAACAAATTCATTGTCTTCTTGATCGAGCATGTCTGAATAATGGACTTTAATTTTTAAAAGAAATGTTGTTTTTCGTTCTTCTCGAATCTACTTTGTTGATAAGAGATCATTTTCATTTTCTTCACATAGATTATGAAAACTATGACTATATACAGCAAATGTTTTACATGCAAACAAGCAATACAGATATTTATCCATTAATTTATTAAATAAATCAATCTATTACAAACTACTCTAAAAATATCGGAAACTTATTGGCGAATTTTCCTTGAAAGATCATAATTATGATGTTTTATCTTTCGTGTTCTGGACCTTCATCTTCATTTGTTCCAGTTGAATGAAAGCGGGAAATCGTTCGTTTCAAATATTCGTTGTGTACTTCTGAGTCTTGTAAATTATCGTTAACGGATTGACATGATTTATTCTTATATGTTTGCACATCATCATGATATGACCCACGACAAAAATGTAGAAAGCGCAAATTGTGGCGTAATCTTGTATAGGCCGGCGTTGAGCGTCTATCTTCTGACGCTTGCTTATATATTTCAAGAGCGTCTTTATAATATTTCAGAGCTCTCTTAAATCGAGCATTTTTGTGTTGAATAAAACCAATATTAGTATAAATTTCAAATAGAGGTAGTTGAGTACAGTATTTGTACGTTGATTTTACTGTATTTTCGTTCTGTAATCTGGAAAAGAGATGTTCAGCTTTTTCAAAATATAACAAAGCTGTATCATAGAATTTCTTATTGAGTTGTATCATACCAATCTTGTAATATAAAAGACCAGCAAACTCATTATCGATTTTGTCACCCTCATGATAATGGTGAAGTGTTTTATGAAAGCACCATTCAGCTTTCGTATCGTTTCCATCTTCAAGTAACGTATCACCGAGTTTTATTAATGTCAAAACTTCGCTTAATTTCTCTTCTGATGGCTTTGTTCGTTTGGAATCATCATTTTCGTAAGGTTTTAGTGTGACTTTACACAGTTGTTCCTCGATTTCTACAGAGACAACTTTCCATATCGTACTAAGCGAGAATAAAACTTCACATTCGCTTTTAGCCAATTCATTATCCTTATTTTCTTCTAATGCAGCAAGAAATGCATATGGTTCAGCAATTTCGCCTTCTAAATTAAACTCAAACAATGTACTTATTCTTTTACTATCATTCATTAGATAACCAGCATATTCTAATGCAACGTCACGATCCGTCGTCGTTGATAAAAATCTATTCATAGCAATTAATCCATCTTCATTATCTTTAAGCTTTTGTAGAACACATCCTGACAGAAATTGGCCTCTGTATACCGTAGTACAATACTGTTTAATTGATTCGTGTTGCCTTTTACTAAATCGACTCAATCGTTTGTGAAGATGCCGTATATACAAGCGAAACTTAAACATTTCTTCCATGTCTCCAGAATCACATACTCGATTGATGATACGATGAAGAAACCAATTTCTCATATAGTATTTGATGGCGTTGTTTTTTTTGTATTCATGTTGAAATTGATCGACATGTTTTATTTGTGTGTCATTCTTCTTATTCAAATAAATATTTCGACAATGGGAACACATTTCTTCAAGTTCGTTCTTTCCATAACATTGGCTTGTTAGAAGGTCTTTAAATAGTAAGAAATGAACAAGTGAAGAAGATTCCTGTTCGATATGCTGAAATGTATGTGATCTAGTTTGTTTCGAAGTAAAAATATCCGCACATGATAGAGGTTGCTTAATATTATCTATTGTTATAGGTGTCGGCTGAATCCATTGTTCGTTTTGTGAAATATTTAACGAATTCATTTTCGAATTTATATCATTCCATAACCTATCAAACAGAGAGTGTATATTAATGGTACTAAAATAATTTTGCGTATTGATTTGTGTATACGAATAAATATATACGTGTTCGAAATGTTGCTGTTTTTTCTTACATAATTCGAGATTTGCCAATAAAGAATCATCTGGGAAAGATAGAATAAGATAAATTTTCGCAGCCAAACGCCCTTCAACGATATAGTCACGAAATTTTAAATCGTCGTCAAAGATTTTATAATAATAAAATGTACGATCCAAATATTGTCCCATCTCTTTTCGCTGCTCATTAGGCAATGCATTGTCATGATACCATACACCTATGAATGGTTGCTTATGAGTAATCTCCACCATTTCCCCGAGTAATAAGAGAAATTCAATCTGAAATATACAATAAAAACGCGTGCAAAAACTTTTTTCAAAAAGAATCTTGAAATATATATTTATTGCACAGTTACAATAAGGTAAATAATAAAAAATCATCAGTACTAACGATATGAAAATATTGGTAATTAATAGTTTCGTAATGTTTCTTCAGTATTTTAATCTGTTTAGAGTCATATATTATTGAATGATAAGATAATCCAAGGACTCGTCGTGGAGATCATCAAATTGTTCATATTCGTTGTCATTGTGTTTGAAACGTGATATATCTTCTAAACGATCATTGATAGATTGTTTGTCTTTATGACACGATGGAAGTTTTTCAATCAACAAATCATAATAGTTTTTCGCCTTTTTTGATTCGTTTAGCGTACATACATAGTTGCCGTAGGATAGCCATGATAATGATTCATACATTTCGCATTGAAATTGTTCTTTGATAGATTTAAGTTCCGGATAGATTGATTTAATTCTTGCATAATAAACACCATCGGCTGCAATATCACTCATCGATTCGAAGGAAAATAACGGACTAAGAGGAAATACTATATGATTAGGTTGAAGTTCAAATATACGTGTTCCAATATCAATTTGAATTTGAAACAAAATAGTTATAAGATTGTTATTTGCCATTACTCTGGCAATATCACGTGCTACAAGAAGTGATTTAGTTGCCAAAATGAAAAAGCCAAGAGTTATGTAGCAACCCTTTGCAGCTTTGAGTTTTTCGAGTGTATTTTCTGAAACAATTTTGACAAGATAAACAGATTCTAATTTTAATAGATTAGCTAATTCAGTTGCACATTTTTGTATATTGACTAAGATTTTTTGAAACACAAGAACTGCATTTAATTCATCGGATTGATGAATGTTTGTAATAATTTGCGAGAATCGAGGATCTAAAGCAAAATTTGTTATTCCATCATCTTCACATAATTGATTGATATAACGCGTAATTTCTGACTCGTTGTTGGGATACAATTTCTTACATATATTCGATAAATCCTCGTCATTGAAATCTAATAATGGTATTTCACCCAAGATGTCAGCGAAAAAGTTGTAAACAAGAAAACGACTATTCTGGTTGTCTAATGGTAGAATAATGCCTTGTTTTGGTTTCATTGGCGACAAAATATTGATTTCAGTTGTATGAGTGCGATGTTCTCTGTAAAATTGAATGTCTTGTTTTAATTGATTCGAAAGTTGGTCACTATTTTCAAAGAATCCTGCAACTTTGTTTTTATCGCTTAAACATTTAATATCATATTCGCCTAAGAAATATATAGCATGCATTGATGAATAATTGAAAATGTTCTGAATATTTGATAAATCTGAATATTCGGAGATGATCAAAAATATTTTAGATTGTATTTGATTGTTAATCATTTCGAGACATTTTTCCGCAGTTTCGCATTTATGAATCGGTATTAATAAATCTTCTATTTGAAATTCCTTATCACTACCTTCTGAACGAAGTATGATAATACATTCATCAGACGGTGTATTTTGTGCAACAGAAATAATACTTTCTCGATATTGGAACTGTTGTGTATGCAACATTGTATAACAACTAGTATGTGTATGTGTCTTCCAATGTACTGACTTTTCGATTACCTTTTTTATGTCATAGTCAACTTGATTATATAATTTTTCCATATCAGAATAAGAATGATCGACTTTTTCGTACTTAGATAACCAAGTAGATATACTGGTAATATCATTCGATCCATATAAATATATTCGTTCAACACAATAATGTTTATGAACTAGAGGAATTATGGAACGATAATTATCCATGGAAACAATTAGATATATCATTTTGTTCGTGATTTTTAAGACGCTTGTGATACACTTCTCTCGATCGTCGCATTTTTTCATTTCAATATGTCCGGATATACAATATTTCATTGGAGATTCAACACCACAATAAAGCAAGACGAAATTTTGATACATATTTTCGCTTTTAATTGTTAACATCAATTCTATGAATATTTTTTCATTAAAATAATAAAATATACAATTAAGATTAGATATTACTTGAATTTTCGGAGAATTGACTGTCGAAATTTGCTTCGTTCATATTATTTGGTTCAAATGTAAAGATATCATTCTCATTTTTTACACTTGCAAATGATGAACTACAATAGATTTAATAAAAATTCAATAATCAAAACATATTTTTCTTACCTATTAGATATTGGTTCAAAGCCTAATGAATTCCCCCAATATATATGAAATTTCTTAGCTTCGCTCACGATTGCATTGCATAATTGTTTTACAAGTTGTCTGTCGGGTACAACCAAATTTATTGGTTCTTTACGGTCGTACAAGAACAGTTCGTTTGCATCAAATACAACTGCTATTGGTTTTGAATAAAGCAAGTGAATTATCACGGTTAACCAATTTCTATGCTTAGTTTCGATAAAAAGACGAATTAATTCTACGATTGATATATTTTTTAGAACGTTCAGTTTATACTTGGACATAAGATCCAGTATTATACTAGGATCTATCAACGATAATGTACCTGGTGAGCCAATCACATTGCTTAATATCTCCTTTGCATTTTCAGAAACGTAATTCTTATCATGTTTTATCAAAGCAACTAGCTTATCTATTACATTTTTTGCTGCTACGTTTTCATTCGTTCTACATAGAGTCTCACACGCACTCTTGCTGACATTTTGAGTGTCGCTTTTGACTACATGGAGTAATGGAAGAATTATCTCTTCTGTGTCTATTTTTTCACCTATCTTATCTAGAGCTTCACATGCACTGCGTCTGATCATGTAATTCTGATCTTCTAGTGCACTGACTAACTTGTTAATCACTTCATTTGTTGCTGCTTTTTCGCCCATCTTACCGAGAGCTTCACATGCATTCTGTCTGACCTTCTCATTCTGATCTCCTAGTGCACTAACTAATTTATTGACCACTTCATTTGTTGCCGCTTTTTCACCCATGTTACCGAGAGCTTCACATGCATTCTGTCTGACCTTCTCATTCTGATCTTCTAGTGCACTAACTAACCTGTTAATCACTTCACATGTTGCTGCTTTTTCCCCCATGTTACTAATAACTTCGCATGCGCATTTTCTGACCCTCTGGTGTTGATGACTCAAAGAATTAGTAACTAGACTATGGATCCTATCGAATTGGTTTGAAATGTTGAGGTGGCGTAGAACGACTAGAGTTTGAGCTTTGGTGCTTGTATCATTATCTTGCAGAAGGCGAATTAATGTTTGGACGATTATTTCATTATTAATAACAGATTCTGCTTTTGTGAGATGTTGTAATATTTGGTTTGAAATAATTTCGCTTGGTTGTAAGATATATTGCTGAATGCAGTCAGCAATCCATTTTAGAAGTGCAGAATGATTAGGAATAGTTGTAATGTCAGAAGCTGCGTCCATGCATGAAATGACAAGTTGCATATGTCGTATGCCGACCATATCTAATGGTTCTTCTAATATAATATTCCAAAATATTTGTCTCGTGGGTAGTGAATGCGTTTCGCTTATAAGACCTGACATAAAATTGAAAACTAATGTATAACGTTGATTGTATTTCTGACGATTGATAAATTCTTTCGCTTCTTCACTTTTAGACTCAGTCAATGCGCGAATCAAATAGCGTGCAGCAAAGTACTCTTGAAAGCTAAGATGGATGAAATAATGATCTTTTTTCAGTTCTACCTGGACATCAATTGGCTGTTTGTGAAAGCTTTTTAACAGACCTATTCTCAGGATTTGTGTGTAATCGTGTGATTTTATTTTTGTTTGTTCTAAAACGGTCTTCAGTAAAGATGGTCGTATAACGATTGTATTGGCATCCATTGCATTGAAAGCTAGATTTTCCAAAAACGTTAGTTCTTTTTGACAGTGCTCATGAATCTCTTCTTCAGATAACATTTGAATATCAATGTTTTGCGGCATTAAATATCTTCGACATAACCATTCTGTTATTGTAGTGTATAAACTTGTAATAGTTAGATATCGGATTTCAGATAAATCTTGACTGTACCATACGCTGCAAATAAGCTCAAGATTCACTGGGATATGGGCAATATCCCATATACTTTGTTTTAGCTTCAAGAATTGCAGTAGTGTATTTCTCTTGAATACATCATCTTCTGATTTTTCTTCTATTTGCTCAAAAAATTGATGGATATATTGTGTGATATTTTCATTCGTAAAACCAGTAATTTCCATTTGTACAGCATATGATAATGTATTCAAATATGGACGAGATGTTAGTATATGATGAGGAGTCTTGAGTAGATTTTCAAATAGATATTCAAGATGTGGTGGTATATTTCCTTTAATTTCATCGTATCCATCCAAAATCCATAAGGTTTTTTTGGCATCAAATAACCTTTTAAAAGTGTCGCTTTCTGTCTTGCTGAGTTCGACAGAAAAAACTTCGGTTTCGACAACATCAGCGAGAGAATACATTTTATTGGCGGGATACCGATAAATTGTTAGATGACGTAGTGGAATCAAAGCAACGAGTTCATATTCGGAGAAAAATGATCCTCTTGCCCATTGACAAGCGAGATATCGGCAGAATGTTGATTTTCCAATTCCAGCTCTTCCAAAGACAAGAACTTGTTTCTTTTCGTTTTTACACGATTTGAAAATATCTTCGACATCAATTGCTGTTTTGACACCATAAATCTCTTCATAAGTACCCATAATGGCATCACCATGTTGGATGTTATTCATTTGTTTTTCTTTTTCAAGTTGATCTTTTCTATTTACGATGACTAAATTAATATAACATTGGTCAATTGGAAACGACTGCGACGGATTCAAGAGTCGATGAAGGCGATTATTTCTTATGTATTCTTGTCTTATTTGATCGTGAGAATAGATTTCTTCCAAATGAAGAACAAAAAGACCTTTATGTTCAAGTGGTATGGCTTTTCGTCGTACGCGAGTACCCGGCATCAAAATAATTTCCTGTTCATCAGGACATGCTGAAAATGCCGAAATATCTTTTCCATGAATTGTTTCAATAGCAATTAAAGTTCCATCATCGCCTACAAATGCTGCGGCTACATCTGTAGAAATCGTACATGAGGTAACATTCCACCAGATATGTATATCATCAGTATCAAATGCCGAACTAACATTTCCGCACACACCTCGCCAAACTGTAGTCCTAATTGATGGTAATTTTCGTAATGCTGTTATGAAAAGTTTTAAGAAGGCAAGCCACGGTTTTAACTTATTTCGTTCGCTGGTTCGTAGAGCCTTATTGAAAGACTCGAAGAAAGATATACTTTGCATTGTGCAGAGATAGATTGCTGCTGATTCGTCTCTTGTTAACAAAGATGAATGTTGATTACACTTTTGCGTAGCTATTATAGCATATTTCTTGACATCAGGAATAAGTGAAATCAATTCTTGAACAGATTCTTCTAATGTAAGCAAAGGTAACTCTTCATAACCAAATATTGGATTACGATTAGCTTGTTGAAGTTCCAAAAAATTTTTATCAATGAAACGTTTGTTTGACATTTTAATTGTTTTTTTTTCGATATATGTAATCGAATGAATTTGAATTATTTTTATATTTCTAAAAAAATAAAAAAGATATTTTTCTTTATACGATATTATTCATTCCATCGTAATATATATGTATTATATTGGAGAACGTAACAATTCGTAACGGAAAATGAGCTAAGTTCAAAATCGTACGTAAAGTTTAAATATTATGTTATATACTGCAAATGTATTTGATTTCTTTCTGATAACAGTTTTTCAGTTGTATGTTGAAAAAAATACGAATAATATTACGCACTTTCTACAGTGAGTAATATGTTATTATCAACGAAAAGAAACCAATAGAAATTTCTCCTAATTGCATGCGATTGAAAGATAAAAAAAAACATATCAAGGAAGCGGAGCTCAGCGTCATCTACCGATTGTTTCATCATTAGTTGTACTAGATTTAGTGAAACAATAGTTACTGCATCCTGTATCTTCATGACAGAAAACAAGATGTTCCAAAAATAAATCTTTGAATGCAATAGCACAAACATATGCAGTAGTGTCGAACTTGTAATTTGAATTCAAGTTTCAAATTCGACGTGTATGGAGGGTCTTCTAAAATGAAATTCTCTTCAAATATTGTCAAAAATCTCGCAATCTATTTCATAGATGAAATTACCAAGTTTATTATTAAGTATACGTTCAATAAATTAGAAAACAATGTAAAAAAATAGAAAAATACATAGTATATACAAATAATCTGTTCTCGCATTATTTAATTGTTTTGATGAAATTATTCATGCTTAATTGCTTCATCTCACGTAATACGTGCATTTGCATTGATAACGACTATATCTTTTTCGATTTCTTCATGATCTTTACTATCATTAATTTTGGAATAATCGATAGTAGCTGGATCGAAAACATATCCAGTTAATGGTCGAGGTGAAAATGGAGATTCATCAGTCCAAGTATATCCAATATCTTTGAACGCACGTTCAAAATCCACACTTTTCACCGTACGACTCCATGCCGTTGAAACTAATCGAGTGCATATAAGATTCTATGTTGTTTTGCGCTTAATTTAAATCGGCAATCAAATTCTTGTTCATCGAGGGTCTTTTATTGAGATTACAACTCAAAACCTCATACGGGTCTTCTAATATGGAGGGGGGGTTTACATATAATTAGACACTTGAAAAACTTGATCTTGTTCAAAATTGTATATCAGATGAAGGTGCTCGACATTTGGCTGAGGTTTTAAAAATTCATCCAGTAATGAACTTTTATTTGTTGAAAATATTAACTTTTCAATTTCTACAAATAGGTTCTTCATACACTGAGTCTTGGATACAATAACATCGGAGATTTGGGAGCTCAAAATCTCGCTGATGCTATAAGAATCAATAAAGTAATTTATTCTCCTCTGCCTTCGTTATTCAACTTCTGTTTTGTATAATATCTTGCTGATGCTTTGAAAACTAACAGTTGAAACTAAAGTTTTTTTCCTCGATAAATATTCTCGCAGTTCATTTGTTGCCAAGTACCTTTGTGTTCGCTTGAGATGTCGCTTGAATCCTTAACGTCGGTATCGTATCGAGTAATCGAATGGCTGTACAATCTCCAACATCACTCGTATGATCTGTATGATAATCAAAGAACGTTAGCTTATAAGCTAAGA
>Ga0209935_1003418_pt1 | contig 16409 bp, 18 predicted proteins | sample ThiBio_1000_plan_2_FD_183958 | JGI IMG/M metagenome (GOLD analysis project Ga0209935, IMG submission 183958) | Wastewater bioreactor microbial communities from Cape Town, South Africa - Thiocy_cont_1000_plan (SPAdes) | ecosystem: Engineered > Bioreactor > Thiocyanate-remediating >... | reverse complement strand
TAAGCTCGAGCACCTTGGCGTCGATCTCATGACGCAAGCTGGTGGCCGTAGCCTCGTCAGCCGACGAGTTCAACCGCTGCAGTAGCATCAACAACGCCGTCGACACTGCCACTTGGTGTGAGGCAGCAGCTGGCTTGGCGGTGCCGCCATCGCCGCCGCCGTGCACATTGAAGCGATCGTCGACGGCACCCGATTGCAGCGCGGCATCAGCGTACTCCTGCACGAGAGCAAGGAGCTGCTCCATCACAAGAGGGATGAGAGGAGATTCGCTGTCCTACACTGCGCGCAAAGAGTGAGGATTGCTTGGTGCTTGGTGCTGGTGATGCGCGAGCGGGGCGGCGACGAGCGAATGCCGAGAGCCGACCACTACGATCGAGGTCGGTGTCGCCCATCACGCCATCATCAAGCTCATCAAGCGCCCACCATCATCATCATCAAGCTCACTCCATCATCAAGCTCATCAAGCTCACTCCATCATCAAGCTCACTCCTTCATCAACATCTTCAAGCGCCCACCATCATCAAGCGCACACCACAATGGCTACGGCTACCACGACACCGCGGCTCTTCTTCCTGGTGGTTGGCGCTGGACTCCTCGCGATACCGCTCGCGCATCGTCTCTCGCTCACTGGTCGCGCATCAGCGGTGATGCTCCACACTTCCGACGAGCGATCGCCATCGACTGCCGCTGCCGGTGCCACAACGCCATCGTGGTTGTCGGTGCAGGCCGACCTGAACTCGCGCGAGGGCTGCAGCGCGCTGGTGGATGCCGTGGCACGCCATACCGACCGACTGCACGGCGTGGTCTTTACGCAGGACGCGCGCAGCTCGAGCTCTCTGACCGACCTCGCGGTGCCCGAGTTCGAGCGCCTGATGCGGCTCAACGCCAAGGCGCCGTGGACCATCACGGTGGCGCTGCTGCCCTATCTGCTCAAGGTGCGTGTGTGCGTACGCGTGTGCTCTCGCCTCACTCACCCACTCACTCAGTGATTGTTCAACAACAGGCCAAGGCTGCTGGCGAGCCTGCACACGTGGTGATTCCAGGCGAGCACTCTTCGTCGCCAGCATCGGCGCCGTGCGACGTGTCGTTCATCAGCAAGTGCGCAGCGAGCGAGATCGTGCGCCAGCTGCGGCACCAGCATCCCGACGTGGCTTTCCACTCGCTCTCGCTCGAGGGCTTCGATCTCGCGCAGCCAGCCCACTCCGAGCTGCTCGCCGACGAGCTCAGCCTGCTGTGCTGCACGGCCGACGCGCAGAGCCGGCACCTTGTTGCCCGCACGCTCGTCGCGCACCACCAACAACAACAGCAACGATAGCGCGCGTGCTGTGTTGGAATAGAAGCACGGTCGTCATTCGTGGCGGTCGTTGGGTTTATCTGTACAAGCAAGCGTGGCAACAACGGCAGCCGCAGCCGTGATGCGCAGCCGTATGCGAGCATCGATAGGTTGGAGAGGTACTCGGGGCGCGTTACTTCTTGGCCTTCTTGGCGCGCTTGCTCTTGGGCTTGGTGAGCGCCTTCCACTTGCTCGGATCCTGGTTGCGGATGGCGAACAAGCGCTCGGCACGCTGTGTCACCGAGCCGCCGCACGGTAGGTCACGCAGCTTGAGTGCGAACTTGAGCACCTCGGCGCCGAGAGCTTCGAGCTCGGCCACACTGGCGTACTGCTCGACGACGATATCGGAGATGGCGGCGGCACGAGTCGCACTGCTATCGGAGGAGGAGGAGGAGGAGGAAGATTCGGTGGGTTCTGAATGCTCAGGGGGTGGCGAGCTTGTAGAGGTGGAGCTGCTCTCAGGCGAGGAGCTCGTGCTCGAGGTCGAGGTCGAGGTCGTTGCGCCGATGATGGCATGCTCGTCCTCGTCGTCGTCGCTGGCAGCAAACTCGGCATCGTCCCACAGCCTGCGACGCTTGCTGAGCTTCGAGTCCTCGTCGCCCTCGCCGATGCGACGCTTTTTGGCCTTGGCATCGAGGTCGGTGGCAGCGGCGGTGGCGGCGGCCTTGAGGCCGTGCTCGAGCGCCTCCTCGACCGTGGCCGTGAGGAGCTTGTCCTCCTCGATGAACTTGCTCATGTCGACCTGCTTCTTGGCGTTGCGCTCCTGCTGCTTGATGAACTCGAGCGCCTTCTGCTCGAGCTCGCGCTCCGTCGACTCCTCCATCCACTTTTGGAGCTTCTTCTCGTTCTGCGCGTCGCGAAGGCGTCGCCCGCTGAGATCGCGGCACGCTCCTACGAGCAACACGAGCAACACACGACGTCAGCTCGACGTTGTCGGCGCATCGCTGAGATGACGACGACAACGACGTACCAAAGTTGGTGGTCTTCTTCTGCACGACGCCCGCAGGTCCGCCACGAAGCAGCGATCCGAAGCCTCCCTTACCGCCGTCGACACGCAGCAGGAGCTCGACCACGAGCGAGGACGAGACGCTGCCGTTGCTGTGGCGCGCGTCGCACAACTCCACGCCATTGGCTCGCAGCCGCTGCCATGCGACCGGCACACCAGTACGAGCCTCGACGTGGCTCTTGAGCTCGCTCACGCCAATAGTTCCATTGACCGGCACCACGAAGACGCCTCCATCGAGGTTGCGCACCAAGATACCGCCGCCCATTTGTACGAGGGTGTGTGAGAGAGGAGCAACAAACAACGAACGCCGAAACCGCGAGCTCCTGAGCGACGCCTCTGTTCTGATCGAATACTGAAACGCACTCGCACACCAATCTCACTCTCTTCTCAGCTCGCTCGCGCTCGCTCGATATCTCGCCTGCTGCATCGAGCGCCGTCGACATCACTTGCTCGCTGCCTCGCTCTCGACCACCACTCGTTGCGCAGCGTAGCTATTCTTTGGGGCTTCTCGATTCTCGCTCTTTGCCGTTCTACTTCTTCCATGGCCAAGAGCAAGCCCAAGCGCGGTGGCGGGCGCTTCTCGCTACCGACTACTACTCGCGGCCGAGGTCGCGGAAGGGGAAGGGGACGCGGTGGCTCAGGCCCTGGCTCTCGTGGCCAATCGCCCAAGCAATCCAGCCGCCGAGGCGGTTCGCCACATACACAGGCTGGCCGCTCGTCGCAGCCGCGCTTCGTGTCAGTGTCGTCGCGCTCCTACAACACCGACGATCCCGACGAGCTGTTCTCGACGCCCAAGGACTACGTCGTGGTGTTCGACGACGGCGATGACGGCGAGGCCGGCACCTCCGATGAATCGACTCAATCGGACTTTGATGGCTCGGACTATGGTGATGACGATGACGATGATGACCAGTCGGATGAGTCGGACGAAGAGGCAGATGAGCTCGAGTATCGCGTGGCGCGTATGCGAGCAGCTGCTACCGCGCGTGCTCAAGCCGACGCTGCAGCATCGCCAGGAGCTGCGAGCCAGAATGCGGCCCTTCGCACTCCCATGAGCGCGCCACCTGGATCTCGCGGCTCCTGGAGTGCCAAGTCTGTCGTGGATGCTGCCGACGATGATGACGGTATGTGAGGGTGCTGCGGCACCTGCAATGATGCTCTGCGAAGCTCACACTCGCTCGCACTTGGCAACCTCAGCGCGACCATCGTTCGCAGCACGCCAGCTCGACCGCTCGTTCCGCTGGACCGAGGAGTTCGACAACAAGCAGATTCCATCGTTTCAGCAACGACGTACGGACAGCTTGCGATCGAGTGCAGTGGCATATGCGCCTCCGTGACCGTTTGGTGGCTGGCTGGCTGGCTGGCACACACACAGTCGGACGGCAGAAGCAGAAGCAGAACAAGCACCAACAGTCTCGCAACAGCGGCAGCAAGCCATCAACACCAGGCGCGCAGGCGCGTTCGAGGCCTGCTCGTACACCGATGACCTTCGTGTCGTCGGGCCTCATGCAACCCGACGCGTTGCTGCGCCCGGCAATCGTCGAGATCGAGGAGATCGATGATGACTCGGACCCGGCCGCCGTGGAGATCGTCGAGGAGGCTGCTCTGCCACACCATCACGCAGTGCGCCGCTTCGTTGTTTCGACTGGAGAGCAGTCTCCCGCTGTGATCGAGCAGCAATCCCGAGAGCTCGTGATTCTGGACTGTGACGACGACGATGATGATGATGATGACGATGACGATCCAAGCTCGATGCTCCAGGAGGAGGTTGTTGCCATCCTGGTGGAGCAAGTTCCCGATGACCTCATGGTTCAGGACGCGGACGAAGGAGAGGCCGAGGCACTACCACAACAGCCTCCACTGTCTGCCGAGCCCGAGTTAATTGTTGTTGCCGATGACGACGACGACAACGACCATCAGGACACCGCGATTCCCAACAGCAGTGGTAGCCGCTCGCAACAGGATGCGTTCGAATTCGATGCCGATTTCATTCCACTTTCAGCAACGGCGTCAGACCGTTCGACGGAAGCGACCGACGACAGCCCCAACGCGCCGCGGATGAAGGAAAGCCGCGCTATGCGTCGAGCAATGCAGCGCGCCAAGCTCGCCGACCAGCGACGCCAGCAGCGAGCCGAAAAGCTGCAGCAAGAGCAATCGGCGGCACAGCTCCGTGCCAGTGGTGGTCGCCGCCGCCGATCGTCGAGCATTGAGTTCATCGATTGTGATGAGGACGACAGTAACGACGACGACGCGCTCGAGGACTACCTGCAGAACACGATCGACAACGACGACGACTTTCTGCGCGAGCTCATCGAACAGTGCAAGAGGAAGAGTGTGCGAGCCTCCGCTGGTGCCGCATATGACGATGACGACGACGATGACGATGATGACGAGAGCGATGACGACGAGAGTGATGACGACGTGATCCCGATCGCACGCAACCCCAACGGCCGAGGATTCTGGCGCTGGGATCAGGATGAGACGGCGCAGCAACGAGTGCAGAAGGAGCGCCGCTTCCAGCAACTGCTCCGCGGCGATTTTGACATTTCGGGCGATGAGGATGATGACGACGACGACGAGGATGGCGGCGCGGGCCAACGAAAGCGAAGGCGCTTCGTCAAGAAGCCCCACAAGGCAGTGACCTCGGCTTCGAAGAGGCGGCTGGATCTCGAGCAGGTCGATCTCATGATTCGCCGCTTCCTGACCGACAAGTCAATGCAAAGGTACATGGTAGCAGTGCCGCCGCCGTCCCAATATCGATCTCGCTCACACTATGCTCGTGTATAGCTTGACGTTGCCACCGATTCCGCGCAAGGTGCGCAGCAAGATCCATGTGCTGGCGAGCTATTACCAGCTCGAGAGCCAGAGCATGGGCTACGGCCAGTACCGCTTCCCGACGCTGCATCGGACGCCGCACACGTGCATGGCCGATCGCGCATTGGTGGCGGCGCTCGTGGCACAGGACGACAGCCGCACACGCGAGGCGCAGACGCCGCGGCGGCCCAAGGGCGGCAGCAAGAAGCGCAAGGCGGCGTCCGAGCCGGTGCTGCGTGCATCGTCGGGCAAGGGCAAGGGCGGCCGCGCCGCCAAGTTCGTCAAGAGCGACGCGGCGGCCGGAGGCGGCAACCGCCAGCACAACGAGGCGCTTCGACCGACGGGCATCGTCGGCTCGGGAGCGCCGCGCATCCATGTCAGCAACGTCGGCAGCCAGCTGCTGCGCTCCATGGGCTGGGACGGCGGCGCGCTTGGCTCGTCACAAACCGGCGCCACCGAGCCCATCGCCGTGACGATCAAGTACGACAAGCGAGGCCTGGGATTCGATTGATTGATTGCGCTGCCACTGTGGATGCATGGATGCGTGCGCCCAATGTAAGTAGTGTACCGTGCGCGTGTACAGATGTTTAGATAGAAGAATGAGTGAACGTGTATCACAAGAGCTGTTGGTGCTGAGCACGGCAGCATGTACAATCGACAATAACATCACCAACGTCAACAACGCCAAGCTGCCGCGCTCAGTTGAGAGAGAATGGCTTGAGCGGCGGCCGCGTGTGCATCATGTGCTCGCGCCCGATCGACGACATGCCGCTCATGAGCGTCGTCATGTTGTCGGCGCCGACGCCGCTGCCGTTGGCCTGCCAGCCCCACGCTCCAGCGTAGCCGTGGCGGTGCACGTACGTGTACTGCTGCGGCGAGGTCCAGCCGGCGCCCTCGTCCTGCGAGAACTCGCCGACCACGATCGGGTTCGGCATGCGGTAGTCGCTCGCCGAGTGGTTGAAGGGCGACGTCGAGCTGTAGCTCGGCACGGCGTACGCGTGGTACTGGTTGAGGTTCAGCACGCCGTACACCTGGCCGCCGGCCGCTTGCAGGCACTCGTCCTTGTAGTAGTTAAAGTAGCCGAACTGGTCGGTCTGCGACATCTCGCTCCACGAGCCGATGGTCACGATCGCCAGCGGATCGATGGCGTGGATGACGGCCGACTGCAGGTTGATGAAGCGCAGAATGTCCTGCACGGCGATCGAGGGCGTGAGGCCCACCCAACCGGCGCCGGTGTTGCGCAGGCCAGTGGTGTTGAAGCCTGCGAGAGAGCGTGCGTCACGTGAGCAGCACGACGACGACGACCAGGCAAGGAGTGCCGCGCAGCGTACATGGATTGGGATCATCGGCGATCGAGAAGAGGCCCTCAGGCTCGTTCATAATCTAGCACCACCATCCACAACCATGCGATTGAGCGGTCGAGCGTCGCCACGGTCGTAGCGCCCACACACACGAACGAACCTCGAAGCCTCCAAGCGACGGAATCGACGCGAACATCTTGACCATCGGAGCGAGTACCACATCAATGTACGACTGCAGCTTGGCAGGCGACGTCACAAGCCCGAGCATGTTCTCGGTGGGAGTCACCTACGCCATCGTCTCGAGATGTCAGCCATACGAGGCGGCCACATCGATGCTGATGATGAACGATGACTTACGGCACCGTTCCACAGCACGAAGAACACGTAGACGCCAGCCTTCTGTGCCTGCAGCAGGTACTCCTTCATATCCGACAGAAGCGAGTTGGCTCCATCGGTAGCAATCACGAAGCCCGAGCTGTTGAAGAGTGGCGTGTTCTATTCGCGCCATCATGGTCACTATCACGAGTATCACTCGCGAACTCGCTCACGAATCACGTGCATATCTCGATACCTCAGCGCCACAATGAACCCACATGCGAACGGCGTTACCACCACACTGTTGGATCTGCGTCAAGGTCGTGTATAGTGCTTGCGAGTCGCTGGCAGGCGGATCATTGCCAAAGTCATTGGCGTAGTCCTGCCACGCTTGGTTCACGCCATTGAGGAACGTGGCTTGTCGTCCTGCTACCAAGCGACCTCGCTCGACACGCAATCGCTCTCGCACGGGTCGTGCAGCATCGACCATGCCAGCCACCAACACAAGCGCCACGACAACGATACTACTGGCGAGTAGTAACGATCGATGGTGTCGTTCTATGGCCATTGTTGGGTGGGTAGTGGCGCGAGGCAGTGAGACGAATGAGCGAGAGAGAGCGACATTCGCTCGTTGTCGTGGTGGCGCTCGCATCTCTCGCTTGGGCCACATTACCTCGCCGACTCACTGTTCTTGGCTCTAGCGCTAGGATCTCGCACAATGGCATCAACGGAACATCAACTCTACGATACTCCAGCGGCTATCGTACTTCAGCTGTTCATTCATTCACTTCGTGGTGAGAAGGAGCGAGCTCACTCGTTGTACGCCAAGTTCACGAGCGCCACCACGACCGACGCGTTTGACGACTCGGACTTTGATGGCGTCTATCAACTGGCTGGCCGTGACGCTGTGACACACGTGCAACGAGACGAGCATGCGACAGCGAGTGCCTTTCGACGCGCCAACCTCTTGGCAGGCATCTGGCTCGAGAGCAGCGGCGGCGGCGATGACGACGCGGTGCCGCTGGAGCTCGAGCGCGTCGAGTACCTGTTCGAGCGCGCCTTCATCGACATGAACGTGCACGATCCCGAGCGGCTCTCGTACCTGCGAGTGCTCGAGGACGTGGGATTCCGCAAGCACAACGCGTATCTCAGTGACGGGCCGTCGGTCGAGTTCTCGCGACAGCACGTGCGCGTGTGTCGTCAGCTGCTGCGCACGCTGCAGCATCTCGAGAGCCGCGGTATGATTGCGAGCGACAGCGAGGCGTTCACGTCGGCCGAGGTGCTGCGTTGGATGCTCGAGGACGACGTGCTCGACGGCTCCGAGTTCGTGCTGCACCACTACGTGATCGAGCAGCTCGATGGCATCCACTCGACGCTGCTGCTGTTCCTGTCGGACTTTCACGAGCTGAACGATCGCGAGGATGCCGAGAACTACGTGGCGCGCCTGCGTGCGGTCGATGCCAAGCTCGCACGCGCCGACCGAATGATCGAACAGCAGGCCGAGGCAGGCGTGCTGCCGCCGCGCTTCGCGCTCGACAAGGTGCTGCAGAGCATCGAGACGATCGTGGCGTCGGGCGTCGAGGGCTGCGCGCTGTCGAGCACCTTCGTCGACAAGGCGTCGGCCTTTGCGGCTGACCTCGTGCCGGTGGTGCACACACTCGTGCGCACCGTGGTGCTGCCGGCATACGAGCGCCTCGCGGCATGCGTGCGAGCGGTCGCCGACAAGTACGCGACCGACGACGCAGGCGTCTGGAAGCTGCCGCACGGCGAGCGCTTCTACGCGCACTGCCTGCGCCATCAGACCACGACCACCATGACGCCGGCCGAGATCCACGCGCTCGGCCTGCGCCGCGTGGCGGCCATCCACGACGCCATGCGCAAGGTGATCGTCGAGCAGCTCGGCGAGCCGGCCGACACCGATCCCATGGTGTTCATGCGCCGCCTCAACGACGCCAAGACCGACGAGCGCCTCTTCTACGCCGACACGCCCGAGCAGCGCGAGCAGTGCCTGAACGACTTTCGCGCCCTCGTGGCCGAGAGCGAGGCGCTCGTGGCGCCGTTGTTCGACGTGCGGCCCAAGCAGCCGCTCGTCATCAAGCGCGTGCCGAGCCACATGGAGCCCGGCGCCCCGGCGGCCTTCTACTACGAGCCGAGCCTCGACGGCAAGCGCGACGGCCAGTTCTTCGTCAACCTCGCCGACATGGGCGCCATCCAAAAGTACGAGATGCGCACGCTGACGGCGCACGAGGGCGTGCCGGGCCACCACTTCCAGCTCAGCATCGCCGTCGAGCAAAAGGCCATGCCTGCCTTCCGTCGATCGCCGTCGGGGTTCACGGCCTACTTGGAAGGCTGTACGTTGTGTGCTCGGCCGAACGCACTCTCACAAGTTGCTCGCTCTCACTCGCACACTCTCAACTCGAGAACGTAGGGGGATTGTACGCCGAGAAGCTCGGTCTCGAGGTCGGCTTCTATCCGTCGCCATACGACTTGCTCGGCCACTACGGCGACGAGCTCCTGCGTGCGGCACGCCTCGTCATCGACCCGGCGTTGCACATGAGCGAGCATCGCTGGACGCGCCAGCAAGGCATCGAGTTCATGCGCGCCAACACGACGCTCGACGAGCACGACGTCGTGTCCGAGGTCGAGCGCTACTGCGTGCTGCCAGCACAAGCGTGTAGCTACATGATCGGTCAGCTCAAGCTACTGGAGCTGCGCGAGCGAGTACTCGCCACACCCGGCCTGAGCATTGTCGACTTTCATCGCGTCGTGTTGCTGGCTGGTGCCGTGCCGCTGACGACCCTCGAACGTGCGATCGAGCGTTTGATCCAGCAAGCCTAGATCATAATCTGCTCGCTATCGCTCCCACGCTCCTCTCGTGAGTAAATGGTCTGAGGGGAGAGAGAGAGAATATTCATTCATTCTACTGCCAGCCCTTGAGCGCTGCTTGGAATGCTGGGCGCGCCATGAGCCGGTGCAAGTAGGCCTTCAGCTGCTTGTGAGTCTCCAAGAGTCCAAGCTGCGTCTCGGCCACGAAGAGGCTGAAGCCAACGTAGACATCGGTCGCCGTAAAGTTCGGGCCGTTGATGTACTCGCTGTCGCCCAGGTGCTGCTGCAGCACGGGTGCCACCACGTGGTTGAACCACGTCGTCATCGAACCCGTGAGCGCTGCGTGTGGAGAGAGAGGGCAGCGGAAGGTCAGCGCAAGGTCAGCTTGATCAAACAAGAGCGTATGAGGCAGACGTACTGTTAGTGAGGCGACTCGAGCCAAAGCCAAAGAGCTTCTCGTCGAGAGTGACGATCGACCAGTACGAGTACATCTGATGACGCGCCCAGTTCACTTGCGTCCACTCGGGAGGTTGAAGCGGGCTCGCGGGCGACGGCGGTGCGCCGGGCGTGCTCTTAGACTCGAACTTGGCGCTGTCGAGTGCCGCGAACTTGAGCAGATACTCCATGATGGCGCCGCCCTCCCAGAGTGGAAGGTCGCCGTGCCGTGCCGCAGGCACGCTGCCGTTCGGGTTGATGGCGAGGTACTCTGGGCGCTTGAGGTGCTCGGGTTTCATCGGCGTCACCTCGACCGCCACGTCCAGCTCGTACGCCAGCCACAGCACCCGCGACGAGCGCGATCCAGGAATGTGCCACAGCAAGAACGGTGCAATGTCGCGCGAGGTCGCCGTCACGCCTCCGATCACGGGCGGAACGAACCTCGGCGTCGATGTCGATGCCGATGCCGATGCCGATGCCGATGCCGATGCTGCGGCTCCTGCTGCCGCTGCGTGGAGATCGTTGGTGGACTTGGACTGCTGCATGGCGCCCACCTGCGCCAGCGCTCGGTACGACGAGACCACCTCTGCCGATGGCGTCATTCGCGCTGGAGTTTGGATCGGCTGTGAGGCCGAGCGCGCGGCCATCGAGGCCAACGACGCGAGATTCGACATGGATAGGCTGCTGCTGAGGTTGTTCAGCGACGCTGAGTTGGAGCTCGAGCTCGGCGCAAACGACACCATCGATGCTCTGCTGCGAACCGTGTTCAGGTTGCTCGTCGAGATGGACGACAGTGACGCCGTGCTGCTGCTGTTGCTGCCGTTATTGGCAGTGGAAGCCGTCTCAGTCGGCGAGATGCCGGCAGCCGAGGCACCGAGCTTCTTGTTGGTAAAGTGGTACCACAGCGTCATGTCCTTGAGCGTGTGGTCGCCCTCGACGTGGCGAATGAAGCCCCACTTGACCATGGCGCGACCGAGCAGCACAGCCTCCTTGCGCGACTGCGCGTGTGTGTTTTGCACCAGCCACGTGACGGCATCGCTGCCGACGAAGCAGTTGTTGTACACAGTCAAAAAGTACCGGCGATCCTTGACCGAGATGCCGGTCGCCATACGCTCGACGATCGCTTGTAGGTTATCGATATCGGGTTGCTGCCGCATTTATATGGTCAGCTACCGAGCTAGCGAGCCAGCCAGCCAGCAGCGAGCACATTGATGGGATACGAACCAAGTGTGGTGGAATGTTCAGGTCCTCCAGCGATTGGCGGTTCACGGTGATGAAGCTTTCCCGCCGAAGATCGGGAGAGAGTGCTGGTGCCGAGTTGGTTTGCGTGAGAGGACGCACGGTGCCGCTGTTGATCAACACGGCGGCCGAGAAGAACTCCTGGTGCGCACGGCGGAACGACTCGGTGACCTTGAGCAGCTCGTACCACGCCGACAGGCACTTGTACGGCGCAAAGTTGAAGCGAACCAACGACAACTGCGACACGTAGATGCCAAGGTACACGTCGGCGAGTGACAGTTCGCGGCCGATGACGAACTGCGGCGCGCTATTAAAGTACCGCCTGTACCAATGCCACGCCGCAGCATCAATCAGCGTCTCGACTCACTCTGCCAGCCGCACCGCAACACGCCCCAGCAACAGCGTACTGGTCAATGATAGCAAAGAGTGTCGTGAGACGTTTGCAGCCGTCGGCAGCAATGCTGGGATCACCTCGACGTCCAACGAGCTTTGCGATCGCCAGATTGTAGACCATCTTGTTCACTGCGACGACCGCGAGGCAGTGAGCGGACACGAGCATGCCGCATGGAGCGCAGCGTCGTAACACGTACCTTCAGGAGCGACCTGACCAATGATGAACTCGACCACCATGTCGATGCGAGCCTGCGCCTGGAGATCGTCGAGCGGAAACAAGCGCGACGAGCTCTTGGCGGCCAGGTAGCGAATGATGGCGGCACTCTCGTAGATCTTGAGCTCGCCATCGACGAGTGCCGGCACCTTGCCGTGCGGATTGATGGCGAGATACTCGGGCGAGCGCTGTTCGCCGTGGCGCAAGTTGGTGTTGCGCAGCTCGAGCTCGATGCCGGCGGCGCGAGCGAAAAAGTTGACGGTACGCGCCGGTGGCGACAGCGGATACCAGTAGAGAATCGGCGGCTTGACCGGCAGTTTCGACGACGAGGCGATGGCAATGTCGGCGAGCTTGGCAAAGAAGTCGGCGTGCGCCTGCTTGAAGGCCGCCGTGCTGCGTTGGTACTCGTAGAAGCCGCTCACGCTCGCGAACGGCGAGAGGTCGAACTTGACGGTCGTGAGCTGCGCCAGATGCGTGGCGAGCACGACGTCGGCCAGCGAGTACAGCTCGCCGATCATGTGGTTGGTCGAGTGGCGAAAGTAGCGATCGTTGATGGTACTCAGCGCCTTGCCAATGTTGGTGGCGGCCGCGTCGGCGCCGCCCAGCACGCCCGAGATGACCGATTGCGTGACCTTGGCGACGTCGTCCGAGAGCAGCTCGTGCAGCAGCCTGACGGCGGCATCAATGTCGCTTAGCTCGCGCAAACTCGACAGCGGATACAGAGGCGAATGGTACTTGGCAGCGAGGTAGGCGACGATCTCGCCCGTGTGCCCGAGGCGCACGTTGCCATCGACCAGGAACGGAATAGTGCCGGCGGCATTGACCGCGACGTAGTCGGCCGAACGCTGCTCGCCCTTGGCGACGTCGATCGCCACCAGGCGCAATGGAATCGACGACGCGTGCGCAAAGTACAGCACCGAGCGCGAGTCGACGTCGAGCGCATGCCAGTACAGCATCGGCATCGCGACCACCTTGGGCGGACTCGGAGGCGGAGTATTAGTCGGCGTGCGCCGAGCGAGCGGGGCGCGCGCCAGCTCCGAGCGCTTGTAGAGCGACGCCGCGAGCGTAAAGAAGTCGGCGTGGCTCTCGCGGAACGACGTCGTCTCCTTGAGGCTGTTGTACCACGCACTAATCAGCGGGTGGTCTTCGGCCGACACCGTGTAATCGAGCACCGCCGCCTGAGACACGACGACCGCCAGCACAATGTCCACCACCGTGACGCATTGGCCAATGGCAGCCAAAGGACAATCTCGAAAGTATCGCCTATCGATAGCAACGTCAATCAGTAAGACCGACACAGCGGGAGAGAGAGAGAGAGAGAGAGAGAGAGAGAGAGTCACAGGCAAGCGTGAGCGTACGATTCACATTCGTGTAGAGCCGAGATGAAGGCAGTCTTGGCCTTGTGCATCTCGTTGACATCTCGTTCTCGTTGGAGCAATGGTGCCAATTGATGTTGGAGTGCAAGAGTCACTACGAAGTGGCGCCGTTATTGCGGTAGCGGTGGCAGCAGCGTGTGAATGTCAAGTTGCCGCGTGCGACTGCTGGCTCTTGTCGAGTGGCTACGTACACGGAGTAAGCACCGCGGCCATGATCCACTCGATGGCGGCGTTGATGGTCTCGCTCAGCGTCGGCAGGCGTGTGGCCGCCAGGAGGCACTCGTACTTGTTGGCGAGGTACTTGAGAATGGCGACGCACTCGTCGAGCTGCACGTCCTGGTCGTGCAGCGCCGGCACCTTGCCGCTTGGGTTGGCGGCGAGGAACTGCGCGCTCTTCTGCTCGCCGGCAAAGAGATTGACCGGCGTGACGGCGAGCTCGATGGCCGACGCCTTGCAAAAGTAGCGAATGATGCGCGAGTACGGCGACGCCACAAAGTCGAACAGCACCGGCGTCGTGGTGCACTTGCGCAGCTGCTCGCGCACGTTCACCAGCACGCCCGACGGCGCAAAGTCCTGCAGCGACGCCTGAAAGTGCGGCATGCTGCGCATGTTGTTGAAGAAGCGGTTGACGTTCGGATACGGCGAGAGGATCAACGATGCCAGCTCGGTGATCTGTGACAAGTAGGTCGCCAAGTACACGTCGGCCATCGAGCACTCGTGCCCGATCATCGCGTACGGATTGGTCTTAAAGTATCGTCTGCACACACACCAGCAGTATGAGCAACATCATGACTCCTCTGAGAGAGCGAATGCATGCGAGTTGCGTACGAATCAATCGAGTGCAGCACGCCACCGAGCTCGAGGTACGCTCGCTGCGCCGCTTGATGGTCTTGATCGAGACGCCGCAGCCGAGCCACTACCTCGTTGAAGATGATGGTCGTGATCGGCGGTTCGAGCGCCTGCAGCACGCTCTCGATCGCCATGTCGATGCGAGCCTGATGGCGAGGCGATGTCATCGGGTACAGCGGCGAGTGGTGCTTGGCAGCGAGGTAGCGCATGATGGCAGCGCTCTCGTAGAGCTTGAGCGTCTCGCCTCCAGGCATCGGGTCGCTCAAGGCTGGCACGGTGCCACGCGGGTTGAGCTCGAGGAACTTGGCTCCGTGGTGTTCGCCTTTGAACAGATCGACCAACTGCACGTTGATCGGAATGTCTGCAGCATTCATGAGCGAGTGAGTGAGTGAGTGAGGGAGTGAGCGAATGAGTGAGGGAATCGGGCAAGATACGAACCCGACAGCTTGCAAAACAGATAGACGCTTCTTGATGGAGGAGAGATCGGGTGCCAGTACAGTGTCGGCATCGCCGATGTGGCAGCGGCGTTGGTATCGGTGGCAGCAGGCTCGCCCGAGGCGCTGGGCTTTGGGCCGCGCAACTGTGGGAAGGCGGCAAAGAAGGCATGGTGCGCAAACTCGAACGACGGCGAGGCCTTGATGGCGTCGTACCAGACGCGCAGCTTCGGGAACGGCGTGAGATCAAACTTGATGATCTCGAGTTGCGCCAGCATCACGCCCAAGTGTACATCGGCCAGTGTTCGATACGATCCAATCGCAATCAACGGGCTCTTTGTAAAGTAGTGGCTGTCACATATCGAGTCGCCAACGCGAGTCGTGAGAATGCATTTGCTTGCACATGGCGAGCAAGGCAGCACGCACGTCGACAGGTAGTGCAGTGTCTCGGAGATTTCATCGCGAGCTTGGTGGATGTAGGCCGCTGTTGCCTCGGACTGCGGCTGCTCGGTCGTCGATGAGATGGTGTTGAACAGCAACCGCCCGACCGCTGCGAAGGCCGCACCACCACGTGCATTCAGTCTGACGCCTCAGAGAGAGAGGGGGGATGCCAGTGACGCGCATTCGAGGACGTACATTGCAACAAGGCCAAGACCTTCTCGACCACGACATCGATCTGCGCTTGCTTGCGGGCGTCGGTGACCGGGTACAACCACGAGTCATACTTTGCCGCCAGGTATCGAATGACTGCCGAGCTCTGTGTCGCAAGCGAGTGAGCGCCATGCACACACGCACACACACTGGCGAGTGGATGGCACCGACGTACCTCGTACAGCAGGAACCCGCTGTCATCGAGCGCTGGCACCTTGCCGAACGGATTGATCTTGCGATACTCGGGCGAGTGTTGCTCACCCTGTTGCAGATTCACGATCCGGAGCTCAAGCCCGATGCCTGGATTCAGCGCCACACGATGGCACGAGATCTCGTGTGCGTGAGATACAAGCAAGCACACGGAGGTTGCCTCTCTCTCTCTCTCGTGTGCGCGCGTACCGGAGGCAGCAGCAAAGTAGTGCACGGTGCGCGACGGCGGCGACAACGGATGGTAGTAGAGGATCGGCAGCGGCTGTCGTTGCTCGAGCTGTCGCTGTTGCGCGGCCGAGACGAGCGCGTAGAACTCGCGGTGTGCGTCGTTGAACTCTCGTCGAGTGCGCATGAGCCTCCACCATTGATGCAGCGCAGGATAGGGCGACGTGTCGAGCGTCACCATTGCCACTTGCGCCAGGATGACGGCGAGGTACACGTCAGCCAGCGACAGCTTCTTGCCGACCACGAACTCGTTCGACTCCTTGAAGTACATCCTGTCGCAGAGCAGGATGCGGATCATGGCCCGAGTCGTCAGAGACGTTGCTGGTTGCGATCTGAGTGAGTGAGGGAGTGAGTAAGTGAGTACCCTTCGATAGCGATCAATGCGTCACACAAGGGCGTTCGTGCAGCCTCGGCCTTGGCGATCATGAGCGGCTTGCCGGTCAAGCTCTCGCCCGCTCGATAGTTGGTGAGCTGCATCGCAGGCGGATAGACGCTCGACAGCAAGAACTCGATCACCTGGTCTATATCGGCCATCACTTTGGCGTGCGTGATGTTGTAGAGACTCGAGCCCTTCTTGGCCGCGAGATAGCGCACGATGGCGGCGCTCTATATCGAGGCCATCCAACCATCCAGCCATCGCGTGAGCACGACGACGCTCGGTCGACGATCGGCGGATCTTGCACGGCGCCATACCTCGTACACCTGCAGCTCGCCATCGACCAAGGCCGGCACCTTGCCTTGTGGATTGATGCATAGATACTCTGCTCCTCGGTTCTCTCCTATTGATC
>Ga0209935_1003414_pt1 | contig 16423 bp, 13 predicted proteins | sample ThiBio_1000_plan_2_FD_183958 | JGI IMG/M metagenome (GOLD analysis project Ga0209935, IMG submission 183958) | Wastewater bioreactor microbial communities from Cape Town, South Africa - Thiocy_cont_1000_plan (SPAdes) | ecosystem: Engineered > Bioreactor > Thiocyanate-remediating >... | reverse complement strand
GCAGGCGGGCGAGCTGCTGGCGATCGTGGAGGGGGCGATCGGGTTGTTTGTGGTGGTGTATTTGTTCACGTTCCTGCCGGGGTTCATGGATGTGATCCAGGAGCGGGGGCGGCGGGTGGCGTGGGTGTATGATCGCGCGGGGGAGCATCCGTGCGGGGCGCGGCTGGTGCTGTGGCTGTATTGCAATGGGCGGGGCGACAGCCTCGATGCGGTGTGGGAGGACTGGGAGACGTTTTTCCGGAAGTTCGCGGAGGCGCGGAGCTTTCTGCCGATCCTGAGCCTGGTGCGTCCGGTGAAGGCGGATCGGTCGTGGGTGTGCGCGTTTGGGGCGTTCCTCGATGCGCTGGCGCTGGTGCGCACGACGGTGGCGCGACCTGCGGGGACGGCGGAGATCTGCCTGCAATGCGGGGTGGAGACGATGGAAAACATTCACCACGCGATGTATGGGACGCCGATTGTGCCGCAGCGCGATCCGGCGCTGGCGGAGGTGAAGCGCGAGGTATACGACTCGGCCTGCGCGGCGCTGGCGGCGGCGGGGGTGCCGCTGGTGGAGGATCGCGAGCAGGCGTGGCAGGATTTTGCGGCGCTGCGCATGAGCTACGAGGGGCAGGTGGCCTGGGTGGCGGAGGCTCTCGGCGACCCGAAGCCCGCGTGGCCGGTGCCGGGGGAGGTTTAGGGGAGACTGCTAGTTTTCAGTGGTTCAGTTTTCAGACTTGGCGCGGCGACGGGACGCCGAGGACTCAGGGCGCGCGTCGTGATGGCGACGGATGGGAAGACCGGATTTTTACAGAGCCGAGTCTGCGAGACAGGCGAAGCCAACGGAGCGAAGGACACGAAGGGGAAGGCAGCCAAGGCAGGGTTAAACAGAAGGAAGCTAAGGGGTGGCGGTCGCTGTGGCGGGTTTGGGGATTTTCAGGATGTGGAGCATCCCGGGCAGGAACTGGCCGGTGACGGAGCCGTTGACGACGGGGAGCTTCCGGCCGCTCAGGAGTTCGGTCACTTCGGAAAGGCCGGGCGGGAGGCCGGAGACGGTGACGGAGCGGGCGGGGAGTTTTTCGAGTTCCGCGAGGGTGTGGTTGAGGCCGCGGTCGGGAGTCCAGGGGACGAAGGGGAGGTAGTCGGCGCCGGGGGCGGTGAGTGGGCGCACGGTGAGGTCGTCTCCCTCCCAGCGATAGGGGTTGGCGACGCCCGTGGTCTCGTCGATCACCTTTTGCAAAAAGGAGGCCGAGCGGGAGTAGTCGATGCGGCCGCAGACGAGGAGCACGCGGCCCTGGCCGAGGGGCAGGGAATACAGCAGCGGGCGTCCGCTGTCGTCGCGCAGGGCGGGGTCGGGAGCGGGCCGGGCGGCCCAGGCGACGGTGTCGAGCCGCTGGAGGGCGAGGCCGTGGGCGGTGGTGGCGGAGCCGTCGGTCCCGCTGGCGACGGCGGTGGCGCCGAGAGCACGGGCGAGGGCATGGGATGGGGCGTCGTCTCCCGCGAGGAATAGCGCGGTCTCGGTGCTGGCGACGAGGGTGCCGCCGCCGCGCACGTACTCGAGGAGCCGGTCGAGGGCGTCGCTGGCGAGCACGCGCGAGCCGCTGTCGACCAGCACGCGATAGGCCTGCATGGCCTCGACGCTGCTGTCGTCGTCGACCCAACTGCAGAGGTTGTGCATCCGGCCCCCAGCGGCGAGCATCAGCTCGGACACCTCGGGGTAGAGCGCGGTGCGGAAGGAGCGCGACTGGAGCATGGACTGGAGGCCGTCGAAATACCCCGCCCAGGGCTGGAGGGCGCGGGTCTGGTGCAGCTCCTGCTCGATGGCCTGCAGGGAGGCCCCGAGCCGCGCAATGCTGGTGTATTCCCTCACGCCGACGTGGGGTGTCTTGGCCCAGACGAGCCCCCACATGATATTCTGCCCCTCGTAGCGGGAGGCCCAGATGCTGTTGGCCGCGACCATGGCGACGGACCCGATGTTGGGCATGACGTAGTGGCCCTCGGGGTTGGCCTCGACGCCGTGGTTGCGCATGATGCAGGTCTGCACGTAGGAGCCTGCGGTCTCGCCGCCGCCATTGGTGTAGCGGAACCGGTTTTCCAGGAAGACGCGGGCGAGCCGTCCCGTCGAGCCGAAGCCCTCCTTGCCATAGGCCATCATGGGGCGGTCGGGGTCGGCGTCGCGGGCCAGCCGCGCGAGGGCGGAGAGGCGGGCCACGACGAAGTCGGACTTGAAGCGGTGAAAGTCCAGCCACGCCGCGCTGGTCTCCCATTCGCGCCCCCAGTCGGGCTGGGGCGGGGCCACGTCGTCCCAGGAGGCGTGGGAGGTTTTCCACTGCCGGTCGAGCGCCGCGAGGTTGCCGCCGTAGACCCGCTGCAGATAGGCGCGGAAGGCCGCCCGCCCGGCGGGTGAGTAGTCCGAGATGCTGGGCGGCGTGTCGGTGAGGAAGCCCTCGCTCGGCCCGGCATAAACGAGGTAGCCCTGCACGCTGGCATCGCCCCGGTAGTGGGTGATGAGGCTGCGCAGCATCGCGCCCTGGGCGGCGGTGAACCTCGGCCCAAAGGGCGTGACGTAGTGGTAGCTGGCCTGGATCGTCATCTGGTCCTGGTCCATCAGCTCCTCAAACCAGAGCCACTCCGGGAGCGTGTCGCCGGTGAATCCGATGCCCAGCCAGGCGGCCTGCCCGGTGGCCCGCGCCATGTCGATGAGGCGGTCGGTCGCCTTCCACTGGTACACGCCGGGCAGAGGTTCAAACTCATCCCACTTCACGATGAACCCCGGCGTCATGCCCGCCTTCTTCGTGAGGGCGACCAGTTCCGGCAGCGTATCGGTGGGCAGGCGGGGCAGGAGCAGCGGGTCGGAGTGCGTGCTCATGAGGCTCAGGGAATACACCCCTCCCCGGTCCGTCTCCGTTTTGGCCGGGTGGCTGGGAGGAGGGGCTGGCTCCGTGGCGACCAGCCAGGTGAAGGGCCGGAGCGTGCGGCCCTGCGCATCCTGCAGGGTCGCCTCAAGCTGGAAGGCCCCCTCGTACGGAGCGCGGAGCGTCAGCGGGGCGGTGCCGTCGTCGGCGAAGACCGCCTCGCCGGAGGCGATGGCCGCGCCGTCAAAGGCGGTGAGCTTCCAGGCGGCTTTGCGCGGTCTTTCGGCGGCGGGGGTCGATGGTGCGCAGGCGAGCGTCGCCGCAGAGGGTTCCCCGATTTTCAAGCGGAGGTCGCCGCCGCCGGGGCTTTGCAAGGTGATGAGCCGGGGGGCGGACGGCAGGGCGCTCCCGGCGGCGTCGTCGCGCAGGACCTGGTAGACGAATCGCCCGGTTTTCAGGAATCCCCCGGCGTCGTTCCGCGCCGTGCAGTCGACGAAGTACGTGCCCTCCGGCAGCCGGGGGAGGATGATGTCCTGGCGGAGCGGCCTGCCGGTGAGGGTCGTGCGCCAGAGCGGGTCGCCGCCGACGGTGAGGATCTCCACCTCGAGGGAGCCGAGGCTGCCTTCCCCCAGCATTTTTTTCCACCCGCAGGCTCTCAGGAGCGCCGGGCGGTCCCAGCCGTATTCATAATACGCGATGGCGGTCCAGGTGATGGATGAGGGTTTGGCGGGGTCGAGGTCCTTGACCTTCCAGACCCATCGCGCGGCGCGGGAGGGGCCTTGCGACGAGGTGTGCAGGCCTGCGATCATCACGGGGCCGGGGCCTTTGCCGGATACGCGGATGCCCGTGAGCTGCACGCGGCCCGGGGTGTCGCCGAGATGGACCTGGCGCAACGTCCAGCCATCGATCTGCCCCGGCGGGCTGTAGGTGTCGAAGCGGTATTTGCGCGGTCTGCCCTGCTCCTCACCGTCGCGCAGGTCCACGCTCCCGCCGTCTGCGGTGCGCAGGGAAAAGGTGATACGGTCTCCCGGCGCGCCCTTGTACCAGAGCCCGAGGGTGCGGGCGCCGTCGGGCAGCGGGAGCGGCACAGGCAGGGCGGCGCCCTTGGGGATCTTCCAGGCCGTCCAGGGAGAAAAGGGCGCGCCGTAGGGTGCGGCCTCGGCCCGGGGCGGCAGCGGGAGCCGGGCGAGATCCGCATACCGGATGCCCTCGGGGGACGGGGCGGTCCAGGGGGAGTCCGCCGCGAGGGCGGGCCGCAGTACGGAGATGGCAATACAGAGGAGGAGCAGCCGTTTCATCGGGCGGCGGCTAGGAGGCTGGGACGACGTCGGCGTATTCCTCGCCCAGGCGGATCTCGTCAAAGACCGCGCTGGCCTGCCCGTCGCCGGAGCCGAGCATGAACCAGAACGAACTGATGGGGGCGTTCACATCGTCGATGGTGACGCGGGGTTTCACGCCGGGATCGCTGCCGCCGAGGTCGGGATTCACCCAGAGCATGATGCGGTCGGTCTTGTCGTTGCCGCCATCCTTGGAGCCGTAGTCGATGCGCACGACGGCGAGGTAGGTGCGGCCCGGCTCCACCTTCACGCCGGTGGAGCTGCTGATGAGGCGGAAGAAGGCTTCCTTCGCTTTTTCGTTGTGGATCAGCCCGGCGTGGATGGCGTCGGAGCCGATTTTCATGACGGCGGTGGTCTGGAGGGTGATGTCGCCCTCCACGCGGAAGAGCCAGCTCACCCAGAGGGTGCGGCCCTCGCGCCCGAAGGCGGCGGGATTTTGCACCGAGCGGTAGTCGGCAAAGGGGTCGCCCGCATAGGGGGCGTAGAGAGGCAGCGAGGGGGACTGGCCGCCCGGGGCCCGCACGGCGCGGCCTGCGGTCTTCAGCGTCATGCCGTCCTGCGAGAACGTCAGCCCCTCCTCGGTCACGACGAGGGGTTCGCGACCGGAGACAACCTTCAGGGGTTGAAAGCCGGTGCCTCCGGCGGTCGCGGGTTTGCCGTCGGGTTGGTCGGCGGAGATGTCGGGATTTTCCAGCCCGGCATTCTGGTCAAAGCTCTCGTAGGCGATGAGTCCGGCGCGGCTGCCTGCCGGCAGGCAGAGGGAGGCGGCGGCGAGGATGGGCAGCAAGGGGAGGTGGCGGGTTTTCATGGGAAGGGGAGGCGGCTAGTTGGCGAGGCCGCGGATGAAGACGTCGTAGGGGCGGGCGTTGGCCGCGGCGGAGTCCATCTTTTCCACGTGGCCGTCGGCCATGAGGAAATTCGCCATCTTGTGGTCGTGGCGGAAGGAGGCGTTGGCCTGGGATTGAAACCAGGAGGTGTTCCTGGCGTCGGCGATGAGGACGGTCTGGGACGGGAGGGCAATGCCGATGGCGGGATCGTCGGTATTGAGATTGTTATCCTGGAGGCGGCTGTTGAAGGCGTAGCTGCGGCGGGGTTCCGAGTCGGCATAGACGGCCGGGCAGAGGAAGGGGGTATCCGGGCAGGGCGGCGCGCCGGGGATGTCGGTGCCGGACAGGGTCACACCGAGGTAGGGGGCGATGCGCTGGGGCCAGAGGGAGCCGGCGGACATGCTGCCAGGCAGCAGGCCGTTGTTGTCATTGCGGAAGCCCTGCACGGCGATAAAGAGCTGGCGGAGATTGCCCGCGCACTTGACCGTGCGGGCGGCGGCGGTGGCTCGGGACAGGCTGGGAAAGAGCAGTGCGGCGAGCACGGCGCTGATGGCGCAGACGATGAGCACCTCCATAAGCGACATGCCGGGAGCGTGCCGGAGGCGGCTGGGAGTGTGATGGGGGGTATGCATCGGGTGGGACGGTGGTGGCGGGCTATCCGGCGGTGAGCATGGCGTCCGGGGCCAGCAGTCTCGCGGGGACGAGGAGCGAGCGCGGGGTCCTGCTCGGGCGCAGGAGCTTTTCCAGGAGCATCTCCACGCTCTTTTCCGCCAGTTCGTCGACATCGAGGGCGAAGCGGAGCACGGGCAGGGCAAAGGAGATCGGGATCTGGAGATTGGTCTGCACAGCCATCGCGATCTGCGAGCCGCCTTCAGCCGCCAGCACGGCGGCGCAGGCCTGCGCGGTCATGTCGTCCCGCACGATCACAGCGTCGATTCGTTTGGAACGCGGGCGCGCCAGGATCTCGCGGGCCAGGCGATGGCCGTGCTCGATGCCGTTGGAGCAGATGACCGACTCGAGATCCTGCCCGAGGCCGAGGCTCTGCCGGACCTCGTTCACGCTCCGGGCAAACTCCTGGCCGAAGGAATCCTGCGGATGGGAGACGGCGGCGGCGATGCGGCGGCGCTCGGCCCGGAGCAGTTCCGTCACCGCTTCACGGGCGAAAAGGCGGTGGTCGATGGTCGCTCCGAAGTGTCCGTGCAGGCTGCCTACTCCGCACACCGGCACCTTGTCGGTCACGAGTCTCGCGGGTGTGATCAGCGCATTGAGCACGCCGTTGTCGAGATCGTCGACGAGGCCGGAGAAGTCCTCCGGATGGCGCTCGGTGACCTCGCTGCTCGGGGCCGCATTGACCGAGAGCATGTAGGTGCGATCGGAGAATCCCCTCAACCCCAGGTGGCGGTGGATGCAATGGATCAACACCGAGATGAAATAGCTGCTCGTCAGCGGCGGCGCGACGATCCCGACCTGCCAGAAGGCTCTCCGGGGAAAGCTCGGGTAGGGCTGGGCCACGACCGTGCCGAGGCGTTGACGGCGGGACAGGACGCCCTCCTCCACCAGCCACTTCATTGCGGTATTCAGCGTGTCGTGGCACACCTTCAGCCGCTTCACCAGCTCGGCATGCGTCGGCAGCTTGTCCCCGGCCTTCAGCTCGTGCTCGTGCAGGTAGATCAGCATCTTCCGGCAGGCCGCCTGGGAGGAGTATTTTTCGCGGGGAGGAGCTTTCATGCAGGGAAGTCGAGCTTAAGCAAACGTCATGCCCGCCGATTTGTAAATTAAAAATTCTGGTTGACTGGAATAATTAGATCGTGCAGGATCTCGACCGTTCCAAAAACCCATCCGCGTTTACTCCCATGAAAACACTCCCCCTCCCGCTCGCCGTCATCCTTGCCGGTTTCGCCCTGCTGACAGAAACGCAGGCAGCCGTCGTATTCAGTGAAGATTTTACCGGAGACACGAGTCTCTCGAGCGCGTTCACAGTGGGTTCCGGTGCCGGCGTCACCGTCGGAGTGTCGACGGACCAGGGCAACCCGGCGCCGAGCCTGACGATCGCGGACGCCAGCACGGCCAACAGCGGCTCCGCCACGGTGTACGGCAACAACTGGAGCGCCTTTAACACGGCGACGGGGTCGAACAAGGTCTTTGAGGTCGCCTTCGACTGGCGTATTGACTCTTCTATCTCCTCGAGCGCGTCCACGCTGAGATTCAACGTCAGCCTGGGCGGCACGACCGCGACGACTGTGAATATCGGCTTCGGGCATGCCGTGATCGGCGGGACGGATACGAACATCCTCTATGCGGCCGGAGGCACGTCGGGAGCCACCCCGTCATCGTCGAACGCCATCGGCTACACCGGCTCGTCATTTCTCTCCGGCTTTAACTTTGGCGCCTACAGTTCGTCGACGGCCACGAACAACTCGACGGGCGGAGATTACTATCACTTTACCCTCACCTATGTGGACCAGGCCACCTCGGCGCAGCTCAATGTCTACAACATCAGCGATCCCAGCCAGACGGCGACCGTCACGATCTCGGGCATCACGGCGACGAGCGTAGCCAATACATCGGGCCGCTACATCCAGTCCCTCTCCGGGCAGAGCGGCACGGGAGTGTCCTACGTGGACAATATCGTGGTATCGGTCATTCCCGAGCCGTCGACCACGGCGCTGGCGGTCGCTGGCGCGGCTCTCGGCCTGTTCCTCGTGCGGCGTCGCCGCTAGCGGGACGGGCCGGTTTTATTGACTTCTCCCTCCCGAAGAGGCGGGAGTGCAGCCGATGGCGAGGCCCGGCTGCACGGAATGCGTTTCCTTAGCTCAGGCTGTGGAGGCCGACGGTGTTGCCCTCGGTGTCGCGGAAGATGGCGATGAAGCCGTGTTCGCCGATGGAGAGGCGGGGCTGCAGCACGGCGCCGCCAGCGGCGGGGATGCGGGAGAGAACGCCATCGAGGTCGCCCTCGACGTTGAGGTAAATGAGCGTGCCGCCCGCGCCGGGGCCGAAGCCCTCCTTTTTCACGAGGGCTCCGCCGATGCCGTTTTTGTAGTCAAAGGGGAAGATGGCCATTTCCATCCCGGTATCCGGGCCGTCGGGGGTGTCGAGCTCGGTTTCCAGGATGGAGGCGTAAAAGGCGCGGGCGCGGATGAGGTCGGTGACGTAGAGGTCGAACCAGTTGAGGGCGTTTTGTTTGCTCATGATGTGTTTGTGTTGTGGATGTCGTCCGCGCGGTTGTGCTGCGGTACGGGGGGCATCATGGCAGGGGGTACTGACAACCCTATGTCAGCAGGGATTTTTCAGGCCGGGGTGCGGCGGTGAAAATCCGCCAACCGCTCGGCCTGGGCGACGACGCGGTCGCGCAGCTCGGGCGGGGCGAGGATTTCCACCTCGTTGCCGTGCGAGAGGACCCAGGGGGTGATCCAGTCGAGGTTGCCGATCTGGAAGCGCAGGACGACGCCCTCGGGAGTTTCGGTCTCGGTGAACCGGCCCTGCGTCCAGTGGCGGCGCACGCGATCCGCCGCGCGCGGGGTGAGGCGCAGCGCGACCTCGATGCCGCACTCCTCCTCGGTCCACGAGGCGATGTGCCCGGCGAGGGAAAAGGTTTCGTGCGGGGCAAAGGTTTCGTCGCGCATGGTGAGCGAGACGATGCGATCGGTGCGAAAGTCGCGGTAATCCTCGCGGAGTCGGCAATACGCGATGAGGTGCCAGTGGGAGGAATAGTACACGATGCCGAGCGGCTCGACCTCGCGGCGCGTGGCCTCGTCGCCGCCGCCGGTGCGGTAATCCAGCGCGACGACCTGGCAGCGGGCGATGGCGTGTTGCAACCGCGCGAGCGCGGGATGGTGCGGGCGCGGGCCGCGTTGCGCGGTGATGAAGAGCGCGGTGGATTTCTCCAGCCGGTCGAGGTCGCCCTGGTGCCCGGCGGGGAGGACGGAGCGGATCTTCGCCAGGGCCGAGCGCATCTGCTCGTAGAGCGAGGTATCGGCGAGATGGCTCACCAGCTCGGCCCCGAGGAAGAGCGCCCCCGCCTCGCCCGGGGTGAACGCCACGGGCGGCATATGGTAGCCGCGCGCGATGCTGTAGCCCACGCCCGCCTCGGCCACGATGGGCACCCCGGCCTCGCCCAGCGCGGCGATGTCGCGATAGACCGTGCGCAGGCTGATCTCAAAGTGATCGGCCACCTCCTGCGCCGTGATGACGCGCCGACCCTGCAGGAGCAGGATCATGCCGGTGAGACGGTCGATGCGATTCATGGTGCGCAGTGTGACAGGTTTTACAGAAGGCCGCAAAGGCAGGATCGAACAGAGCCGGGTCCGCGAGAAAGGCGGAGCCAGCGTCGCAATGGACACAAAGGGAGACGGCGAGTTTTCAGTGGTTCAGTTTTCAGACTTTGCGCGGAGGGGCTGAGTTATCCGACAGAGCCGACGGAAAGCACCCAGGCGAGATAGGCGAGTAAGCCGAGGATAAACAGGGCGGCGAACCATGGGACGGCCTTGATCGGCATGGGGCTTGGCTTAGCAGGATTCGCCGGGGTTTTGCAACGTCGGCTTATGCGGCGCTGGCGAGGCTTTGCGGCTCGGGAGATTTCCGCTAAGAAATGCGCTGATGGTGCGTTGTTACGTTATGAGGAGGATGATTTTCGCCTTGGGTGTGTGGCTCGGCCTCGGGCTGGCAGCGGGCCGGGCGGAGATTCCCGCGCCTGAGCTGGTGGCGCTGCCGTACCGGGTGGTGCATGACCAGATGATGTATCTGCGCGACAAGGCCGACCGCCGCTACAACGTGTGGACGGATGATCCGGCGAAGGTGCCTGGACTGCTGGGGAGCTTTCACGTGGCTGGGGACAATATCACCCTGAAAAAGGGCGAGGTGCTGGTGGCGTTTCTCCAGGACGACATCACCGAGGCGCTGACGGGGGTGATGTGTTACAAGGCGACGGGGGAGTGCTTCGGCGACTACGCGGACACGGGCGTTATGTTCAAGCTCCGCCCGACGCCGGAGGGGAAGAAGCACAGCCACCTGACGGTCGTGATCTTCACCCCGCCCTCGCCGCCCAGCCATATCGGGATGCGCGGCATGGTGCGGGGCGGGTTGTCGGAGGCGGTGCATTAGCCGCAGAGCCGGGGCGAGTATTAGCTAATCCTCCTGGGCCGTGGGTTTTGCCGTGAAAAAGGCCGTGAAAAAAAATAGATCTGCGGCTTCCTAACAAGGTTGACAACTGGTTGCGAACGGGCTCCAGTGTGCGCCACGTCTAGTCCGTGCAAAACTAAACTACGTTAAGTATTTTACCCATGAAGCGATCCACCTGGGCTGTTGAGGCCCTCCTGGCCGGTGCCGTGCTGGCGATGCCTCGTCTCGTCGAGGCGCAGACACCTGCGGCGATTCCCCCCTCCATCACCACGCCCGACCATGTCGAGAGCCGCATCGGCGCGCTCGAGTTCAAGGACGGCGCACCTAGCGCGGAAACGCTGGCCAAGGTTTACGACAACATCGACTTCACCCATGCCTATGAGGCGTTTGTGAATACGATGCAGGGCGTGAACGCCGAGGCGATCCGCAAGGGCACGGCCGACATCGGGGTGAAGGACAACGAGATCATCGTCTTTTCGCGGTTGATGGATGCGAAGTCGCTCTTCCTCACGGCCAATGCCGACACGGTGTACTTCATCGGCTTTATCAATCTGACCAATGGGCCGATGGTCCTGGAGACGCCGCCGAATGCCCTCGGCACGCTGGATGACATGTGGTGGCGCTGGGTCATCGACTTTGGCGGTCCGGGGCCGGATCGCGGCGCGGGTGGGAAGTACCTCATCCTGCCGCCCGACTATGACGGTCCGCTGCCCGAGGGCGGATTTTACATCGCCCGCTCGCGGACGAATCGCGTGATGATCCTGGGCCGTATGTTCATGGAGAACAACGACCCGGCCCCGACGGCGGAGCTGATCAAGAAGTCCACGAAGGTCTACCCGTACACGGTCGGGGGCGAGGGCACGAGCGTGGCCGAGTTCCTGACCGGCAAGGTGAAGCTCAGCCCGATCACCCCGCCGCCCGCGACGGTGTTTCATGAAGGCAGCGGCAAGGTGATGAACACCGTCCCGCCCAATGATTTCAGCTATTTCGAAATGCTGAATGACGTGGTGCAGGCGGAGCCGGCCACGGCGCTCGACCCCGAGCTGATGGGCCCCATCGCCGCGATCGGCATCGTGAAGGGCAAGCCCTTCGCGCCCGACGCCCGCATGCGCAAGATCCTCACCGACGCGCTCGCCGTGGGCAATGCCTCCTCGCGCAGCCTCTTCATGGCGCCGCGTGATCCCGCCTGGTACTACTATCCCGGCTCGGCCTGGTCGAACTTCCTCTTCCTCAGCGGCTATCAGTTTGAGACGCCGATCCCGGCGGTCACGCCCGAGGGGGTGAAGCCCTACCCGCCGACCGGCTACCGCACGCTCGACGCGCGCTCGGCCTTCTTTTACGGCATCACGGGCATCACGCCCGCCATGGCCATGCGCCTGCCGGATATCGGGTCGCAGTACCTCCTCGCGTTTCAGGATGCGAACAAGCAGTACTTTGACGGCGCGAAGACCTACCGCGTGACGCTGCCCAAGGGCATCCCGGAGGCGAAATTCTGGTCGCTCACGGTCTATGACAACCAGACCCGCTCGATGCTGGACACGCCGCAGGGTTATCCGCGCGCGGGCAGCCAGAGCTTCCCGTCGCCCGCCGCCGAGGCGGATGCGAAGGGCGTGACGACGGTGTACTTCAGCCCGAAGCAGCCCGAGGGCGTGAAGCGCGGCAACTGGATCCAGACGACGCCCGGCAAGGGGTGGTTCGTCATCCTGCGCCTCTACAGCCCGCTCGAGCCCTTCTTTACGAAGACGTGGCGCCCGAGCGAGATCGAGCTGGCGCCCTAAAGGCGGGTTCGTTAGCTAACACCGGATCAAACAGAAGGCCGCAGAGGACACATAGAGGTCCCGGCGGCCTTCTTCTTTTTGGTGGCGATGCCGTGACCGCGGGGAGCTTTAGAGAGCGGAGCCCTGTGAAGCAAAGGGGGCGGGAACCTTGACGAGGGCTTTGTTAAGGGATTTTGACGAATAATGTCTCGCCTCTGGCGGGTGGGAGCGCTTAGCTTCCCGGCGCAAATTTTCTACGAGACATGAGAGCGATTCCCCTGGTGGCGGCGGTGATGGTGGCGGTCCTGTGCGGCGGATGCAAAGACATGCTCAAGGGGCATGAACAGGGCGCGATGGGCGTGGAGGACTTTCACAAGCTCTACAACGCCGAAAAATACGCGGAAATCTTTACCTCGGCGGACCCGGACTTTGGCAAATCGGTCACGCTGCCGGATTTCAAGAAATTCCTCGACGCCGTGCATCGCAAGCTGGGGCCGGTGACGGGCTCGACGGAAGACGGCTGGCGGATCAACAGCCTGAATGGCAAGACCTATGTCTCGCTCAGCCAGAAGACGGAGTTTGAGAAAGGCGTGGCGGTCGAGAGCTTTACCTTCGTCATGCACGACGGACAGGCACTGCTGTATAACTACAACGTCAATTCCCGAGCCCTCATCGAAAACTAAGGAGCGGGCGGGACGGCTCCGGATGCGGAGCGCCGCTCGGAGCGTCGCGGGCGGAGGCCGGCGGGTTTCCTCCCGCGAAAAAGCCTTCCCGGCGGCGGGGCGGCGGTGTAGTGGGGAGGGAGAATGATCTCCCTCGGTAGGTTCGTGTCGGGCCGGGCGCTTTGCCTGGCGGGTGTATTGGCTCTCGCGATGGGTGCGGCGCAGGCGGCGGAGCCGGTGATGAAGGAGCGCACGAACCTGCGCAATCAACGCTACGGCGAGATCCTCGTCGTGAAGGGCGGACCGTGGAGCTACACCGCCACGGTGTACAACACGATCGGCCTCAATGATTGCCCCGAGGCGGCGTGGAAGAAGCTCGATGCCAAGGCGCTGAAGAAGGAGCTCGGCGCGCGCACGGTCCTGCTCAACGGGCCGCGCTACTTCATGATGGACTCCAACGCGCTGAAGAATCCCGGCGGCGTGTCGACCTTTGACGGCCTCGAGGCCCGCCGTCTCGCCACGGTCGACATCACGCTGCCCGACATCCTGCGCGGCCGCAGCAAGCCGTACACCGGCAACACCGTGAACCGCACCACCCGCTACGTCTACAAGGCCGGGCTGCCGGTTTATGAACTCGTCTCCCCCAAGGGCGATGTCTATGTGATGCAAAGCTATTCGCTCCAGGTCGACCCGACCCTCACCGCCGCCGACCTGCCGAACCTCGGCAAGAAACTCAAGCTCCCCAAAGGCTGGCAGTACCGCGTCGTGACGCCGAAGGAAGACCTCGTATTGACCACCTCCGGCACCGCCACCGTGCTGCAGGATGAGCTTTTGAATTCGTACCAGAAGAAGTAGGGCGGAGGAGTTTTCAGTTTTCAGTGGTTCAGTTTTCAGACTGCGTGTGGAGGCGCAGCGCGGCGGGTTCGCTGCGGGCGGGTCGCGGATGACGCAGCACACGGAAGATTGAACAAAGAGGAAGCGAAGGGAACGAGGGGCAAGGCCGGAAGGCGTTTTTACAGAACCGACTCCTGCGAGACAGGCGGAGCCAACGCCACAAAGCAACTCAAAGAAAAGCCGCGTCTCCGCGAATGGGGGCGCGGCTTTTTCGTCAAGCGGCCCGTTGAGAACTCGGGGTCGCGTGGCGGCGAATCTTTCTGGCAGCGCCTCAGGATGCCGCTCGCTGGGCGAGTTTTTCGCGGGAGGACCAGAGGCCGGCGGACGGGGTGCTGATGTAGAAAACCTCCTCGCCATCGGCCAGGACGTTCCAGCCCTCTTTCATCGTGTCGGGCGAGTACCGCTCGATCGCTTCCTCCAGCGGGGCGTAGGCGTAGTTTACGCTCTCGATTTCCTCGCGGGTCAGGCTCTTGGTCGCATAGCGGATGGTGAAGCGCCCCTCGGAGGAACCGTGGAGGAGGTGGGCTGTGCCGTGGGCGATGTCGCGCAGGTCGGCGCGGGTGCGGAAGAGGTCGAGCACGCGGGCGGTGCCGGAGTAGCCGTATTTGCGGATGAGGGCATCGACCTCGGGCTGTTCGCCGAAGCGCTCGACGCCAGGAGCGATGATGAGGAGCTCGCCGCCGTCGGCCATGGCCATGCGTGTGCGGTAGACCGCCTTGTTGGCGACCCAGGTGGCGCGAAACTCGTCGGCCTGCATGACGGCGACGATCTTTTTCACGGGCCGGTCAAAGGTGGTGATATTCTGGGCGCGGCTGCGGCGGGCAGCCATGAGGTAGGTGTCGAGATCGTCGCCGACGTAGACGCCGGAGTGTACGAGCTGGCTGGCCTCGTCGCGCTGCATGACGAGTTGCAGGAAGACGTCGGGGAGATGCGAGAGGTAGCTTTGTTGAGCCCAGTTGTAGCAGGCCCGGAGGGGGGTGATGAGATTGCCGAGATTGTTCTCGATGCCGTAGACGGCGGCGGCGATGTGGGAGGCGCAGATGGTTTCCTTGCCGCCGAGGCCGATGAAGTAGTTCTTGTTATGGTTGGCAAAGCCGAGCACCTCGTGCGGGACGACGTGGCCGACGTTGATGATGAGGTCCCATTTTTCGCCGACCAGCATCGAGTTCAGGTCGATCGGGATGTCCCAGTCGGCCTTGCCCCCGGTGGTCTCGGCGACCTTGGCGGCGGGAATGACCCCGACGCGGGTGACGCCGTTGCGCCAGTCGTGCGCGTGGATGCGATCGTTGGGGATGCTGCCAAACATCCAGCGGTTCTCGGCCTCGGTGTGCGGGACGTGCTGGCCGAGGGTCGGGATGACGTGGGTGTCGCAGGACCGGGGGAGGAGGTTGTAAAGCGTCTCGGTGATCCACCCTGCGCCGCTGTGGGCGCGAGTGAGGTCGGGAGGGAGGAGGAGGACGCGGCGGAAGTCGCATTTCAGGCGGTCGCGGGCTTCATCCAGCAGGAGCTGGCAGAGGGACTCGACTTCCGCCCGGGAGATGGACGTGGCTTCGTGATGGAACCAGGGCATGGCGGGATCGGAGGGCTGAACGGTTGCGGTCGCGAGGGACCGGCGCCGTGCGCGCGAGCGAGTCGCGCCGCCGCGCCGGTTTCCCGGAGTCGTCTCAGGCTTGGGAAAGCTCGATTAGCTAATCCAGATGTAGATGCCGCAGAGAACGATGGCGGCTCCGGCGAGGCGGACCACGAGGGGCTTGGAAACCTTCTCGATGGCGATGCCGAGCCCGATGCCGACGCCATGCAGGAGCGCGGTGGCGAGGATGAACCCGGCGGCAAAGGCGACGCCGGAGGCCGTCTCGGGCATCTCCTCACCGTGGGCATGGCCGTGGCAGATCGCAAACAGGCCGACGATGAGAATGCTGGCGGCGAGCGGGAGCCGCACGGCGGCGGCGATCAACACGCCGAGCGTGAGCACGGAGATGACGATGCCGGTTTCGATGAATGGCACCGGCACATGCATCATGCCCAGCAGCCCGCCGAGGGCCATGACGGAGACAAAGGTGAGCGGCACGGCCCAGATGGCGCGGCCTCCCATCTGCGCGGCCCAGAGACCCACGGCGATCATGGCGCAGATCTGATCCAGCCCGCTCAAGGGATGGGTGAAGCCGTGGTCGAAACCATAAGTCTGCCCGACCCCCACGTGGGCGTGTGCGAGGGATGGCATTAACAATGCGGCCGCGAGGAGCACTGCTCCGCGTGGTACTACCGTAAACGTCGTTTTCATCTTCATTCTCAGTCATTGGCCGGACTGATGACGGATGGTCTGATGTTGTCGGCTACGAGATCGCTCCCGCCATCGCCGTGGTAGGTGGCTGGCATTCACGCATAACTTTTGCCGCGATTTGGTCAACAAAGAATGCATTACGCAGAGAGCCGAGGGTGGAGAGGATGCGGGTTTTCGGTGGTTCCGTTTTCAGACGGTGCGCGGAGGCGAGGCTCGGGAGATTTCGCAGCGGGCGGCTCGATGATGACGCGGTACACGGAAGACTGAACAAAGAGGAAGCGAAGGGAACGAAGGGCAAGACCGGAAGGCGCTTTTTGCTGAGCGGACCCTGCGAGACAGGCGCAGCCAACGTCGCAAAGCAACTCAAAGAAAAGCCGCGTCCCTGCGAAAGGGAGCGCGGCCTTTTTTGTAGAGGGCTTTTTGTGCGGAAATAGAAGCGAATGTATTTTCTCGGCGCTTTTCCGCTTGTATGATGAAATCGAGCATCGAGAGTGTGTTGCCGGTCGCCAAAGCGCGAGAGATACAACAAACAGCGCTCGAGGTGCAAACTGACCATGGCAACCTCATCTCACCAAATTGATCTCTGGCTAGAGGCTATCCCAAAACCGTTTTTATGAGGAGGATGGAGCAGGTGAGATGAACAAAGCCTTGGAACATGGCGGTGGATTTTTCCCAGCGGATGCAAAGGCGGCGGTAGTTCTGAAGCCATCCGATGG
>Ga0209935_1003410_pt1 | contig 16432 bp, 19 predicted proteins | sample ThiBio_1000_plan_2_FD_183958 | JGI IMG/M metagenome (GOLD analysis project Ga0209935, IMG submission 183958) | Wastewater bioreactor microbial communities from Cape Town, South Africa - Thiocy_cont_1000_plan (SPAdes) | ecosystem: Engineered > Bioreactor > Thiocyanate-remediating >... | reverse complement strand
CGATCGTAAAGTACAAGGCGGCGCTCGCGGCCGCGGCCGCGGCCGATGCCGCTCCCTCGGCGGCCATGGCGGTATTCTGCCTCTGTCGCTGCTTGACCTTCTTGAACAGCGATCTCGTGGTCAATGCATCGAGCAGTCCCTGTCGCCGTTGCTTGTGCTGCTCGTGTCTCTCGATGATACTCGGTCGTTCGCGTGCGCTCGACGGCTGCGGCGACTGCTGCTGCCCTGGCTGCTGCTGCTGCTGGTGATGCTGGGGCTTCGAGAGCAGCGAGAGCGAGTCCATGTTGGCGAGTGCCACCATGACACCCATCTGGAGCTGTCCGTCGAACAACAATGTCGAGCTCGGCGATGAGACGCTCACGTGGCCCTTGAGCTCGTCGAGCTTGTCGCTGCTGACGTGGTACGAGAGCACGCCCTGCGCGCACCGCGGCAGCCGCAGCCTCGCGATCAGTCCACGGCGCCACCCGACGCAACAAGAGTTCGCTGGCGGCGCGCAAGTACCCTTGAGACGTCCAGCACAAAGTAACGGCGCTTCCACGACTTGATCATCGCTCCCTGTTTGACCAGCCAGCCCGACAGCGCCACCGGCTGGCAGTCGGCCACGCGCGCAGACCCGTCGCCCTCGATCGCATCGTCCTGGCCGATACGAATGGTCGATCGCGACCGCGGTGAGACCGGTGGTGAACCTACTTCGTCATGGCGTGTCTCTCGGACCTCCTGCACTGAAGCAGAAGCGAGAGGCGCCGATGTTGCAGCTACAGCAGTAGTAGCAGCAGCAGAGCTCGACGGTGGCGCAGGAGCCGGCCGCAGCGGCGGAGGAATCGCGATCACGTATCGCAGCTCCACCTCGTCCGCCATCTCTGGCAGTGAGCGAGCGAGCGAGCGAGTGCGTAACGATCCTTGTGCGGTATCGTGGTGTGCACCACACCGCGTACTCTGGAGAGGGATAGATAGATGGATAGCTCCTCGCGATCTCGCTCGATGCGTGCGGAGGAGAGGAATGGAATGGAATGGCGCGAGAAGAGAAGAACAGCGCGCAGTAGCAGGCTTACGGCTACATCAGTAAAGCTCCGATTGCTTGATTAATGCTTCTCGTAAGCCCCCAGCGCTCTCGCGCTCTCGTCTTATCTCCCTCTCCCTCGCTCTCTCGCGCTCTCCCATCCATTCGCTCTCGCTCTCTCGCGCTCTCGTTGCTTCGATCCGATCTGCTCGCTCTCGCGGGGGTTCACTGCTCTTTGGGTGTGCGACTCTTTCGGGAGCTCGTTCAACTGCGTGATTGGAGCGATTACTGTTCAGACTCATGCTCGCAACCAAGCGAGTGAGATAGATACGCACACACATACACGACGACGAAGAATGGCGGCGATACGGAACCTGATTGCACAGATCGAAGCCGGCCAGCGTGCCTCGGTGAACCTCGCGGTACGTCTTTCATCGTCGCTGGCGATGGCTCCAAGCGCTCACTTCGTGATAACAGGGCGTGTCGGTGCCGCCATCGACGATGCGCGAGCTGTTCCTCGCGCTGCAGCGCAACAGGAGCGTCACGTCGCTCAACCTCTCGTGCACCGGCTTCTCCAACCTGGCCTTGCCTGACCTCTGCGATCTTCTCAAGGCCACGTCGACCTTACGAAAGCTATACTTTGAGGTAGGTTATTCTTCACCTGCGAGAGAGAGAGAGAGAGAGAGACGGTACATCTCGATATCCGACGCCGATACACACGAACCGCACACAGGGCAACAAGCTCGACGATCGAGGCATGGCATTGCTGGCCGAAGGCCTCGCCAAGAACTCTACGATCCAGATCTTGAACCTCAAGGTATCGTGCACCTGCGAGCAAGATTCCCCGCCAACCTGCTGGCTCATTCGTGCGTTCGTTCGCACCATGGCAGTGGAACGACATCCAACCAGAGGGCGCCAAGTCGCTCGCCATCGCGCTCAGCAACAACACCGCTCTCAAGGAGCTGTACCTCGATGTACGGCCTGGCGCGTGACCACCACTCGAACGGCCGAGCAGCTTGTTGCAATGCTGTACGAGGTACTCACGCGTGGCATTGGTGCTCTCGTTCAGAACAACTCGATCGGCGACATGGGAGCCGACGCATTGCTCAAGTCGTTCTCGGGCCACTTGAACTTGCACACCGTGAGCGTCTACGTACGTGCCCGCACCCCCTGTAGCATGCTTCAATGTGCCAATGGTGTGACAGTGGCGTCTGCGCGCCTAGGACAATGGACTCTCGCGAGAGGCGGTCTTGAGCTTCACACAAGCGCGGCTGCAGTGGTCGGTGCAATCGCACGCCTTCCAGTCCGCTGGCTTCCGCCGCACGGTGCGCTTGCTGATGACCATCAATCGCTGGGCCACCGAGTCTGTGTTGCACGTACTGCCGAACGAGCTCATGTTCTTGCTCTTTGGCGAGCTTACTGGAGCTTGGTGGCCGAGAGATCCTTCCGACGACTTCCAACCGGTGCTGCCTGAGCCTGAGCCTGCTCCAAGCCTTCCTGCTCCTGCTCCTGCTCCTGCTCCACGCCAGCCTGCCCCCGTCGCCCCCCGCGCCAAGCCTGCGCCATCCCAAGAGAGTGGTTCCTCGATGAGTGACAGCCTGGGTTCAAGTACTGGAGAGCGCAAGAAGAAGTGCATCATCTCGTAACTCGAAACGGTTGATACTCGGAGGCACTACCGCGAGTGCGCGCACTCGGTAGTTGATCAGATCTCTTGGTTGTTGTGTTGTGTTGTGAGAAATAGAGGTTTATATATGTACACGCACAAGATGTGAATGCTGATAGAACTGTAAATCAGAGCATAGGTATCGTTGAGTAGAAACGCGCGCTCACTCAATGCAATCAGTCTTCTCTCTCTCTCTATCCGTCGAATGTCGTTTGCTGGTCGTTCGATATTATACACGGCACTGTAATCTGCGGCGTTCGTTCGTTGGTGGCGGTGGTGTTGATGCGGTGTTCTTCGCTCATTCGTTCGATCGATCGAATGTGAGGGGCTACTGCACGAACGAGCTCGCGAACTCGGGGCCTCTGTGCTTGGAATGATGATGATGCTCCTCTTCCTCCTCTTCGTCCTCGTACGAAGGCTCGTCATCAGGCAGCTGTGCCAGCTGTAGAAAAGTAACCAAGGCGTGCGTCAGTGGTCATTGAGCATAAGAGCAAGCACCTGCTGGTGAAGATCTGAAGATGCTCGTACGGATGCGCCTTCAGGAAAGAGGTTGACGGCCCATTCGATCATGTTGGAGACGATGGTATTGGCGACCTTGGATTGCATCATGGCCTCAATCATCGAAGCGTCCTTCTTGCGCATAATGTTGGGACTGAAGACGATCGAGAGGTTCTGCGGCGTCATCATGTTGATGGCTTGGTAGGACGCAACACGCGCCAAGAACACGATCAAGTATCGTAGCACGAGGTTGTTGATCGGCGGCAACGAGTTCACGATGCGGCAGATCTCTTCGAGGCGCTCAGTCTCAGGCAACTCTGTTTCTCTCGAACGCCAACGGTCAGATGATGCCTGCAGGGCGTACTCTTGAGGTGTGTGGGTGTACCTGAAGCGCGTTCGAAGTGATCGTAGGTATCGAATGGCAGTAGAGGCTCGGGCATCTCTCGAAAGAAGAGCTTCATCACGCCGGCGACTGCGTGTGGGTCATCGACGGCAGCCAGCACGGGATTGTTACCTAACGAACGATCGACCAAACAGTGGGTATAAGAGTGTATCGAGACTCTCTGGGTGGAGAGCTCGTTGCCGAAAGCGCCGGTTGGTACCAGAGTCGTAGTCGCGCTTGAGGGTTTGAATGGTTAGAACGAGTCCCGACTTGCGGAAGAGGCCCTCTGCCTCGACTATCATCACATCAATCGTACAGCAAAGAGAGTTAGATATACATGCACTGTGTTCGTGATGCGAGTAGCCTGCGCGTGGCAGGAACCGAGCACTTCACGTACTATGGAACTCGAGGTACTGCAAGCTATCGTACACGACGCGAGGCAGGCCGCCACGAAGATTGGTGACCTCGCTCAGTGGTACGCCGAACGTTGGCGAGGGCGTCGCGGTGCGAGCGGCAGCCTGCTTCTTGCGGCGCGATCCGTCGCCCTTGAGTTTGTTCAGCTTCTGTGACATGTCGGCAGCACCTTGGCGCAACCGGTTGACGCTACTGCGATTGGATTTCGCTGCCGGGGTGATTTGTGCCGTGGTGTCGACCGTAGGCTTCACGGGTAGCTGCTGTAGCATGTCGCCAATCGCCACCATCCATTGCTCGAATTGAGACGGCGTCTCGGCCTGTTTGTTCGATTGGTTAGCTGCCGTTGTAGCTCGCTCTCTCTCTCTCTCTCTCTCTCTTTTGTCATTGATTTCAAAGTCGTAGGCGCGGCCGAGTGTGTAGCAATGGCACGGACCTGTAAGTAGTACGACTTTTGAGCCGTCTGGTTGATGACCATGATCGGCGTCTCCTTGTCGTACTGTTGGCCCACCGTGCAGCCGTGCAGAGGAATCGAGTCCACTGGCTTGATCTCCTGTACATCCGCACGCACGCACGCAGTCACTGATGAATGAGGGATCGCGCTTGGAGTTCAATGTATGGATTGAATGCAATGATGGCGATGTCGGTTGCGGTGTTCGTGTGCCGTACGCGACCACGAGGCTGCTCTCGATAGTAATGAAGAAACGGCGATGCCAAGACGAAGTATCGCTTCTGCCACTTGTGGAGGCCCTTGCCCTTCTTGTAGAGCCAACCTTCCTTCGCTGGCTATCGATCGATCGAGCGATAGAGCGTATTCAATCGATCGATAGATCGATCAATCAATCAGGAGAGCCAGCATCAGTGAGTGAGAGCCAGATGCAGTCGACAGCGACACTGCGCACGTACTACATCGCTCGCTGATCGAGGCGACAGGATATCAGGCTCCGAGCTGTAGGTGGCCGTAACGATGATCGGAGATCCAGGTGGCGACGTTACGATCGTCACCGGCAGCTGCGGTAGCGACTGGGCAATGGCGCTGTGCTGCGAGTCGGCGCCATCGTTGATGCTCGCGGTCGAAGCACCGTGCAGCGCGTCGGTGTTGAGACGCGGCAGCTCTTGTGACGCTCGCGATAGGAAGCGAGCTTGGTCGGAACCAAGCTTCGCCGCTCGTTTCGGTGGTACGGGCGCTGCGTGGAGCGGTGGCTGTACCGCAGGTCGAGCGCCACGGCTCGCTGCTGCGGTTGCTGCCGCCGACGTCGTCCCTGCTGCTGCTGCAACGCCATGATCGACCTCATCCTCATCGTCATCCTCGACCTCAAGGTCTGAAGAATCCATGTCATCGATGTCAAAGTCCACTGGCTCCTTCACCGGTTGTAGAGCCTTGGTGGCAGAGGTCGAGTGCGAGGGCGTGGCGGCCGCCATGTGAGCCTTCGAGTGTGCGATGAGCATCTGCAGCTGCGCGTTCCATGCATCGAACACCTGCCGCTGCATTGCCGTCGGGAACTGTGGATTGGTGCCCATGAGAAGCGCCATGCTTGGTTCAGCCATTTCTTATCACTCCTACTGCTTCATAGAGGTACAAGTTAGTGATAGGGATACCGAGTGAGAGTGAGAGAGAGAGAGACGCGTATCTCGTGGAGTGTGTACCTGCTATTGGTGCAGCTAACCCGTCTCTATCTATGCTAAGATCAACACGACCTCCTCACCTGCTCACAGACGCTCTCTCGATCTCTCTCGATCTCTTGGGCGCGATACCCTCACAAGAAGGCGATGTACACGGCGGGCACAGGCCGAGAGCGAGAGATGCGAGCAGCAGCGGGAATTGAACGAAATGCCGCTGCTGCTGCTGATGCGCGTGCTGCTGCTCCTCTCGTCCACTGCTGCGCGTTCTCTCTCTCCAATCCCTCTCTGTCTCTCTCTTGTCCCCCGAGGCAGTTGTTGTTGTATGGTGGGCGTCGTCATATCCTCCATTCAATGGATTTGAAGGGTTGTTGAATGTAGGTTCGTTCGTTCAAACTCTTTAGTAAGTCGGGTGTATCGTTCGATTGGTACGACAAGGTGATTTTTGACTGACAGATTTCAATCTGATTGGGGATGCTGAAAGGTACTGGAAGAAAGATAGATCGATAGATAGATAGATAGTGGAGGTAAATAGATGAATCAATCAGTGAAGGATCGATTGGCCATCGACTCAGATCAGACCAAGGTGGCTACCGAGTTGAAGCTCCATTGTCCGGCGGCATTGACCACTGCCTCCGTGATGACGCGAGAGTTGGAGACGAAGAACAAGCGGTGTCCGATCGAACCCAGCAAGCTGCAAGCCGAGACTTGGGGCGCTTTCGAGTGCGTCCACTCGTAGCCTATCGATGACACACCGCTTGCGAGTGCGGGCCTCGAGGCCGAGCGTGGCTGGCCGACAAGGGCCTGCAGCACGCCATCGGCTGCGCGGTAGACGAGATAGAGTACGCCGTTTGGAGCCTCAACGTGGCACACGTTACCTTGTGGCGAGATCTTGGGCGCCTTGAGACGTCTCGTGAGATCGATCGCCTGCCATTGATCGTTGCTGCCGACACCGACGAACATGTGGTCGTTGGTGGTGCGGCCGAATATCACACGCACTCCGGTGGCCGTCACGTGACTGCCGAGGAACGGATCGGTGTTAAATGGCAAACCGGCCAAGCGCGACGCGTTGTAAACGACGCCGGCGCCGGCTCCTTGTGCAAGAAAGAGCACGTCTTGCGTCGGCGTGCGGAAGGTCACAATCCGATTACCATCGGGATCGTTGCAGAGTTGCAGCACGGCCGAGCACACGGGCAGCGAGAAGCGCGCCGACAGATCGACCGCCACGCAGTCGAAGCTACCGTCGCTACGATGTGAGCATTCGATCTCGAACAGGCGGCCATCGATCGACGAGAAGAGGATGCTGAATGGCTGCGAGGCGTCGTGCACGTTCTCGTCGATCACGAGTTGGTTGCGATGACACAGTGGAAGCGAGAGCACGGTCGAGAGGTTGATATTGCTCCAGCCACCGGCAGGCGTTGCGGCAGTCGTCGTGCCAAGCGGTGCACCGTTCACCGACTTGACGGCAGCGGCCGTTGCCACGTGAATGACGCCATGCTTCGTGCAGAAGGCCACGCAGTTTGGTGCCGGGCTCACGATCGAATGGCCATCGGGCAGCGCCGAGAGCGAGCTCGCAATCGGCACCGAGGAGCGCTCGGACCACTGCGTACTATTCGACTGGCGCTCAAAGGTTCTAACGGCGCTGCCCGACAGCACGTGCAGGGCAGTAGTCGTATTTTCGATCGCCGCCTCGATTGAAGGAGCCCCGGCGAGCAGCTGCGGAATGTACGCCATGGCGGGCGATGGCACGAGACGATGGCCATCGAATACCATCTCAGCGTCGACGATCTCGGGCAATCCCTTGGTGTTGGCGGTGAAGTCGAGGTCGATGCATACCATCGCGACGTTCGGCAGCTTCTCGTTCGCGAGCTGTGCCGCGAGCTCGGGCTTCGAACGTGCCAACACGCCACCGGCTTGGCACTCGCCGAGCAGCAGCTTGAAGAACAACGAGTGTCCGACGCAGATGATCGTATTCGCCGAGTCGTACTTGAGGATATTGAGAACCTCACCCATTCGACGCTTGAGTTGCTTGGTATGGTCCATCTCGCTCGCCGAAGTCCACCAGTTACCAACCGCATCGCCGATATCCAACTCTGGTCGCACGATCTACAGCATCATACGCAGGAGCACGAGCGATAGTGCAATTGGCGAACGAGTCGGTGAATGAATTGTGAGGAAGGAAGGAAGGAATGTCGTTGAGGGCTCTTGAGTGAGTGTGAGTGAGCGTGCGTATACCTCCGCAATCTCTTGCTCGGTGAGGATCGTGGACTCACGCAACTTGTTGATGACTGTCGGACGGATCTCAATTCCGGCAGCCGAGCCCACGGTATCGAGACCGGCGGCGTTCTTGATCTCGCGCAGGGCCGACAGCAAGCGAATGCCGTTCAGGAGCTCCGGATGGTCCTGTAGCGTCAGAAGCGCCGTGCTCACCGCTCGCGAGAGAGGCGATACAAACACTCGCTCGGCCGCAAGGAACTGCTCGAGATTGGCCGAGAACGGCGGTAGCTCGTAGGCGGCCGATGGCGATGGCGATGCCGCCGCCGCCGACGATGCCGCCGACGACGGAGGAGGAGTGTTGAGCTTGGGGTCGCTCTGCGCCTCGGTTGCGTGATGGCGCTGTGGCGTGAAGCGATGCAGCAGCGAGTTCAACGATGCACGATGCAGAGGACCATGGCGATGCTCTGAGGCATCCGTGCTCTTGACCGAGGAACTCGAAGTCGTCGGAGAGGCCTTGCTCTTGGACGCGTGCGAGGGCGATCCGGTCGGTGTGCCCGACGCTGCTGGCACCGTCGCATCCGAGCTCACGGACGATGTCGATGGCCGCGGCTCGCTCTTGGAAGCGCGCTCGTCCTTGCCTTCTTGTTGATGCTGGTGATGATGATGATGTGCCACCTGAGTCGAGTGCGACCAGAGCGAGGCGGCGGCGGCGGCCTCCTTCCAGGCGCGGTTGAACGAGCGCGCACCCTCGACGCCGTCCTCGTTGAGCGCATGGTCAAAGTGCAGCATGCCCTTGACGTCGTGCTCGGACTGTGCCTTGTTCCAACGCGACTCGCCGTGTCGGATCAAGAACACCTTCTTTCGCGGCGCATAGACGCCCGACAGGCGACGCACCCGCAGGAGGATGGTCGCGTGCTTGAAGGCCGACACGGGCGTCATGTCGAGCTCGCGCTCCTGCTCGAGCGCCAACTCGCTCACTGCCACCGACGCGCGAGCCAACAGATCGTTCATCGATCCGCGATCAAAGTCCCACATCTCAAAGTGCACCACGGCATCGCGCTGCGCAGGTGACAACGCGCCCAACGACACGGGCACCAGCCACACGGGGCTGCCGGTGTCGCGGCGGAACGAGGTCTTGCGCGCGTCGCCCTTGTGTCCACCGATCTCGACCCACACCTTGAGGAACGGGTCCGAATGTCCTGCGACATCCGACTTGGGCACACCCGTCGCCGAGATGATCTCGATCACCAAGTCGGAGGAGGCCATATGTCGCGCAGAGAGGGAGAGATTCACGGGGCAGCGACGCGAGCGGCAGAGCGCAATGAAGCGAATGAAGCGAATGTCGCTCCGATGCTCGAACCTCGCTGCCACCCACAACCATCCATCAACCTGCTGCTGTTGCTGGTATCGATCAATCGATTAATGATTAATCGCTCGCCACGCTCGGTCGTTCTCGAGGACATGCCATGCAGTATAATTCAGTTGGTTGAGATGAATCTACAAGAGTTAGAAGTGAGAAGCAGGTGTGCTGCTATTCTGAGCATCGAGTGAGATGGCGGATAGTGATATGAATCGATGCAGACGGAGGAAGATGAACTCTTCTATATAATGCTACTTACATACAAATGCGACGATGAGCATGTGATACGATAGGCCACGAGAGAGAGAGAGAGAGAGAGAGAGAGACAGAGAGAACGATCGTCAGGCACTGTCGATCGATCAGTTAGGCTCGAGTGCCGTGACCTTGTTGCGCAACTCGGCTGATCGCTGATACGCCTTGTTGATCATATCGAACGCCATCTCGTAGAACGGTATGGAGATCTGCACGTCCTCTTGGTCCAACACTTCAATGACCTTGTTGTCGATCTTGCTAAATGTGTGCAACACACCGGTTCTACTCAGCGAGAGTCGAGGGGCGTGTGGCCTCGGCATTCACGCGCATAACAACGTACAACGAGTATCCCATTTGAGGAGTGGTTCGCTGTGGCGGCTTGGTCGGCGACACGGACAATAAATACGTGGTCAGAATCAAGCACGAGTCGAGCATGTTGATGTTGACCGAGATCTCAGGTGGCAAGCTTGGATGAAAGTACTATGCATGGTCGAGAGCATATGCCGTTAACTCTAGGCCGTACTGCTAGTGCTGGTGGTGGCGGTGGTGGTGGTAGTTGTGGGATGGGAGTATTGGCACGAACTGTGATGGGCGAGATGAGGTTCTTGGGGAAGGTCGTTGCAGCAGTCGGCAGCACGAGCTCCTGCTTGGCTTGGATCAAGCAGTCCGACACTTGCTTGAGCTCCTGCCCACGTTCATGAGTTGTGAGTATATTGGACCATTGACACCATCAATCTATCTTAATCTCGATTGCGACCCGTACTCGAGCGAGGTGGTTCATGTGGAAGTGCGGATCACTGACCGCGAACTCAGGGAAGTCCTCAAGCAGCTCGAGCGCGAGTTTGAGATAGTTATGCGCGTTGTGGACCTACACAGCACGAGCGAGAGTGGAGTCGGTACCTCCACGCCCACTGAACTGATCTTCGTGCTCGCAGCCATCGATTGCGACCCGCACCTGCGTCAGACGCCATGGCGTTCGTTTGCCGAGCGTGGTCTTGAGCGGCGGTGTTCGAGGGAACGCGATGTTGATCTCCTGCATCACGCCACGCAAATGATCTTGAGCAACTGATACTACGCACTGGTTGCATGGATGCATGGATGATGGATGGATGGATGGATGGCTTGGTGGATCGTACCGCCTCTTGTACGTTCCATCCTTCGATGTGCAGGAAGCCCTCGACGCTACCGCGTGGCGAGCGGAACGAGACCATGCGCGTCGAGGTCTCGAAGAGCGTCAGGCACTTCTGGATACACTGCGCCATCTCGTTCAACACATTCGGCACCTCCTTGCTCACCAACCAATGCAGCTCCTTCTCCTGTTTGTACCAAGGTATCGCGTGGTGAGCACAACCATCGATCTCGTGGAGAGCGAGCGACCTGTCTTTCGCGCATACCATGGCCTCCCGCTCCAGCCGAATGATCTCTTCCTCGTTCGCAGTATCCATCTCCCCCTTTGTGAGCAACAGACAGTGCGATTGGGCGTGGGCGTGGGTGTGGACGTGCGTGTACAACCAAGCAGCGAGCAGAATGATAGAGCGATCAATCGATGGATCGATCGAGATTGCGTGTTGACGAAGTGCGCTCTCAGCGTGATAAACCAAAGACGGCTCAATGATCTATTCCTCGAAGAGGCGAGTTCCTCGACTTATTTCGCCTGCGCATTTGCTGTTCTTACTCGATCGTTCGTTCATTCGGTTGTTTGTTTGGTGATGGGCATGGCGCACAAACGCAAGAACACTGACGTAGTGATCGATCTCGACGATCAAAGCAGCGATGCGACCGATGATGGGTCCTCGCTCATGTCGCCACCCAAGAAGCAGCGCATTGGCTCCGAGGACGAGTTTCAAGAGGAGCCGCGGAATCGCGCTGCGTCTCCTCTCGTGATCGAATGCCTCGATGTCGATGCGCTCGCTGAGGCGGGAGATGACGATGACCTGGATGATGTTGCGAATCTGCTATCTCTCCAACGTACGGACGATAGCGACGACGAGGACAACTTGCGCGGCATCAAGCACGAGCCGCGCCACAGCGACTCGGCCACGACGTGCACCGATGCGTCGTCACACCCGCTCGCTGATGCGGCTGCCTTATCGCGAGAGTACCTCGAGTTTGCCCTCGAACCCAGTCCAACGAGCTCACCCCTGAGTGTTCAATCGCGGTTGGATATCTCGCGTAACCTATCGCCGCCTCGCCAGGAGGCGTTTTCGAGCGAGGAGCGCCAGCACGATGCCGAGTACGAACGACAGATGCAGCAGCGAATACTCGAGGTCTACCACGATGCCACATCATCTCTCGGCGGTACAAGCGAGTCGAACGATGACTCTGAGGATCATGAGCGCGCGAGCCAACTCGCCGATCTCGAGCTGGAGGCAGTATATGAGATCGAAGAGCCCAAACACAATGCCGATGACGACGAGGACGGGGACCGCCTCTCAGCGAACGAACATGACCAATGCGACCAAGAACAAGAACAGGACGACACAGATGTGAAGGCAGACCCTGAGAACCAGCTGAACGAGGTTGTCGATGAGGACCAAACCTCGGCCGGTGAGTGCGAGCAACCAGCTTCGAATCTCACACGGCGAACCAGTTGGGCTGCTGCATCTCGTACGTGCTCACTTCATCACTCTCTCTCTCTCTCTCTCTCTCTCTCTTGCCAGTGCCTCACTCGTTACATGGAACAACGAAACAATACAGGAGATCGGCCGAACCGCATTCTATCTCCCGACGAAGTGGCACGCCTCGAAGATGATTCCAATCCAGGTTCTCGGCCAAGTGATGCTCTTCGTGGCTTCGAGACGTGCACGACTGCCTCTCGCTTGCTCGAGCTTGTCGAACAACTACACCAATCGCATTGTAGTGAGATTGCAATCGCAGCCGTGTATCGCTACGGCTCGACCAACTTTCGTCGATCCGAATTGACAGCCGAGTTCACATCGAGCCTTTCGCTCACCGAGCTCTTCCTCGGCATGGCACTCGCTTGCCCTGCATGGGCCACGCCAATCTTCCTGCCATGCGTTGCTCCTTCGTCCTCCGAACCACTCGATGCGACTCTTCTTTGTGCGAAGGAACTCGTATTCGACTTTTTGCAACCGATCATGTACAATCCGCATATCTGCAAGGTGTCGTACGACTGGCAGGAACTGCTCAAGGTCCTGATTCACTTCCTCGGAATCGATGGTACGTGCGCTCGGTATGGATCAATTGCCGAACGAATCTGCTCTGATCGTCTTCTTTGTAAGTAGTCCACAACATTGCACCGTCGCTGTTCGATATCAAGCTGGCTGCATGGGTCTGGAATCCCGAGCAGTCATCCTACGCCTATCCCTTCCTGCTCTCACGCTTCTTGCACTCGTCGAGTGCTGCGTCGGTCGGCAACTTCTCCGTCGGAGCCGGATCCAACAACCTCACGTTCCTTGCCACTGACCTCCGTGCAAGTCTCGTCTTGTACTCCACGCTGCGTGAGCGCCTTTCAACGGGTTCGTCGGCTGGCCTGCATTCTGGCACGACGCAAGACCCAGCCAGGTTCTGACTCAGTGATCGTCGTCATGGTGGCGTTGGCGCTACAGTGGATCTCTGGGAATCACTGATGCAAGAGACGAACATGATACCGATCCTCGCCCGTATGGAGATTGTCGGTGTGGGCTTTGATCCGAGTCAATTCAACGAGTGGATCGCCGTGCTGGAACCGTTGGTGGCAGCGCTCTCAGTGGAAGCCACTCAACTGCTCGGTCGTTCGATCAACCTCTCCTCGACCCAGGACGTCGCCGTCGCCTTGAGAGAACTAGGCCTGCGCACTGGGCTGCATCATGCTCCTCTTGCAGCAGGTGTCGACGACTTTGTATTGTCACAACTCGAACACAAGCACCCATTCCCACGTACGTGCCTGGTAGGAATTCCTCTAACGTGACTGCAGCCCCAACCGCATGAAACTCTCTAACCACCTGCTCTAACTACCTCCTCTAACAACCTGCAGGGCTTGTGCTACAACACCGCAAGTTCTCCAAACTTCTAAACACATGGCTCCTGCCATTTCGCTCTCGATCCTTCGATACGGGTGCCGACAATCGACTGGAACCCGGTGAATTTCGCATACACACCAGTTGGCTTCAAACAGCTACCGCAACTGGCCGCTTGTCGTCACAAAATCCAAACCTTCAGAACCTTCCCAAGCAACCGTTGATTCCGGTACGTTGACTGGTGAGTGTACCATTCTGCCTCTCTCCTATAAGACTCTTGCTCACACGTAGAGTACCAGCCCTTGTTACACAACACCTCTCATCAATCCAACGTCGTCATTTCGATTCGGCAAGCACTTTGTGCCAAGCCAGCACACTCATTCGTTGCTGCTGACTATTCTCAGGTCGGCATAGTTGCCTCTCGTACTTGCTCTTGTTTTTGCTTGCTAGCATTCAATCCAGCTCATTGTGAGCTTCTCACACCTCGAATCGATGTGCTCAATGCGCAGATTGAAATCCGGATCTTGGCTCATATGAGCAACGACCGACACTTGCGAGAGTTTCTACGTTCGGGCAGAGATGTACATCGAATGATTGCATCGCATTGGCTGATGAAAGCTGCCGAGAGTGTCACGGACATGGAGCGCGTTCATGCAAAGCGTATCGTCTTTGGTATCGTTTACGGTATCGGAACACAGTCTCTCTCGAAGCTGCTGAGTGTTCCCTATGAACAAGCGGCCGAGTTTCGACGCTCGTTTCTCGATCGATTTCCAGGTAGGTTAGAACACCTTGAGAACCGCCGCTCGAGAATGTAGTAACGCCTCTTGAAATGTGTTCTTGTGCGTGTGCTGGAACCAGACATCAATTCGTGGATCAAGGCTGCCGTCGAGCACGCCCGCGTCTCCAAATCAGTCCGAAGCCTTCTCAATCGTCGACGGTTGCTGCCGCTCATTACCTCCAAGTCTCTCAAGAACCGCCGCAGAGCCGAACGCCAAGCCGTCAATACGCCGATCCAGGGTACTGCGAGTGACATTATCAAGCTTGCGACGGTCGAAGTCGACCGCATGATTCGCTTGTTCGATGATACTCGTTCAGGCTGCCACGATCCGGCCCGAGAGCGGAGTGGGTGCCATCGAGTTGCTGCGAGTGCCTCGTTGGTACTGAACATTCACGACGAGCTCGTGTACGAGGTGGCCGACGAACACCTCGATCGCATCGTGGACGTTATACGCACAGGAATGGAGCGTTGCGCTCGATTGGCGCTGAGAGATGAAGTGCCTGTGGCCATTCGGACGGGCAAGCGCTTCGACCTCATGACCGAGCTACCGGTTGATCACGCTGCCGAGTCGGACTATGCCCGGATTCTTCGTGGCTGGTACCTACCCAAGCTGCAAGTTCGTCGGACTGGCTCAATCGCTGCAATCGTTTCACCATGCCCGCGAGCCATGGGCCACGTGGTCGTGCTCTCGACTAGCAGAACTCTCGCGGCACAACAAGGGAGCCAGTGGCACGAAATGCCGGTGGATGAGTGGATTGCATTGTGTACCGAAGCACAGCTCGTCGCCAAGGCTCTCGATCGCGTCTTGGGCCGCAAGGTCATGTTGATTGCAAGCGATCCAAGCAGCGATCACACCACCGGACCCATGCTTCATCTGGTTCCTTGGATGGAGGGCACTCGAGACACCTCTTCTGTTCCTCCTCATCTGCCAGCGCATCAGTACGTGTGCACACCGCACCTTCTTCCGGTCTGCTTACGGCAAGAGTGGACCGCCTGACTGACTCGGCGGTGGTGGCGGTGCGAAGCGACAGGAGCGAGCCAACTACCGACAACAATCAGAGTCAGTTGGAACAGCTAGCGAGTGACCTTGCAGCCGAGCTGTCGTGCACTCATTGATGGAACAATCATTGCTATTTACTTGTTCAATAGAAGCGATACGAATCGATGAATCTGTTGTTGTAGAATTGGGCCAAACACAGCAGAGACGAGCGGGTGGAGGGTTGACGTGCTGCTGCTGTTCCGGCTCCTCCTCCGACATTCGCTTGGTTGCCTGCTGCCTGCCGCACGCGGTTGCTGTTCTTTGGTGTGCTTCTTGGTGCATGGCAACGCCACCAGCGCCGCTCGATGCCACCGAAGCTCGACGTCTTGCGCAGCAGAAGCTCGATGAGGCGCTCGACACGCCATGGACTGACAGGGAGCTTGCCATCGGTCTGTGCAGCGAGGCGATCGCGCTTGACCCGACGCTGCCATACGTGCGCTACGTGCGTGCCAAGTGTCTCGAGCAGCTCGGTCGCAGAGTTGAGGCCGTGAATGATCTGACGCACGAGCTGCGTCTTGGGCCGCCCAAGGTCGATCTCTTGTGCGATCGAGGCTGGATGTTGTTGGACCTCGAGCGAGCGCACGAGGCGCTGGTCGACTTTCGACGCGCTGTGCTGCTCGATCCCTGGTGCGCGAACCTCTATCTCGGCACTGGCTCGAGTCTGCGAGTGTTGGGACGTGTGAGCGAGTCGATCGAGCAGTTCGATACGGCGATCCGAGTCGATCCCTCGCTCGCACACGCATACAATGGCCGCGGCGTTGCGCACCAGTACAATGCCACACGCGCCGAGGCCCTGCGCGACTTTGACGAGGCCATTCGCCTGTATCCCGAGTTCCACTTCGCCTACAGCAATCGAGGTTCGCTGCTCGAAGAGAGCAGCCGCCATCACGAGGCCATCAAGGACTTTGACGAGGCGCTCCGGCTAGAACCATCGTTCGTCGATGCGCTCTCGTATCGTGGCATGGCACATCGATGTCTCGGCAACTACGACAAGGCGCTCTTGGACTTTGGCGAGGCGATCCGCCTCGATCCCAAGGCCTGTTTCGCGTACAACAATCGCGGCGTCGTGTATCAGCGCCTCGCCCGATTCGACGAGGCCATGCAGGACTATAACGAAGCCATTCGGCTCAGTCACGACTATGCCAACGCCTACGCCAATCGCGCGCTCCTTCGCATCGAACGCTCACGCGATCGACACGATCCCCAAGCCATGCAAGACCTCGAACAGGCCCTCGTGTTCGTGAGTGCCAACC
>Ga0209935_1003407_pt1 | contig 16436 bp, 28 predicted proteins | sample ThiBio_1000_plan_2_FD_183958 | JGI IMG/M metagenome (GOLD analysis project Ga0209935, IMG submission 183958) | Wastewater bioreactor microbial communities from Cape Town, South Africa - Thiocy_cont_1000_plan (SPAdes) | ecosystem: Engineered > Bioreactor > Thiocyanate-remediating >... | reverse complement strand
ACTACGTGATCTATCCTCGTGCCGTACTTTATCGTCTCGTTCGTTCCGTGTCCGATCCGAGAGACCACCTCCCGGACCGGACACGCGTGTTGCGACTTTTTGTTTCGCTCTCTATCTATCTATCTATACTCGCTTCGTATTCTACCGTACCGTTCCATGTCCAGCTCAATCCTTCACTCTCACGCTCCCACTTGCACTCTTTTGCTGTCACCCACTTGCGCTGCCTCCACTCAACCCAAACGACTTCTCTCTCTCTCTCGCGCGCGCGCCGCTTCATGCCGTACTCTTTCACTCTCGATTCGAATCATTGAACTCGCGTCGAGTGTACCATACGTATCTCGCTCGTTCTATCCATGCTCCCAGTGCAAACACTCGGTCTCCCACACTCTCGCTCACTCGCTCACTCACTCACTCATTTTCTCCGTGCAAGTCTCTTTCTACTTATTATGTGTTGTGATTGATGTGCGTATGTGTGCCATGTGATGCTTCATACCAACACATACCCACACACGCACATCAACGCACCATCACAAGCCATTTACTTTTCAATGCCGCCGCATCGTCATCACACGTGGGTAGGGTGTGTGACTTGTTTGTTAGTTGTTTGCTCTCTGGTGTTATTATGCCACTCCTCCTCACGGTCTATCTATCTATCTATCTATCTATCTATAAACGACGTTCATGAATCAACCAGTCCTTCGAATCTATCCATCCAACAGCTGTTGTATCATCGTCATTCATTCATTCATTCATTCATTCATTCATTCATTCATTCATTCATTCATTCATTGTGTGGTTTCCTCGGTGCTGGCGGCGGTGCTCGTCGTGCTTGCAGACGACGATACATTCGAGGTCGAAGCACGAACCCACTCGAGATACGGCGCATGGCCTCCGATCACCGGCACGGCAATCACCTCCGGCACTGAGTATGGATGGTTGGCCTTGACGTGCGCCGTGAGGTCGTCGAGCAGTCGGCGCTGCGTCTTGATCATGAGCAGCATCTCGGAGTCGCGCTGCACCTTGCCCTCCCAAAAGTACACGCTCTCGATGCCGGGTATGATGTTGACACATGCCGCGAGGTGGCTGGCCACCAGACTCGAGGCAAGCGATTGCGCGACCTCGTGATTCGGCACCGTGACGAAGGCGCCGATGATCGACGAGTCGTCCTTGGTGAGGCCGCTTGTGTTGTGCTCCATTGTCGATACGATTGTTGCCGTCGTCGTTAATGATCTCTTTGTCAGAGATGGGATCGTGGGTATGATGCGATGCGTCGATAATGCTCGAGACGGTGCCGCGAGAGTACTTGGCGGTGCCAGGAACGCAGATATACCGCCGCTAGCAGACGAGGTCGATCTCGTGAAGCTCGCGCTCGCTGCTGTTGCTGTTGCTGTTGTTGTTGCTGTGCGCCAAACGCCAGGCGACAGACGCACTCCGAGCGCACACACCACCACCGACAAACTCAAACCAACGAGCGCCACCGTGATCGATCGAGTAACTCCTACACTCGTTCCTCGGCCTCGTACGCAACGCATATACCCGTCTCTCCCGTTCAGCAAGCAAGCGAGCAAGCAAACAAATGAGCCAATCCAACGTCGTGCTGCTGACGTGGCTGCTGTTCCGGACCTCCCGCTCCTGCTCCTTCGACCGGCCCACAGCCTCGTCCTCTGCACATCTCCATCCCCGTCCTCCTCGTCGTCATCATCCTCCAATCGTGTGCCACTCCACCAACCATCGCCAAGCATCAAGAGATCCGTAAAACTCGCAAAGTAAAGCAAACCTCAGCCTCGCTCACTACCACAACGAGCTTACACCATAGGGAAACGACAGAGGAGCCAAGCGCACGATTGCTTTACTCAGTACTGTTCTCTCTCGTCGCGTCATCGCTCGTCGTCGTTGTTTGCTGCCTCGCTCTCGCTCCCATCCATCCATCCATCCCGCGCTCGAACCATGCCTCCCGCAGCGGCTCCTGCAGCCGCGAACGACCAACAACAAGGACAAGCACGCGGCTGGCTCGGCACCATCCTGCAATGGGTGTTGATCTACTTTGTGATGACGAGCGTGTTCGGCGGCAAGAAGGAGCCCGCCGTGCCGACCGCCACCACCACGACCACCATCACGACCGCCGACGGCCAGCCCATCACCGTCCCGGCTCCGGCCTCGGCCTCGACGCCCTATCATAGCTTCTTTCCACGTGGAACTCTCTTGGTATGTCCAATCTCCCAGCGTCCACGCCCACGCCCACACCTTCAATTCAGCTCTCATACTCACGAAATATCTCTCCCCATATCACGATGATCGTCTCGTTGTTGTCGCTGCTGCTGCTGCTCTTGCTGTTCGGTACTCGAGGATCTTCGCGTACTACTAAGTGAAGACGAACTCCTTGAAGTGGATCGGTTCTCGGATTTGCCGAGCGCGACCTCCAAGTCGCGCGTCGTGCTGCCGAGCATCGCGTGGACCGAGCGCCGTATCTCGCTCGATACCTCGGACTCGAACGTGCGCGAGCTCTACGTCGAGATTCAACCGACTCAAGTACGCGCCCTCGCCACCATACCGTGAGTTACTCATTCGCTCACATATAGTTGTGTGTGTGTGTGCGTCTCTCGGGCGTGTAGGCCATCATCAACAACGGCACGGTGTTCGCACACGTGTACCTGACCCGGACCGGCGAGGACGAGCCGTCGCCCGACAACACCTTCTCGGCCACCTTCCGCATCAATCGCTACAAGCAACGCCGTCTCTACAAGGAGACCAAGAACCTCTTGTCAGGTGAAGCGCGTCCTCCATCGGTACGTCGATTGGGGAGGAATGACTCTGCATCAACCAGAGCATCTGCATATGCAATGTCTATGGGTTGTTCGTGTAATGTTGATTGAACGACGCACGCACATGGGCAGGAGCACGAGAGCACCACGGGAGTGGTGGATGTCATCTCGTACTGGGCTCCGAACCTGACGCTCAACGTCGTCGATGACTTTACGCAATACCCGCGCAATGGCATTCCTGAACCCTTGCGACCATGTACGCTCTCTCGCTCTCGCTCTCTCGCTCTCTCCGCTGTCGGTATGTCGCTGCCACGTCCTCATGAGGCGGTCGTCATCTCGTGGTGGCAGTCTTCAAGTTCCACCCCAATGGCGACGCCTACTATCCCATCCTGTTCCACAACACGTTCTGGCTGCTGAGCGACGCCTACTATCCCATCAACGACACGCTCTCGACTCTCCCGTTGCTGATGCAGTACAACCCCATCTCGTTGTGGAAGCTGATGGTTCGTGCGGCAGCCATGTCTCCTCGTCGTCACTCCTGTCTGACTCGCTGCTCCTCCCATTCCGCCATCAGATCTACACGCAAATGGAACAATCGTTCGCCATGCAGCAGAATGCCATGGGCGTCGCCGAAGGCGAGACCGACGAGTTCAAGCGCGTGTTGCTCGACACCAACCCGTGGATCCTTGGTCTCACGGTCGCCGTCTCTCTCTTGCACTCGGTCTTTGACTTCTTGGCCTTCAAGAATGGTACGTACCCGCGTTAGCGCGTGTGTGCGCGTGTGTGCCTCGTTCGTTGTCGTCCTCGTCGACTGACCCAACCAATGATGGTAGACATTTCGTTCTGGAAGAACCGCGAGAACATTGAGGGCCTGTCCGTGCGCACCATCTTCCTCAACACCATCTGCCAGCTGATCATCTTCTTGTATCTCCTCGACAACGAGACCTCGTTCATGGTGCTGATCAGCGTCGGAATCGGAGTGCTGATCGAGTTCTGGAAGATCTCCAAGGCCTGCAACGTGACGGTACGCAACACCACCGCTCCCACTCTCCCTCACGCATCGCCGACGCTCCACCCCCACCTCAGCAAACTGATTGAACCATTGTGCCGACACTGGTGCCGCATAGGTTGTGTGGAAGGGCAGCATTCCTACGTGGGTCAACATTGCCGACCGCCAGAGCTACACTGACAGTCGCACCAAGGAGTACGACGATCTCGCCTTCAAGTACTTGTCGTGGGCCTTGTATCCGCTCTTGATCGGCTACGCTATCTACTCGCTCTATTTTGATGTACGTGCATATCTCTCTCTCTGCCAAATGCTGTTGCGAGTCCTCTCAACCACCACTCACTCTCGCTCCAACAGACGCACAAGGGATGGTACTCGTGGATTTTGTCGAGCCTCACGGGTGCCGTGTACACGTTCGGATTCATCATGATGACGCCGCAGTTGTTCATCAACTACAAGCTCAAGTCGGTGGCGCATCTGCCGTGGCGCGTCTTCGCCTACAAGGCTCTCAACACTTTCATCGACGACCTGTTCGCCTTCATCATCAAGATGCCCACCATGCATCGCCTTGCGTGTCTGCGCGACGGTATGTTCGCGCATTCGCTCTTGTCGCCTTGTGTCGCTCGTCACTCACTCGCTCACTGATCATCCGCCACCGCCACACTCCAGATCTGGTGTTCTTCATCTACCTCTACCAGCGATGGATCTATCCGGTCGACAAGTCGCGTCTCAACGAGTTCGGCATGTCGGGAGAGGACGCTGAGCGTATCGCTGCAGGTCAGCCGCCTGTTGGTGCCACTGCCGATGCTGCAACCACGACGCCAGCGCTCGCGGACGGCTCTGCCGAAGCCGCCCCTCGCGCAACCAAGAAGAAGTCCAAGCCCGCCGTCGCCGCGACTGACTCCGCGTCCGCCGCCACCTCTTCCGCCTCTTCTTCGACCAAGGAAGACAAGAAGCGCAAGTAGACGCCGTCGTCAATGGGCTTGGCGCCCTCAATTTTGACCCTCCCACGCATAGGCTCACAACCAACCAACCAACCAACCAACCAACAATCCATCCTCCTCCTCATTACCAACCCTACTCGCTTCATCCTTTGTAGAAGAGTTCGTTCTTTACTGCCAATTTGAACCCGACCACCAACATTCGCCAAGATTACAAGCATCGCCTGGTGCCGCAATACCTTGTCCGCGTTGCCTGGGCTGGGGCTGGTGAGAGGGAGAGTAGAGTGAGTGCTGCGGTAGATCGGCAGTTGTGTGTTTTTCTCTCGCCCTCTAGCGCACAAGTGCTGCTGCTGCTGCCGCTCTATCTCGAGCTTGACGTCGTCGTGTTCGATCGATCAGTCGGTCAGTTGTCATCGTCGTTGTTGTTGGTGTTGTTGAGCGGGGATCGCCAGCATGAGAGCCGGAAGATCGGCCACCACGATCGGCAGTCCACTGCTCGTGAAGCGCGCACTCGACGAGCGAGACTTTGTGTGCGGCATCTGCAAGGGCACGCTGGCCGAGCCAGTGGTCGTGCGGTGCCGCCATCGCTTCTGCGCGCCATGCCTCGAGCAACGCGTGAGCGCCGCCTCGGCGTGGCCAGTCGAGTGTCCCGTGTGCAGCAAGCCGATCGCCTCGCGCCTCGAGATCCAGGCCGACGAGCGGCTGGCCGAGATGCTGAACCGCGGCAACGTGCGATGCTCCAACCGCGACGCCGGCTGCACCTGGGAGGGCGAGCGTCGACTACTGGCCGAGCATCGGCTCGAGTGTGCCTTCGCGCCGGTGCTGATCGTCGAAGACGCTCCGGTCGTGATGTCGGTCACTACCACCAGCACTACTGCGACGGCCCCATCGATCGCTAGCGATCACGGCGACGACCGTGCGAGCACAAGCTCAGGCTCAAGCTCAAGCGGTACTTCGGAGCAACCACCCAAATCCACGCAGGAGATTGCCGCTGCATCAAGCTCGATCTCGGTGGCAGACGAGGAGTCCCGAGAGTACGCCGAGAAGATGGTCGACGAGATCTTGGGCTCGCGCGTGTACGCGCTCGATGTCGGACATCAGCTGTTCCGAGCCACCGAACGAACGCTGCGAGCCGAGCCTGGCTCGGTGCTCGATCTGCTGTTCGGCGGCTCACGACGGCTGCCGCGAGGCTCCTATCATCTCGGATTCGACGAGCTCGTTGTCCACGATGGTGAGGCCTCGTCGTCGTCCGAGCAGCAGCGAGTGTTCCTCGATTGCGACCCTGTGGCCTTCCAGCACGTGCTGCATTGGCTGCGAATGTACGTCCTCCGCCTCGTCGTCGTGACTCGAGTGCTGTGCCACCGCGTGTCGTGCACCTCACACCTTGGCACATCGATGGCTACACTGTGACACCAGTGGCGAGCTGCCCAAGCAATTGAGTGAGCGCGAGCTCGACTCGCTCCTCGCGACCGCCAAGCTCCTCGGTCTCAAGCGCCTGCAAGCTCGACTGCTCGAAGCTACGAACCACGCCGAGCGCAAGCGCTTCACTGCCACACAGGTGCAGGCTCGCATCGCGGCCTCGAACAGCCTCAGTAGCACCAATGGCGTCAGCATGAAGAAGGCCGACCTGTCGGGCGAGTGGCTCTCGGGCCTCGACTTGCGGCGAGCCAAGTTCAACGACGCGCTGCTCGATGGCACCAACCTGCAGGGCTCGAACCTCGAGTGCGCCGACCTCTCGGGCGTGCAGGCGCGCGATGCCGAGTTCGACCATGCCAACATGACGTCGGCCGTCCTGACCTCGGCCTCTCTGTGCGGCAGCTCGTGCCAGAAGACGCGCATGCACAAGGCCGATCTCTCGCGCTGCAATCTCTCGGACGCCACGCTCGTCGAATGCGACCTCTCGCACGCCACGCTCTCGGCCACCAACCTCTCGCGAGCGACCCTCGATCGTGCCATCATGGCACACGCTCGATTCGACGACACTCTCCTGCCCGATCGGCTGCTCGAGGTCGATCTCAGCAACGCCGACCTGACACAAGCCGACCTCTCGAACCGCACCTTGAGCGCGTGTACGCTCGCTGGCGCCCGTCTCGAACGTGCCAACCTCGCAGACACCGACCTCACGACCTGCAACGTGCGTGGCGCCTCGTTCGCGAGTGCCACGCTCGATCGAGCCGCGCTCCCGAACGACCTCTCGAGCTGCGACCTCTCGAATTGCGATCTCTCGCGCACTGCACTCGCGAACCCGAACCTCCTGAACCTCTCGCACTGCAAGCTCGACAACACGGTGTTCGGACGAGACCTACGCGGCGCAGACCTCTCGCACTGCGACCTCTCGCACCACGATCTCTCGGACCTGGAGCTCGAGGGCGCCAACCTCTCGCACTGCGACCTCACCAACACGCGGCTGCCGCTCAACCTCTCGCAGGTCAATCTCTCGGGCGTCGATCTCGGCAATCGCGATCTCTCGGGCTATCGGCTCACCAGGGCATGCCTCGACAACGCCTCGCTCGCCAACTGCAACATGATGAACGCCAACCTCAACGGCGCTTCGTTGCGCAACACCAACCTGCTGTGCTGCAACCTCACGTCCGCCAGCCTCTCGGACGCCGTGCTCGACGCCTGCCGCCACATCCAGACCGCCAAGTTCATCCACACCAAGGGCATGCCCGCCAACGAAACGCTGTGGTGTCTCATCTGCGCACAAGAGGGCCATCCGCGTGTGCCGGGCTCCGAGCTGCGCATCGCGCCGACCTCGCGAACCATCACCGGCTACGCCAACCAGCATCTCCGCGCCGTGTGCCCGAACCATCGCGACGCGCCAGTCACCTAGAGCCACACCGATCGCCTCGATCAATCTGTGGTGCTTCAATCACCAACGCCCGACATTTGTCGTTAAGTTATCAAACCCAATCAATATCAATCAATCTATCTATCCATTCATCAATTCTCGTGCAATCATCGCGTCGAATCGATGCAGTGCACTTCATTCGTTGATTGTCGCTCCCTTGCTCTCATCTCTCTCCCATCTCTCTCTCATCTCTCTCTCTTCTCACACCAATGTCGTTCTTCAAGAGACATACGGCAGCATCTGTGGCAGACGGTGAGGAGGTGGTGTGCATCATCGAGGAGATACTTCCCGACGAGCTGCTGCTCGAGATTCTGACGCACGTCGCAACCAACGACTTCAACGATCTCGTGCGAGCGGCGCAGGTCTGCAAGCGATGGTATCGTATCGCGAACGACCTCTCGTTACTCGAGAAGGACGCCAGTATGTGCGCACACACACACACACATCCAATCTCTCTCGTGCGTACGCTCTCGGCCTGATCAGATCTGCTGGCGTCGAACAGGTCTACCGCTGCTGACCTCGTGCTCGCATGTACCGATACGCACCATCGCGTTGCCGTACGAGAACCTCAACTTTGACGTGGCTCCCATCACGTTCTATCAGCTGTGCTTCTCGGATGCCTCGCAGGCGCTCTGGCTCCAATCCTTCGCGTCAGGTCCGCCATCAGCATCACCGTCGTCGAAGGTCCATGTCTGACAATGCACAGTGGACGAGGTCGGTCTGTGGCGTATGAGCGCCGAGCAATGCTGCCACTATCGCACGCTCCATGGCGTGGTGCAAGGGCGCACGGGCATGCACCATTGGGCGGCCGAGATCTCGCGCGAGCAGCACATTGGTCGCATGAACAGCGGGTACGACCTGGAGCCCGTCGATGCGCGTACGAAGCTGCTCGAGCGCGAGCGTCGCTGATCGGCGTGCGTGTAGAGCGATCGTGCTGCTCGAGGAGATCACGTCCATCACGGACCAGGTCAAGTTCGAGTGCCGAATCGTGTGGAAGCTCATGGTGAACGGCGCCGGTCGCACCAAGCTCCTGATCGACAAGTCCGTTCTTCGCAACGAGGTCCGAGCAGCGGGACCGAGTATGTTGCTGCTATCCCGCCTGATATGATTGGATTCGATTGATTGGATTCGATTGATTGATTCGATTCGATTGATTCGATTCGAGTAGTACCCATGCCATTGAACTTGGATTATCGTGGGAGCCTATCGCTCAGTGATCCAGTCTATGATCTTTCGCGTTGGCTCAAGAATGCCAAGGAGGAGGTCGCCAAGTACAAGCGTGCGATATCGGACGATGGACAGTTGATGCGGCCCGTGATCGGACGCCCGCTGCAGACCCAACGAACTGGACCATCGGCCGCGTTGAATACCGCCTTCTCTGCCGCCATGCTCGCGCTCCTGGCGGTCGTGTTGGTGTGGGTGTTTCTCTACTGACATGCGCTCGTGATCTCGTGTGCGTGTGCGCCATTCAATGACGATCATTGTGTATCGTGCAGCGTTCATTGGTGCTCTCACATCAAACCGCCTCGCTGTAGAGCGAGTTGTAGGAATACAACCGACAACAGATCGGAGAAGACCTCCACTGTACATGCTTGCTCGAGGAATGGGTGCTGTTGTTGTTGTTGTTGTTATCAGTGTGCCATTGCGTCAGTGGTCAGGTACCCATCGCACCTCTGGCGCATTGTGCGCAGCAACGTACGTGTAACAGTTGATCGCAATCAGCTCGCGCGATCGGATTCATGTGGAAACATTGTCGTACAAAGTCCTGGAACGCCGGCGACCACTTCTTGGGCTCGTTGAATCCCGGGAAGCCCTTGGTGGCAGTGAGATACATGGCTGCAACACATTGAGCGCGATTAGCTTGCCAGCCTCGTTTCATCCAGCAGGCGCGAGCGAGATACCTCGTAGTGGTGAGTGTGCAATGTACGGTGGCTCTCCTTCGGCCATCTCCATCACCGTCGCACCGAGCGACCAAATGTCAGCCTTGAATCCGTACGGCCTGTGTTGTATGTGCGACGAGTGAGAAACTCCGTCATTGACAATACCAATGATGGTGTAGAGTGTGAGGGTGCATACTTGTAGTGGAGCATCTCAGGCGCCATCCAGTACTTGGAGCCGACGACTGGAAGTTGGTCAATGTCGTTGCCGTCCTTCACTTCGACACACAGGCCCAAGTCGCCAATCTTCACCGTGCCGTCGACCTGCACGAGAATGTTGGCGCTCTTGAGATCGCGATGCACCAGTCGCAAGCTGTGGAGATACTTGAGGCCCTCGAGAATCTAATGCGCCATCGAGCGTGAGAGGCGCTGGCGATGCATGCTCGAGCAAGCAAGGGCCGGCACGCACCTGTTTGCTGATGAAGGCAATGTGGCCCTCGTGCAATTCGACATGCTTGATCAGGTACGAGAGCGTTCCACCGCCACAAAACTCGAGTGCCAGCCAGACGTGGTCGTGCCACAGATAGCATCCAAGGTAGCCAACAATGTTGATGTGGTCGCACAGTTCGAGTACTCGAATCTATCTCGTCGGACCCATCAGAGAGAGAGAGAGAGCGCAAGCGAGAATGAGAGACTCGCTGATGGCTTCGTACCTCGTTGCGAATATCATTCTCATCATCTGAGAGACTGCGATGAAAGATCTTGAGTGCCACGGTGCTCGTGTCGGTGACATCATGCTTGCGCCGGCGTTGAGTGGGTGTATAGCCCTTGCGACACCGTGCCAGCACGACCTCGGAGAACGAACCGCCGCCGAGCTTGTACTTGGTTCGGAACAGTTTGCGTGGATCCTGTACACGCACGACGTGAGACGACCGGCAGCTCGTATCACTCTCGCGCAGCATTGCATTGAAGCAGCGAGTGCGAACCTGCTTGAGGAAGAGATCGGTTCGCTCGGCGCCAGGGATCAAGTATCGTCGGATGCGATACTTTTGGATGATGTGGCGGCTCCACTCCTTCTTGGGCGTGAGGAAGTACAGAAGATCGGCAACCAAGCGTGGCTCGGCCTCGATCTGTGCGCGAGTGATGCCCGATTCCTGGAGGAGCTTGGCTGCCGTAGGCGGCGGCTGGTTGAGCATCTCCCACACTTCGGCCATGGTGGTTCGCGATGCCATCGTGTCGGTGATTCGATCATGCTGCCCAACGCCAAGCCGCACACGCGCGCGCGTGGTTGGTTGTTGCCGGCGATAACCAAGGAGGTTTGGAGAGGGTGCACGTACAATGTACGAGTCGTTCGTGGCAGGATCAATCTGTTGCATCGAGGCGAGAATGTCCTCGAGGAACGACAGGTTGTAGTTCGCCTCGCTCTTCATCGGCTCCTGGGCATGGCGAGCGACGTATCGAAGCACCTAATACACGCCATCGACAAGAGCGTCAATCCCCCGAGATCGCCCTCAACAGCGACTGATGGCGTACTTCGATCGGACGAGCACGCTGAATGGCAGGATTCTGCGAGAGACAGAGAGCGATGATCGGCTTGAGCGAGAGCCTCATCTTCATGCACACCGAGCGATAGGTCGCGAGGTACAGCTCCATCACTTGTGTCAGATCGACCTGCGAGTCCGAGCTGCGAATCATTCCCATGGCGTCGATGACCTTGGACCATCTAGCGACGATTCACGACGGCAGTGTCAGCCTCGAACGCAACACTCGCCAAGGCAGCAGCAGCAGTGGTGGTGGTGGTGGCACACGCACTTGTTCAACGCCACGACGCAGGTGGTATCGGCTCGCGAGGCCTGGCTGTACTTTTGCGTCGCCTGCTGGAAGACGCGCAGCGCACTGCGCACCTCGCCGATCTCCTCCTTGACCTTGGCATGCCGCTGCAGCGCCTGGCCCCAATCCAGGAGCAGTGGCACCAGGAGTGCCGCGCCTTCCTTCTGATTGGCGCTTCGCTGGAGGCTGCTGCCGTCGTCCACCGACGAATCGGTCGATGAGGTATCGTTCGTGCGACCAGGCGATCGTTCGGGAGTCGACACCGCTGGTGCCAGCTCGCTAGACGAGGGCGCCGGTGCTGCTGTTGTCACGTTGCCGTTGATGGCAGCGCTCTGTGGCGGGCTCGGAGTGCCGATCGAAGGGTTGCGACGCGCTCGCCTGGCATCGGGGCTCAGCGACGGCCAGTATCGAAAGATGGCGCTCTGTGCCTCCTCGAAGCGCTGCGTCGAGAGCGAGAACAACGACGAGCAGTACTCGCCTTCGCTGCGCACACGCACGGCGGCGCAGCGGCTCAAGCCACTGCCACACCGCCGCAGTGCGAGGAGATGCAGCTGCAGATTGACCGGTGGCGGCGGCGGTGGCGCTCCGAGCATGAAGGTCACGGGCGACGTCGACGACGCAGGCACCGCATTGGCGAATGAGGCCTTGGGCGGCGACGATGCTGCCATCACACTGGTTGCTTGCGACGGCTGCTCGTGCTGCTGTTGTTGTTGCTCGGGCGAAGCGACTAGCCGCGCCACCGAAGCGAACGACGCAGCGTTCGAGCGACCGAGCAACGACGACGACGACGAGTTCGGCGACGCCAAGCCGGTGCCGGTCTCGGACGTCAGCAGCTGCTTGGCGTACCGCTGCGCCAGCGCGTACTTCTCGTTGGCCTGGTCGAACAGCGGCGAGATGGCGAACTCCTTGGCCAGCAGCGTCAGCGCATCGCCCCATCGAAGCAGCAGACGGCTCAGCACTCCGAGCTTGCCCGACGTCAGCTGCAGCAACGCTGCCTCATCGACCAACGATGCTGCCTCGGATGCATCTTGCAATGCCACTGCCGATTGCTGAGCAGACGAATCGCTTGGGATCGATGCATCAACTGCTTCAGCTGATGCAAGTGTCGTTGCAGTAGCTGCTGCTCCACCAGCAGCATCACGAGCAGCAGCAGCAGCAGAGTCATTCGATGCGATCGCGCTGTAGAGCGTCGAGACCACGTGGTTGCCAGCGACGATCCACTCCTGGTCGCTGTGGCCGCTGCCTGCATCGTCCTCGATCGTTTCAATCGCATCAAACGCCTGTGTTTGTGTGTGTGCACATGTGCGCATACATGCCCGCCCACGTGTATGTGTCAGCGCGTGTATGCAATCCACACAACCACATACACGACGAATGTCGATGTCGGAGCTTCGCGCGTCCATGGCACATCGAGTACCTCTTGATACTTGGCGCACGCAAGCACCAGGAGCTCCTTGCCCTTCATGGCGGCCTTGGAGTGCGAGGCACTGAGTGCCGCGGCATCGGGCGAGATGTACCTCATGACCAGCAGGCGACCCCACTCGATCAACCAGCACACGAGCTGGTGCTTGTTCGAGATGCAGCCCTCGGCCTCACTGGCGCCATTCGCATCGACCTCGTCGTTGCTACTGCTACTGATGATCGCTCTCGAGTCGAGTTGGTTCTTCCATCGCTCGACAGCAGCTTGGCATCGATCCTCGAACAGGATCGAGGCCTTCATGATCCTCGTACGACAACACGAGAGAGCGCGCGTCGTCATCGTGCTCGTCGTCGGCAAAGTAACGTCCGCCATCACGACTCGACACGGCTCGGCTCGACCGCGCTCGCTGGCTCCTCAAGCGTCAATGATGATGCCACTGATGATGATGACGAGCGTCGAGATGGTTGTGGCAAGGGCGCTTCGACGTCGTTGGATGGTCGGCGATGGTGGCCGCTTGGTGCGATCCACCTTCGCCTAGACGAGCAGTAGATCGAGCGTCGCGACTCTCGTACTACGCGAGATATCTAACTTCTTGATGGATGATAGGATCGATAGATAGAGTGTGAGTGAGAGTGAGAGTGTGACTGATACGAGTGTTTGAGATGCGCGAGAGAGATGCAGCAGCAACAACGCAACGACACGAATGAAATGAAGTGCGACGCCGACCGCGATGCAGCCTCGCATCTCTCCAACGGATTGGCAAGCAGAAACCACGAGTTGCTCGACTCTGGAATATCGACCAGGTTTACTAAGCAGCGGTGCGGGCAGCGAGGCAGAGGCGTGCTCGTGTGCGTCCTTGTGCTCGACGGGGACTCTAGAGATCGCGGAACTTGTCGCAAGCCTCGACCAGCGCAGAGATGATGCCGGGCTCTATGAAACGCCACGCGTATGGCATCAGCCATCTCTCGACGTAGAGAAGAGACGAACCGAGTGCAGTGAGCGGCGCACGTACCCTTGGCAGAATGGCCAGCGTCAGGGATGATCTTGAGCTCGGCCTTGGGCAGCTTCTTGTGCAGATCCCACGCACTCTACCGAACGCCATGCAGTGAACCAGGAGAGACACACGGGATATCAGACCGGCAAACGCGAGGGCTTCGTGGCATCGGGAGCGAGCAAGAGTCGAGACGGCGTGAGATGCGCACGAACCTTCATCGGACACACGAGGTCGTAGCGACCCTGCACGATGACAGCGGGAATGTCGGCGATGATGTGGGCATCGTCGATCAGCTGGCCGTCCTTCTTGAAGAAGCCGCCGTGCACGAAGTAGTGTGATTCGATGCGCGCGAACGCCTCGGCGAACTGTGCGAGCCCAATGTCCCGTCAGTGAATGGTCAGCGAGAGAGCTCGCGAGGGGGGAGCCCGCGTACGGTATCCTCCTCGCCACGAGCGACATAGTCGGGATCATAGTAGAGACGGCTGGTGCTCATCTCCCACACGGTCCATGCCTTGGCGGCAGCTGCACGACACCGACCCACACACACCCACACACGTGTATGAGCGACTCCCGCGAGCGACTGACGAGGGGCGGCTGTGGCGTACCGAGCTTCTTGGCCTGATCGTCGCACGTGAGAATGCGATGGTAGGCCGACATCATGTCGAATCGCTCGACCTCCGGAATGGGCTCGAGGTACTTCTCTGTAGGGTTCATCAGAGAGTGTATCGAGAGTGAGTGCTTGTGTGTGTGTCCGGCGCTTGCGTCCCGAGTGAGCGAGTGAGCGTGAGCGAGTAGGTACCCCAGGCATCGGGGAAGATGTACGAGGCGCCCTCTTGATAGAACCACAGCAGCTCGTGTCGACGCAACGTGAAGATGCCTCGCATCACCAACGCCTACACACATGCACACATGGCCCGCGTCAACACGAGGGCTCGAGGCTCAGGGTTTGAGGCTCGGGCGGACCTTGACGCGCTGCGGGTGGGTCTCGGCGTACGCGAGCGCGAGGGTCGAGCCCCACGAGCCGCCGAACACCAGCCACCGATCGATGCCCAGGTGCTCGCGAATCTTCTCCATGTCCTCGACCAGATGCCACGTGGTGTTGTCTGTCGATCGAGGAGCCCATCATCCATCATCCACCATCATCGACGAGGACGACGATCACCACCATGGCACAATCGCCATCGAACACCAATCATCGTCGAGGTCGCGACGCACCTACGAGACACGCGTGCGGCGTGCTCTTGCCGGCACCGCGTTGGTCGAACAGCACCACGCGATAGACCGACGGGTCGAAGAACTGGCGATAGAAGGGCGAGATGCCGCCGCCGGGGCCGCCGTGCACCACGACGGCCACGGGGCCGTCGCGCTGACCGACCTGCTCGTAGTACACCTCGTGCACCTCCGACACCTTGAGCCGCCCTGTGTCCCACGGCTCGATCTCGGGGTACAGCGTGCGGAGCGTCGGCACTGCGGCGTCGGACGACATGGTTGTGGGATGGGGGAGAGCGAGGGTGCGCGGCGAGCGAGGGTGCGTGCGAGCGAGACGAGGGAGCGAGCGGAGTGCGGCACAGGGCGCACCTGCGTGCGCTTTATATCGCGACCGAGCGTGCGACCGGTGGGCGAGGCGTGCGGCTGGGCGCACTTGGCGGCGTTGTATACAAGCACGCTAGCATATGGTCGATGCATCGACTAGCGCTATTCCGAGAGGGCGAGAGCACCACCACAAGAGATACACGAGAGAGAGAGAGAGAGAGAGAGAGAGATAGAGAGAGTGATGTTGTCGCCCATCGATAGAGAGAGAGAGAGAGAGAGAGATCGATCTAGACCGAGAGCGACGGCGACGGCGCCGGGGGTCGCGGTGGCGTCACGGCAGCCCAGTTCTTGTTAAAGTCGTTGACGGCGAACGACTGCGGCACCCAGCGCGACGGGATGAGGTAGGTAGCGCCGCGCGGCGGGAGGCCTCGCGTGGCGGCGGCCGACGACACCCGGATGGTCTCGGCGGTCTGCGACTCAGGCGAGCGCGGACGCGGGACCGGGCCCGGCATGTTAACGATGCCCGCGAACGACATGGTGGCGAGCGCGAGGAGCGAGAGTGATAGCAGCAGGAGCAGCGGGGCGCGGGCCATGGTGGTGGAGGCGGACCCGAGCGAGAGACGAGAGCGAGAGAGGGCGACGAGGGAGGGAGAGCAAGCGACTGAGGCACCGATGCTTCTGCGGCCAAGTCTTGCTGGATGACGGGACGAAGGGCTTGCAGGTCTGGTGTGCTCGAGGCTTGGTGTTGAACTGGATGGAGAGCAGGCTTCGAAGACAATGGGCAGCGAGGTCGTTCGTGCCAGCTCGTTGTGCGTGGAGTTCGTGGAGTTCGTGTGCGTGGTTGCGTGGTGGTTGCGCGCGTACTCCGATGCGCAACAGCCGGAGATGTGTGGAGCATGCCCCGCTTTTCCGCTTTGGCGCTTTGGCGCTTTTGCGCTTTTGCGCTTTTGCGGGGTTCGTTTGCTTTACGGAGCAAGCGAGCGAGAGTCGGAAGCGTGACATTGATTGCATATCTTGCATTGCTCGCAATGAAACAACAAGAACATCAAACAAAGCACATGGTATCTATCGAATGGGAGCATAAATGAGAGACCAGAGAGAGAGAGAGAGAGAGAGAGAGAGAGAGAGAGAGAGAATCATCGTACATAGACCTGCGACAATATCGACACTTGCGCTAGGTCTGTTATTGGTCGGCGTCGTCTGTTCTGCCACCCGAAGGCCG
>Ga0209935_1003402_pt1 | contig 16449 bp, 11 predicted proteins | sample ThiBio_1000_plan_2_FD_183958 | JGI IMG/M metagenome (GOLD analysis project Ga0209935, IMG submission 183958) | Wastewater bioreactor microbial communities from Cape Town, South Africa - Thiocy_cont_1000_plan (SPAdes) | ecosystem: Engineered > Bioreactor > Thiocyanate-remediating >... | reverse complement strand
TGTCCTTTATTGTTCACAGTATCTTAAACATGTTGTTCTTACAAAATCATTTGGTAAACGCATGAATGTATGGAAATATATTGCTGGTGTTGTAGATAGTGCTGGATCAGCTGCAAATCAACTTTATAATCCGTACGGAATTTTTGTGGATACTAATTTCAATTTATATATTGCTGATAGTACAAATAATCGAATACAAAAGTATGCACCTGGTGATATCAATGGAACTACAGTTGCAGGAGGATCAGTAGCTTCACTTACAGTGACACTCACTACACCGACTGCAGTGATTTTAGATGCAGATGGATATCTTTTTATTGTTGATAAAGGAAAACATCGAATTATTGGATCGGATGCAAATGGATTTCGATGTATTGTAGCTTGTTCGGGTTCGGCAGGTTCAACGACTACTACTCTATATAGTCCTCCTGCGATGGCTTTTGATACTGATGGTAACCTATATGTCGTTGATTGGGGTAATGATCGAATCCAAAAATTTATGTTGATAACGACCACTTGCGGTAAAACATAAGCATTATTAGTAAATGAAAGTAATAATCTTTTTCTTTCTACGTAGAATCTAATTCAACTGATACTACTCAAATACCAACAACAACAGCAGCAACAGCAACAACAACAACAACAACAACAACAACAGTGGCACCAACTATTTATCGTAAGATGACAATCAACCACATTACTTCTTTGTTTTGGACAAGTTTTTTTCTTCTAGCTGTTTCATATAATCAACCAAAATTCAATTCATTACCACGTTGGAATGGAAATGCATATACTATTGTAGGTATCACTACAATTGGCACTTATCCATATGCTATATATCTTGATACAAATAATACTCTTTACGTACCTAGTCAGTCTGCTAATCGTGTACTTGTGTTTGCAGAGGGAACCAATGTATCACAGCGTATTTTAACTGGGGGTCTTGCAGCTCCATATTCAGTTGTTGCTGCTGCAAATGGTGATATTTATGTTGATAATGGTGCAACATATTCTCGTGTCGATAAATGGACACCTAACTCAAATACAAGTGTTAAAGCAATGTCTACTACTTCTTATTGTTTTGGTCTTTTTATCGATATCAATAATAATTTATATTGTTCTGTATTTACTAAAGATCTAGTAGTTATGAAATCACTAGATAGTAATTTAGATATTTGGACATTTGCTGCTGGAACAAGTTGTAGTGGATCAGGACGTAATCAACTAAATGGACCTTATGGAATTTTCGTTGATGCTGATTTAAATTTGTATGTGGCAGATTATAATAATAATCGAATTCAAAAGTTTCCATCGAATTCACGTAGCGGTATTACAGTTGCAGGAGCAACAGCAACAGCACCAGGAACGGTTACTCTTGTAGGTCCAGCCGGAATCGTACTCGATGGTAATGGATATATGTATATTGCTGACTTACTTGAACACCGTATAATTATGATTACTGACGATGGATTTCGATGTTTATTTGGATGTTCAACGATTGCAGGCGTAACAACAGGTACACTCAGTAGTCCATCGGACCTTAAATTTGATAATCAAGGTAATTTATATGTTTCCGATCGATCGAATGCACGAATACAGAAGTTCATGTTATTACCAAATACTACTTATCGTATGTATTTTATTTTTTCAAATCTTTTTCATGAATCATCTTCTGTATTCTTTGTGTTTAGCTTCTTCTATTAATCAGCCAAATTTTTGTCCATCATCGACTTGGTATCTTACTGCGCCTGTTTATATAAATTCAACATATACTGGTGTTCTTCCAAATGGTGTTTTTGTTGATCTTAACAATACTCTTTATTTAGCTAACTGGGGTATTGATTTCGTTCACATATTCTACGAAGGAAGTCAAGTACCAAATAAAACATTAAGTACAGGCTTAGACGGCCCATGTAGTTTATTTGCAACGTATTCAGGTGATCTCTATGTTGATAATGGATGGTCATATGCTGAAGTGCTCATGTGGGGAAAGAATGCTAATAGTTCTACTAAAATTATCCAAAGCACTGAAGAATGTTATGATTTATTTGTTGATATAAGTAATACTCTTTATTGTGCAGCAACTGTTTGGCATCAAATCACAAAGAAATGGTTATTCGACACTAGAACAGGATTTAGTGTAGCTGTTGGTACGACCGTTGGATCCACAGCAAGTCAACTGAGTTCGCCGAGAGGTGTATTTGTTGATACGAACTTCGCTATTTATGTTGCTGATTATGGAAATAACAGAATTCAAAAGTTTTTACCTACTCGAAGCGAGGCAATAACCGTAGCTGGAACTGCAGCACCAGGTACTATTACACTCACTAATCCTACAGATATTATGTTGGACGCTAATGGATATATGTTTATTGTTGATTCTGGTAAGGATCGAATTATTGCACAAGGACCCTATGGTTTTCGATGTATATTTGGTTGTGGTGGAACTCCTGGAAGTGGAACAAGTCAATTAAATGAGCCACGATCATTTACATTTGATTCTTATGGAAATATCTATGTTGCTAATGCTGATGATCCAAGTGTTAAAAAACTTACTCTTGCATCAAACTCTTGTAGTATGTGTAGATTGAATATAAAATCATTTCTTTTTTTCTTTTTCTTAGCTCTCTCATATAATCAACCTAAAATTTGTTCAAATGGAACATGGAATTCGACTGGAGTCACATTTGCAACATCATCTGTTGTTGGCTTAGCGCCATATGGAATGTTTATCAATGGTATCAATACTGTTTATATGGCTAATTTAGCTTCGAATCGAATCGTAGTTTCGAAACAAGGAGAAACAACAACCACTAATATCTCAAGTGGTTTAAATAGTCCATTTAGTGTATTTATGTCTTTGAATGGTGATCTTTATGTTGATAATGGTTTAACCAATGGTCGAGTTGATAAATTTTTGTTTAATACAACTACATCTGTTCCTGCTATGACTATTTCTGCAGCTTGCTATGATTTATTTATTGATTTAAACAATTATTTATATTGTTCATTAACAACTCTTCATCAAGTAGTTCGAGTTCTTTTATCAAGTGGTAGTACAACTCCAACAACAGTGGCTGGAACTGGTGTATTTGGAAATACAGCTACCACTTTAAATTCTCAACAAGGCATTTATGTAGATAGTAATTCAAATTTATATGTTGCTGATTGTTTAAATAATCGTATTCAAAAATTTGCATCTGGACAAACAAGTGGAGTAACAGTGGATACAGGATCGATAACATTAAATAATCCAACTGATATTGCTTTCGACAAAGATGAATACTTATATATTGTTGATAGTGGTAATCATCGTATTATTGGATCAGATGCAACTGGATTTCGATGTATTTTTGCATGTTCAGGCGTTCTAGGTGCTACAGCAACAACTTTATCATCACCACAAACTCTATCATTCGACAGCTATGGAAATGTATATGTGGTAGATCGAAATAATAGTCGAATTCAACAATTTGCTCCTCCAAGTAGCACTTGTACATAGAGCATGTTTTTATGTAGTTTTTTTTGCTTAAATAAAATTTAAGTAATTATAAATTCGAATCAAATGGATTTGTACCTGTAAATACAGAGGGTGATGATGAACGTGGCATACCCATCGAGAATTTGATTGCTGGCAGAAAGTTTCAAGTTCATTTTTTTAATTAAAAAAATGTAATTTGTTCCTGTGAAGAATGTGCGACTTTTTTTAGAAGCAAAAGATGTGTTGATTCTTATAAAGTGAGAATATTCTTTTGAAGACTAAATAGTGCATGAACAAAAAATTTGAGTGAAATACAGTCAGAAGTATGAGTTAGTTAGTTAGTTGCGGTTCGACCATGTAGCGAGACATGTGTTGTACCAACTTGATTATAATTTTTACAACATAAAGCTCCATGTGCATATTGTCGAAATGCTCCGGATACAAGCATATAGATAAAAAATCTTCCAACATGCAACGTAAAACTTAAACAAACATTGATATTTCTCCACAATGTTTCTTGTGCTATTCGTAATTGAGATTTGACTTGATATTGAGTTATTTCATCATAAATATTCCATATAAAATTAGGCAACATTGTAATAAAGATCATTAAAAATTCAATGACCATCATTCGCGTAACTTGTTTTTGGATTTGTGTAAAGCGAGTTTGTTGTTTGCCTATATACAAATTATACCATGTGAGAAAGCCAAATAGAAGTAAAACGCACATTGATACAACATTTGTGACATATAAATTAAAATAATTCACAAAGACACTAAATCGTGCACGAGCATTAGCCGATGCAGTACAACCTGGATCTGAATAATAGACGACATCCGGAATAAACATGATAAGATAAGCCAGACTGACTATAATGACAATGATGAGAGCTCGTTTTCTTGTCATAATTCGACGAAAATTTGCTCGACGTGATGTACACAAAAAACGATCGATACCCGATAAACAAAGGCATGTAAATGGCATATTGAGGCCAAAACGTCCAAACAACCATGGAATTTTACAATAGACAGCAGAAATAGCGAGTAAATCGATACCAGTAATTGTTAGAACACAACGAGGAATTTGAGATGCCCATAACAATGCCAAACTGCCAATAAATGAACCAACCAAGAAAACAGTATTCGACATTTGTCGAAGCGATTTAAATCGTAGAAAGATAAATATGTTCAATAGATTACCGATTGATCCGATAATAACGAGAACGAGCATGACATACCCATCAAAAATCTTGGCAATATTTCGAAGAAGAAGAATTTGATCGTTGACAGACGATGTCGACATGGATATAATTTGTCAATGAAATGATATTTTTTGGCGATAAGCTTCGAGTTCTTTTTTTTTAATTGAAAAAAAAACATGATCGCCTCTTGCTAAGAACATATGACGCATATTAAAAGACCTTGTCGCTAACTGACAATATTTATATAAATTTTCGAGTTGATTTACTATTAGTCAAATACGTAGCCATTCTTCTTTTTCGTTTTGATGTACCGATAAGAATTTTAACTTTAGAAATAGAATATGTCTGCGTTAACATCATCAATGATTTCATTTCTAAATGATTTAATTCGTATTCGTTCCGTTTGTGGAATCGATGCTGAACGACTTGTTGCCGAACGAATTTGTGTTGAATGTGAAAATCTCAAATTAAAATATGAATTAATATCAGCTCCTAATCAAGAACATCGGCCCAATGTGATTGTTACTGCTGGTATTGATTTTATTCATAACGAGAAATAAATCTTTTTGTTTCAGTGAGAATTCTATATTAAGGTGTGGGTCCATCAAAGTTTTTATTTGTTGGTCATATGGATACAGTCAGTGTTGAAGACGAAAGTCAATGGTCTTATCCGCCATTTGCCGGTATGATTGATGAAAAAACACAAAGACTTATTGGTCGTGGTGCATGTGACAATAAAGGTGGTATTGTTTGTGCTTTGTATACTTTACATTTATTGCAAAAGATAATCGATGGTAAAAATATGAGCATTCAATTAGCGTGTGTTGTCGATGAAGAAAGTGGTGCCTGTTCACCGATTGGTGTTCGTTATTTATTAGATCAAAAATTAATTGCAGGTGACGGTGCTATTTATGTATATCCAGGAACGAATGTTACCATTGGACATCGAGGATTATTGAGACTATCAATTAATGTCAAAGGTGAAAATGTACATAGTGGAAGTGTTGAATGGAATAAGAAAATCAAAGGAGCTAATGCGGTTGGTGTATTTATATTTGTGAATTCATTTTAAGATCTTTTTTCTTTTGTTTTCTATATATTCTATTCGAATAGGCAACTGCATTAGCTCGAATTTTAGTAGCATTAGAAGATTATCCATGGTCAACAGATGAAGATTCATCGTTTCCTGATTTAACATTGACTGTTACTCCTGGTACGATTTTAAATGGTGGTGGTTTCGTATCAGTCGTTCCATCGAATGCTTCAGCTATGGTTGACATTCGTCTAATGCCATCGACATCTGCCGATGAAATTTTGAAAACAATCGACAATTTAATTCAAAATATAATTCAAAATTCGACAACATCAAATCGATTATCAGCATCGGTCACAATTGTAACTAAACTACCAGCTGTAAGCATTGATTCAACACATCCATTAGTTGTATCATGTGTTAATGCAATTCAAAAAATTTACAATCTAACTCCAACAACAAATGGTTGTGGTCCAGCTAACGAAGGATATATGCTAATTGAAAATGGTATTCCAACAATTTGTGGATTTGGACCAATAGGAGGCAATGTGCACGGTGTTGATGAATGGATTTCATTGACGTCAATGTCTCAAACAGTCGACACATACTGTGACATTGTTCGTAATTACTGTGGATTATTTTAAAATAATTAGGGATTCAATTCTTCTTTCTAAGTCAGTATCGTGCTATTCTCTTGAGTTTTGCTGTTAAAAGCGCTAATATTTGTACTGCATATAAAATTGAAAAAGATAATCAGTGTAAAATAACAAATAAATGAACTTTGTCACGATTTCAATTTATGCACTCATGATAAAAAAGCATATCTTTTTCTGTTTAAGAAGATGTTAACGTGTTTTTTCATTTATAAATAATGTAGATGCACTTTTCTTTTCTCTCTCTCTCTCTCTTTCCGTTTGAAGTATTACCACCATGCGAGCTTATGGTTACGACACATAAAGTAAAAATAGAGTGCATCTTTATTTCCTTTTTTTTTTTGAAAATGAATGTCTCATTGGCATCAATAATTAATAATCAATTCTTGTTTATTCCTCTCGATATTCTCGGTATACTATGTATGATTTTTGTTATTATTCTCTCATTAATCTATTTATCGATTATTATTTTTGATCGAACATGTCATACAATTCCATTATTATTGATCGGCAATACTTGTTTAACTGCATTATTTGCTGCATGTTGCATACTTAGTATGTGTACATTTACATTGTACAATGATGTCAAACAAATCGATTATCCTGATTCATTTTGTGTTTTTCGTGGTTATACTGCATATGTATCATGTGCATTATTTAATTTTTCATTTTTATTACAAGCTCTCTATCGATATGTAATTGTTGTCTATCCGAGATGTGTTATTTATCAATCATTTCAAATTCAATTCATATGCATTTTGTTCAATTGGATATATAGTTTTGTTTATCCATTAGTATTTACATTGAACAATGAAATTATCTATGATGTTGACAATCAAATCTGTCAATTACCATTTCGATTTTCTTTTTCTATTATTTATGTTGTTCATTTTGCTTATTTAATACCTGTTCTCATGATTATGTTTATCTATTTAAAATTAGTTCGTTATGTTCGTCGTATGAATAGACGTATAACACCAGTTAATCGATTTTTACGTGCACGACAAGAATTAAAAATGGTTCAACATACAGTTATGATCATAGCTATTTTGGTAGTACTCTGTTTTCCATATGCTTTTTTTATTTTTATGTCATTTTTTACTCGTCCACCCAAGTATCATTTTCGAATATCTTATATATTTGCTGACATTTCAATATTATCAGTTATGCTAGCATTATTTTATTATACTGACATATTAAAAGAGTTTTTTGTCAAAAAATGTCATGGATCATCAAATGCGACTGAGATAGTTGAATTATGAAGATGAAAGAAATAAGATACCGCATCTAATTAGAGTTTGAACTCTGGTCTTTTTAATTATACAATTTTCCTTTTTATTTAATAAAAGGAAACACTCTTGTCACTGTTTTAATCAGTGGAAGTATTTCGAATTGATTGTCGATCAACAGATTTCATTCGTAGTCGTGCTGTTATGTATTATTTTGATTTGTAAATCTGCGTCGCATCGATCATTATGGTCGATATAATCATGATAAATGTCGAAACACAAATCGAACTCCAACAACGTAATTTTACTGATGTTGAACTGCAAAAAAAATCTAAAAAACAAAAAGAAATACAGATGCTAATGCGATATACCGACAGGGTAACATCCTTTCAAAAATTGCAAACACAAAAATAAATTTAATAAAAAATAAAAAGCTGTGAATTAATTACTTCTTTACTTCAGTAAAAAAACTTCAAAATGAGTGCACGTTTGAGAACTTTTGTATAAGAAAAAAACTCATGAGCATAAAAATACGTCTCTATTACCATTTGTACATTTGACCGAAACGAATCAGGTTCGTACTGAGAGAACGTCCAAAAAAATTTGATATTTGTAAAGTGTAAACAAGAAGTCATAGGAAAAAAATTCATTTCTTTTTCAATCCAAAGTCTATTCGCATCTAATAATCAATGAATAATTAAAATAATGAAATAGAAAAATGAATATATATATATATGAGTACATTTATATATATATACGTAGTTCACAAACAACAGTATTTGCTCTGATTAATTCACTATGGATTGTCAAAAAAAGATCGAAATTTCATCGTTGAGAAAAATAAAATTGGGCAAATCTCGAACTGCTCTATCGACTGAATATCCAACAAAATCATCATCAACAATTAAGCGAGTCTCACGTCGTAATCGAAGCACTGTATAGTATACAATATTCTATTGAAATTTCAATCGTGAATAATCCATGTTTAGGATGATTCAAAGAGAAAAACACAAGAAAACCAAGACAGAAATTTCATTCGAGCTAGTATCAAGCCGAAATCGTCTATTCATTCGCTTGGTGGTAGCTACGAAAATTTAAAGAGTAATTTCTATTCTGTAAGTTGTTTTCTAATGATAAAATATACTCTCTTTCTACATACCGTAGTTACGTATCATTTAAGGAAAAGCTCATAACTGATCCATGTGAATCAAAGACATCATTCGGAGGAAATGTCAATGAATTTTCCAATTTATCGAATCTTTCTCAAACTCAATTTATTAACAAAGTAAAATTTTTTGTTTGAATTCTATGTATGTCTTTGATAGTTATTCTTGTTTTCAGGCACTTTCAACAAATACATGGAATAATATCGATGAAAATGCAACATTAACTAAATCAAATATGAATAAGAATAAATATTTATCTAATCAATCACAAGTTGAACCTTTCAACAAACAGTCAACTCACAACCGAAAAGTGTCATTTCGTAAATGTTATACATGTCGACGTTCTCGTTTATGGATCTATCTCCTGCTTGCATTTCTTCTTGCAGCCATGATTATTCTTCTTATTACTTTACCGATTTTATTGACAAGAAAATCGACAGATGAATGTAGATCAAACTTTGATTCAACTAAGCTAAAGAATAGAATTTCTTTTGTTTCTTTTGTTTATGTTAGCGACCTGCTCATCGACATGCGCACATAATGGAACATGCATAAATAAAAATACGTGTCAATGCACGTCGCAATGGACTGGCGAAACCTGTGAAACACGTATGTGTATTGAATTGAATTATATTGTTGTTATGAGGTATCTATACGCTGCATAGCAATTTGTCCGTCGGCATGTTCGACAAATCAGTATTGTTCGAGTCCAGGAACTTGTTCATGTACCAGTGGATGGACTGGAGTTGGTTGTTTGACTGGTAAAAACTATAACAAAGTTCATTTAAAATATTTTTTTCGTATTCAGCTGTCTGTACACCTATTTGTGCAAATGCTGGTATTTGCTCAAGTCCTGGTACGTGTACCTGTCCTGCAACTTGGACTGATTCACGATGTACAACTCGTATGTTTTTTACTGTTGATCGGTTTTTTAAAATTTCGAGTGCTCTATCTTTTTTTCTGTTCAGCTGTTTGTACTTCGCCCTGCCAAAATGGAGGTACATGCAGTAGTCCCAACACGTGTACATGCACTTCGCAATGGACCGGTTTTACTTGTACAATACGTGAGTTTTATTTTAAATTATAGAAAAATAATTATTCACACGTAATAATCTAGCGGTTTGTTCTCCGCCATGTTCAAATTTGGGTGTGTGTTCAAGTCCAGGTGTTTGTACGTGTCCATCAGGTTGGACAGATTCACGATGTACAACACGTATGTTTTCATCTTTGATTTCTATAATTTTGAAGTGTTTTGATCTCGTTCAGCTATATGCAGTCCTTCTTGTCAAAATGGAGGCATTTGTGTCAATCCAAATACTTGTGTGTGTACGTCACTCTGGTCTGGAAGTACCTGTAACACACGTAAGTTTATACTACAGATAAAAATGAATTGATATTATTGATCCATTGAGATATTTAGCTGTTTGCTCTCCACCTTGTTCGAATTCGGGCGTCTGTTCAAGTCCAGGTATTTGCACATGTCCATTTACTTGGATAGATGCACGTTGTACAACACGTATGCTATTCAATTGATTTGCGAAAAATCTTAAGTTAACTGATATTGTTTTGTCCTCTAGCTGTTTGTACTAGTGCTTGTCAAAATGGAGGCAATTGTATTAATCCTAATACGTGTTTTTGTCCATCGCAATGGACTGGTGCAACATGTGCAACACGTAAGTTTACTAAATCATGAATTCGTTCAGTCATTCGGCATCGATATTTTCATAGCTGTCTGTTCTCCGACTTGTTCAAATGGTGGCATTTGTTCAAGTCCTGGCGTTTGTACATGCGGTGCTTATTGGGGTGGAACATCGTGTACAATACGTAAGTTTCGTTTCAATTTTAAAACTAAATAAAAATGAATCTATCTTTGTACAGCTATTTGCACGCCAACCTGTTCCAATGGTGGTACATGTAATGGAGGAAGCAACACGTGTACATGTCCTTCAACATGGACCGATTTGCGATGTACAACGCGTACGTTACAATATAGATTCAGTTTAATTCGAGAGTGTTTTGTATTCTATTTAGCTGTATGCAATCCTTCGTGTTTAAATGGAGGTACTTGTAGTAGTCCGAGTACTTGTACGTGCACATCACAATGGACTGATGCAACATGTTCGACACGTAAGTTCAGTGTTTTCCAACAAAACGAATTTCTCGATCGATCGATCGAATTTATGTAGCTGTTTGTTCGCCTCCGTGTGGCAATGGTGGAACATGTACAAGTCCTAATGTGTGTACATGCACTACGTATTGGGGTGGTTCAACTTGTGAAACACGTAAGTTTTTCAATTTCAACGTCGATTTGTTTGTTGTATAATTTCACGAGATATTTTAGCCGTTTGTATTCCTGCTTGTTCAAATGGAGGTACATGTAATGGTGGTCAAAATACTTGTAATTGTCCAACAGCATGGAGTGGTACAAAATGTACACAACGTTCGTAGAAAATTCATTCTATTGAAACTTTAGACTGTTGTTCGATTGATTTCTTTTTGTTTATTCCAGCGGTCTGTTCGCCAACTTGTGCAAATGGAGGTACATGTACTAGTCCTGGTGTTTGTACATGTCCGAGCTATTGGGGTGGTAGCTCATGTTCGACAGGTGTGTTGAATAACTGCATTGCATTTTTTAAATTCGATTATTTAGCGATCTGCACTCAACCATGTCAAAATGGTGGTACTTGTATTGGTGGAACCGATACTTGCGATTGTCCAGCGACTTATACTGGCTCACGTTGTGAAAATAGTATGTCGATTGTCTTTCATTCGATATATTTGTCTACAGTTTTCCTATCGTTCGTTTTAGATGGATGTTTTCATGGTAAAGATATGGTTAATCTTGTCGAGGGTGGACGACGTTCAATTGAAAATCTCCAAGTCGGAGATCGAATATGGTCAATTAATCATGATGGAAGTCGACTTTTTGAAGATGAAGTTTTCTTAATGCCTGATAATGCACCTAATAAAATAAGTAATTCTAAACATATTTTGTAAACCTCTTAAAATATTGATCGATTGTTTTTTTAGCTTTATTTTACACATTTAAAACAAACGATTTTTATGAATTAAGTTTAACCGGTAGTCATGGTATTTTTGTTTATCTTCCTCAAACAAATCGAATCAAATATCTACGAGCATCAGATGTCACATTAAAACATTATTTAATTATGTTAAATAAAAAAGTTCCCATCAAAAATATTTCTATCGACAACCGTCGAGGATACTATTCTCCATTGACTCTTAGTAGTTATTTATATGTTAATAATATATCAACATCCGTCTTTGTTGACAAGTATATATATAGTAGCTCTTTATTTAAAAGAAATATATTATTCTATTAAAATTCTAGTTATCGTCTATCACACACTGATCTTCATTATATATTTTCACCAATACGAGCTTATTATCATACAATGAGATGGTTCTATGGAAAAAATTATAATCCATTTGAAATACATAACCAAAATGACGGTGTACATCCATTAATTGCATCAATGAAATATTATCAAAACATAATACGAAACGCTTATTTTTCTTTAATACAGATTTTTCCAGTGCTCCTTTCTATTTGTGTTATATTTACGAGTTGTAAATTTTTTTTCTTCGGTAAAAAGAACTGTGTTTGAAAGAAATAACGAATAATCGCCGATCACGAATTGTATTTATATGGTACAAAAATAAGATCGTGAGATAAAAGAATTCTGTTATTATTATTATTATTATTATATATAGATAATAATGATTGCAAATATGAAGAAAATAAGTCCTGGAAAATATTGAAGTGTTGCTTTGTACATTTCATGAGTTAGAGCACTCATTGTTTGATGGCCAATGATCTCGACAGCACCTGCAGCAATGAATACGTATATCTATGACAAATCGAAAAGATATAAGAGAACTTGTTTTACCGATATAGCGAGTAACCAAATTTGATTAGCCATACCAAAAAGAATGAGACCAATAATAAAAGTAAAATATCTTACTAATGTAAATATCGATGTGTAATCGAACAATATAAAAAGCATCATAACAGCAACAATAGTACGTAGTATGATCTGTTTTTATTTGTTAGCAGAACGTTTAAGTGTAAATACTGTTATTGTAAGAATCATAGGTTTCAGACGAATGATTTTTAAATGAATTTATAATTACTTAAATTTTATTTAAGCAAAAAAAACTACATAAAAACATGCTCTATGTACAAGTGCTACTTGGAGGAGCAAATTGTTGAATTCGACTATTATTTCGATCTACCACATATACATTTCCATAGCTGTCGAATGATAGAGTTTGTGGTGATGATAAAGTTGTTGCTGTAGCACCTAGAACGCCTGAACATGCAAAAATACATCGAAATCCAGTTGCATCTGATCCAATAATACGATGATTACCACTATCAACAATATATAAGTATTCATCTTTGTCGAAAGCAATATCAGTTGGATTATTTAATGTTATCGATCCTGTATCCACTGTTACTCCACTTGTTTGTCCAGATGCAAATTTTTGAATACGATTATTTAAACAATCAGCAACATATAAATTTGAATTACTATCTACATAAATGCCTTGTTGAGAATTTAAAGTGGTAGCTGTATTTCCAAATACACCAGTTCCAGCCACTGTTGTTGGAGTTGTACTACCACTTGATAAAAGAACTCGAACTACTTGATGAAGAGTTGTTAATGAACAATATAAATAATTGTTTAAATCAATAAATAAATCATAGCAAGCTGCAGAAATAGTCATAGCAGGAACAGATGTAGTTGTATTAAACAAAAATTTATCAACTCGACCATTGGTTAAACCATTATCAACATAAAGATCACCATTCAAAGACATAAATACACTAAATGGACTATTTAAACCACTTGAGATATTAGTGGTTGTTGTTTCTCCTTGTTTCGAAACTACGATTCGATTCGAAGCTAAATTAGCCATATAAACAGTATTGATACCATTGATAAACATTCCATATGGCGCTAAGCCAACAACAGATGATGTTGCAAATGTGACTCCAGTCGAATTCCATGTTCCATTTGAACAAATTTTAGGTTGATTATATGAGAGAGCTAAGAAAAAGAAAAAAAGAAATGATTTTATATTCAATCTACACATACTACAAGAGTTTGATGCAAGAGTAAGTTTTTTAACACTTGGATCATCAGCATTAGCAACATAGATATTTCCATAAGAATCAAATGTAAATGATCGTGGCTCATTTAATTGACTTGTTCCACTTCCAGGAGTTCCACCACAACCAAATATACATCGAAAACCATAGGGTCCTTGTGCAATAATTCGATCCTTACCAGAATCAACAATAAACATATATCCATTAGCGTCCAACATAATATCTGTAGGATTAGTGAGTGTAATAGTACCTGGTGCTGCAGTTCCAGCTACGGTTATTGCCTCGCTTCGAGTAGGTAAAAACTTTTGAATTCTGTTATTTCCATAATCAGCAACATAAATAGCGAAGTTCGTATCAACAAATACACCTCTCGGCGAACTCAGTTGACTTGCTGTGGATCCAACGGTCGTACCAACAGCTACACTAAATCCTGTTCTAGTGTCGAATAACCATTTCTTTGTGATTTGATGCCAAACAGTTGCTGCACAATAAAGAGTATTACTTATATCAACAAATAAATCATAACATTCTTCAGTGCTTTGGATAATTTTAGTAGAACTATTAGCATTCTTTCCCCACATGAGCACTTCAGCATATGACCATCCATTATCAACATAGAGATCACCTGAATACGTTGCAAATAAACTACATGGGCCGTCTAAGCCTGTACTTAATGTTTTATTTGGTACTTGACTTCCTTCGTAGAATATGTGAACGAAATCAATACCCCAGTTAGCTAAATAAAGAGTATTGTTAAGATCAACAAAAACACCATTTGGAAGAACACCAGTATATGTTGAATTTATATAAACAGGCGCAGTAAGATACCAAGTCGATGATGGACAAAAATTTGGCTGATTAATAGAAGAAGCTAAACACAAAGAATACAGAAGATGATTCATGAAAAAGATTTGAAAAAATAAAATACATACGATAAGTAGTATTTGGTAATAACATGAACTTCTGTATTCGTGCATTCGATCGATCGGAAACATATAAATTACCTTGATTATCAAATTTAAGGTCCGATGGACTACTGAGTGTACCTGTTGTTACGCCTGCAATCGTTGAACATCCAAATAAACATCGAAATCCATCGTCAGTAATCATAATTATACGGTGTTCAAGTAAGTCAGCAATATACATATATCCATTACCATCGAGTACGATTCCGGCTGGACCTACAAGAGTAACCGTTCCTGGTGCTGTTGCTGTTGCTCCTGCAACTGTAATACCGCTACGTGAATTCGATGGAAACTTTTGAATTCGATTATTATTATAATCTGCCACATACAAATTTAAATCAGCATCAACGAAAATTCCATAAGGTCCATTTAGTTGATTACGTCCTGATCCACTACAACTTGTTCCAGCAGCAAATGTCCAAATATCTAAATTACTATCTAGTGATTTCATAACTACTAGATCTTTAGTAAATACAGAACAATATAAATTATTATTGATATCGATAAAAAGACCAAAACAATAAGAAGTAGTAGACATTGCTTTAACACTTGTATTTGAGTTAGGTGTCCATTTATCGACACGAGAATATGCTGCACCATTATCAACATAAATATCACCATTTGCAGCAGCAACAACTGAATATGGATCTGCAAGACCCCCAGTTAAAATACGCTGTGATACATTGGTTCCCTCTGCAAACACAAGTACACGATCAGCAGACTGACTAGGTACGTAAAGAGTATTATTTGTATCAAGATATATAGCATATGGATAAGTGCCAATTGTAGTGCTACCTACAATAGTATATGCATTTCCATTCCAATATGGTAATGAATTGAATTTTGGTTGATTATATGAAACAGCTAGAAGAAAAAAAACTTGTCCAAAACAAAAAAGTAATGTGGTTGATTGTCATCTTACGATAAATAGTTGGTGCCACTGTTGTTGTTGTTGTTGCTGCTGTTGTTGGTATTTGAGTAGTATCAGTTGAATTAGATTCTACGTAGAAAGAAAAAGATTATTACTTTCATTTACTAATAATGCTTATGTTTTACCGCAAGTGGAAGTATTCGTTATCAACATAAATTTTTGGATTCGATCATTACCCCAATCAACGACATATAGGTTACCATCAGTATCAAAAGCCATCGCAGGAGGACTAGATAGAGTAGTAGTCGTTGAACCTGCCGAACCCGAACAAGCTACAATACATCGAAATCCATTTGCATCCGATCCAATAATTCGATGTTTTCCTTTATCAACAATAAAGAGATATCCATCTGCATCTAAAATCACTGCAGTCGGTGTAGTGAGTGTCACTGTAAGTGAAGCTACTGATCCTCCTGCAACTGTAGTTCCATTGATATCACCAGGTGCATATTTTTGTATTCGATTATTTGTACTATCAGCAATATATAAGTTGAAATTAGTATCCACAAAAATTCCGTACGGATAATAAAGTTGATTTGCAGCTGATCCAGCACTATCTACAACACCAGCAATATATTTCCATACATTCATGCGTTTACCAAATGATTTTGTAAGAACAACATGTTTAAGATACTGTGAACAATAAAGGACA
>Ga0209935_1003401_pt1 | contig 16454 bp, 15 predicted proteins | sample ThiBio_1000_plan_2_FD_183958 | JGI IMG/M metagenome (GOLD analysis project Ga0209935, IMG submission 183958) | Wastewater bioreactor microbial communities from Cape Town, South Africa - Thiocy_cont_1000_plan (SPAdes) | ecosystem: Engineered > Bioreactor > Thiocyanate-remediating >... | reverse complement strand
TCTCTCTCTCATCATGGCCGACCATCCTTCTGGCCTTCATCCCTCTTCGCTCTCCTTCCAGGACCCCTCTTCATCCTCTTCATCCTCCTCTTCATCCTCTTCTTCTTCCCACCCACCCACCCATTTACTCTCTCTCTCTCTCTCTCTCTCTCTCTCTCTCTCTTTCTCAACCTACCACTCACACGTCCGTCCGGGGGGCGAGCCGGTCTCTTGCACCGACTCGCTGGACAGACGCAACCTCTCGAATCAACCTCAAGCATCTCTTCAACAATACTCTATCTCTTCAAGCAGTAAAGCTGAGTGTTCCCTAAAATCCTTTACAACCCCAACATTTATGAGCGGCAGTTCAGCTTGTGTATTTGGTGGCACGAGATGAAATCTAGTTGGGAACTTATGCAAACGAACGAACGTGAACGGCTTTGAAGATACAGACGCCTGTCAGGCTGAATCTGAGTGGCGTACAACAATGAGGGAGAACGCGAGAGAGAGAGAGAGAGAGAGAGAGGTGATAGTTTACGCCTTGAGATCGATCGTGTTATGCACGGTCTCGAGAATCACGATACGCGACGTGGTCCAACGCAGCTGCGCCATAAAGACGGCAAGGGCGCCCTTGGCGATGGCGTTGTGCTTGTAGTTCAGCTGCACTTGCTGGAACAACAATGCCAACACCTTGCGACCGAGGGCCAAGAACGACTGCCAAGCTTCAAGCAGCTCGGGCACACTGAACGGCACTGGAGCAATATTGAGCGCCTTGAGGTGATAGAGCACAAAGTAGAGCTACGATCGCCAACGAACAGAACGGTGTCAGTGGTCTCGAGAACGAACGCGAGAGGGGCGGAGCAATGTGATGGTACCTTGCGAGTGAGAACCTTGCCGACAGCCGATGGTTGTGCTGAGGTGGGCCAGCAGGCGTGCAACTCCTCGGCCGATTGGTTGACGAGCAACAAGTGATTGATGAGCTGACACGGGCGCGCACACACAGCAGCCGATCGAGACAATACAATCAGAACGATGCATTCGCGTATGGTTCTTGCGATGACTGGTACGTACCGACTGCATCTCCTTGCGATGGTAGCGCACGACCTTCATGATTCGCTCAGCACGCTGAACTCGCTCGATCGCGGCGTGGAACCACGGAAAGTGACACAAAGGTGTTTCGTCGGCTACCTCGCGCGGCAGACCCAGCAAGAGCTCCCACGCAGGGTCGGGCATCGAGTCAACAAATGCACGCAGCACTTGCGCGTAGTTCGAGTCCTTCGTTTGGAAGACTCGCAACAGAATCGAAGGGTGCTGAGCATGAGGGTGAGCGTGAGTAAGAATCCGAGAAAAGTCGAGAGAGAGAGAGAGAGAGAGAGAGAGAGAGAGAGAGAGAGATTATATACCCTCCAGAGACTGAATGCTACAAGCGGAGAGTCACTGTTGGGATAGTTGGTAGCGAGTCCATCAGTGATCTCGTTGAGGCTCGTAAAGAGATGCGAGCAAATGTGATGGCGATCTCGCTTGAGGTCCTGTGGTGTGACGTCGCCAAAGTACGGCAACGACTCAAAGTCGTCGGGCTGCAGCTCGCGCTTCTTGATGTTGGTAATGTCACCGAGTTGCTCAAAGAAGGTCAAGATTGGCTTGAGGTTCTTGAGGATGAAGGCGTTCATCGGTGTCAGATGCGCTTGTGTATCCTCGAACAACACGCCACCGTTGGCAATGTTCTGGAACATCTTTCCCATCGAGATCAAGCCTCGGCGCACAGTGCGTGAGGGCATCTCTGCAGAAGGAGTATGCAATATGAGTTGATTCATTCTTCAATGAATGATGTGATTGGATTGTTGATTGGTTGATATCGTACCATGGAGAGCAAACTTTTCAGGTGTCACAACGGCAGGGCACAAGAATCGCAAGAAGAAGAAGCTGCCCACTACCAAGACGCGCATCTCAGGGAACTTGGCTGCGACGATTGCTTGTGTGTAGGAAAACAACACTCGGAATGAGCTGTGTAGAGGGAGAGTATGTGATAGATTAGCAACAACGCCACTCTTCCACTACCAACAAGATCATCGTCGTACATTGGCACTCGATCGAGCGATGAAAAGATGTTCCTGATGAAGGTGGCTGAGATGGTCAGCAGCTTGCTCATGGTATCTTCGTCCATGTCGCTGGTGGCGATGTTGGCGTTCTCGAAGCCCGAGTTCTCAAAGTCGTTGAGCAACGGCAACACGAGGCTGCGCAAATAGTTGAGGCCTCCGTGCGTCGAGTAAAAGTAGTAGTACAGCAGCTTGGTGGCCACACTCTCTCCTCGAAAGAGTTGCATTTGTGTCGCTGTCGTGGTGGTATCGAGCCGAGCAATGAGGTGTTGTTGCGTGAGTGCGAGTTAGCGGGAGTGAAGCAAGCAAGAATGATGCGACAGAAGGCAGCACATACGAGTTGCTTCAACCTCACGCGCGATGCTGAGACGCAGCAGCGAGAACAATCGGTTCTGTCCTCCGTAATAGCGAACGATCGACATGCCGAGCAAGTCGTTGGTCTCCTTGACGAGCTTCAATTGACACAACAAGAAGATTGGGTCGAATCCGGGATCCAACAGGCTCTGCAAGCAGCGGACAAGCGGGCAAGCGAGTGAGATGGTTGGTGCATACGACTGGTGGATATCGATCGAGCTCGGCCGAGTACCTTTTCGAGCAGCTTGCGAATCTGCTTAGGGACCGAGGCGATGAGCGAGCCGTCGGAACCAAGCTCGTCCTTGCCGACCGAATCAATGTCGAAGATCGATGGCAGATCCTGGTACTTGGGACCGCGCAACGCCTCGTGTGCATAGCGTCGCACCATCGAGGAATGCGCACGGCTCTTCTCACGCAGATTGACGAATAGCTCAGAGGGCGAACCGGAGACCACGTGGGCCGTGGCGGCCTCCTCCTTGAGCAGCTCGATCATGTATGCGCCTGAGAGGAGGTACAGCGCCACCGACGTGTGCTTGACAAAGACCTCGATGATCGCGCCAACGGAGCTCTTGGCACTACCGCCGGCTCCTTGTTCGTTTCCAGGGAGAGATACGAGATAGACCTGTTTTTGCATTGTGAATGAGTGGAGGAGCGATACACACATACATAGAACGAGACAGAGAGAGATTCATGGAGAGTATTCATGTAGATGATAGATAATGAAAGAGTTTGATTGGAGTAGAGAGATAGAGAGATCCATACCATGGTCGCAATCTCAAGAAACTGCGAGAACCACCACGACAAGATCAACAACGACGGATGGTCGTGCATCAATAGAGCCTGCGATTTCACGAACAAGGTCGCAAAGGCCGCCAGACGATCGCGTATCGCCGCGGTGGTCGGCGGCGGCTCTCGCTCGACCGACACCACGGGCATCGAGCCCAGGATGAAGCTCACGAACGGCGCGTTGTTGGCCATCAGCGGCTCGAGTGAGCTCCACGAGGCCGAGAACTCGGTCGCGAGCGAGACGGGCTTCGAGGAGATCGAGCTGTTGCGTGAGTCGCTCACGAGACGAGCGAGCTTGTTGTAGAGCTCGGTCGCAGGCTGGCGCCATGTCCAGCATTAGTATCCGACGTAGATCTCGATAGATCGCGATAGATCTCGATAGATCTCGATAGATCTCGATAGATATGACGAGATTCGAGTGGAAGGGGGTAGATTACGAGTGATTGAGTGGGTGGGTACGTACGGTGGAGTCGCATAGTCGAGGAGAGACGTAGAGCAGCGGGGCCACGTAGATACCAAAGAGATTCGAGTAGTCGGTCTTGAATCGTTGCGTGCGCGACACGAGCAACGTCGCTTGCAACTGCGCCGCCATCACGAGACACTGGTATACGGTCTCGTGAACCGAATGGTGGTCGCACGAGAGAGTGGCTAGGATAGGGTTCGGAGCGAGTCTATGCGATATAGGAAGATGGATGGTTGGTTGGGTTTGTGAGCGGGAGTGTTGCTGCTGAGGAGGCGACGAAGCGAATGATGGCAATGTCGTAACGAGTGGAGAAACCCTCAGGTATCTCTCGAGTACTCACCACGGCAATGTTCTAACGAATGGAGAAATCCTCAGGCATCTCTCGAGTACTCACCACGGCAATGTCGTAACGAGTGGAGAAATCCTCAGGCATCTCTCGAGTACTCACCACGGCGATGTCGCAACGAGTGGAGAAATGCTAAGGAGTATTTGCTCAGTGCCTCTCTCACCCACGCACCTGTCTATCGATCCATCAACACAAATACTCGCGCCAATCGACTTCAAGCCACAACAACCACGACAGAGTCTTCTTCATCATGAACCAGACCGATAGATTCAGGTGTCCCATACCGACGAATGCCATCCGACCCATCGTTCAGCACGCCAAGCCGCCGCCCGCTCCCTCGTACGCTCTCTCGCTCTCTCGCTCTCGCTCTCGCGCACTCTCTCGACCAAACCCTCTGAACCTGGATGCATCTCGCGCTCTCTCTAGTGTCACTGAGGTCGATGGCAAGCTACAACGTCTCGATGGCCGCGCATCACTCGCCTTTCGACCCGTTTGTACGTTTGCTCCCATCACACTACCCTCGACCGACCGACCGCTACCTCCCTGACCTGCGCCTCAACGCCTCTCTCTCTCTCTCTTTCTCTCACTCGAATGACACTCTGCAGTTATGCGAGTGGGCGTGGTGAACCAAGCGAGTGGCTCAGCATACGTCGAGTTCGAACACACCAAGGTCTTGTGTGCAGTGTACGTCGAGCATCATCGATCACATCGAACACATCGAACACCATCCTCATTCGATTGCTTGCATTGGATCCAATGCGTTTGTTTCGATCGCTGGTCGATCGTGTGTACATCTCGATAGACACGGACCTCGTCCAATGGGTTCAGGCTTCTCGGATATCGGTCGTGTCACGTGTGACTTCAAGTACGCGACGTTCGCTGATCCACTACAACGACGCGACTATCAACAAGCACGTATCTCTCTCGATCAATCAAGCAAGCAAGCAATCAAATCAATCTCTCTTGGTGCTTGTATGGACTCTAATGCTGACCGATGACCGATCGGTACTGCGAGAGTAGGACAAGGATGAGAGAGAAATGTCCATGACCATGATGCAGGCGTTGGAAGGAGCACTGCTGCTCGACAAGTATCCCAAGTCGTCGATCGATATCTCGGTCTTGGTGCTGCAGGATGACGGAGGTTCGTACCTCGTGCATCTACCTCTCTCGATGCAAGCCAAGCCGATTCAAGGAGCGAGTTGGCACGCTCACATATCGTTGATTGTTGTGAATTGTTGTAAACGAAACAGCGGTACAAGCAGCGAGTATCGTTGCGGCATCGATGGCGTTGGCAGATGCAGCTCTCGAGATGCGAGATCTCGTCGCTGCGTGTGTGATTGTACGTCATCAAACTTGATGCGACATTGTTGATATCGAGCGTGTGGCGAGCCATTAGTACATTAGTGCCACAATCTCTTCTGATTGCAAGCGTGTGTTCCCCAATCGCACAGAGCAAGCTTCCTGGAGGAGAGCAACCGAGTATTGTAGATCCGACGCATGTCGAGGAGAAGCATCAAGAGGGCTCGTTGTTGGTGGCACTGATGCCATCTCGTAACGAGATTACGCAGATCGTTCAGACTGGAGAGCTGAGTCATCGTGTTCTGACAGAGGTTCGTCTCGACACGGTGCTGAAGATTGCATCTTTGTTTACTTGATTCACTTGATTGATTGGGTTTTCGTTCTCGTTCATTTAGGGAGTTGGACTTGCAGTAGATGGATGCAACACAATGTATGAATTGATGAAGAAGAGTCTCGTGACGCATACATTGCGCAAGGTTCTTCGAGCACAAAAGGCCAAGGAACAGGCTGCTCCAGTGTGATTGATTGCGAGCTCTCGAGCACACAACAAGATAAAGTCCTTGCAGTAATGAATCGACCTTGTACACCACCAGGATGACATCGATGTGACAGAGTGAGAGAGTGAGAGAGAGAGAGAGACCAAGTCACAGGTTACCAATCACGAAGAGCTGATTGATTGGTTGGTGAGTAAGTATCCATCAAGCAAGTACAACTAATCAAGACGCAATCAACACGTACCAGCGGGATTCAACTTGCGACATTCCTCAAAGTCTTGTTCGGCAAGGTCATCATTTCCCATAGCCTTGTGGACGAAGCCACGAGTGGCCCACGAGACCGCGTACAATGGATTCATCGCCAAGACCCTGGTGATGCACTCGAGCGCAAGTTCGAGTTGACCCAGATGGCGGTAGGCGGAAGCAAGAGTGCTCAGCGTCTGCAAGTGCTCGGGCTGCTCGAGCGTGGCGCGGCGGACGTATTCCAAGTCGGCACGTGCCTCGTCGATGCGGCCTTGTGCGAGGTACACGCGGCCGCGAACCAAGTGTGCTTCCTCAAGATAACTCGTGCCCATGTCGAGGACCACAGCGACTTTGGCGAGAGCCTGCTCAAGCTCTCCGGCGACAAAGTGGAGATAGGCGAGATTGACGCGTGCCTCGCCGTCGGTTGGATTGAGCTCGACGGCTCGCGAGTAGTCGTGTTTGGCATCCTCCATTCGGCCGAGAACCTCGAGGACACTGCCTCGTGTACTCCAGCAGACCGAGTTGTCAGGCACCAGCTCGGTGGCACGTGTGCTGCGCTCGAGTGCCTCATCGGTGCGGTTGGTCAAGAGCAGTACGATGCTGAGCATCGATAGCGCGCCCGCGTCCGACTCGTCGAGTTCGAGCACCGTACGCAGGATCGTCTCGGCCTCGGTGTAGCGCGCAAAGTCGAGCAGCAACGCCGCGTAGGCAATCTTGATGTCGGAACGAGTTGGCGCCAGTTCCAACGCACGGTGCATGCTCTTGGCAGCCGGCTCGTTGCGCTTCAACATTGCCAGTACGAAGCCCATGCGAAAGTGTGCCTCGGGATTTTCGGGGTCGAGTTCCACCACTCGCTCAATGTGACGCAGCGACTCGTCGAAGCGTTGGCGCGATGCGTATGCAGCAACGAGCAGCATCATGATGCTGGGGTTGTCAGTCAGGGTTGCCAGTGCCACGTTCAGATCCTCGATCGCCTCGTCGTAGCGTTGGAGCTCCGACAACGCGAAGCCACGAAGATGGTGCACGACGGCGTTGTCGGCACCGTCCGGCACCAAGCGCAAGTAGTTCGTCGCATCCTCCACGACCTCATTGAACTTGGAGAGCGAGTTGGCAGACATTGCATGCGCATAAATCGCGTCGGGATTGTTGGGCGTTCGCGACACCAACTCGCTCAGGTCGGCGTACTCGAGCTCCAAGTTGCCGAGGCGATTGTAGGCGTTTGCTCGCAAGTACAGCGCCTCGACGCCGTAGCGAGGTGATGCGATGACGGGCTTCAAGCACTCGCACGCACTCTCGAGCTCACCAAGGGCGATGAGTGTCTTGCCGTAACCCAGCTGCACCGAGAGGTCGTCGGGCGCGAGCTCCGCTGTGCATCGGAACGCTGCCAAGGCCTCTCGGTGTCGATTCAGCGTAAGGAGCAACTCGGCACGCAACCGGTTGGCCACCACGTCGTCGGGCTCGACCTCCAACACACACTTGACGTCACTCAATGCCGCCTCAAAGTGCTCCTCGCCGAGCTGCAACAGCAGTCGTGCTCGTGCCATGTACGACTCGGCCTCCGTGTCGAACGCGAGCACCGCACTCCTGTCGGCGAGCGCCTCCGTGTATCGTTCGAGGCGCTCGTAGATGCTGGCACGGTCGACGAGGTAGTCCTTCTGGTCCGGACTCAAGCGTACGGCCTCGGAGATGGCGGCGATGGCGGCATCGGTTTGACCGAGGAGCATGTAGGCATTCGCACGGATCGAGTGCACCCAAGCAGCGTTGTTGTTGTTGCCGAGTAGCACCTGAGTGTCGAGCAACACCTGCGTCGGACGGTCTTGAGCGAGGTTGATGCCGCAGCGCAAATGGAGGGCTGGAGTATTCTGCGCATCGATCGCGAGTATTCTGTCGATCGTTTGTAGAGCTGCAGCAAAGTCGTCGAGCTCGCGCGCCTGAAGCACCGCCGCCTTGCTCAGACATTCGAGCGCCAAATCGGACTGTCGCTCGTGTGCGACCGCGAGAAAGTCGTCGACAGCCTCGCGCCATCGTCGGCACCGCTGATTTGCAAAGGCGCGTCGGTAATGCGCCTCGATGCTTGAGGGATTGACTTCCAGCGCTGCCGTCAGGTCGGCGATCGCCATCTCGGGCATGTCGATTTCGTTGTAGCACACTGCTCGCTTGAGAAGGAAGTAGATCGACCCGGGCGTCAATGCGATAGCGCGATCGAAATCCGCTCGAGCTTGCTCGATGCGCGACTGCTGTTGGAAACGACCGATAGCACGCCAGCCCCAGAGAGCCGCTTGCTCCTTGTCATTGAATTGTTGCCATACGTCGTCGTCGTCGTCGTTACTGTCGTCGTTACTGTCGTCGTTGGTGTTGTTGGCAGCCGTATCACGATGCAACAAGAATTGCTCGAGGTTAAAGTCGCTCTCGATCAAGCGGGTGGCCTCGAGCTCAAGCTGCTCGACTCGACCCAGGCCATACAGGCATTGCAAACGACAGATGATGGCGGCACTCACAATGTGTCGCCCGTCAATTAGGGCATCGAACTCACTCAGTGCTTGTTGGTATTGTCCACTCTCTTGAAGCGTGAACGCACGGCGGTAGCGCCACGACGAGAAGGGACGCAGCTTGATGGCTCGGTCATAGGCCGCGAGCGCCTTGGCCCATTCGTTGCGGTCCTCATAGATGAGACCGAGGCCGAACCACGCGGCACCGTACTGTGGATGCGACTCGGAGAGTGCCGTCAAGTAGCGCAACGCTTCGTTCGATACACTCGCGGGCGTCATCAGGTCGAGGAACTCGTTGCAGACGGTCGCTAAACGAGGTAGCTTGAGCTCGAGACTCAGGCAGTAGTCGTCGATACAATCGCTCAACTTGCTCAGTGGCAACAATCGCGAGCGAGAGCACGCTCGACGGTGGATGCACGTGGCCAGCTGCAGTCGCTCTGAAGACTTGCGCACATCAGCACACAAGGCCGCGAGGGCGCTCGAACTCTCGGGCGAGTCACGAGCGGCGATCACATGTTGCGAGAGCTCGAGTGCAGCGATTGCGCGCGTCACAGTCTCGACCACTTGGTCGAACTCGCGACGATGTTCATGGCAGCCGCACTTGATCATCAAGGCTCCGACGTTGTGAGGATTGAGCTCGAGCGATTGATCGAGATCGGCAAGTGTCTGCAGTATCGAGTCGTCGGTGGTTGACAGCTTCGCGCGCACTACGGCCCGCCCCAACCAGTAGTTCGGAACCTTGGGCGCTCGGGCGAGCACAAAATCCCACTCGGCGAGTGCCGCCTCGAACTCTCCCTTCTCTTCCAGCACCTGAGCGAGAAGGACGTGCACGTCGATGTCGTTGGGATTCATGGCGAGAGCCGCCCTCAAGTGGCCGAGTGCGTCGTCCAATCGCTCGAGCAGGAAGCAGCAGCGAGCTTGCTGATACGCAACCGAAACGCTGTAGGGATCGAGTTGACGGCCTCGCGTGAACAGCTCCAGCGCATTGCCGAGATCTTTCAACTTGGCATGGATCTCGGCCAAGTAGAACAGGGCGCCCTTGTTGTCGGGATCCTCATCGAGCGCTCGGTGGAGCGACTCGAGCGCCTCTGTCGGGCGACCGAGGTCGCGAAGCGACTCATATTGCATCATCAGTGCCTCGGAGAGCTTGCGCTTGAAGCCCACGTGCCTGAGCACCACGAGCAGCGGCTCGAGGATAGCAAGCGCATCGCCGTGTCGCTTCAATCGTTTCAACGATCGAACGAGGAGATTCAAGATCGAGAGCAGGAACTGCAGTCGCGATGGCGTCGTGGGATCCACAACCACAACGAGATACATTGCGGTATCTTGCTCGTACAATTGTCGTAGTTGCTCGAGAGTTGGAACATCAGCATTGGCATCATTGGCTGGAGCAGTGGCATCACTGGCATCGCTAGCTGAAGCAGTGGTATCACTGGCATCGGTTGGAGCTGTGGCATCACTCGGATCACTGGCTGGAGCAGTGGCATCACTCGCATCGCTGGCTGGAGCAGTGGCATCACTCGCATCGCTAGCTGGAGCAGTAGCATCACTTGCATCGCTGGCTGGAGTAGTAGCATCACTGGCATCATTGGCTGGTGCAGTGGCATCACTCGGATCACTGGCTGGAGCAGTGGCATCACTCGCATCACTGGCAGCGATGGCTTGCGCAACAAGGCGAAGCGTCGCATCGATGCTCATGGTCGGCGACAACGACATGGGAGGATCGATTGGGAAGAAGGCGTCCCATGTCGGATGCAGCAACTCGACGACCTTCTCGAGGTCGGCGAGCGAGAGATCGGGCTTGTCCTTGGTGTAGTAGACATGCGATCGAAGCCGAAGTGCCGCCACGTTGGCTGCGTCGAGCTCGATCGCTCGCGTGAGATCCGCCAGCGCTTCGTCGGACGAGCTGGTGCGTCGCGACAAGTACGCACCGCGGCGCGTGTAGGCGAGAGAGTCATTGGGATTTTGTTCGATGAGTCGCGTGGCGTCGTCCACGAGTACACGCAAGATCTCCTGGATGCGACGAGCGTGCTCGGGCGATGGTCGCCCGTCGCCGAGGGGGCTTCGATACTCGGCCGGATACGTCACACGCCTCGATAAGGTCGGTCGAGGTGAAGGTGGCGATTGGCTTGGATCCGCCATCGTGGATGCCAGGCGACCGAGAACACGAGAGAGAGAGAGAGAGAGAGAGAGAGAGAGAGAGAGGTGCGCGAGCGAGGGCAGGCAAGCGAATGCTGAGATGAGATGAGGAGAAGGGACCTCAGCGGCTGCTGTTCCTGATTCCAGGTAAATCGAAATATCTCTCCTGTTGTTCGTATGACAAGATTCCGATGGACCGACGAATCCTCAGTCTCCTCACGCTCGCCAACGCCATCAAACATCATCAACATTCGATTGGTGGGTGATTGGTCGGTGATCAGGCTTGGCGCGTGTTGCATTCGACGTGTCTCTCCTTTGGATCGCGTCGTGGTGCTTCTTTGTTTCGCTGCCTCGCTGCCTCGCTGCCTCGTGTGCTTGATCGCGAGTCTGGGCCCCGCTGTGTGTTTGGAGTTTGGACCATCTCCTCTCCAGCTAAGCACGAGATCTTGTGGAGAGAGTGAGTACGTTGCGTTGCGGCATGGCTGCCAATCGTCTCGATGGCGATGCTCGCATCAAGCTCTCGATCAAGCATGGCTATGACATCTTCATGCGGCCGCGAGGCTTGGCGTTCGACCATCATCGAGGCCTCTTGTTCGTCACTGGCACCAATCATCGAGTGCAAGTATTTTCTTGTTGCGATGATGATGATGGCGGCTCGTTCGTGTCCAGGTTCGGCGAGCCAGGCAGCGAACTGGGCCAGTTCTACTATCCGATTGCCATCGCGATCGATCACGATCATGATCGCATCCTCGTCGTCGATACGTGCAATAATCGTGTGCAATCATGGTCATTGAGCAACCAATCGTTCTTGTCGTCCATCGGCAAGTATGGAACAGGAGTTCTCGAGTTCTATAATCCTCAAGGCATTGCGATCGACAAGCATCATCATCGCATCATCGTCGCCGACTCCACCAACAATCGATTGATATTCTTGTCGTCGATCGATCTCTCATTCTTGTTCGCGATTCGCAAGCTTGGCTCCCAACCTGGAGAGTTCTATTATCCATCAGGCATTGCGATCGATCATGATCGACATCGAATCATCGTCACTGATACCTACAACAATCGAGTGCAAGTATTGTCGTTGATCGATGGCTCGTTCTTGTTTCTCTTTGGCTCGGAAGGCAACCAACCAGGTCAGTTCAAGAGTCCTCATGGAGTGTGCATCGCCAACCAAGGCCGAATCATCATCGCCGACTCCAACAACTGTCGATTGCAAGCGTTCACTCACGAAGGCCATCACATCTCGTCCTTCGATTGTGGCATCGAGAAGCCATCGGGAGTGGCGATCGACGAGCATCGAGGTCTCATCGCCTTCTCGGCAGGCCATCGAGTGCATGTGATCGGAGCCAATCAATGGCTCGCCGACACCAAGTTCGCATGGCGTCCAGATCTCCATCACCATGCACCATCACGTATGAAGCAAGCCATCTTGACGATGACGATGATTCGATCGGTGGTCGATGAGTCGGCAATGTCGATGATTCCGAACGAGCTCTTGTTCGAGATCTTCTCGTTCCTTTGATCGCGATTGTCGATCATTTGCTTGCCAGCCCAGTCCACCTTGTGTACATATAATACAATCCCAACGCCTCCTCCTTCGGCTGGTAGGATGGCCACCACCACGTCGTCGTCCTCCTCCTCCTCGACGAGCAGCAGCAGCAGTGGCGGCGGCATTGGACTCGGGGGCAAGTCATCCTCCAGCAGCAACCTCCACTCGAGCGCGACCTTGACGCTGCACAACCTCAGCACCGAGGAGCTGGTCGCTGCCTTGTACTACGTACCTCGATTCACCTACGCCGACTACGTACGCATCAGCGACGTGCAGGTGATACCTCACGATGGCTTCTGCATCTGGCCCATGCCATCGGTTCGATCAGCGTCCTCGCGACGCATCGTGTGTCTGCCTCTCAACGAGGCGCTCAACTTCTTCCATCTGCCCACGAGCACGAGCACGGTACCGAGCTCGGCCATCTCGTCGAGCGACAACGATCCTGAGGCCGATCAAGCTCCACCTGCGACACCGGGAGAGCCTGTAGAACCGACCGAGCCCACCGATCTCGTCCAATCGATTCATGTGTCGTCAGCGGAACGTCTGGCTCTCGAGCAATGGCATCGAGTCTCCGAGTGTCTGAGCGAACGCATCAAGGCCCACGCGGCTGGTCGATACTTTGTTGCCAACGTGCAGGAGAAGGTCTACGTCATGTACGACGGCGGCAGGCTGCGTGCCTACAGCAAGTCGCAGTTCTTTGCCATGTCGGCCTTCAAGCGCCAGGGTCGACCCAAGCATCTCTCGTACAGCGACACGGTCGTCGCTCCCTTGACTTCACACTCGTCGACGTCGTCGCTCTCGACCTCGAATCTGGCATCGGCCTCGTGTGCAAACACTAGTGCCCTCCCATCGAATGACGATCGATCGAATCCGAGGTCAAAGATTCTCAATGACAATGGCATTGGCAATAGCATTAGCAGCACCAACAACAACAACAACAATGTCGACGATGGCAGTGGTGCTGGTGCTGGTGCTGGTGCTGGCTGTGAGGAGATCGAGATGCATTCGTTGATCGAAGGCACTCCATCACGTACGAGCGTCACGTCGAATCGAGCCTCCAACTATGTGCCGTCGTGGTTGGTTCGCGAGGCGAGCCAACGAGAACAACACGCACACGCCAAACACGAGGCCGTCGTTCGATGGGGCATCGATCAGTGCCCGCAGGAGCGTGCGAGTGTCGAGTATCGCAAGCGCCATGTGGTGGCTCCTGCGGTCGAGCGTGAGCTCGGGCTCGAGCCCGGTACCTTTACCAAGGTGCACGGCGACGGCACAGGTGACGATCTCGATCTACTGCCGACGCTCGCGATCGGCGGCAGCGGCGGAGGCTGCCGCGCCATGGTGGCCACGATGGGCAGCCTGATCGGCGCACAGCTGAGCGGCATTCTCGACTGCGTCTCGTACGTGGCCGGTGTGTCGGGCTCGACGTGGACCATCGCCACGTGGATGTCGCGCGGCTTCCACGGCGATCAGGGCATGCTCGAGCTCCAGGAGAACCTCAAGGAGAAGCTCGGCAGCAACTACGTGCTCAAGGTGCACCGCAAGCTCAATCGCCAGGAGTTCGGTCGGCTCTTCTGGCGCAAGTGGATGTACGGCGAGTCGGTGCAGCTGGTCGACCTCTACGGCACCAAGCTCGTGACCTTCCTGCTGCGCGATGTCGGCTCCGAGCGTGGCTTCGACTTTCGTCTGTCGCACCAGTGCCGCTCGGCGTTCCTCGATCCGTTGGCGAGCGATCCCGACACGGCAGCGATCGCCACACCGCCGCTGCCGGTTCCAATCTACGCCACGGTGCAGCTCGAGCCGTCGAACGATTTCGAGTGGTTCGAGTTCACGCCCTGGGAGGTCGGCAGCGAGTACGCGCGGGGCTTCGTGCCGTCGTGGGCCTTTGGACGGCACTTTCGAGATGGAGTGTCGCAGGACTTTGCCGACGAGCACTCGTTCGGCCACTTGCTCGCAACCTTTGGCTCGGCCTTTTGCGCAACGATCGGCCGCATCACGCAGGAGTTGTTCATGAAGAAGACGGCGCCATTGCTGAGTGCGCACCTCGGACGATCGTTTCGATTGCAAGTGCCGACCTTACAAGATGCACTCGCGGCCACTGCACCAATGACCTCCTCCAACGCTGCCGCCGCCGCCACGACTGCCACCACGACCGCTGAGGCCGTGGAAGATCTGGTGGAAGGCCTGATGGAAGACGACGAAGACGACGCAGACGATGGTGAAGGTGGAGGCGGTTGTACCGTGTCCCCGAGATCCAGACCCGGCTCGTTGTCGTCGAGCGCCCATCTGGTGCAAAGCCACGAGGAGTCGCCCGAGCTCTCGGAGCAGCCGTTCCTCGATGACCTCTCGGGCGAGGAGCTCCCCAATCTCTCGGCTACTGCACCTGCAGTCTTGGCATCGAGCTCCACCGCAAGCAGCGTCATCACTTCTTCCGCGCCGCTGCCGCAGACCGCGGTGGTGCCACCGCCACCGAGGGATGCTAAAGTCGAGCGTCGACTCGGTTGGGAGGATCGGCAGGCCACGGTCGAGTCGTGGCTCAGCTACTGCGGCCTCTCGTCGATGCATGCGCTGCCTCCGGCGCGCTTCAACAACTTTACCTACCACGGCCACGGCCCGCTGCGCAACTCCGAGACGCTACGCCTGTGCGACGCCGGTCTCGGCATCAACCTTCCGTTCCCGCCGTTGCTGCGCGCAGCTCGAGCGGTCGACATTATCATCTGCTGCGACCAGAGCAAGTGGCCGAACATTGCGCACGCCGCGACACTGCGCGGCCTCCAGGCGTACGCCATGCGCTACAACATTGCCATCCCGCCGATGAACCTCGAGCACGTCGATCAACGCATCGTGAGCGTCTTTATGCACCCGACCGACGACAACGTGCCGATCATCGTGTACCTGCCGCTCGTCAAGAACGAGCGCTACTCCGAGACCTTTGATCCACAAGAGAACATTCGCCAAGGCGGCTACTGCAACACCTTCAACTTTGACATTCAGCCCGAGCAGGTCGACGAGCTCGCTGGATTGACGCGCTTCAACATGATCGAAGCCAAGGCCGTCATTGTCGATCTGATGCGTATCGTCTATCATCGAAAGCGATCGCGCAAGTATGGAGCCGCTGCCGCTGCCACTGCCGCTGCCGCTGCAACTGCCACTACTACGGCTACTACACCTACTACTGCCGAGAGTACAACCACACCAGGCGGTGGAAGCCGCACAACTATCCACCCATCAACGTAACCATTGTACCTTGCACACCTGACGTAACATCTGACTTGCCGGAGAATTGCAGTAATTGTTGGTAGAATCGATTGAAGATGGATAGATGATAGAAGAGGCTTCTCACGAAGCGGATAGATGATAAGCGCGCCGGTACAATCAAACACTCACGTCAGGCATCAAACAAGGCTCGCTTCGAATCGAACTTGCGTCGATCACGATCCAATGCATGCCTGCCAGTGGGAAGCGGCGGCAGCAGTGAGATCGAACACGAGCCAAATGAACAAGCGATAGACACACAAGTTGCAGCGAGCAACCACGAGGTGCCATATCCACGCAGCATGGTCCCTCGCAGAGCCTGCAAGCTGACAAGAACTCGCGGCTCCGTTGTCGTCGAGCTCTTTAGAGCCTGGGAGCTCCCAAGGCCTCGGGCATTCGCTCGATGGAATAACGATGTTGTCGGATGTACATGATCGGTACACCGGGTACTTGGCGGATTCGACGCTTGAGATCGCGATCGCATGTCGCTACAATGTAGCACTTGTGCTACTCATATCAAGCAAACACACGCACATTCGAATACAAGCAGTATTGATGATTGCTTGGGTTAGAGAACCGTGATTTCGAGGCACAACGGCGCGAGATGGAGCGCGCGATCGAACCTCAATGACGCGCTGTACGAGACAGTCGTCGGCGTAGGTGCCTTTGTGCGTGCACTTGAGTCGTTCGAAGCGCTTGTCCTTGGCGATACGCAAGGCAACACGGTACTTGCGTCCGAGCTTCTCGAGCTCCGCCATCACGCAATCGGTGATGATTGGAATGCCTATCAATCACATGGCAGAGTTGAGTGGTTGGTCGTCGTGGTGATCGTGGGGATGATGATGATGATGATGATGATGATGATGATGATGATGATGATGATGATGATGATGATGATGATGATGATGATGATGATGATGATGATGATGATGATGATGATGATGATGATGATGATGATGATG
>Ga0209935_1003400_pt1 | contig 16457 bp, 25 predicted proteins | sample ThiBio_1000_plan_2_FD_183958 | JGI IMG/M metagenome (GOLD analysis project Ga0209935, IMG submission 183958) | Wastewater bioreactor microbial communities from Cape Town, South Africa - Thiocy_cont_1000_plan (SPAdes) | ecosystem: Engineered > Bioreactor > Thiocyanate-remediating >... | reverse complement strand
TGGCCGCCTTCGTGGTGCTCGGTACACTGATCGGCGCCGCGTGCCTTCACCTATTCGACTCGTTCGGGTGGTTCGAGCGCAATCCCTTCGACCTGCCGCGAATTCTGCTCGTGTCACTCATGACGGCTGTCGTCGATAGCTTCCTCGGCCCGTCGTTCGTATACTACAACGCCGTCATCGCGACAACGGCCGGTATCTTTTCCACAATAGCCTACGCACTCTGAAACACTGAGTGCGAGATTGTTGTGGTGGTGGTTTCGTTTCAGTTTCGATTCGGTTTGTTGCGAGTTATTGTGGACTGTGCGCGATGAGATGTGCTTCTTTGACGAGTGTATTTATTCCCGAGCCTCAACAAACTCCTATCTGATGCTACAGTTGCAAGAGCCTCGATTCACAGACATACACACGAACTATTTATCCTCCCTCCATCTCATCGGGCAGTTGGGAATAGACGAGAGAGATTCGGTTCGATGCGATGCGATTCGTTGGCGCGTGGCGGGTAATTGACCCACGCGAGCCGCCGCTCTTCTTCCTCCGACAGCAGCAGCACCAACGACACGCGGCTCTTCCTTCTCCACTCTCTCCCGCGCGCATCGCTCATCTGCTGCCTCTCTCTCTCTGTGCGCTCCCATACGCGCCACATCTTCTCGCTACCTTGCTTACTACACCGTGCAACGAGCGAGGCTGGTAGGTCGATCTATCGAGTGCACGATTCGATGGCGTCCATCAGGTCGCCACCTCCTGTGCGAGCTCACGCGGCCTCGTCGCCTTCGCTGCCTGATTCGGCCGCGCAGCCTGCCGACCACCACCAGCCCCATGAACAATTCTCGCGCGCCACCTCGATCGCTGATGGTGCAATGCGTCGTCCAGCTCCGAGTCGCACTCGCACCGTACTCGATCCGGCCCTCGCGCGTAACCAATCTGTGCCAAGCCTCCAGGCGCGCCCGACGCCATCGCCGCTCTCACCTCGCGGCGGCGCTGCTGCTGCTACCGCATCGCCATCGCCGCTATCGCCGCGCCAGCAACGACCTGCCCCACCGTCATCTGGCACTGCGCTCTCGCCACTGTCTCCACGCCAGGACATGCCACTCTCTCCACGCCTCGCACCAATTCAAGCACCAGAGACATCGGACGACGCCATGCCGCCGCCGCACGCCTTCGAGCAGTGCGCGCTCGACGACGAGGCTCCTGCTCCTCCGCCGGACGACCTATCGACCTCTCCTTCCGCAGATACAACCCTTCCCACTGACGCCAATGACCGAGCCGATAGCACCGACTCGGTTGCGCAGAGCGAGTCCGATCGCGAGAAGGAGAAGAAGATGCGCACGCATCTCGTCAAGGAGCTGCTCTCGACCGAGCAGAGCTACGCCGAGGGCCTCGGTGTGCTGCTCGAGGTACCCACGCTCGCCGGTCGTACGCGCATCGATTGCATCCATCGCATACTCACGTACGACTCTCGTCGGCAGGTCTATCACCGGCCACTGGAAGAGTGTGCTTCCACACATCCGATCTTGAAGCCTGACGAGGTGCGCGCCCTGGGCAACAGCACACGCACGCACACGCATTGATTACTCGACTGACCTCCTGCGCTCTCCGATCAGATTGCCATGATCTTTGCCAATATACCAATCATGTTGAATATCAGTCGTGAGCTTCTCGCCGGTCTGGAGAAGCGCGTGTCAGAATGGCACGACAATGCGTGTATCGGTGACTTGCTGCTCAACATGGTGCGCACACATGCACGCACACACGCGCTCGCCGAGTCTCGGTGACCCTGGCCATTCATCGTTTGCTCATACGTTCTCTTGTATGATGGTGGGATCGATGCGGCCTCGATCACAGTTACCGTTCCTTCGAATGTACTCTATGTATCGCGACCAATGTCGCAAGGCCTTTCAGAAACTCGAGCAGCTCCAACAGACCAACGCCAAGTTTCGAGAGTACTGCGACGTACGTCGACCCGTCGCACCTCTTCATCAGGTGGAGATCGAGATCGAGATCTAATGCTGGCTCTTGATCATGCGGGCCATATCTAGAAATGCTACGCTGATCCTCGAAGTCGAGGTCTGCCGCTCAATGCGTATTTAATCATGCCCATCCAACGTGTGCCGAGATATCTATTGCTACTCGAGGTACTGCCCGAGCGATGGCCCACGCACGGCACGACTCCCAGGTGTACTCTCTCATCTCTTGTCTCGTGTTGCGATAGAATATCGTCAAGAACACCTGGCCCGATCATCCGGATTACAAGTCGCTGTGCTCTTCGCTCGAGCTCGTGCGGCAGGTCGCCATTCACGTCAATAGCGCTGCTGACAACGACAAAGCCGACAAGATGCTCGAACTCCAGCTGCGTCTTGGCGATGAATGCGGCGTACGTATCACTCGTCGTCGCAGCTGTTGCTACGCGTGTTTCGTGCTTGCTTACCGGCTGCCATACATACGTACGTACATACACCATCAGAATCTCTTTGCTCCATGGCGCTCGTTCATTGCCGAGCTGCGGATGCGCTCGATCTCTCCGCGAGGTTTGGTGCGCCCGGTCACCGGCGTCAGTAGCGTAAGCCATCCATCGCTGATTTCCAAGGAGAACAAGCCCGAGATATTGTCGGCCTTCATCTTTACCGACATTGTAGTATTCGTCAAAGGAAAGAACAAGTACGCCTTGTTTCGTTGTTGCTGTGGTTGCTGCCATCGTCGCGCTTCGATCAATTGCGCCGGCTCACTCGAGAGAGATGCGCATCTAGGCATCGAGGCACAATCAAACTTGTAAATACTTGGATCGTCGATCTGCCCAACACGCATGGTATAATTGAGGACTGCCCACCTCGATTCGAGCGCGCTCGCTCTCTCTAACCTGAATACTGGCTCTGCCTTGCAGTTGGCAAGACTGATATTCAACATGCGTTCACGTTGTACAACCCCGAAAAGACGCTCACGTTCTCTGCCTCGACGGCCGAGGAGAAGGCCGAGTGGATCGAATTGCTTTGCAGCACCATCAATCGTCTTCGCGAGTTGAAGCCACTGAGCGAGTCAGGTATGGTTGCCTGTCCTCGTGCTGGTGCGGTGCTCGACCCCAAGCGCTCAAGGCAGGATGCCATATGATGATTGTGCGATGCGTAGAAATGGAGAAACCGGCCGCGAACATCTACCGAAGCGCCCTGCTGACGCTCGAGGAGCTGGACTACATGTACTCGAGCTCCGACAACTTGTCTCGCCCCGCATTGCGCACCAAAGGCGGCAAGTCTCCTGCCGTCTCGAACGAGTCCACCATCAAGGAGTACATGACATACAACGCAGCCGGCGTACGTCGTCACGCATCGCCGTGCAACGCCTGCTGTCCACCGCCTGCCTGACGCATTCACACTCCACATGGTGCACACGAGCAGGGCTTGGATCTGAGTATGATCGATAGCACGATCACGCAGCGAATAGAGAACCTCCGGTACGTGTCGATGGCTGCCTGCAGTCACCGACTTGCGGTTTGATTTTGACTCGAGAATATGGCGCCGTGTTGTAGCATGGCGATCGAGCGCCCGGCCGAGAGGCAGCGCACGCCGGCAGACGAGATCGAGCCCGGCATGGTGCAGGAGCGCCTCAAGGCCATGGAGGGATCCAAGAAGCTGCCGATCTCGATGGGCCAGGGAGCAGGCTCACGCTCCTACGCACCGCCGCAGCCAATCTCGGTCTCGCACGCCAACGCAGGTTTCTCGCTCACCGCTGGTTCGGTCGGTCCCGCTGCAGCGCCAGCAGGCTCGTCACCCACACAGGGCACCAAGGTTCGTCGCGATATGGATGAATACGATGTGATGCGATGGAGTCTTGCCTGACGCGGTTGTATACTCTCTCGCTTGCAGAAGGATCACCGCCCAGGCCCGGTGGGTATCGTGAAGCAGGGCCCACTGACCAAGCGAGGCGCCATCGTCAAGAACTGGAAGCTTCGGTGGTGGATCTTGCGCGCCGATAGCATCGAGTACATGAAGACCTCAACGGTATGTGGGCCAAGACCATTCGTGAATCATCAATGATATTGACTCTATCGAGCCCGCTGTAGGCCACAGCACCGATCGGCATCATCTCGCTGCGAGGCTGTATCGCCAGCAAGTGCGACACGGAAGGCGAGCAGTTTTGTATTCAGCTCGTGACGCCGATGAGGACGTACTTTCTCAAGGGCGAGACGCAGGAAGAGATTGACGAGTGGCTCACGGCACTCGAGCGCCAGATCTCGGCGGCAGGCGAGGTACGCTCTCGCTCGACGACGACGACAAGCGAATGAACTGCAGTGCAGCTTTCCTGACACGATGGATATCTGCACAGATCTTCAAGGAGGTGGTGGAGAAGCACGGCTACCTCACGAAGCAAGGATTCGTGCGCAAGAACTGGAAGCGGCGGTACTGCATCTTGCAGTCGGGCAAGTTGGCGTACTACAAGCACCCGCAGGACAAGCGGCCAGCCGGCGAGGTGATTCTCAGCGAGCGGTCGTCGATCTTGTCGAGCGAGAACGATCCGTACTTTCGTGTGGTCACCGAAGCGCGCACGTTCACGTTTTGTGCCGACAGCGCCATCGAGGCCAACGAGTGGGTGTATGCACTGCGCATTCTCGTGCGTTGTGCCGCGCTGCTGCAGTGCCCCAACGACACGCTGCTCAGCTGAGCGCCGTGGTGCGTTGTAGTTTGTATCGTGGTATTTGTTGGTCTTGTTGTTGGCCTTGTTGTACTTGTTGCTGTTGGTTTGCGAGAGAGCCACCCATTGTAGCCCCTTGGACATATCGCACAGAGAAAGAGATACACAGAGAGAGATTTACTGTACACATTGATTGCTTGCTAGCTGCTATCGAGGCCGAGGCTCGGTGTGTACTCCGCGGACTCCGGTGCCGTGCATATTCCAGGTATCCCGGCGAGGTTGCGGTCGTGTGGTCGCGCGTGTGTGGCGGAACTCAGCCCGCGACACGCGTGTTTTCCGCTGCCACCACGCTACTCAACACACCTCGCGCACCTCATAAACCGACCGCTGTTGCTACCTGCCATCATCGCCGTCACTGCCTCGCAAACCCAACCACACTCCCCTCCAACACAGCCCATACCTTACTTTCGCCCCTCAAACCAACATGCCTGGTACGCAGAGAGAGCTGAGGAGGAGCTTCGTACTTTAGCGCTATCTGCTGACTTACTGACTGACACGTCGTATCTGTCTCTCTCGGTTTGCGTCGTGTGTCTGCGCAGCCACCAACCACATTGCCACTGCCGAGGAGCGCGAGCTCCACAGGAAGACCTGCCAGACCTTGTACATTGGCGAGGGTACCAAGGGCCTCGTCAAGTGGGGCACCATCGGTGCCGTCCTGCTCACTGGCGCTCACTTCCTGTGTACGTACGCCAGCCACAACACGCGCACGCTCCGCTCCGACCCCGCTACTCACGCTCTCTATCCCTCGCTCGAACAGGGCCTCGCTTCCGCGCCGTTAACTATCGCATCAAGGTCTTCGCCTTTGGTGGCTTCTGCTCGGCAGGCTTTGCCATCGCGGCCGAGAAGGCCGGTATCCTGTGCGCCAGGTACCCGCCGTGGGTGCTCAACTCGGGCTCGCTGCCAGCGCCCGCCGCTGCTGAGAAGCCGGCCGCCTAAGCCTCAGCCAAGCTCCCTCGCTCGGTCGCTCCACTCCACTCCCGCCGTCTGGCCTTACTCTACACACTCCACTGTATCGTACCATGCACCACCACCACTGCACAGGGCTCATCGAGAGCTGAATACACGTCGGCTTTGATATTTGTTCTTCATACGGCGCAAGGTGTCGCTCGCGTGTCGTCAGTGTCGTCCTGCCCTCCTGCCGCTGCCACCTCCACATCACAACCATCCACCAATCACCCACCCATCCAATCATGTCGTTGTCGTTGGCCGATGCTCGCGCACACTTTGGTCGTGTACAGACCAAGTCCTACATGGGCCATCGTCTAAAGGTCCACTCGGTCGCTTGGAACGGAACGGGCGACAAGCTCGCCTCGGGCTCGGTCGACCAGACCATCCACGTGTGGACCATCGATCGCATCGGCCAGGTACCTGCCTGCCTGCCTACACCCCCGCTACTACACGTGCCGTGACAGATAACCAACCTCGAGAGCTCGCTCGCTCGCTCGCTCGCTCGACCACCAGCATATCGACACGGTCTTGACGGGCCACACGAACTCGGTCGATCAGCTGTGCTTCGATCCGACGAACCCCAACTGCCTCGCCAGCGCCAGCGCCGATCGCTCGGTTCGAATCTGGGACACGAGATCGCCGCAGAAGCCCATACGTGTCATTGCTACGAGCGGAGAGAACATCAACATCGTGTACTCGCCCGATGGCAGCCATCTCGCGGTCGGCAACAAGGAGGACCTCGTGTCGATCATCGATACGCGCAAGTACCAGACCATCAAGTCGACGCAGTTCCCGTTCGAAGTGCGTGCTTTGCAAGAGAGCGAGAATCACGACTTGCACGACGCGGATATCGAGGTTGACCACAAGAGAGATGCATCGTGTGGTTTGATTGTCGTCGTCGTCGTCGATAGGTCAACGAGATCACGTGGGATCCAAGCGGTCAGTTGTTCTTCTTGACGACGGGCTCAGGCAACATCGAAGGTGCCTACGATCATATGGCGATAGATCTACATGATTGGCAGCCTGTACGATGCGCTGATACGGATTTCACCTCGTGCGTGTCTGTCTGTGTGTGTGGGAATGTAGTGATGCGCTTCCCTGACCTCGAGCGAGTATGCTCGTTGCAAGCTCACACGGCCAATTGCTACTGCATCGAGTTCGATCCCTCGGGACGATACTTTGCTGCCGGCAGTGCCGATGCCTTGGTGAGTCTCTGGAGTGCCGACGATATGGTGTGCCTGCGGACATTTGGTCGATTAGAGTACGGCTGCTGCGTGCTGCGTGCTGCATGTTGTTGCTGCTATCTGTACCACGCTCACTCGTGTTGTAGTTGGCCGATTCGCACGCTGAGCTTCAGCTGCGATAGTAGCTTCATCGCCTCGGCATCTGAAGATCTCGTGATCGATATCGTACGTCGTGTCGATCTTGTCGTTTCTGACGTGCCTTGCTCGACACTAATGCACGCGATATGCTCCTCAGTCACACGTCGAGACTGGAGAGTTGGTCTATCAGATTGCATGCAAGGCCGCAATGAACACGGTCGCGTGGCATCCGTCGAATCTGTGGCTCGCGTACGCCGGCGACGAGAAGCACAAGCACACCGATCGCGACGAGGGATCGGTCAAGATCTTTGGCTTCGCGCCTCGTTGATGCACTGGCGGTGGTGGTGCACGATACCATCCCATCACAGCACGCGAGCGTCTTCGATCAATCAGATAAAGGATCGATCCTCCGTTGTACAACACCACCAAGATCGGCACTACCAACATCCCCCCACCCGGTCTAATCCAATCAAAGCAAGAACAGAACCACACTACTTGGTGGGCGGGTTCATTGCGGCACTATGTGTGGCTGACGTGGGTAGCCGCTCGAGCTTGGCCTTTACGGCCTCTGCCAGCGCCATGAATGCCTTGGCTTGCTCGGATTGTGGCTCGATCGCTGTCAAAGGTGCACCTGCATTCCACCCAGCCAGCTATCGAGTGAGCCAACTAGCTTGCAGACAGGACAGTTGCACCACCACCAGCAGCAGCAGTAGTAGCACTCTCGTACCGGCATCGGAGGCCTCCTGCAATCGCTGGCTGATCGGCAACTCGGCCAGGAAGTCGAGGCCCATCTCTTGGCCGGTTCGACGCGCACCTCCTTGGCCAAAGATGTAGTGCTTGCTCTCGCAGTTGGGGCATCGAAAGTAGCTCATGTTCTCCACGATGCCGAGTATCTACCCCAGCAAGCCCGCCGCGCAGACAATGTCAATCGAGATGGCGAGAGCTCGGCGCGTGGGCGCTCGCGAGAGCTCGCGATACGAACCGGAACAGAGAGCGTCTTGAACATGTTGACGCCCTTACGCACGTCGGCAAGTGCCACCTCCTGTGGCGTCGACACGATGATGGCGCCAGATAGCGGCGTCTGCTGACACAGCGTCAGCTGCGCGTCGCCGGTGCCCGGCGGCAGATCGACTACCAGCACATCGGTATCGCCCCACTGTACGCGGTGGATGGCAGGCACGAATCAATCAATGAGTGAGTCAAATGCACGTTGAGCACGATAGATCGCTCGTTGTGCAGACCTTGACGTCGTGAAGTAGCTGTTGCAGAGCGCCCATCACCATCGGTCCGCGCCAGATGGTCGGCGACTCTGGGTTCACGAAGAGTCCGACCGAGATGCATCGAACACCGAAGCTCTCGACTGGTTCGATACGGTTGCGCTCTGTACCACGACCTTGATCGATCAGCGCTCATATCTCAGTGGCTTGGAGGCTCGTTTAGGTGTACCGTCGACCAAGGGCTTGGTGCGCAGGTTCATCATTCGAGGGATCGACGGGCCGTAGATGTCGCCGTCCAGCAGACCCACGCGCATGTCGAGGCGAGCCAGCGCCACGGCGAGATTGACGGCGGTGGTCGACTTACCGACACCGCCCTTGCCCGACGCCACGGCGACTACATGCTTGACTCCTGGAATGGCTCGTGGCTTTGGCGGTGGAGGGACCGGTCTGCCAGGTGCTCGCGGAGCAGCAGCAGCAGGAGCGGCGGCAGGTGCGCTCGAGGAGCCGCAGCCATCACTCGCGAACGATCGGCGAGCCAATCGAACGAGCACACTCGCGATCCATCGACCACGCAGCATGGTTGTTGATGATAGCATCGATCTGGTTGATTCGTGTGAGTATCCTCCTCCCTTCAAGTGACCAGTTCGTTCGCGTGTCGGTGTGTGAGTGGTTGGTGGTTGCGACGAGGTGGCAGCGAATAGAATGTCGCATTCGTTCCTCCGCCCGCTGCCTCGCACACGTCGCTCATCAAACCCTAACCCCAACCCTAACCCCCTCTCTTCGTGGCCTCTCGCCGACTTCATCTCGACCCATCTCTCGCTTGCATGATGATGCTCCGATTCACCAGCGGGAAGCGTGGCTTCCAACCTGCGGCGCCGCAGCCTGACGACAAGCCTGCGCCAACAGCTCCGGCCGACGCTGCCTGCGAGGACTGGGCCGACCTGTTGGCCGTCTTTCCCGCACTCGCCCGCGCAAGCCCTATCAAGGAGGATCCGGCTAATGTGCCCGCTATTGTTATTGACCCGACTACCGGCTACGCTTCTCTCCAGACTGTGTGCTCGGTTGCCCGACCCGAGTTGTACCACGCTGTTGCCGAGCGAGATTGGATGATGGCCTAGTCCGTGGCAAAAATATCAATACCCGCACAACTGGCGAGCGTGACCATGAAACAAATGTGCTTGCATATTGATTTGATTTCTTCGAGTCGCGCCGGTGTGAGGGTGGCTGCGTTGGCCTGAGCAGTGGAGGGACCGGTCTGCCAGGTGCTCGCGGAGCAGCAGCAGCAGGAGCGGCGGCAGGTGAGCTCGAGGAGCCGCAGCCATCACTCGCGAACGATCGGCGAGCCAATCGAACGAGCACACTCGCGATCCATCGACCACGCAGCATGGTTGTTGATGATAGCATCGATCTGGTTGATTCGTGTGAGTACCTTCCTCCCTTCAAGTGACCAGTTCGTTCACGTGTCGGTGTGAGTGGGGTGCGACGAGGCAGCGGCAGCGAATGGAATGTCGCATTCGTTCCTCCGCCCGCTGCCTCGCACACGTCGCTGATCGAAGCCCCACCAACCCCCACCCCAACCCTAACCCCCTCTCTTCGTGGCCTCTCGCCAACTTCATCTCGACCCCTCTCTCTTGCATGATGATGCTCCGATTCACCAGCGGGAAGCGTGGCTTCCAACCTGCGGCGCCGCAGCCTGACGACAAGCCTGCGCCAACGGCTCCCGATGCGCCGCCCGCGCCCGAGCCGGCCCCGACGCCCGATGCCAAGGGCCAGTAGATAGAGACACCGCGCCCAGCCTCCACGAGCGACCCAGCACCGTGGATCGCTCGCTGCGAGGTCGTGGTCCGTTACGCCACGGATATCAGTGTCTTTGTCATGATGTATGCCTTTATGTCGTTCAGTGTGTCTTCTTCTTGCTGTTGTTCGTGGTGTTGGCTGCATTGGCTTGGTGTTTGGTGCGGCTCGTGCTCGACGGCACGATAAAGTACGATAGCCACACGAGAATCATCAACAGCACGAGTCCGACCGTCGCAAAGAACAAGGCCGGGTCGATGACGGCGAACAGCTTGCACGTGGCCGTGATGCAGGTGTGCACCTCCTCGGGCGTGTGCTCGGGCACCAGGATCATGGGGTTGTTGGCCAGCGCCTCGGCCGGAATGCGCTGTCCGATGCCGAGATCGGCGAGCACCTCTATGCCGAGATCGAAGCGATCGGTGATGACGCCGTCGGCGCCGAGCTCGATCGCGTTCCGAATGCCGTCCTTGTCGTTCATGACCCAGTAGTGAACCTTGATGCCGAACGAATGGATGGCGTCGATGATGGTCTTGGAGAGCAGCGTCGCCACTCCCGAGACGGTCGGAATCTGCAGCACATGAGCGCGAGGCACGAACGGCAGCGGTACGATGGAGTGCAGATGCGATAATGCCGGACCTAGGCGCAAGAAGCACAGCAGCAGGAAGACCGGTATCTCGGCCTCGCACGCAGCCGTGGCCCAGCCCTCGTTCTTGCTTCGAATGTAGTTCAGCGGATCACACCAGCTGATGCCACGCGCCATGACAATGACACTCGTGAATAGGAGGAGCATGCATTCATGTGCTTCGATCAATCTCGCAGCATACCGTGAAGTAAAGACGATTCGCTCGCGCAGAGTCGGGTCATTCTGTGCCGCGAGCAGCGCCATCAAGGTCTGCGTCTCGGACACGTTGTTGCGCTTGATCTCGATGTTGATCTTGGCCGTCGGGAAGGCCGCGAGGAACTCCTCCAACGTAGGCACCTTGATGCCCTTACCTCGGAAGGGATGCGTCTTGCCTTGGTCGTGCGTGTAGCTGTATCCAGCGTCGAGTTGCTTGATCTCTTCTGCTCGACCACAACGACAGCAACGAATGAACGATCGATGCGAGTGAGTACGCTCACCGAATCATGCAATCGGCGCTCTCGACGTACCAAGCGTGAGCTCGTGCACTATGGCATCGACACCAGTCGTTCGTACGGTACTGACGTCGTGATGAACCACGACGCGATTGTCCTTGGTCGTGCGCACATCCATCTCAAGCACATCAGCGCCGAGTCGGAACGCTTGCGTGTGTCCTTCGATCGTGTTCTCGGCAGTCAAGTAGCTGCGCTCTCAACGCCGACATCAGACACGTCTCCTCAACAACTGGGCTGCGTGAGGCGATGGCGATACTCGATTCGTACCGACTTCCACGGTGCGCCATGATGAGTGGTCGATCGATAGCGAGGAAGCCTGGCAGCCCTTGCGGCGTCGATGGCTGCTCGACCAACTGCGCCCACCAGTACAGCAGCGCCCACAGCGCCACGACGCCTCCAAACACCACAAAGATACGCTTCATTCTACTCTATTCTATCGATGGATCGATGGACCGATAGAAAGATGCGAGAGTGGTACTGGTTCGGCGCTGGTGGCAGATGTGCACTCGCGAGGTGAAGCAGAACGGAACAGTGATGCTGATGCCGATCGGCTCTTTATGAAGAGCTGCTGGCGCTGCTTGTGGTTGTGGTCGAGGCTGTGGCATCTCCAACCTCATCGTGGCCCGAGAACAATGCTCGACGGCGTTGTTCTTGAAACGTATACACCTCTCCCAGGTTGTTGGTATCGACCATGATACAAGACTCACATCGTCGTGGCTCGGGGTCTTGTATCCACCACGGCAGCGGCACGGCACACTCGCTCGACGGCACCTCGCGCCTTCGTCGGCGGGCAACGTAGATTGGTCGGCCACGCAATGTCAGCCGCGAGGCGTAGTCGAGATCGAGATTGTCGGGCCACATGCCCTCGGCGTCGTAGGCATCTTCGGCACTCCACGGTACCCATCCAGAGGGCGCTTGGCCGCCACTGGGCCGGCCGATGAGCAGGTGCCGATATGTGCCCGAGTGTCGGTCCTCACCGTAGCCGAATACGATCACCAGATGGTACGGAATGCAAATCAACAGAAGCGTGTCGGGCTCGCTCACGAGGCGCTTGACGTTGCTCCACGATGCGAGGTGCCACTCGAGCGGCTTGCACTCCACATCGAGCCCGGTCTGTGCAAACACGCTGCACAGATCCTGGTCGCTGGTTTGGATCTCGGCCTCACGCAGGCGCTTGAGTCGCTGCAGCGACGAGAAGAGTGCCGTCTGTGACAAGAGCGCGTGCTTGAGGCCTTCGTGCGTGATCGAGGCCGATACCAATTCGCGCAGTCGTACGATCGACATGGGATTGAACACCGTGTCCTCGTCCTGGCGGCCCTGCTCTGACACCAAGCGCTCGTTCTAAACAGCAGGAGGATCGCACACACGCGTGAGTCGAGGGGATGCACTCTCGATCGAAGGCTGTCTGCTCGGGACGTACGATTGCTCGATGAAGCTGCTCGATTGCCAAGTGTGCATCGTCGAGCGATAGCGGTGCCGCAAAGTCGCGCAGGCTTGCCTCGAACTCGGCCACTGATTGGAGTAGCTGCTGCTCGGCCATGAACTTCATGAGGCTCGAAATGTCGTTGGGGCAGAGCAACGAGTTGTTGCGAGTTCGCTTGTACAGCGTGTTGATGGCACCGGCAATGGCAGCGGCAGCGCAATCCATGTGGTTCTGGAAGGTCCAGCAGTTGAGCGCATCGACGTTGAGGTGATACTCGTGGTCCGGTGGCTCAACAATGTCGCCAATGACTTTGGAGGTGCCCAACTTGCAGGGCCGAGCGAACGGAAACACGGCCTGCGTCATCAACTCGGCCGCCGACAGTGCTGGATCGACCAACTTGAGTTGGAACGCCTGATACCACGAGCCCTTGTGCTCATCAAACGAGCCACACGGAATGTGTACGCTCACTCTGCAGTTGCCACGATTGGTGAGCGAGAACCCACCATCGTAGCGTGTGTGTGATGGTGTGTGTCCAACGTACGGGGAGCAGTATGATGGAAGTGCAACGTAGAGCGCATCAAAGCGGCGCATCTGGAGTCGCAGCCGGGCCTCGCAGAGGGCCTGAGTATCGGCACGTGCTTCGAGTTGTTGTAGCACATTGACGTCGATCGGAGTGACGGCGATTCGACCGCCGTTGCAAAGGGTCCGCCACAGTCCGAAGCGAGACGATCGATTGCTCAGCGGGTCGGAGAAGCAGTAGGTCAGTGGCAGCTCAAAGTTTGGTTGGTTGAGCGAGCGGAGCCACTTGTACTCGTTCTGGCTCGTGAATCTCACCGTGCCGTCCTCCAGGAAGCTCGTGTGATAGATGTTGAGCGGCGGCAACGAATTGCTGTTGCTACTGCTACTACTGTTGCTATTGTCGAGCTCCATGGATTCGGGAGCAGCTAGGACGTGCTCGAATGTGAACTGCGCCACGCTTGCGGTAGCGATCGGCTCGTCGTGGGTGAGACACTCGAGCAGTAGCGCGACTCGAAAGTCGTCTGCAAACTCGTGTTGCAGAAGCTGCGGGAGTACCGAAGGCCGAATGACCAGCAATCCGACATTGTGCTCCGAGCAAAGAGCCGCTAGAGGGCCTTGCTGCTGTAGCACTTGCTCGCTGTGGTGGAGCAACGGAACCCGCGCTTGGCACGCGGCAAGCTCGACCACCAGCGACCACAGAGTCGGACCGTCACCGAGCATCAAGATGCTCTTGAACGACCCCTCGTGAGACAGCGTATCTCTCAGCCATCCAGCGAGTGGCGACACGAGGCGTTCTAGAGCGTGGTAGGTGAGCCATACGACGCCATCGGTACTGCACGCTGCGATGGAGGCGGTTGATTCCGGCTGCACTCGGCGAACGAGCGTGACTGCCGAGTGATCGACTATCGGGACGGCAATCGCAGGTCTGTGCGCGTACTGACGAAAAGCGCACCGTAGTAGCGTCTGCAGCGTATCAGCACGACCGATCGGGAAGCGTAGGAAGGTAGGAATGTCGTGCTCGAGCATCCAACTCGCTATCGAGCGATGCGGCTCGATACTGTCGAGGCGCTCCGAGGCAGCAAGCGATGATGATGGTGATGATGAGGAATCGATCGCAGCCCAAATGGACGATGCCGCTCGGAAGCATGGTACACAGTAGACGCGACCCGAATCGAGACAGATGTAGCGTGGTGTGCCGTGGCCGATGCTCCATGCTTGCAGCACCAGGGCGCATAGATGACACACGGCCTCGTTGATTCGTTCGCCTTGCGCGTCGGTGATGTAGCCAGCTTCGAATGGAATATGCCCTTGAGCTTGGAGGAGTCTGTACGACAGCTGCCATGGCAAACGAGCTCCAAGCTCGCTCGCCATCTCACGTAGCGACTGATTGATCTGGTTGAAGCGCGTCTGGTGATCGCGCACCAGCTGTGCCTCGGAGAGCGTCGGTTCCTGACGAGCCTCGACCAATCGATGCAACAGAACGAATCTCATCTCGTTCACGAGCCGTTGAAGCTCTTGTATTCGAGTGCCGGTGTCCTTGCGATGATGAGGCTGCTTGCTGGTGTCCGCAGAAGGATCGCTCGATATCGAGGCAGCCATGAGTTCGAGGCGATGTTGCAGCTCGCGTCTCATGACCGTCGTGTCGCGAGCATGTTGTTCTCGAACGCGCTTGGAGACCTCACATGCTCGAGCATACACATCCTGAGCCTCTCGTAGCCGAGCAGCACACTCCTGGAGCTCACGGATACTTGCATTGAGTCGCTTCAACGAGTGCTTGCGCTCGTCGTCCGACAGGTCGGAAGGTAGGTAGCTCGCGTCTAGCTCGAACGTCGTCCAATCGATGGTCGGTTGCTCGGACCCATCGTGCTCGTCGACTGCTGGATTGTCAGCCTCCTCGTCGCCAATAACTACCATCTTGTGAGGTAGGATATGATCGTCCAATGAGAGAGTGTGGGGCTCCGAGACACGACAGCAGCGAGGCAACCAAACAACGACGACGTCGAGATCGATCTCGTCGTTGTTGTTGGCTCGCTGTCGCTCACACCTCGTTCACGACTCGCGCGTGTATCATCTTTCTATCCATCCATCACTGCTGATCTCATTAGTCATTATTCTATTCCGCCACGAGAACAACGACATACACATGAACGTGGTCGGAGTCATTAGTCGAGCGTTCCGCAGTGCGGTTGCGTTCGGTCGCATCAGCAGTAGCAGTAGCGCTGCCTCATCGTCCATGATGAAGCCGTCGTCGTCGTCATCATCATCGCCATCGAGCATCCTTGGTGGCCTCGCATCATCGATCATGCTACGACAGATGTCACTCTTCTCAACCTCGTTCATGGCTCGATCGACGCCGATGTTGGGCTCGAACACGGCGCTGATGTGTCGCGGCCTCGCAGCGATCGGCAAAGGAGGTCGCACCGCTCGCTTGAAGGGAGCTCTCAAGGTGCGCCACGCCACGCCAGATGAGAATCGCTCGATAAGGCTGCATCTAACACACGTTGCTATCCGATTCGATCGCGGCTATTCGACTGCCACTACCACGTTCGTTGTGTGGTCGTCGTGGCGGCTCGACAGGCCAAGCGCCGACGACAACGAATGCGAGTCACTGGCGCACGCAAGCGCAGCCCCAATCGCAACACGCAGCCCTTCTAGTTACATACTTCAACGATACTTCCAACTAAATACAAACTCACTATCTCGATCTATCCAGCCATCCATCGGCCTCTCGTTCGATGATCTCACTCTCCAGGCATTATGGATCGCGTTCATGAGCTCGATCGTGTGAGATCGATCTGGTCTCATTCGTCTCGTTGCCTCGCTCACTCAACCACTCGACTCCTGCATATGAATCCCATCACCCCCACGATATAGCCCCACACAACATCACCACCACCATCAATCTCCCAGCATCACAGTGACGACGTGCTTGGATCACTACAGCAGCAGCAGCCGCAGCCGCAACGACTACGACAACGACTACGACACCGCCATCACTGCACGATGTCGCCATGTCTGCGTCGAACGATGTAGTCGCAGTGAACGACGAAGAGTCCGTGACATCTGATGGTCTCACATCCTCAGCGGCCCACAAGTATGCATCCACATATCTATCGTGATCTATCGGGATCAATCATGATCTATCGTTATCCATCGTAATCCATCGTGATCCATCGTGACATGCTCACATCACGATCTGTCGATATCATAGCATACTATGCGACGAGCTCCAACGAGTGATCGATACCGAGGAGGCCTCCATCTTCAAGCCCTACCATGTCTTCACGTTCTTTGTACATCGACTATCGTTCCTACAGGCATGGCTGTTCCCGGTGAGCGGCGCCATGTTGATCGTCGCATTCATCATCGTCGCCACTCGACGAAACCCATGGCTCGGAGCTCGATGGCTCACCGAGGGCT
>Ga0209935_1003399_pt1 | contig 16457 bp, 17 predicted proteins | sample ThiBio_1000_plan_2_FD_183958 | JGI IMG/M metagenome (GOLD analysis project Ga0209935, IMG submission 183958) | Wastewater bioreactor microbial communities from Cape Town, South Africa - Thiocy_cont_1000_plan (SPAdes) | ecosystem: Engineered > Bioreactor > Thiocyanate-remediating >... | reverse complement strand
CCCACCTCATGTTTTGGCTTGATACTTCGGCAATATAAACTGTTTCATAAAGTGCAACAAGAATTTATCCTTACTATTCTGTTTGAGTGAGCAAGAATGTAAAGAATTTTAAGGTATAAATCTTCCAATAACAGGGTGAAGGAATGTAGGAGTGTGATGGGCCATGACGTGGACCTAATGGCAGCTTAAATTCTTGCCAGTGCGGCGAAGCTGTTATTTAACCTTCTTGTGATCTTTTTCTCTGGAATCTACAACATAACTCACACGTCGCTTTCACAGACTAAACCATGGAGCGGCTTTTCTGGTATTTTGGGTGCCTACGCACGCAACGACACGGAGCGCAGTGGTCAAAACAATTTTTTTGGACCCAGGGAGAATCCACCTCTTTTGGCTTTCGCGGATGGTGCAAGCAAAGAGGGGAAAAATTCTTTGCATATTTTCCCGCTTAAGATTAGTGTCGTCTAGTTGTTTTGCACTATGCCTTGGGCGGTATAGACGGGACCCCGGGAACTGTTTCTTGGAGGTGCAAAGGGCTCCTCCCGCAACCAATCTACTAGTAACCATTCCCTACACTGGTACATGAACCTGTGCACAATAGGGCGAGAGTAATCTTTGGTCATATTTCCAGAGTTCAGGGCCAAAGGTAACAGTCCCATTTGCTTCCTTTCGGTTCATCCAAACAAAGGAGCTGGCGAAAAACATCATGGCCTGCAATCAGCACGGCACAGAGAGGCAGAAATCAACAGCGGCACTTCAATGATGTGCCCCAATCATTGAAGGGGACCGGGTGTGCAGTACTAGGTCAAAATCGTACATTGTGCTGTTACCAAAGTATGGGACAATGAAATCTATGAAGACATCACCATCCAGTCCCTGAGATTCAGTGCCATTGAGAAACAGATGCAGCGGAAGGTGGGGAGGAAGAATAACGAAGAGGGAAGAGGGTGACGTTGAGGAAGGTATTTTAAAGCCGAGTTGATAAGAAAGCGAAAGACGACAAGACGCAGGTAGAGAGCACCAGAATAAAGTTGACAAAGACCGTTCCCTCTGCCTGGAGAGCGCTGAGCAAGCTGAAGTAAATACAAGCAGCGTACCAATTTTTAAGAGATACTACGGCAAAAGAAAGCAAAGTATGCAAAGAATTCAATTTTTTCTCCCTGCCGCTAAATAAATGGCTCGGCTGGCCGTAATGAGTCCCAGCGGTATTGAGGTTGTTGCGTTTATCCTGTTTATGATGCCACGAACGCATTCAGTGTAAGGAGTTGTGATCCGAAATAAGAAGACACATCTAATGCTCCTGACCAAGGATATCCTGGGGCAACCGCTTCTTCCTCCCCTTACCTTATACGAGGATGAATCCAGTTTTAACTGAGATCAGTGAGGAAATGGCTCCACTCCCACAACAATCCTCTTGGTAACACCCAATGCATGCCAATCAGGCAAAGATTACAAAATAAACAAAAATTGAACAAAATAATTCAAAATACAATTAATAATCAACAATGCTTAAAATGTTACCTTGTTATAGTTGTACTGATGTTAGCTTAATTACACAACCGAACGGGACAACAAGACCGAGCCCTCGCGCCAGAAGCTTGATAGCCTGTCAGTCTTACCTGTTTTTCGTCTAGTTTCTTCCAGGAATTTCAATTTCTCTCGCAGAAAGCAACCCGACGTCTGGTTGGCTGTTTGACGCGAAACAAGTCATGAACGACGTAGAACAGGTTTGTGGAACAAAAAACTTGCAACGTAATAATATGGCAAGCTGTGTTGATGTTATTATTAATTGTATTTTGAATTATTTTGTTCAATTTTTGTTTATTTTGTAGGTTTTAGCGTAACAAAATCTTTCGATTATCTTCTTCCGCCGCTTCCAGGGAAACGTCCAACCTCAAGTCATCGAAGAATTGGACAGCAACAAGACCGTGATATCCACGACCGCCCTACCTTTGCTCAATTACACCGTCTCCACGACCATCGATGCGTCCAACAACCAGCAATTCACATTTTCCGCATCTACGCTTCCCGGGGGTGCCCAGGTACTTTTTTTTTTGTGACCCACCCCTTGTATGACCCAGCGACCCCTTCCAGTTGTCGATCCGATATTCCCTTTTTGCTGTGGGTCAAACTCTGAACAGCAGCGGAATCTCTTTCGACACCAAACCTTCAGACCTGGAGTTTGAGATGGCACTATCGGGATGGCCCTTCGCACAGTCTTCCAACACTTTGCGCCTGTATCTCCTTCTCAATGTGGTCCCAAATATCACCTCGCTCCTACAGAACAACGGCACCAACAACATCACCACCTTCACGCTTCTTTCATCGAACGAGACGATGACCACAACAATTCGGATGATCGGCTACGGTACAGTGGATGGAGTCAACACTCCGATGTCCTTCTCTCTCACCCAGAACCAAACTGATTCCGATCTGCTGGCCCTGGTGTTGGAGATCCCTCACTTCAGCTCCTCCTTCCAATATGACCCTGACTTCTCGGTGATCTTGCCATCTCCCCAGCAAGAGGATTCTTCTTCGGCCACCGACTTGCTGCCCTTGTTGTCGTTGATTGTTAATGTTCATTCCGGTGATTCTTGTGACCGTCATCGTGCTCATAGCGTTCCTCGTGTGGGCACGCAGATGGCACCTCCTGTGGGCCACCCGAAAAGGCATGACCGGCAATGTCACCCTTTTCCGGGTTGACAGAGATGAAGACAATGCTTTGTGATAAGTATCAACTTCAAATGATTGCTGGAATGTGCGCAACCAATTTTAGAAGCAAACGCCACTGTCGTGACTGAAGACGACTTAAAAGATCAATCCACCCTGGCAGAATTTTACCTAAGCATGCCCCTCAGCCAATGAAGTCTCGCCCCTGCCCTCCTCTAGTAGAAAAGGTCGATTGTTCTCATACACTTGTGCTTTCAAAAATACAGAAACAGAAGGGAACAGAAAAACGGTGCATCTCAGCGATTAGGAACAATCTATTTTGAGTGTTGTTGTTTCTCGTGTCTTGTTGAGGTTAACAGTATTTTTCTCCGTCGAGCTTTTCCTCGTGGCTTGATAAACAGCCTTACCAAGCTGTCCGCTATGTTGATCACATCTTCCCAGGAGATATCTCGGCCGGATACTTCACTGCTGCTCCCACCATGACATAGTTGGGGCACAGTGGATAGAATGACCAAGAGTGCGGCGATCGCGAGCAATAAAAGACAACGCATGACCGCAGGCACAAGCAAAACTTTTGTTTTTTTTTTCCTTGTTGTGGGGGTGGGCGCAATTTTGTTGGGGGGGGGGTGTGTTTGGAGTAGGAACATGTGAATCATCATTGGCGACGCTTGTCTTGTGCCCCATATTTTCTTCAAATTGATCCTTTGTACCAATTCTTGGTATTTGTTAATTTGCAGATTGCGTTGTTGCACTTGCCACATCATCTGCCTGCCAAAAAGCAGGTCTTTTTGAAGGTGGGCTTGGAATTTCCCTTTGCATCGGATCATCCGTGGAATAGGGAGAAGAGTGGATATGGGCCTAAGGTGTTGTAGAGATCCGGCAATTTGAAGGCATACGACTGGCACTTCAAATGGGCTGCAACTCACTTTGCCCAAGTACCTTTGCATCGATTCTGACGAAATGCTGCCTCTCGAGCACGCCCCAGCGAAAGCTGCCCTCACTTTTTGTCACGATGAAGTTGTCCAAGTTTTCCGCCATTGCAGAGTATGCAGCCTCGGGTAGATGGATCTTCGCCGTACCTATGTGTTGGCATGCACCGAAATTGTATTTGTTCGTGTATTTCTCTCTTCAGTTTGAATAAAGGACCTTGGATCGGTTAGCAAGGAGGTAAAGCGGCACGGGGTTTCATTGATGTACTCTATCTCCTGGCCCATCTTTTTGCCCTGTTTCGCCTTCCCTTCTTTGTGGCCATGCTGAATCTGGAAAGGGTCCCAGCAATGACTTTGATCTCGTGGACCTGCACCGGTTCAACCATCTTCACCGGTGGGTTCCACTCTGATACACAGCAGGGGGTGTGGTGAGAGAGACAGGCTCCATCTTGATGGAGGATGGTGTATCAAAACCCAGCCGAGGACAGATCCATGTGTGAGCCAAACACTCTCATCCTGCAGAACAGCAGCAACACTTTTGACGGATTGTGGTGGTTTATTGCTCCGCCAACAAAAAAGTGCTTGTAAATTACAAGCTACAACAATTGGGGAAGCAAGAACTATATCCTTGGGGTACCACACAGGCGAACACAGAGTCATTCATAAAGTTTACTTTATGCTCGTCTAAATAGATTGGGGGTCAAAAAGTGTTCAGCATCGAGTTGTCCAGTGTTGGAGCATATGGACCGCTCCACACTTTGAGTGTTAATTGGGAGTGTGTTCTTTAGCTCAGCTCACTTGGTTCTAACATTGTAGACGGAAGGATGGCTACCATAATCGGCAACAGAAAATGTACTCAACCATCTTATGTTTCCCTTTTAAAAAACATTTTTCACCAAAAATGGGTGGACACCATGGACAGGACGGACACCCCGTTTTTGCTTCCGCAAGAAAAAAAATTTTCCTTTTGATTTGGAAATTTTTTTTGCACACTCACTCTACCCAGAAAGGAGGGGGGGGAAGGGAGAGACAGGCGCCATCTTGGCAAAGAACAGTAGTCTTCAAAACATAAGACAGCCTTAAGGGGAATTGGTATATGCTTTGCAAAATTGAGCCGAACGCGCCCTCAAACAGTCCTGCCAGCAACTATGAGACCTAAATTTCCCACAATTTTTTCTAAACACTTACATTGAACAGAGGAGGAAGAATCCAATACTGGAGAGGGTAAAGAAGCATGCAGTTGCCCATACCAAAGCTGTTGGAAGCGAGAGGGTGGCACAGAAGGAAGACTAACGGGGTTGTAGAAAAGGCCTTGGAGCCATGCACATGTGAGCAAAACTGGAGAAGGACCATTGTATCTTTCTAACCGTTGATCCGACTGGTACAATCTCACAGGTGAGGATTAAAATAAGCACTCCAGATCTCCGCCGACAAGAACAAACCCAATGCCTACCCGACCACAAGAGCCCAAACAGGGCATTGCTCTTTTTGGTTCTGTGATTTTCCAAATAAGACACACATCTTCACACCTGCTCTGCGGAAAAGATTTGTGCCAAGAATTCATTCACCTCTGACTTGAGAGGAGGGAATTGTGTCCCGACTGATCAATTCTTTTCAAGGAAGGGGGAAAAAAAAAAAAAGTTAACTTCTGATTTTTATTTCAGTAACCTCCATAAATTGTCACATTCGGTGCAAACACAAATCAAGAGGCACAGGAACAAGGATTTGAACACGAGGAACAGCAGCATGGACAGCAACATTTCCATATGGGAGATCATCTCTGATTGTCCGAGGATGGAATCTCTTCAATACCGGGACTTCGGCACTCTGACTTCAGAAGAGAGGGACTTCATCTTGATCCGCATCGAGAAGGCCAAGCAAGCTCTTCAAGTCCATCTCGATGGCGGCCCCCAAGAAAAAGGAAGGAGGGCACAACAAACTAAACCTCCTCGAAATTGGTGAAATGGAGGCGGATGTGTATTTCTAAAGATACAAGGTTGTTACAGAATATTTGTCATTCGTTTACCAAATAAATCGAATCGGTGGTATGGCCTCGTATGTACAAGTGTCACGGGGAATAGTGACTACGTGTAGCAGAAGAGTAGACCGATGTGGGGGTCCGTGTACCAGAAAGTGTGAAAGAATAAAGAATGTTTATTAGACTTTAACTTCAAATACTCGGGGCAAACGACCCCCATTGGTCTCTTCTTCTTCTTCCTTAGAAGGAAAGGTGAAGGACTTTGCGAGGGTCCGACGTCGCGGTGATGGCGTCAACCTGGTCGCCTCTCTGACCCTGTCGCTTACCGTGATTCCTGTTCCCGGATTCCTCCCGAAGGTCCGTGCGCCCAGACTCTGCGAAATGAACTGTCGGAGTTGTTTTCTTCCTCGAAACTGTTCTTCCTTGTCTTCTGGGCTTCGAAACGGTTGGACCCCGTTTCACAAGCGTTAAAGAGAATTCTCGATGGGATGGAAAGAAAACCGAAACAAGAAAAAAAAGAGACCGATCCCTTTGCGCAAGACTTTCAGCACTCTGACCGCCAACAAGGAGCAAAATCCCACATAAAGAGATGAAACTCTGCACAACAGTAAAAGGAGCGGGCGCATGCAGCATTTGTGGTTGTGTGGACACCGCCGAGACATGTGGATCCTGTGGAACTAGACTGTGTGACAGAGATTGCCTGAAGTATCACGAGAGATGTTGCAATGCCTCGAGGGCATGCGCTTTCTGTGGAAAGAAGGAGGATTTGTTCACCCAGCTCAAGCTGTGTGGCGGCTGCAAGAAGGTCTACTACTGTAGTACACGTTGTCAGAAGGAGCACCGCCAACTGCACAAGAGTGCATGCGGTGAGAAATAAATTTAGGGAAGGGTGAATTCCAATCATGTAAGGAATTATCAGAGTATACCACTAAATTTTCACGCACATCGCAACTCCTTTTGGGTTTAAATTGCTAGACTCCTGCACTAGCACAAATAAGGAGAGCGAATCATGCATCCAAATGACGCAAAGGCAGAGTATCTTCCGACCGCGGCACCTGCTTAGACGGATAGCATCTATCTTTTTCAGATAGGAGTTATTGGTGTCGCGTAACTGTCTTTCGTTCCTTGAGATTGGAAAGGGTTTGTCCGCCCAAGTGGGCAGGGTTTTCCAAAGTAAAGCCTTTATTTGATAACCCGTTTCTGTTCTTCGAAGCTTTCAACAACTTGGATGACGTGAATCCCTGAAAATTGACCGAAACGAGTGGAGTTGTCGACGGTGTGGTTGCTTTGCCCCGGTGGGGTTCTGTTATCCTCAGTCTCTTCATTAACTGGTCTGTTATCGCTCTTACATCTGGAAGGAAATATAGGCATCTCGGGGGCAAAGGACTCAACAGTATTGTCCTTTGGCGCGGTCTCTTTCTCCTCTTCCTCCGAGTCGGAAAATCCAGGCCCCATCCACAAAAACCATTTGGTGCAGCGCACGAATTCAGGTTCCCCTTCTCCAGGGAATCATAAGGCACCAGCAGTTCCATTGGATTCACAACGTACTTCAAGCTCCACTTGAGCTTCATCTGCCAATGGTGTGGATTCCACGTCCAAAATCTTGGGCTTTATTCTCCGCTGCTTGTCGATCAACCCTAGGAATAGCTGGGTCGCTTCTTGAAGGTTTTCCTCTGGTGGTGCTGCATTTTCTGGGTTGCAACAAGTTTAACATGCTTGCTTTGACCCATGTGCGTAGTATTTTTCTTTATTCTTTTTTGTTGCAGCCAACTTCTCAACACATGTTTTTTAACAAACTGTTCTATTTCGATTGGTTATGAGGGGGGGAAAACACCTTGCTAGCTCAAGGGGTAAACTTTTCCCAAGGAAGCGAAGAGAAGCAGATTGTTCTATCACGAGGAACCCGTGAATAGACTCTGTCGCTGGAGAATGTTGTTCCTCTTGCGTGTTCCCACGCTGTTCGAATGGCCGAGGTTCGGCAATGATCATGCCACCGGGATTCATTCGCCTCTCCAAATGAGATTGAACAAGGAAAGGATTGTTGTAAACAACTGGGCAGGAGTTATTGCCAAGGACGATTCTGGCGAACACAAACTATTCTACAAACGCATGACTTTTCTAGCCGTTCGGAATGCCAGTCTGGGTACAAACAGGAAGATCTTAGAAAATAGTTTGCTGTATTAGGTCGGTCCAGTTTCAGGTGCTAATCTGGTTAAGTACAAAATCAGAAACAACTAGAATACTTGAAGTGCTGGCTTCAACGCTAGCAAATCGTGGTCCTGTTACCATTCCCCAAACCCGAAAAACTCACCCATGTTATCCTTCTGCGGCAACAGGAAACGGACTTGGAAGGAATTGTCGTCCGACCAACAGCTGATACAAGGGACCGCAGGGACCTATCTCGTATGTGATGAGGATAAAAGCACGCATAAAGTGTTAAGAGAAAACTTTGAATCAAACCAATTGTTTTGGCCCTCAAGGATTAATGTCTCCGGCAACTGGATGCCAGCGCCTCAGTACTTTTTGTGAACAACATCGCCTAAGGTGTGCAGGTCTGGAAGTTGGTGGTTCGGCTTTGGTTGTGCCTTAAGTGGTGTCCACAGAGCTCCCTTTTCCTTCCCAGCTCAGCTGCCAACATGCGCAGCGAAGATGAGCCCAAGTGGCAAGGAGATCGACCCAAACTAATTCCATCCAACAGGGTACTTTTGTTAATACACAGACGAGCGACCAAAGTTGGCTTCGTGAGAGGAAATTGGTGCCTGACCTGCGCTTGCCTTTCACGGTTCTCCGACAGCTCCTCCTGAATTAGGCATTTTTATCAAATGTCCTGAGTGAACAGAAAACACTAAGAATACGGAAGGGCGCTCTACGCCAGATCTAACTTTTATGGCGTTGCTTCGTGGGTACAAAAAAGATAACCAACTTTATACTTGCACAATGCAGAGAAGACCTATTGTAATCTTCGTACTATTGTGACCAATCGAAGCTGTGTGCCATCATTGAGTCGTGGTTCCACATGGAGATGATACCAACAGCCCTTGGACTCAGAATAAGTTCCGTAGCAGTGGCTCATGCTCCATATTTTGCTGTCAGAGTGGAGCTGACACCTTTGGAACTTGATGCTTTTGTCTGAGTTGGAGCACGGAAACAAGGACAAACTTTTCCGCCCGAGTAAATGACTGTCACACCGGATAATTCATCCACAGACGTTACTACTACGTGGCAAGAGCATTTTAAAGTGAATGAAGAAATAAAAAAAGAACATGCTTTTGTGTTAGACACTAAAGAGGCTTTGCATCTAGTCTTGTTCCATATCGTCCTCTTCATCCTGTTGAGCGGCCTTTTGCTCAGCCTCATCATCACCAACGAACTGGTCCAGTCTGTCGAAATGCCTTTGCTGTGCACGATTGCCCAGGATGAGCGCAAAAATCTTGCGGGTCGGCTTTGTGCACTCGCACCGCTCGTCCAACAAACTGTGCAAACTTGAGCATGGATCTGATGTTGGTTGCTATGGCCGCTCGATATTTCAGGGTGATCGTAGCCTTCCAGGAGCATCTTAACAATCACGATAACGTGTCTGCCGTTTTCGCGTTCGAAGTTCCGAAGATTTGATGGTGGAACTCTCGAATGATAGGCAAAGCACATGAAGTCGTCACCTCCCTTGCGTCGGTTGTTGAGGGCTTCTTCCAATCTTTTCGCCTCTGCTGTATCGTATGCCGCGATGATAGCCTTACATGGGGTGCCAGAAATGCCACGCCCCGTGACTTGCTCGTAAACTTTTGACAGCAGCTCAGCCTCGCTGTCTTGGCACAGGAATCTCATGCGCCTAATCAAATGTCTATGGTCGGAAGGTAAGGGTGAGTGCGCACAACCAAGAAGCCTCACCTTTCCTCGGCCATCCTTCTTGTCAGGCGGTAGACAATGCGTTCCTCAAGGTCCGGGCAGATTGTTTCTTCTTTGTTGTTCTTATAGGGAGTAGCGGTGAGGAACACTTTCTTAGCTCCAGAGAAATGGTCCAATATCTCTTGCCAGAAAGAAGCGGGAAGGTGATGTGCCTCATCCACAATGATTAGGTCATAACGGTTGGCATCCATTTCTCGCCAAGCTGCATCTGGGTCCTGACGAAACTTATGAGGATTTGTGATAAAGCGGACCGAGTTGAGTCGCAGCGTCTTGTAGATCCCCGGACCACAGGATGGACCTCCCTCTTGGTAGGATCTCATGCCAGCTATCATCCTGCCGCGAAAAGATGGCCAGCTTGTAGAAAAAAACACTTGTCCGCTTCTCCTTCCTCTGGTCTGCTGTTCTGTGATGACAGACCCCAGCTCAAAGCGATCTGGTTGTGGATTTGCAAGGAGGGGGCGATGGTCAACACCTTGTGAGCTAACAGCGCATCCGTTTTCCTGCTTCCTGTAGGCATTACGACAACGTAGGGTTTGTCGCAGTGTGGTTTTTCTGTTTAACACGATCAATTACTGCCTCAACAGCTTCCTTCTGTTGTGGCTGTTTTGCAGAATCTGTTCCCCATTCTTGAAAGACTGATTTCCTTTCCTTGTTGAACCGTCCTTCCATTTTGTTTTTTGCGCACAAATGAGAAGAAACCTGGCGAAAATTTTGAGCCATACAACCTCTGCCTTGGCGGGAAAGGCGCAACGGGTTTTGTGAGAAAAGAGGACGAGTTTTGGGCGGAACTCGCTACGTTGGACCGTTTCTGCTCAGACTGCAGAGGAAGGTGTACCGTGGTGGGGGCTTTTGCCATGCCACGCTCGGGATTTCAAATTGTTCACAATTTTCGCCATGGCGACGCAAGCTACACATTCCAAAGTGGCTTTGTTGCCCAATAAAATTCTGAACATTCCAAAGTGTGGCAAATGAACAAATATTCATTGCTAACCGGTTAATCACATGTAAGGAAAAAAAAAAAATTCACTGAAATAAAATTGCCAAGTGTTCAGGCCCCATCGGTCCGGCGGACCTAAACGACAGTTCTGCTCGATGCAGTCAGATGAAGGCTTTGGAGATGATGGCTTCCTGAGCCTGTACCTGGAAGAAGAGGTATACCAGAAAGAAAAAGAGAAGGGAGATTTCTAAAGAACAACATGCGCAGGCCGAGAGGGAGAAAGCAGAACGACGGGCTGAAAAAGAAAAGGAGGAAATAGCCCAGTTCCGGTCAACATGCCTGAAGGGAAATCAGGTCTTCTTCAAGACTGTGTTCAAAGAAGCAGCAACTCCAACTACTTCCCTGCGGAGAGTCTTGCCAAAATCTGGGGACGCATACGCACATTACTATCGTCTGATCGTGGCATCCAAGGGAAGGTCAGTGGTACATTTGAGACGATCCTGCAATGGGCTGAAATGTTATCGTCAACCTTCGAAAATGTTGAGTATGCGACTAAGGACAGTAGGTGCTGGACACTAGCCTACAACCCATCCTACTTGTTGCTAGTGAATTGGTCCATCCTGATCTTCAAGTGTAAAGATCTTTGTGAGGCATGTGCTACCCTCAATGAAGCATTGGGTCCTGAATTTCAATCCCTGAGCAAACGGATCCTCCGTGGTTCGGGACAAAGTTGGCAGGAATGGATTTCCGCTCGTCGAAACATCATAGCGCATGGCAAAAACACTACCTAACTATTTCTCGTGGATTGAACTTCAAAATTACGTGGGTACCAAGTGACCTGGTAAAGCCCGATGCGGTGCCCTTTGAGGTAAAAAGTGTAAAACACCTGGTTTCAAGTTGGCTAATCTATTCCTTCAAGGAAGATTATCTGGATGCCTTTAATAGCCACCGATTGTTGATGTTCCTCTTTTTCCTCATTTTGCGTCCTTTCGGCACCACAAGGAGAATCTCCCAAAATCTCTTCCGTGAGGGCGACGGGGCGGTCTATCTTTTCCTTGATGGGTGCTTTCGCCATGTTCCCGATCCCCCTACTTTCCGAGCTCTGTTTAGAGTACCATTGGAGGTAGCAGCCATGAATGCATGCGGAAGAATCAAAAAAGAATTGAAAGGCCCTGCCCTCCCTTCTGGGGCAAGGCTGGTTAAAGGCAACGGCTCAGAGATTTTTTTGGTGGAAGGTACAACGAAGAGGCATGTTGTGAGTCTAGAGGTTTGGAATTCCTTTGATTTCGATTGGGGCAAGGTTACTCAGTGCAATGTGGACACATTCGAGATAGGAAAGGCTATATTGCATGAAAATCCGCCTACAGAGTATGAAGAAGGAGGCTTGTGAACTCTTTTTTATCCCAACATGGGATACAATATAGTTGTTGCATTTCCTATTTAAAAATTCTCTTCGATGGTAAAAGTAAACCTCTTCCTGGCCAGGTATTCATAATGTTACCTGAAATGCGCTTTCTGGCTGCACCTGTGTAGGGAATGCAATCAAGTCTCCCAGATTCCAAAAGGCTTCTTACTGAAAACTGGCGTACCCCAATGGCTCCTTTTTCATTTTGTGCAGCGGGAAAAAATCCTTTTGGCTTGGAAGCACTTCCTCGACAGGGATATCCCTTGAGGCCTGATAACGATGCGGGCGCCCTCTTTGTTGAGGGAAAAATGTCTTGAAAAGGCCGAACAAAGCGCGGAGGGAAAACAGGTGGGGCATTGTGGGCCAAGCCAGCCATAGTTTTTTTATTGACCTTGGGAGTGGGCGGCGCTCACGGCAGATGTGACGATTTAGTGAACAATAAGGGAGTGGAGCAAATATTGGGGAACGAATCTTCTTGGCTTGAGAATCCTAATTTCGAGCTCGTAACATTCTTTTTTTTTTTTTTGTTTTGCTTGCGCAGTTCACACAATAAACGAAGGAAAGGGAGGATGGATGCCGTAGCAGCGTTTCTCTGGAGTTGTGCAGCTGCTTCGGGCTTTTGGTTAACGCTCGTTGGCATAACTCTTTTTCTTATCCTTGGCAGAAGGGGAGGTAACGTACCGTACAGACGCTCAGGTACCTTTTCCAGCATTCAAATCTATGCCATTGGTTCCGACGCGCCGTTCTTGCATGGGACATTGATAGCTGGGAACGAAGGCTTAACTACCGCGATCTCGACCAACAAGGATACCTTGGCGCTCTACCTTCATCGGGATGGTATCACAGTCGGACAGTACCGCATGGTGGAGTTGCTCATCACCAGCCAGTTCCTCGGTTGCGCCTGCAGCTCTATTCGGAAGAACAGATAGCCCATGGAAAGCTTTCCCCGCCAGTTGAGCTGCATCCTGGACGGCGACATGCCATAACCATCACCGGTTGCACGACCTGGCATGCGAGCCGTTCGTGGACGCTATCCTGGGTACGGGAATCAATTTTAAAGCGCACAGGAGACCAGCCCCCAGCTACTCGTTTCACTCATCTGTCGGAGACAAATTGCCGAGACAGGAGGGAGAAGCGGTCACCACCATCATAAGCTTTTGGAGTGACTTGAATGGTGTGGCTTTGCGCAAGGAGCTTCTTTTTGGAAAGTGGGGCTGGTTGTACCTTGTTGATCAAGTTTTGTACAAATTGGGGCCTGTAGGGTGGGGGATACTAGTCACTCATTATGGAATAAAGGCTTGCATTTACAAAAACAAGTAGGGACAATAAGGGGTATCGATTTGATTTTTCTATCGATGGGTTTGGCCGCGTGCCGCTAAAGCCATACGGTCGTAATAAATACTTCTTTCTGGTTCTTGGCCTAGGCAGTGTGGCTCGCAATACCTATCACGATATACGTGAGAGCGCACGCAGTAGTGTAGTGTACGAGAGAGAAGTAGTGGAATAAAGTTTATTGGTTTGAACGATAAATTTATAGTTAGGAGTTCGTACTCCGAACCCAGATACATTACTGTTTTAAAATTAGCCAATGAGAAATTAATTAGGATTGTAGGGGTAGAGAAGTATGTTGTTATGGCGAGTACGGGTAGTTAGGAGAGGGTGAGTTGTCCTTAGAGCACATTGATGCCATGGCTGCATCTCTAGGTGCTGATAATACCAACATCCCTTTTCATTAGTTGGGAACAACGAATCCGCACGTACTTGTAATTAACTGACTTTATTTTTTCGCTGTTTGAGAGAAGGGTGTGTAGAGCCAAACTCCAGCAGGCACCGTTTCCTTCTCCCTTTTGTTGCAAATTACAACAAAAGGGATCCTCTTTAAAAAAAAACATTTTTTCACTGAAAATGACTGGACACCCCTGGACAGGATGGACTGTTCCTGCGCAAGAAAAAATTTTTTGTTGGGCTTCGAAAATTTTTGCTCTTCCCTTTCCACAACCACCTGAAAGAGACAGGCGCCATCTTGGTTAATCTTTTCTCGGGATTTATCGTGTGGGTGAACGGCAGATTTGCTGGATCAATTCATGATCTCACGATTGCAACACACCGTTTGGTGACAAGGTTGTTACCTGGGGAGAGAGTGCTTGCAGACAAGGGCTACAGAGGGAATGTTATTTTCCTGACCCCCGTGCAAGGAAAGTGGGACTATCTTACCCCGAGTCAACGGGCGTGGAACTTGATGCACACGCGCCTTCATTGGGAATATATCGAACGAATCAACAAGCGGTTGAAACAGTGGCGCTTTCTAAAACACCCTTGGCGCCACGGTGTCTCTCGCCATCACCTTGCCTTCTACGTTGCAGCAAAGCTGACAAACGTGTCCCTCGTCTTTCACCCATTAAACACAGCGTAAATTCCAGGATTTGTCCAACTCCAATGTGCACCAGAGCTTCCATCATGCAAGCTTTTGCGCAGTGTGTCTTGTTTGTCCTGTTTACGCTGCTGGTCTCTGTTTCGGCTGCCCTTTGTATTTGACACACACCCCCTCCCCCCTCCTCCGCTCTCCGCCCTAGTGTTTGTACAAATTTGCTGCCATCCTCTCCCCCTCTGCCCACCTCGCTCATCCAACCATTCCCTACCACTCATCCATCCCCCCCCCTCTCCCTTTGCAACAAGCGCCACAGACAACTGAACCCAATTCTCACCTTAGCGCCGTGGCCTGCTCCATCGCATGACTGGCGGTTTACGAACAGAGCCGATGGAGGAACCAAGCCACCAAGCAATGATGGGTTACAAACATTGTCCTTGAAGGATGGCCTCGTCAGTATCGTGCTGTTGAATGATGCTGCTGTGCTTTCCACTCACCAGGGTACCGGACAAACCACCTTCTATTCTCCTGGAAGCACCTCTCGCATTGCAGCCTTCCCTTCATGGAACATCACCGTGTTGTGTGCATCCCCTGATGGCGGAAGGCTGTTCGGAGTGGGTCCCAACATCGTGACCACCTACTACAACCTCACCTCCTACAACCGCAACACAGGCGCCATGCTGTGGCAACGCAACACGGTGCTCTCATACTTCTACAATGACCTCCAAGATGCCTTCTACTTCACGTTCCCTTCCTCCTCGAACAAGGCTCTCGTTGAGGTGGTGGAGGTAGATGCGAAGACTGGTGCCACTCTTTCTAGCGGGCAGCTGCCATCAACCCTGGGCATGTTGTACGCGGTGAACCCTGTTGGGAATCACCCCATCTTCCTCGAAAACCCTCCTGGGAACGATGTTGCCATCACCGAGGTCGATCAGACCACCTGGGTCATCCGCTGGAGGCAAGTAATCAATGTTGCTTATTTGGGAGCCATTCCATTGGTGATGACTGAGGATGGTATCCTCATCGCGAACCTAGGCAACTACATCCACACCATAGACTGCAAGGTGGGTGAGGTGTTGTGGAAGTCGGCCATGGTGTCCCCTTCTGCCTTTGCATTGCAAAATGTGAGCACCGCTAGCGGTCGGTTGCAGGAGCATCTGGTTGTTCTGAACTCCACGGGGCTGTTGGTGCTGGACATCACGACTGGACGGCAGTTAGCATCATCTGCTTTGGCGCTGGGAAACTCGGGAGGCATGATCACTGTAGGGGAAGACATCATCTTCACCGGCGCTGATGCTCAGTTTACCAATCAGTACCTGTGGAAGGTGGCATACAAGGACATGGCGCGTCTTGATAGCTACATCCACTTGGCAACGATATGCGAGGACCCATCTGTTAATTGTTATTCAATACCGCAATTGGGTATCTTACAGAATGGCACACTGTATGGGTTCGGTGGTGCTGCCTACCTTTTCGTGCCTAGCGATGATGGTGATGATGACGCTATCAGCAACACCACTCTCATCATCATCTGTGTTGCTGGAGGTGTGGGCGGAATCCTGGCCATAGCGTTGGTTACCTTGTTGTGCTATTGCTGTCGGATGAAGAAGAGGAGCGGGGTCGTGTATGCACCCATCAAAGATCCCGCCCCTGTGAGGCACGCGCGTGACAGGGTTGCGTATGCACCCATCAACGATCCCGTCCCCATGAGGCACGTGCGCAGGACGTGTGGTAGATGCGGCGGTTCTGGAAGGGAGTCTTCTACATGTCCCACCTGCGAAGGGCATAAGGGCGTTTTGTTTGGCACTTTGGCTGTGCTCGCCTTCGCCCCTTGTGAGAAATGCCAAGGGTCTGGAACCGTTGAATCACAATGCTCCACTTGTTATGGAAGTGGCACAGTTTATTAATAAACGTTATTTTGTAGCCCAGCTTGTGTGTGTGGGAATGCCAAAAGAAATTAACACTAGCTTGTAGGGGAAAGTAATAGCCCAACAATCGTCACAGGGTCCCTGTGAACACAATTCTATTTCAGGACATTATGAAATTTTGAATTGGAAGAGTGCTCCTAGTAAAATACTATCTATCATCAAGTATGAAAATGGTAGGATCCATCTGAATTCATACATGGTGGGTGGTCACCTCATTGATTATAGACCAATTCAGTTCAAGTAACAAGATGGTAGTGCTGTGTTGGTCCATTCTAACAGCTCTCGTTGGGGCTGCTCCACCCTTTTTGGCCTAACAATGCCAACAGCACCCAAAGAGTACAC
>Ga0209935_1003396_pt1 | contig 16473 bp, 13 predicted proteins | sample ThiBio_1000_plan_2_FD_183958 | JGI IMG/M metagenome (GOLD analysis project Ga0209935, IMG submission 183958) | Wastewater bioreactor microbial communities from Cape Town, South Africa - Thiocy_cont_1000_plan (SPAdes) | ecosystem: Engineered > Bioreactor > Thiocyanate-remediating >... | reverse complement strand
TTTTTGGAGGTGGAGGTAACAGTGTTATTCGATGGGCACCACCATTAATTATGACTAAAGAAAATGTTGATGTTGCTCTTGACATCTTTGATCAAGCTATGAATGCTTCGATATAATATTAACTTTTTCCTTTCTATTTTCACTTTTTATATATACTTATGGACCATCGGTCAGTATTTGTAATGTATCTATATCATAGCCATTACTAGCTCCATAGGCAATACCAATTACTTGAAACTTTGCACTGTACAGAACTATCATACCAACTGATATTTCTAAAAAAGTTCTCTTTTCTTTCCTACCGGTAATGTTTTGAAGTAATGCATAGATCGATATAACTGAACCTGTCAAAGACAAAACAACCAAGAGCATGGTACTTAAAATCATCCAAACGTTTATATTAGATGGTTTGCCAGAAATCTTCGGGACTTTGTTAACGGAACCTTTACAAACAGAAAACGAAGATTATTTTTAACTGGGTAGATTGGATGTTTTAGCTTTGGATAATAGTCTTCACCATTCGTAGATAATCTCTGATAAGAAGAGCAAAATGCTTACTAACAAATAATCGTTGAACTGGTTACTTGATCTACTCATTGAGTAGAGTCTATATTTGAATCGCCAAATTCGCGTGGAGACCATAGAAAAAATATCAATAAATTTTCTCTTCATTTTTTTTTATTATGATTCAATGAAATGTGTTGAATTGTCCTTTTTAATTATTGCCAAATCACTCTCACCCTCAAGGTGTACCATGCTCCGTTCACACCACATGCAGTTTCTTCTGGCATGTGACCATCTCAAGCGAGTTTATGGAAAATGTCATTTTTAAATAGACGAATATTTTCTTGTATTTCAGCAGGATTATCTAAAAGATAAGCACTGATAATCGAACCAAAACGTTCTCAATCAGTCCAATTATTAGTTCGGTTTCGGATCTCATTTGAAAAATTATGCTTTATCATCCGATTTCCAACCTCGATAATTATACAATAGCTCAGCAGCAATGGCCAAACCTGTTCTCGAATTAGTCTTGACAAGTGATCCATCATGACCTGAGTAGGCTTTATTTATATCAGCCCATGCTTTTAAGAATCTCAATGCTTGATTCGCATAGATTGACTGATTACTACTTAATTAATACAGTACTCTTACGTCAGTAAAGTTAGCACCAGATTCGAGTTTTTCGTGGTAGGATTCGCTTGTATGTTTGTGCTGACTCTCTTTTAGGTTGTGCTGTATGCAGAATTTGATTCTGCATCGAATGGTGCTAGTTTCAGATGGGGTCACCGATGAAAAACATAAGGTTTGACTCAAAATACTGATTTTTTCAGATTTTTTAGAAAAGTTTTTTCCGTCGCGATTCGCCATATTACTTGTGCTGACTCTAAAAGTGGTTGTGCTGAATTCAGAATTAAATTCTACATCGAATGATACTATTTTCAGGGTGGGTTATCGGGCAAAAAAATTCACTCTATCAGGGTCAAGAAATCCTTAATGGTCTCCTGCCATAAACCTGACCATATTTTTTTGCCCGATAACCCACCTTGAAAATAGTATCATTCGATGTAGAATTTAATTCTGAATTCAGCACAATCGTTTTTAGAGTCAGCACAAGTAGTATAGCGAATTGCGACGGAAAAAACTTTTCTAAAAAATCTGAAAAAATCAGTATTTTGAGTCAAACCTTATGTTTTTCATCGGTGACCCCATCTGAAACTAGCACCATTCGATGCAGAATCAAATTCTGCATACAGCACAACCTAAAAGAGAGTCAGCACAAACATACAAGCGAATCCTACCACGAAAAACTCGAATCTGGTGCTAACTTTTCTTACGTGTACTCTTCAGAAGTTCCTGGACATGCGAAAATCTAGGTAAAGTTTAGCCGTTTTTCATGAAATTTTTACTACAGATAGAGCGTGAAAAATTGTGATCGCAAGCACTAACCTGAGTTTGTTTGACCGAAATGTAGAAAGGGTTTTAAGTCATATACTGTAGTCTTCTTATATTGGCTAGTTAGTAAAAATTTATAAATGCGAGCAAAATTTGTAATTGACCAGTCTCTGATCATTTTGAAAGAGGTCGTTCAATGCTAGTATGAACAGAATACAACAAGTTCGCGTATGATATTTATTTCGGTCACGTTTGAACTAACTTTGACTTTAAACCCTTTCTACATTTCGGTCAATCCAACTCAGATCTGTAGTAAAAATTTCATGAAAAACGGCTAAACTTCACTTGGATTTTCTCATGTCCAGAGACTTCTGAAGTAGGCATGCACTAAATCCAAATTTCTTGGTTTTGCCCTATTACTAAATGATATTGATTTTGACTACATACGGAGATATTATTGAAAAGCAGATAATAACTGGATAAACTGTATTCGTCCAAATTAGGTAGTTCTTTTAGAGTAAAACTTATATTTTTACAGTGATTTTTTCCCGGTACTCATTTTTTTTTTTTGACCTTTGACCTTGACCATACGGCTCTGTTTAGCTGAAAATAGTTATCTTCAGGGTCATAGAATGCAATGCAGGAAGTGTATGTTACTCTTGCCTATAGGCGCCGGCAGATCCGCTTACATTCTAGGTTTCTTCAAAACCAAAATTTCAAAACCATTTTTGGGTTTGGTACATGCCTAGTTGATCGTACATCCTCAGTTATCATCCATGTGTATTTTTTGTTGAACAACTACTAACCTTCACATTAACCCAAATACGTATAGCTTCTATACTTTATTAAGAATCTAACATTGATAAGAATCAAAGTTTCCGACAGAAACACCAACTCATCGCGCTTCTCTGCTGATGCCTATCTAATGATCTTCTACCCACAACTTCTCTATTACTGAAGTTTTTCAATCTCAAACTGTAAGACACACACATGTCATATACTCTTATTAGCAAATCTACTGGACCAATTTTATGTAACATTTTCTTTAGGAAAATCAGAATTTTTCTTCTCCTACAAATATAGGCGATACAGCTATCATCTTAATTTTTCTAGCAACATGCGTTCCAGTAAATAGATCCACTCCGACAACAAGCGGCAGTAAAACATGATTTTCATCGAAAACTAACATCAGATTCGAACTCTCCGTGCTCAATAATCTAGGATCTAACTAAGTTCGGACCATGAATGACCGATATTAGCCACTATAATACGTGCTGTTTTCTGATTGGACCGGACAAACAAAGTTTTAAGACTTTTTCCTACCCATTTTAGAAGCCTATAACCCTTTCTTTCAGAAAAGGGAATAAGTCTTATTGAGCATTCGCACGAAAGTCTTCGACTTAACTTGTTTTTCCTTTTGCTGATTCTTCAATTTCAAACAATGAATTTGAATTTCAAAGTTAAATAAATATTTCATTGGGATTTTTCATGACAAAAGCCAGATTCTGTTATTTGATTTTTATAATTTGGAAAATGTTTGTCAATGTTTTATGTTTATTCGAATCAAATCGCACGTTTTCTTTTTTTGAACATTTTGCTGAAAACTTAAAAAAAATAAAGAAAAATTCAATAGAAAATTTCTTCGTTTATTTGTTCGCGAATTTTGAATGAAAATGTTTTTACAAATTTGGATTTTATCAGTTTTATTCGTTGATCTTTTCCAAGGATCAAGTTAGTCAACTAAAGCATGTTTTCATTACGCTTTTAAACAGAAATAAAAACGTTTTGCCACACTTTTTAGTCATTTCATTCAATCAACGGAAATTCTGTCCAAATGTCACATGGAATCCAAATGCAATTACATTCGCTAACATCAGTACAGTGGGCTCAACACCTTTTAGTTTATTCATCAATCGAAATAATACAATTTATGTTGCTAATCGAGAGAAAGGTCTCATTCAAATTTGGCAAAATTCCTCTGTTAATCCAACAAAAACAATTAATGGTAGTTGGTTAAATGTTTATTCATTTTTTGTCACAACTAATGAAGAGATTTATGTTTATAATTATAATGCAGGTTATCGAATTGATAAATGGACAAAAAATGAAAATACGAGTATTTCTGTTTTGTCTGTTGGATCTGATTGTTATGGTCTCTTTGTTGATATTAATGACAATTTGTATTGTTCGATGCGTGATCTTCATCAAGTTGTTGCAAAATGCTTATACGCTTAAGTATCCACGAGGAATCTTTGTCGATACAAATTTAGATTTATATGTCGCAGATGCAAATAACAATCGAATTCAACTGTTGTTGCAGGAACTGGATCATCAACAATTTCACTTTATGTTCCAAGTGGAATTATTTTAGATGCAGATAAATATCTTTATATTGCAGATGCGTATAATAGTCGTATCGTTGGACAAGGACCAAATGGTTTTCGATGTTTAGTTGGAGATAATGGATATGGTTCAGCATCGAATCAATTAAGTTTTCCAAGATCACTTAGTTTTGATATTTATGGAAATTTATTTGTTGCTGATGAATCGAATCATCGAATTCAAAAGTTTGTTTTATCATCAAATTTTTGTGGTAAAAATCGTTGAAAATTTGAATTGAAAATAGTCAAATAAACTTGATTAAGATTCGACAATAAATGTCGATGAAATGACGACAATGAAAAGCTTCGTCACAAATCAAAGTAAAAAGAAAAAAAAAGATATGTGAAATTGAAATTTCGTTTATATAAAATGAGGTCGTTCTGTTGGTTTGATAATTCTGATTCCAAGCTATGTCATGAAAGTTGCGGTGATTTTCGCGATTATCACCAAAAACTGATGATTAATCAGACAAAATCATTATTTAAGGCGGCTACTTATTGCTTTTCACTTGCTTGATTGCCTAGCAAAGTTCTTCTTCTTCTTCTTCTTCTTTTCTTTTCTTGAACAATGAGACACGCTTTAAGTCAATAATCTCCTTATATGATCATTCACTAGTGAAAGTATTTGCACTAAGGTACCTAAAAAAGTGTCCTGCTTGAAGTATTTCAGTACGTTAGGATCGAACCTCATCAAACGACTTGCTTTCTTTTTGATATTACACATTTTTTGAGCGTGTAGAAAATTTTATTTAATATAAGTTAACGAAAGTTGCCCAAGATAAAAAACAGAAATTCTCACAATATATACTCGGAAATAGTTATTATTGTTGTTTGCATGTAATTATGTTTCTGTGCCTTTCTTTTTTTTGGTTGCGCTGAAAATAGAAATATTGCTGTCACTTATCATTCTGTTATTTTCATGAATATCAAAGAATCGAAGCGTTGTCTAACTACAATCTTTTTACACACGAAAGCGAATATGCTCATAGGAACGAACAAACACTTATCAAATACCAAAAGTTAGCAACAAGACTTTATATTTTTCTTCTTCTTCCTACGGACGCATGAGTCACACTTCAATTACGCCAACCTTTCTAAGTAATTGTCCATCATTTTGAAAAGAAAAAAATATATTCAAAACCCTCAGAATCTGACAAACAATATTCTGAAATCTGTTTTTCGAAATTCAAGAGTCTTTTAGAAAAAGAGAGATCAAGTAATGACTGTTAGAGATCTTTCCTAAAACTTATTCTTCAAGTGATCAATGAGATTAGAAAAAAAGCACAACGTATGTCTTTGAGTTAAAGACTTTGACTGATATTCTAACTCTATTTGTTTTAACTCTTGCACATTAGGGAATTGCAGTCAGCCGCCTTATCTACTCGGCTTTGTCTCGAGTGGAATTCTAGTTTTTTTTTCTTTTTCCTTTTTTTTCCGACAAAAAATACTCAAACAAAATTCTAGCAGCGAAGAATATCTACTTACCCGTGAACAGAAATAGAAAACAAAAATTTTGTTTTGTTTTGGCGCATATATAGTTACCTTTCGGTTCGTATTTCGAAACTGTTTTTCTTTGACCTTATGCCGACATTTTGTACATATCAGCCATCCACTGCTGTGAGTATGCGGTGTCAGTAAATTCATAAATTGCAGAAAGATTCTGTTTTTTTTCGTTTTAACAATATTAAAAGGAACTACGTTGAGAAAAAGTACGTAATTGTTATTCCGTTGCTTTTTTCTTAATTAAAATTGGAGACAGGAAAAGAAACTTATAAATAAATTCTATGTTTCTTTGTTAGAGACGAACCATTTTGGACAAAACATCGATCTGTTATTTGTTCCTGGTTTGTTGACATTCACATTGTCTGTTTAACTCTGATTATTAGTATTCTTATCATTTATTTCACTTCACCGAAACTATTAAGTATAAGATATTTTCGTCTCATCAACGAAAATACATCGAATTATTTGTAATTTATCACGATCGATCGATTGAAATTGGTGATTTGAATAATGATACTTTATTCGATATTATTGTTGTCAATTGAGGTAGTCATGATGCTAGTCTATTCACAGGATTCATCAAGACAAATTCTCTTCAAATTATGGAACTTTAAACGAAAATGAATTCTAGACGAAATTTATTACTTACTGGTGATTTCAACAATGATTCTCTATTGGATATTGTCATTACAAATCGTAATAGTAGAAGTCTATTTATTGGCTATGGAATTCGAATATGATTCGAAACCATTTACTTTGAATATTGGAGATTTTAGTGGTGACAACAAACTCGATATGGCTCTAGGAAATTGTGGTCAGTATTCTTTTACAGAAGCTACAAAAATGAGTCATTGATTTTTTGAATGTTGTTTTGTACGAAGTTGAAGGTAAAACAAAAACAATAAAGAGAAATAGTGGTGGTAAATACGAAATAAAATATCCAAGTAAATAGAATATGACTGGTTCACGTGCAGATTGAATACATTCTAAAAGAAAAGTAAGAATAATACGTGGTACAGCTAATACAATTAATCCCAATGCACTCATGAGTAAATGTTTATGTTCATTAAATTCATCATGTAAACGTTTTTTCAAAGAGAATTTCTTTTGAACATTTGAACGTCGTTTAGCAGTCATTATTATAATACCAAAAGCTGAAACAATATTTATCACGAATGGACCAATAAAATGAACAAGTAAACTTATCGAACTATACAATTTCAACATTTCTGCATATGAATTTGAATAACGAACAATACACCAAATTCGTCGTTCATCTTCATCTTCAATTAACATTCGATTGAGAGGCTCATGAATCGATGTACCAACAGTCATCACAACAATGACAAAAATCATCCATTTACCTACTTTTATGCTCAATTTATTATTAAATTTGATACCTACGATAACTAATATCAAACGTTCGATGTTTGCACATGCAAATAGCCAATCACCAACTTGTAAGAAGATCTTTAACACAAAATCTAATAGAATACATTGACTTAATAGAAGTGTTCGATTATCAATCATAGTTATTTGAAGTACAACAAGTGACACATATTTCAATGTAAACAAACTCATTGTTACAATAGAAATAATTGAAGCAACTAGAAGATACATTCGACAGCCAGTATCTCGAATATTTCTTTCTTTAAAAGTCATTATACAGCAAAATCCATTGATTAAACTAATGACAAACATGAGTATCGTAATGATACCACTGACACGAACTGATAATGGTTGATTAGCAAACGATATCTCCGGTCGAATTTGATAACCAAGTATAACATCAAGTGCAAGACCAAAACCATGTGTTGATAATTGACAACGTGTACCTAAATAACATTTGGGACATGCACATAATGCACTTGTTGGACATGAAGCTGTATTCTGATAACATTCGCCACCATTTTCACAGAAGGAAATTTTTTCACAATTATATTTCATTTGATGATCAAATGTGAAACAATTTGCTCGATGATCATGTGTACACAAACAAATATATTGATCATTATCATGAAAACAATTCAATGTCGGATTTCTTTGACAAGGAATATGATAATATTTAACTCGACGAAGACGTGGATATACAATGATACTTTCATTTAATAGCTCTCCAATTGGTGAACAACGTAATTGTGATTCTAACCGAACTTTGATATGTTTCGATGGGAAATATCTTAATTGTGTATAAACTAAATACAACTGTTGATCGTATTCGATAAAAATCAAATGAAATGGAGTTTGCCAATAGATGGTCACTTGATCCTTATCGAATGGAACTCGTTTGAATGTTGTAGCCCGTTCATGAGCAGACATTTCTCCACTTGGATAGAATGGTTGTGAAGATAAATGAGAATAAACTCTAATAAAATGTAATCGAAGTGAATCTTTTATATCGGGCATATCAATCACAATATCAATTTGTGTACTATTACGTTCACATTGACTGCCATGAAAACGATCGGGACATGAACATATTGTTGATTGATCAGTAGGAATTCGTATGTCACGTGAAATACATTGACCACCATTCTGACATTTGAGTGCATTTGATCTTTCACAGAGATCATTTTCGAGATAACATCGACGACCAAATCGATGTGCAGGACAAACACAGACGGATCGGTTTTTCCATTTTCCAACACAAAGTGAATCGGGCGAACAATTACATTCGTTTGATTTGGCACACAACGGACCTGTCCAACCGGATTCACAAAGACAAAACGATTTTTGAATATTAACAAATGAAATACATCGACCATGATTCCAATGACATTCAAGAGAACAATCCATTTCGGAGGAAATACTCGTAAATGGTATTGTGATGTGTACTGACAAACGGTAAACTGGCAGAAATGCAAATTCGATTGGAAATAACCAACTTGCACGATATTTGAGTGTAACTAATTCAAAAGCATCAATTCGAACTGAATAATTTCGATCTTGAAGTTTTGGTCGAGTTAAATAAACGAGATGAAAATGAAATTTTCTATTACAATCTCGAATATATAAATATCTTAGTTGTTCATATGAATTTATGATTTCATCTCTATCATCAATTAAATAAATCATCAATACAAACGGAGTTCGCCATTCGGGAGCTTCTATTTGCACAGTCATGCTAACTCGTTGATTTTGATTTTCACATCTCGGACCATACAAATGCAATGGACATAAACATCGAATCTTATCATTATCATACACTGGTAGACCACCATGACATTGAACTTCGGACAACAATATATTCGTATTTGTTGTTGATACCGTTCTTTTTGAAATCGTTCTCGATTGAAGACCGGGAAGTTGAACTGTGGTTATTATACTATAGTTGGCAAGTGTCAAATGTCGTTTAGTATGTGATGATACTGTTGGATAAGGTTGAGAGTATTCGTTCTGAAAACTACAGAACATATTTTCTTTTGTTATTCGTCGATCATTTATCCAAAATTGCAAACATATAAAGAAATATTTCTCAGCATCAGTACAAAAAGAATGACTCTCGTCATCAAACAATGGACAATCGTTGTATCCGTTGCATATTTGTTCGGAAGAGACACACTGTTCTGTTTCATTCGAAAGTTGTTGAAGCTTCGTGCTGTTTGTTAAACATCGAAACATAGGACGTTCACTCTTCGATTCTCGACAAGTTTTTTGTTCGTCTATGGCTCCCAAACAATCAACAATTCCATCATGGATACGAGAAACAGGTAAACAGATAAATTTGTTCGTATCCAATGTTAGACATGGATGACCTGACGTGCCATTACATATTGAATTAAAACATTGAGTTTCATCAGCTCCATCAACACAATTCCATACACCGTCACATTTGGTATATTGATTATTGCATTGCCATTCTTCACAATTGGTTTCGTCTGTTTCGATATGTTGATCAATTTGTTCGTCATAGGACAAATATCCGTCGCATAACGTAGGAAAATCAGGAAGTTTGATCTTACTTCTACACTCATCCGTCATGCCATCCATTAGATTTGTTTGTGGTCTGCATGTTGTTATTTCGATCCTTGTTTTCTTACTTGTGCAATTGAAACGATGTTTAAGATTTAACGAACAACTATTATTGTAGATTTCATCAATACTTGAGGGACAATCAACGAAATTATCGAGTAAACGATATTTCGAAAGACATTTATGACCACATTCAAATTGAATATTCTCGAGACATTTCGTTTCTTTGATAGTTTTCGTTAATGAACATTGTTTTTGCATATGCTTTTGAATCGATTTAACTTGTACAAACCAATTACCTCGAAGATCATTAACATTTGTTGTTTCGCAAGAGAGTGTGAGTGATGTGTTACTTAGTTTTGTAAAATGAATCGTATTGATGTGAGGATGAGCACAATATTGTGCATCATAGCAGATGTAATCCGGCGAATTTGCAAGTGTCTGCGTTTGATTCCGTGAATAAACTAAATGTAAGTCTTTCCAACCGATTGACTTTGCTGGAAATTCAAATAACGGAGGACAATATTCGACCATCTTTTGACGACAAGACAAATCGAAGTCCGTACAAATATGTTCACAATTACCATTGAAAACACGTGTTGCTCGAATAAGACACATCATTACATTCCAACAATTTCGATTAATATGAGTATTAACATTTGATGATAATAAATCATCATACCATTCTTCCATGACTTTATATTGAAAATAAAAAGGATCAATTATTGTTTGGTAAGTAGGTATCTCACAATCAGACCAATGACGACACATTCGATCGGTACATCGAAATGTTGGATTACCATGTACAGTACAAATTGAACTATCGTAAAATAAGAAAACTTTAGTCTCATCTGAACCATCCAAACAGTCGGGAATGAATGATTCGTCTAGCAGATCAATTTCTGGAATACATTGACCATTATAACATCGATATTCATCTGATTGACATTCATTCTCTTCAAGTATTTGACAATCAATTTCATCGACAGGATTTGGCCAACAATCGATTTTACCATCACATACTTCACGCCAATGTAAACACCATGGAAAATCATTACGTTTACAATTCAAATGTAGATAACAAGTACCATTCGCTGCTAGCAATCGACTTGTTCGCAAAATTTCTTTGACAAATGTTTTGAATGGTGTCTGCAACAAATGAAGAAAATATTCTCTCGTCAATCAATTGACGATTCGTAAATACCTTCGTATTGAAAGAATATTGACAATACAAACCAAATTTGTGTACAGCAGAACAATTATAAATTGTTGAATTTGATGCTGTAGTTTTATTGTTGTGACGATAGGCTTGATATTCTTCAATTAAATCCATATGTATTGACCACGAATAAAGTTGTAAACCGGTGATATTACGATTGTTCAATTCTTCAAATGTCATCGATGCAAATTTAACTTGAACATTATTTTCAATAGATTTATCATCATCTCGACAGAATGGAACTATTTGATGTTCGTCCCTTTTTGATATATCTATTTCGACAGAATTCACGTCATAATCAGTGCCATAATAATCCAAACAATCATTGTCATACATCGAATACTGTGCATTCGAACACAAAACAACAACAACTATCATAAGAACATATTCTACATGCAATTTCATTTTCAATAAAGATTTTCTTTATGACCATCCATCAATTTCTATCTCATAGGAAATATAGTCTTCTTCTTCTTATAATCACGTTCTTCTTTTTATTAAAAATCTAGTGTATGACAACTGTCAACAAATATTTAGATCGAGTCACATTCATTGATAAAAACAAATGAATCATTGGAATCGACATTGGTTACTGCTAAATCCAACTTATTATCATGATTGAAATCATTTGATATAATTGATATTGGATATTTGTCAGTTGAATATTTGATTTGACTTTGAAAAGTTCCATCTCCATTTCCTAAGAGTAAACTGATGGTATTTTCATCACAATTTGTCACTGTCAAATCTAATTTGTTATCATTATTGAAATCACCTGACGTGACAGACCATGGAAGTCCTTCAGTAGGATATGTCATTTGACTTTCAAAGGTACCATCGCCATTCCCATGTAACATACTGAAAGTCTTATCTTGATAATTAGTGACTATTAAATCTAATTTGTGATCATTATCGAAATCACCCTCAATGACACATCGAGGATTTGTACCAGTTGCATATGGAATTTGATTTGTAAATGTTCCATTTCCATTTCCTAATAGAATACTGACAGTATTGTTATCAGCATTGGCAACTGCCACATCTAGATTTTGATCATTATTGAAATCATCTGCGATCAAAGGCCATGGTTTACTACGAGTTGAATACTTGATTTCTCTTCGAAAGACATTATTATTGTCATCACCAAGTAATATACTAACAGTATCTTCACCACTATTAGCTATTGCTAAATCTAATTTGTAATCATTGTTGAAATCAGCTGATATGACAGTCTGTGGACTCATACCCGTTGCATATTTATATTGAGCTTCAAAGGTACCATTTTCATTAGCAAATAATAGACTAATCGTATCGTCTGCTCGATTTGCGACTATTAGAGCTGATTTTTGATTGGTTTTCAAAGTGTTAAAATCGGCATATGTCAATGAATAAGGAGCATTGCCAGTTGGATATTTTCTTGTCATTTTGAATGGATTCTTGCAAATCTGACCACATACTGGGATTTAACAAATAATAGAAAATCGCTACTACAATGCACAAAGTTATGATTGATGCTAATAGGCAGAACAAATCTTTTCTTTTGATACCATTGACGTCTTAGAAGGAATATTTGAATGGTAGTTCGAGTAGAGTTTGTTTGGGTATAATTTGTTTCAAATGAATAATATGAAGATCAGGTGCTGGATTGAGTTGTGATTGAACGATCATCGAAGTACCTGGTAGAAGAAGAATTTCATCTTCAGTAACAAAATGTGAATGAGCACGTATCGATCGACCGTTAATTGCTTCAACAGAGAAAAGTGTTCGTTGACCAGTTTGATCCAAATACATTTTATTATTGAGTACAGTCATTGTTGTTGTACATGATGAAAATGACCACCATATGACTTGAGTACCACGTCTAAAATCTGCACTTAAATCTTTGGTTACACCTCGCCAAACAGTTTGTTGTGGAATACATGGCATTTTAACTAAAGCAGTCAAGAACAATTTCAAATATTTAAAATATGGTTGAAGATCTTTTCGATTGGTCATCTTAAGAGTATGATTTAACATTGAATAAAGACTTCGATGTGGTTTCGGCCATTCCATTGTATACAAACGAATCGATGCAATTTCATCAATTGTCAGTCCATCAGATGGTTGTTCAGGTGTATCATTCAATGCACGTTGAACATAGAACCAAAGATTACCAAAGACCTGTTTGTCCACCAATATTTGAAATGACATCAACGATACCAAGAGACGCTTGTTGAATATAACTTTCAACTCGTGTTGATTCACAAATAACACTGAGACCAACATAATTCTTTTCAATTTCCGATCGCCAATTAGCTGCCCAATTTTCAGCAAGTGGAAATGATGTTGATTCAACGAATTGTTTTATTTCATTGATTGACTAAGGTGGTGGAGCTGCAGACGAAGATTTCTTAATGATAAATTCATTTGAATAACATTCTAAACCACAATCACTTGCATATTCTTGCCAAAGACTTGGACTACTTTGAAATTCATCAGCTGCTTGAGAATAACAAGGATCAGACAAATTACATAACAATATAACGAGCAGACCATTCATATGGACTTACACAACCACATTTCACATATCTAATTAAATGATTTATTTCAAAATACATAATCAATTGACTTACGTAATAAGTTGCATCTGAGGATTGATCAAACATGGCTTGCATACCAGGAGTCGCTTGACTATTACATGTTGTATAAGGTAATGGTAATAATGTATTTGTTCGTTTGGAATAATCAAGTTTATATTTTTCTCCTGGTCGTAATCGAATTTCAGCTCGATCAATTAACGGTAATTGAGTATTATCATGAATCATTGTTACTAAACTGATTCCATCGGTTAAATACGGAACATATTGACCAGCATGTAAATAGAAATCTAAATCTAAACTACCACTATAACCATTCTCATTATTATAAACACATTTGATTAACATATCATCTAATGAATAAAAATAATTCGTCAATGATTCATTTCGATTGAGTTTATATTGAAGAAAATGATAAATATACAACGATTGATCTTTCGATGTCACATTGTTTGTATTGGTTAAATTCATTGAATTTGTATAATTGAGATAATCATTCACAAACAGATCATAACGAAATGGTGAATAATTACAAATGAGGAATGCCAGGAATTCCATGTGTTGTTGTATTTAAACTAAATTCTTTGATTATCGAACGATTTCCTTCTGGTTTCAAATTTTCTACAGTTATTGAAAATACAGCTGCAAGATTCTTTATCGTTGCATTCGACGACGACATTACTTCTGCTTGTTTTCTTCATTTTTACATCAAATATTTATATTCAACAAATCTCAAAATAATTCAATTCAATTCAATGCGTCGTTTTAATATGTCATGACCATATACGTCACAACTATTACTAATATTTATTAGAAAAAAAACATAAATTTTATTTGAACCCTTAATTTAAGCGTATAATTATGCATATTTGCTTTAGTTTGTCTAATATGTCGTCCAAAGTTGTGTGAATGGATAATATAATTCACTACCATAACCACCAGTGATCAAAACTTGTCCATTGGTCAGAACAGTTGCTGTATGAGATTGTCGTGGTTGATTCATACAACCAGTCATTGTTCATTTTTCTGTTGATGGATCAAAGAGTTCAGCACTTGAAAGAGAAGAACCATTGAGAGTAAAACCACCTGCAACTAATACTTTTCCATTTCGTAAAAGTGATGCCGTATGATCACATCGTGCTAAACTTAATATTGCACTGATTGACCATTTTTCTGTTTTAAGATCATAGATTTCCGTTGTCTTCAACGAAAAACCACGACCAAAACCACCCGTAACTCATACATGTCATACTTGAAATTTGAATTCAAGTTTCAAATAAGACACTACTGTGTATAGCCTGCTTCAGAGGGTTATACGATGTTTAATTTCGATCCTGATTATCCAGAAAAAACAAAAAATAATTGTTGGTATCGAACAAATCTAATACCATCCATCAATCCATTTCCAATAAGTTGGTTTAACAATGCAGGAGATCGTACTGAAATCAAACCATAGTTTCCTTTACCATTGAATCTTGTTAATAAACGAGAACAATGGATACCTGACCTTCAAATCAATGCAACTGTAAGTTTATCATAGAAATTGTTACTCAAAAGTCTGACAATGATTTTTATTTTCTTTTAGAGGTACGATTCACCAGAAATCTGTGATCTCGAACGATCTCGTATTGGTCGTGTGCCATGTTTAACTTACTTTGAAACAGTAGACCGACCAGTTCAAACTATTGTTGCACGTGCTGCTCAAGGTGGTTATGATTATGATGAGTAAATATCTACTTAGTACGTAGTAATAAGATAAATAAGATATTTCAATAGCTATCTGATTACAACGTATCTCTCTTTTAGATCTGGTATTCAATGGCCTGCATTCTGTGGAAATGCTAATGCTGGTAACTTACTTATAGTTGAATTTGATCAAATGTGAGTGATTATTTTAGGTTTTACTATCGAAAATCTTCATGGTTATGTTGCTACACCTCCAGTTCATTCTCTTGGTGATCAAATCACTATTGAATTTAAAGTGAAATCAACCACAAGAAGTGAACATGTCTTTTATTGATTATGGTTGTTGTAACTTGTAATTATGAAATCATTGGAAATGGTGGTGGATATGATTGCAAAGGAAAACAACCTTGTGGAGCTTAATACTTTTTTTTTCTTTATCGTAATTATCAATAAAAACTGAGGTTGACCATGATTTACGTAGTTGACATGAACGTCGATAAGATGTCTTATCTTCTTGCGCGTTTCTTTTTTTCTTTTGCATTCATTTGTGTTCGAAATATGTTTCGTATTACAATTTTTGTTACATTGTCTTTGAAAGCAATAGTGTTTGCTTGTATATGCGTCAAAGAAGATTTACCTACGTTATACAATGAATTCGAAACAACTGAATATATTTTCATCGGTACTGTGACAAACGTAACAAAAATACGAAGATATGGTGCTACTGGATGGAGTCGCGATGTTCAATTTGATGTCAATGAATATTTGAAGCCGTCATCATCAGTTTCAAACAATAATTCAATGATGATATACACAGCAAATCAACGATCTGCATGTGGTCTTAATATGAAACTACATCAACGTTGGCAAGTTTGGGCTACATACACAAATTTCTTCTCTGATGACGATGAACCTCAATGGCTTACAGCAGACAAATGTGGGCGTAGTACAAAAATCTATAATCGTAACATTAGTCTATTGCGTCAATGGTCTATGGCGAAATTAATTTCAAAGCATTCATGACTTCATTTTTCTATTCTTTCTTTTTGTTTTACATTCAAATATAATCTATCCTCACCCCGATAACGCGTCATATGAGAGAAAAGGACAAGTACAAGTACAAGTGCGAGTGCGTTTCAGCAAATATAAGTACTCGTTGTTCTATATCATATGTAGTTACTCTTTCATCATGCTTATTTTCACTTTGATAGTACTAATTCTCTTCGTAACAGAGACGAAG
>Ga0209935_1003395_pt1 | contig 16475 bp, 23 predicted proteins | sample ThiBio_1000_plan_2_FD_183958 | JGI IMG/M metagenome (GOLD analysis project Ga0209935, IMG submission 183958) | Wastewater bioreactor microbial communities from Cape Town, South Africa - Thiocy_cont_1000_plan (SPAdes) | ecosystem: Engineered > Bioreactor > Thiocyanate-remediating >... | reverse complement strand
CGAGTCTCGCATCCGTCGACGGCCTTGTCGTTGTTGCAGTCTTGGTATGCTGGATCGCATGTTCCGACACACACGTTGTTGGAGCATGACGGAATCGGCACATGGTTGCTCGAGCATCCGATGCCTTGGCAAGTCGAGGTGCTCGGGGCTGGCACGTTGCATCCGTTCGAGGTCTGAGTGGCGGTGCAAGGCAGAGCGCACGTCGGAGGGAGGATCGAGTTGGCCGTGTAAGCGCAGAACTGGAAGTCGGCCGAGACGGCAAAGTCTTGGCGGAACGAGGACGAGCTCGATGCCGCCATTCCTGGATACAATCGGAACACTGGACCTGGGCCTGCGCACGAGTCGACCACAACACGAGAGAGAGAGAGAGAGAGAGAGAGAGAGAGTCATCAACATCACCAATCAAGTCAGTTGATCGAGATTGGAGGTATGAGAGAGAGAGAGAGAGAGAGAGAGAGAGAGAGAGAGAGACGAACCGAGGAGACCCTCATCCAAGAGAGGGAAGAACTGATCGAGCACTTTGACTCCATCGATCCACACAGTGAGTTGCTGGATGCCAGCTTGGAACTGCACAGCAAAGTAATGAATGTGCGTGTCGAACACTGAGACCAACGAGCTCTTGGGAGCATTGGTGTCCGGGAATCCGAGTTGGTTCGACGGCTGAACCACTGCCGCTCCGGCACTCACGTATCGAATCGACACTCCTGTCGATTGAGCTCGACCCACGACTCCTGCCGAGTTGCCAGCAAGGGCCTCGGATCGAGTGGGAGCTGCCGTCGTGATGACGAACGACAATCCTCCATCGTTGGCGTTGTTGATGTGAGTCGGTGGAACAGAGCTCGACTCGAGCACTTGGAATCTGTTGAACGAGATTGAGAACGTGAGACTCGCTGCCTGAGAGCGAGAGGGAGCGAGAGAGATAGAGGGAGAGAGAGATCAAGCCACAAACTGTGCGAGAGATGCCGCGACACACGTACGAGCCACAAAAGTTGAAGCCATCCATGGTCCTGGTGTCGAACACGATCGGATTCGTTCGGAACCATCCTCCTGTCTGAGCTCCCGACACTCGACTCGTGAGAGCCACGAGTTGCGGAGAGCCCTTGCGTCCCGACGAGCTGATTTGCGATGCACTGCCAGTCGCCATTCCGACGGCACACTGGCCGGTCGGCTGCGAGGCGCACGGGCATCTGTGGGTCGACAGCAAGCCAGGAACATTGATCGTGGTCGACTTGATGTCGCTGTACAACGAACCATCGAAGGCCTTGACTCGCACAGTGTTGGTGCGAGTGGTCTCGGTGACGGCAGTCGTGTAGGTGACCGTGGCGCCGACCTCGTCGCCATTCTGCGCCGAAGATCCGGTCTCGCCGAACACACCGTCGAGATCGAGATCCCACAAGACGGTCGGCGCCATGCCTCCAGGATCAGAGGCTCGAGCCGTGAGCGTGGCCGAGGCGCCAGTGGTCGTGTAAGGACCGCCAGTCGAGTCGATCGATGGAGCGACGTTGGCGATCGTGACCGTGTTGCTGCCTTGCTCCTCGAGAGTTCCAGGCGAGGAGTTGGTGGTGTACCACAACTGCACCGACACGGGCCACGAGCCGGCAGGGAGGCGAGATCCATCACGGCCAACGGTGCGAAACAGTGGATGCGGACCAATCTCGTCACCATGATTGGCGCTGGGTCCGATCTCGCCGTAGTTGCCATCGGCGTCGAGATCCCAACGAAATTGGAGAGGATGAAGCAGCGTTGCAGAGGGTTGGGCGCTAAGCGACAGCGTGCCACCCTCAGGTACCGAGCGGGAGGTATAGATCACTGCTGCAAACGATGAGACTGTAGAACGTGGACCACACACACACACACACAAACGGGAGAACGTGAAGGTGAGATGTGCTACTTGTGTATTGTGCGGTGTGCCTCGGCTGGGAGGATGACCTACCAGTGACCGTCAAAAGTATGAGCAGCCAGCCAGAATGGCTCCCCAACCTCGAGGAAGATGGCCGCACCATAGCGTCGAGCAAGCGTAGGCGAGGAGGCAACGACACGATGGACGGCCGTCTCCAAGCTCGTCTGCGGCGCACGCGCCTGGCTGCGCGTGCGCGGAGGAACGCGATTGGTGCGTTGATTCAGGTACTCGAAAATTCGATTGCAGGACCGAAACTCCTGACAACCTTTCGAGAGTGGTGCGAAGCTTCGCGGTAGTAGTACGAAACACACTGGTTCTTTCGTTGCTCTCTTGTGACTCCCCTCCTCCGCGCTTCTCCTCTTCCTGTTGGCGCTCCTCTCTTCGATTCTTTGCATATTCGCCCGCACCAACATGGCGTCACCTGCCTTGTAAATCTCTGGTGGCGCGCGGCCGTTGGAGTTGCTGCTCGGTGTTTGCCCAAGAAGCACGTATGAGCAGTCGAGAGGGTACAATCGAGATCGAGGAGGTGTGAGTGCTCGGGTGAACCATGGTAGGAGGACAGCCGCATCGGCGAGGCACGAGCAAGACGTTCGAGCCCATACATGGCGCCGAGCAGAACACGAGCCAGGTACTCGCCGCGCCTGGTGATAGCCCACCTAGAGCGCCTGTAGCCGCCAGCAACGCACAGAGGCCAGGTTGTAAGCGCCGAGGTAGAAGTCGACGAGGCGAGTATGCGTTGTCGGATAGTTGGTGGAAGAGGATGACAGCGTCTTGCGCAGTCACTCTGCTTCGTACGCTTGTGCAGCTCGTCGCTGTAGCAGAGCCATCAGTGCCAGCGTTCGTGCTCGGCGAGAGAATAGCAACACCTGCTCGCGGTGGTGCTGTTGCCCGCGGTACTGGATGGGAGTCTCTGGCCTGACCAGCTTTGTCACCGCCAAGATCGTCCAAGAAGAAGCTAAAGAAGAAGCCAACACCATCGGCCCCCGAGCAAGCCACACGCGCAAGATCGCTCTCACGCGCGACGCATCGACACGCAGCGCAGAGATCAATACGTCCGCGCTCTCGATGCTTTCGGACTACTCGCACTACCCAGCACCGCGTGCCACGACAAGTCGCCCAGCCACAAGGATACGTACCGTGATTCGATGGCGCGACGGGCCGAGCAAGCTCCTGCCACCGTCGTGGTCTGGTGTTTTGGATGGCTCATATTCTGGTACTGCGTGCGCTTGTGTTGGGTGCAGGAGACTGACCAACAGCGCTGCCACAAGTACGCGAGCCAGAAACGACTCTTGGCACCAGCGAGCCATCGTGCGAAATGAACGAAGCGTGACGACCGGCGTGACGTTGCACCGGTAGAAGGCGGCACACGCGCGGGCACGAAAGGAGGGAGAGAATGGCTGAATGAGTAAAGCGCGACCGCCAGCGCCAAAATAAGTGGGACTCATTGACTGATCGCCCGTCGTTCCGCCGAGGGATTGTTTGGGTCAAGTTGTGGCATGACGAGAGAGCGCGGATGTCACTCGCTCACACCTTGGGCCACATGAGGGTTGAGATCGCTAACGCCACAGGTTCAAAGACCCGATTGTGGTGGCTTCGCGCTCGCATCCAGCTGAGTTTTACAGCCCCGTGCATACATGCGCGCGCGTTCCTTGAGGTGAGCCGTTGCCGCGATTTTACCAGTAGATCTGGCGCACTAAACGAAAGAGAGTTTGAGCTACTCGCGACAAACCACACACTATACCATCCAGCATCAAAAGAACGTGAGTTTACTCGGTCGTCTGCAATAGACAATAAATGTACGCCAATTGGGTTCCTTGATCGTTGCGTATATCAGTAGCTCGCTGCCGCTCGAGTTTGACGAGAGAGAGAGAGAGAGAGAGAGAGAGAGAGAGAGAGATATGTTGTACGGCTCGTCTCCCTGGGTCATACACAATGCCCCTGCCTCCTGATCTTGATGCTGCAATCGTACATATCGTGCGCTACGCTTGTTATCACTTGATACCTGCAAGTGATAATAGAGCAATAGAGTAATCACAATATCATCAATATCATGACACAAGTATCACATCACAGAATCAAGAGGGCAACCATCAATCGAGAGCGAGAGAGAGAGAGAGAGAGAGAGAGAGAGAGAGAGAGATTGCTCCATCTCGCCGTCCTGTGCAGTATCTGCGTGGATGCGTACCAACGTGTACGAGACTGCTTCACTGATCGATGCCATCTCAGCCCTCTCGAACAAATCGATCCAACCGCTGCCTGCGTGATGGTCGATGGCTATCGTATTTGTCGAGAACCTTCAATGCTACTTACAATTGGATGAGATATGAGATGGCATTCATTCATGCGTTACACATACATACAAGCAAGCAGTAATTCCGTACATTCAAGCAGATACAGATTGGTACACACGCAAATAAAGAGCAAGATCGAACTTGATTACACAACCACACATATATGTGTGGCTTCTACTGTGGTCGCAAGATCGGTATCGTATCCGAGCTCTTTATCACGCATTCACCATCATCAACATCATCAGTACAATCGAGTGACCACGAACGAGAGAGAGAGAGAGAGAGAGAGAGAGAGAGACTGACACAACAACAAGCAGAATCAGACATCGACAGGTGCCATTCAACGACGAGAGCTGTCGGGTGGGTTCTCCACTCACTGGTTAAAGCTCGTGGCTCCCGCACACCTCTCCCTCAGACAAGAAATACAAAGGCGGTCGAAGCTTCCATCATGTGCGACAAGACGATATTGCGGCGCGAGCTCGAGCTCGAGGAGATTCACACGTTGATCACACACACCAACACACATAGTTACGTACCTTCTTGGATGTGTGCTTCTTGGAGGAGGAGCGCTTCTTGTCCTTGCGACGCTTTCGACGCTCGAGTGCTCCACTTGGCAGCACAAAAGCCGACCGCAACGCCAATAGAGACAAGGTATCGAACGATACGCGCTCTTGGTCGTTCACACGAGCCAGCTCCTCGTTCTCGACCGCCACCAGCGACAAGAGCGACTGCTCGCGCTGGCTCACTGGCGTGGCCTTGACCGATGGCAAGTGCGCCACAAAGTGCAGATAGCTGCGCTGTTGTTGTTGTTGTTGCTGGAGAGCATCAGGAGCAATGGAGGTTTGTGGTGGAGGAGGCGTTGGGTTGGTTGGGGCGCCGTCAAGCATCGCACACCATCTCGCGCGCACGAGAACGAGACGAGCAAGAGAGGAGAGGAGGTGCGTGCGTCAGCGAGGCAACAGCAAACAAGCCTCTGCTCCAATACCACTCGGAGCCTATTGCATTCCTTTCGCCCTCCTGCCCACCAAGCGATGCACATACAGCCATCGCGCGCTGCTATCGTTGCGATTCGCTGCTCCAAACGCAATACCACACAACGATACGACCCCTACCTGCACTATCCTCGAGTTTGCAGGTCACGTACATTTTTCTCCTTGCGTATCGAGATCGAAACAGGCGAGTAACGTTGTTCGGATGCGTCGATGCGAGGCGCCAGCCAGTTGTTAACGTTGTTACTCGCCAGATGCACGAGCTCGTGATCCTTGCAGGTGGATTGACGATGGAATAATATGCGCACACCATCAATATCATCATCAATATCAATACCATGATGAATAGAGCAGTAGAGTAATAACAACACACTGGGTGCAGCAGAAACGAGAGTGCGAGAGAGAAATACGTGTATCGGCGGCGCAAGCATACATCCATGTGAGCTTGGTGCACGAAATAAACCAGAATCACATCAACAATCGAGTAGATAAGCGAAACGTACAAGGAATGGCATTTGTTGGTGATCGCTGCTTCATACCGTGCTTGAGGCAGCATTGTCTGTCGTTGCTTGATGGTGATCAGTGCAATGCCAACGAGCTGGACCTCACCGCCAATCGGTGTCTCAGCCGAATAATCGAATTGCCCTTGCGCCAGGCCAGCAAATAGCTGCTTGGTGACTCGAGCGTGAGTACAGCGATGTTGATGCTGCATCGGTTGGGAGAGTATGCCAGTGGCTGCACGCCGATGAACACGAATATGTATGTGTGTGTGTGTGCTCGGTGATGCCAACAAGAAGCAACCAAAAATCTACGAGCGACAATAAGCCATGGAGATCGATCGGAGGGTCAGAATCATAAAGTTCCAACGTTGAGAGAGGTGGATAGTGGTCATTTGTGCACAACATCATCAACAACCACACGATATGGCACGTACTCTTGTGTGTGTGCTCGTATCAATAAATCCGTATGTGGACCGCAGAAAAATAGATCCATCATCGCAGCGCTTCGATATCGTTTGTCAAGTGATGAACCTGGGATCTACGAGTCGAACAAGCAGCAAGTACGTGAGAACGAGATTGATATGTTGACGATATGACACACACAGAAGCAAACGAATGGGACGGGGTACATATTACGGGGTACGATACGATGCTGCCTCTGAGGAACTCCATATCGCCGCCACGAGAAACATCAATACCATCCATCAAATCAACTCTGACGCCTCCAAACCACTCTAAACTCACTACAATGATGATTGCTCAAGAATATGATGATCATCGAATATTTGTGGTACCTTGGATCACCCGTACACGACACGTATCTGATATGCATTGGATGGGAGATATCGCTCGCGCTCTCGTCGGAAGAGAGGGGCAATATCCTTCGTGATACACTGTCGCTCATCAGATGATGCAGCAACTGCAAGCACAAGCGAGATCATGATATTCTCTCATCAGTGAGTGTTGGTGCTATTGATCCTTTCTGTTGTTGTTGCCGCAACGAATAACGAAAAGGTGAGACTGCGCGTTATCGACGTACTACTGCTGCTCGAGGTTGATCATGGAGCTGTGTGATCGATCATGGGAAGGTATATTCTCTCTCGAGTTGCACCTCGCCATTGGAGTCGCGCAGTTGTTGGTGCGCCCATCGGATTCAAGCACGCTGGTCGTTGAGCTTGACGGCCATCGAGGCGTATGGCAGCTGCCAAGTCGCTGCACGCTCTTGGTATCACTCGCGACTCCGAGAATGATTAAGCCCATCAATACGCGAACGGCTCAATACTGGAGAGATCAACAGCATCACGCAACGTGCCAGTGAGCAGGAAGCGAGAGAGCACACAACGAGATATGCGAGCAACACACTATTCATACAGTCTGCGCGGGCGATCCATATCATTCGTACACATGCGCAAGTCGTCGCTCTTGATATCGGCCAATCCGAAATGCAATATCGTCGTCGATGGGCGTGTGTGTGCTCGCTGAAGGAGCAAAAGGAGCGAGTCTATCATCACCACTACCAACAACAACAACAACAACAATCACGTGGTGAACGAGAGAGTGAGTAAGTTGGCTGGTAGATTGCGCACAAGCACACGAGAGAGCACAACAAACGCACAAAGACAAAAAACATACATACATACATACATACATACATACATACATACATACATACATACATACATACATACATACATACATACATACATACATACATACATACATACATACATACATACATACATACATACATACATACATACATACATACATACATACATAAATGCATATCCGGTAGGAGCCATTGCCAATCGAGAGTTGAAGGTGTGGTGCTGATGGACAGCGAGTCCCACGCATACGATGCTCTTCGTTGGCGGCTGCAGCAATCAATCCCAACATGTGTGGCATATCGCTGCAGCAGGAGGTATCAGGAGAGTGTGTTCACAACACACGATCAATCAGTCTCGCGTCCCTCTCAACCACGGTGCAACAACAGCAACAAGCTCCATCTCTACAAAGCGCTGGAACGAGGCACGATCGATCAACGACGTACGTGGGAGTATGGTGACCGAGGTCGGGAGTACTAGTGGGCTTGTATCGAGACTTATCGTCATCTTGTTGTTGTCATCGTGCGATGCGGCACTCGAACGGCGCAAGGGATGCGCCAAGATCCTCACCGATTGGCTGCAAAGTGGCTCGGCACTTGCATCCCTCTTCACAAGCGAGCACCAGTCGCCGCGATGGAGAGGGAGCGATGGGGCGATTCGCGAGGCCACGAGCCCCACGAGAGCAGCACAGAAGAGACACGGCCAACCATCGATGTGCGTGGGTGCAAGTGCGCGAGGAAGATTATCTCCTCTGGTTCAGCTCCTTCAATCGTGTGGTTTGCGATCCGAAGGAGACAAGGCTTGCGCGACACAAACACCGAGCAGCAGCACCGAGCAGCACCGAGCAGCAAGAGAGGAGGAGGGGTAAAAAGAAGAAGGGTACAACACGCGCTGTTCCCGAGTGGTCCCCCACCTCAGTACTGAACGCGCCTGACGAGGTTTAACTTCGCTGTTCGGATGGGGAGCGGTGCATTCCTCGTAGTATGGTCGTACCCGATGCTCTCTGCCTCCATCCTCCCTCTTGTACCCCTCGACCATCGCCTCTCTCATCGCCTCGCATCTCTCTTTTCCGCCAATGCTTGTTGATCGTTGCATCTTGTACATCGCCTCGTTACTCCAACCACTTGAGTCCCAGTGACCATGCTCGACTCGAGCAACAGCTCTGGCATGCCGCCGAGCAAGGAGATCAGCATCAAGTGGCTCTCGCTCTCAATCAAGGCGCCAACATCGAGTGGCACACATATGTGTGGCTTCTACTGTGGTCGCAAGATCGGTATCGTATCCGAGCTCTTTATCACGCATCCACCATCATCAACATCATCAGTACAATCGAGAGAGCACGAGTCTCTCTTGTTCGAGAGACTGACACAACAACAAGCAGAATCAGACATCGACAGGTGCCATTCAACGACGAGGGCTGTCGGGTGGGTTCTCCACTCACTGGTTAAAGTTGGTGGCTCCCGCACACCTCTCCCTCAGACCAAAGATTTTAAGGAGGTCGAAGCTTCCATCATGTTGATCGCACACACTGCATGATTATTCGACTGATCGCGTAGAAGTAATCCCGATGGCGCACGCGGAGGAACAGCCCGAATTTGTACTGGCCTTACACTCGTCTGAGAGAACTCGTTTGTTACCTTTGTTATCCCTTCAGAGAAAAGCGCCCAAAGCTGGCGATCTAGCCGAGGCCACCCAAAATGGCACCAAACATCCCAGTTCTCTCTCTCTCTCTCTCTCTCTCTCTCTCTCTCGGTCCTCTGCTCGTCTTCTGTTGTCTCGTCAGGCATAGGCTTTCTCCCCTACCTGCCGCTCCTCTTCGCATCGCCGCGTTGCTCGTGTTGTGTTTTGTTGGGTGGAGTGGGAAGAGAGTTCATGTTGTGCGTTCGATCGCGGTAGCGCGTTGCGCCAATGCAAGGGCTTTCCTCCTCTCCTCGCGTATGAGGTGTCCAACAGTATCATACCTTCACCTTCGCCGTTGTGTTTCGTACGTCCAACTCTACCGTTCGTGTCGCTCTGGAACAGCAGCTCCTCGGGCTCTGGTGTCTGCCTCTTGGGAACACTGTATTATAGCGCAGTTTAAAAACTAAAGATGCTTGATTCACTGCGAAGAGGTGGCCGGCGAAGAGGTAGCTGGTGCGAGAAGTTGCCGTCGGTGAGCTTGTGTCCGGCACGCAAGTAGAGGGTGGCCAGAGAGTTGAAAGGTAGACCGAGTATGCCATGCTGCATCACGACTGCGTCATGGCAAGCAACAAGTTCGGCGCTACCGTGCCAAGGACCATGGTGCAGATGAAACATCTCGCGCACCGGCAGATTTAGCAGCAGAGATCGGTGGCCTCGTGTTGTGCCACAAGAAGATAGGCCTGCTAGACTGCTAGTTATCTATCGGGCCCACTCCATGGCTCCCTCTGCTTGCTTGTTGGCTTCCCTCCTTCCAACTTTCACGTCGCTGGGAGGAGGACGAGCAAGGGAGGCGAACATGAAGCCTCGGTTTGCTCTCCAAGACTTCCTTCTCCTCGCTCGTCGCGTACTGCGAGACACCACGAGCGAGCCAGCATGGAGCCGTGGTTTGCTTTTCGATGCTGTAGAGCAGCGAAGCCCAATGGGCGCCTTAACTATTCTGCTTGCTTTGGGTGATAGTAAGGCACTGATAGAGCTCCCTACGTATTCCGTGTAGAAATGGTCTCGGGTCTGGTTTCGCGCGCGCCCGTTGTTTTTTCTTTCCTTCCTCCGCGATGCCGCACCTCCGCTTGGCCGTGGCGCTTGCGCTTGCTCTTCTCCTTGCCCAACACTGCAACGCTGCCGAGTTAGTTACCGATGGAGGTTTCGAGCTTGGCCCCGGCACTCCTTTCTACAACGCATGGAGCCCCGCTTTGCCAGGCTCACAGTGCCCTGCGATAGTCGCGTCGCCGGTGCATAGCGGTAGTTTTGCCGCTCAATGGAGCACCGGTTGCTCCTCAGGTATCTCGCAGAATCTCAACTACCCGACTGGCTTTTTCACTGCATCGTACGTCGGCGGCGCTACCGCTTCATCGTAGACAAATCTCTTGCTGAGACAGCTCTTGCAGGTTCTGGTATCAACTTCAACCGCCCTTTACAGCAACGGTATCTTTCGGAGCTCTCTTTACCGTGACGCTCTCGACGGCCACCACCGGCTGGACGCAGTATACTACCACGTTTTCGAGTGCGGCCGGCGCTAGCCCTCTAGCTGTCAATGTCAATGGCGCCGGTGTGTTCAACCTTGACGACGTCTCGGTCTTTGTGTCTTCCACTCCTCCTCCGGTCATCACCACGCAGCCCATGTCGGTGTCGGTGTCGGTCGGATCGACTGCCACCTTCACTGCCGCCGCCACTGGATACACCTCCGTACAGTGGTATTATACTGGTTCGGTCACTCGACGACGATCGGTGCTCGGAGGTGCGATCCCGGGAGCGACATCGACCTCGTTCACCACCAGCGCAACGACTCTCGCCTTTAGCGGCAACACTTACTCGGCCACATTTGTGAGCGCTGGCGGAGCATCAACCACCACATCGGCCGCCACGTTGACCGTCACATCGAGCAGTGGCTCGGCATCGGGAGATCCTCATCTCGTCGGATTCGACGGCCAGCAATACGACTTTGTCGGCGAGGTAGGAAGCGTGTACAACTTCCTCACCGACTCGGAAGTGCAATTCAACGCGCTCTTGGGATCGGTGCGAGCCACCGAGCATCTCAACCTCCCTGGCGAGTTCATCACCGCCATCGGCATCAAGTTCCGCAACCACACGGTGGTGGTCGATGGCGGATCTCATCTCCGCGCTGCCTCGGTGACGATCGATCATCGACCTGCTGACCAGCGGAATCATCACGCGGTTCTGTTGGTCGACGGAGAGTTCCGTGTCGAGCGCGAAGTGTTCGTCGATGCAATGTCGGGCGAGGACTTTGGTCTGCCGGTCGCCAAGCAGCGAATCGTCGGGCGAGTGATCGTAACGACGCCGTCGTACTCGTTCTCGATCTTCATGGTCGAGGAAGGATTCAATGAGGTCGACAAGCGCTGGCACACGCAATTTCCGCGCCGATTCCTCGATCTTTCGGTGAGGTTGGAGCGAGCCGATATTGCCACGCCTCATGGAGTGCTGGGCCAGTCGCTCCATGCGATGCGAGACAGGAAGGAGCGAGGAGTGCCGATCGGCGAGGCGGGATCGTTCTCGATCGAGGGCCGCACCGAGGACTATCGAGTCGGAGGAGGAGCAGAGAGCCTGCTTGAAGACTCGTTTGCGTTCAATCGCTTTGGCAGCAAGAGCAGGAAGTAGGCGCCCACTCGCGACGGAGAGTGCCGCATCTCTCACAACGTCATTTAGTTGCCACTATAAACTCGCATCACGAATCAAGGCTAGTACTACTCAATACTCAATGTACACAAGAAACACCTGTGTGCGCAGAGAGAGTATTCAGAGTACCAAAGACGGAACGGTACAAGAGAATTGTACAAGGTGTGTTTACAGACACATCGGTCAGTCAAAGTTTGGGGAATCATACAATCACATCGAACGTGAGGGACAAGACAAAGGGCGAAGAACAACATATGTGTGTGCTTAGTGTGCCTCGAGTCGTGCTCAGGCGAGTTTCGTGTCGATACTCGAGACCTACTCGTGTGGGCTGCGTAGTCATGGTGATTTCTTGTGAGACTTGCACAACGCACGAATCCTTCTCATTGTTGTGTCTGGCTAGAGCTCGTACCGCAAGATCACCGTGATCCGAGAGATGAATGAGGCTCTTCACGTCGGGATTCGGTGCGAGCCAGCTTCTTCATTGACGTTCGCACTCCTTCTCGACCCGAAATGAACCTTCTGCCCGTTTGCGTGTACCCGAATGCCAACACGGCCACGCACACCACGATCACGAAGCCAGCCACAGATGCCGCCAATCCAAGGTCGCCTCTCCACGATCCAGTAATGTACGAGTCGCACTGCCTGCCACCTCCTCCTGACAAGAGCACTGCAAAGTTCGTAAAGTGACTCGTCGAGCCACAGATTTGTGTCGAGTTGCTCATCTAGAGATACTTGTCCTCGCATTGCCAACGACCGCTCGAGTCAATGTAACCGAGACACGCCGAGTGATAGCTCGTGCCTGGCTTGATCGAGAAGCACAATTGAGCTGGCGAGGACAGTTGTGATGCGCCGTTGGTCAGCGTCACATCGATCGCCAACGAGCCCAATCGAACGTTCGAGACCGTGGTCGCCGACTGCACCACCGATGCGCTCACTGGTCCGACGAGCACTGCCGTCGCTTCTCCTGTGCCGCTGCTTCCTCCTGCTCCTCCTCCTGCCACTCCAGAGCTCAGAGTCACTGAGGCCGAGAGGCCTGAAGGTGTCGTCACGACAACCGTCGTGCTCGAGCCATTGGTCGCCAGTGGTTGGACCACTTGAGTCTCAATCGTCGGAGCCGAGGTGCTCGTGTCGAGAGTGAACAGGGGCTGATTCAACGGTGGAGGCAACGCCTGCATGCTGCTGCCACCACCGTCATTCGTGCCGATGCCTGGTGCACCGAGAGCGGGAGAGACTCCTGGTGGTGGAGGAGGAAGAGTGCCACTCGTTTGATTTTGTTGATTCGTCGATGGAGCTGCCAGCGGTGCTCCTGCTGGTACTGTTGCAGGCGGTGGTGGTGTAGGCGATGGCGAGCCTGGAGCATCCGGTGTCGTTGGCGGTGGCGGTGGCAGCAACACGAAGCATCGCGCACATGGACCTCCACAATCAATGTCGACCTCGCCTTGATTGCGATATCCATCGTGACACGATGCCGTTCCCATGCAAGTGACCGAGATCGGAAGCTCCGGCAACAAAGGAGAGCTCGACGACAGAATGAATGTTGTCGAAAATGCTCCCGTGCTTGCTGGCATACACTCGACCATGATGGTCAACAGCTCGTCGGGAAGCAATTGATGAGGCAGAGACGATAGTACCGACAACCATGACGACGACGAGCTGTCGACCGACAGGCCGCTCAGATCCAGCACTGCGTTGCCGACGTTCGACACCACTCCTTCGCCGACGTTCGATGCTCCGACCGGCACTGATCCCAGATCGATGAATGAGCTGCTGGTGTTGGCGCTCTCGATCTCAATCAAAGGAGCGATTCCGAACCAGTCGAGTTGTGCCACACTCACAGGTGACAATGTGAAAGGCGTCATGAGTTGAAGGCCGTAACGAAGGCCCGAAGCTTGGATCGATCTATCAGTAATGCTCAAGTCGATCGGTTCGTACATTTGAACCCTAATCCTGGCGCGTAGCTGCCAGCGCCCCCCTTTACGATCGTAACGTAGCATCTCGAGAGAGCGCACGATTGAGTTTCTGGGCACACAAGAGCACAAGGCCACCATAGTCACAAACCAGAGGGGCAGCCGATTTTTCGGAGGTCGAGGTCGAGGTCGAGGTCGAGGTCGAGGTCGAGGTCGAGGTTAGGGTTGTTGCTTCTCTTCCACGCCAAGCTCGCACCGCACCTGTGTAGCTCGCTCCTCCCATGGACGACGGTGGCAGCTCGGACGATGACTTGCATCGATTCGATGGTACTGCTGATGGGCTGCGTACGCTCGTGGTTCGTGCTGGTTCCTCACACGTAAGTCGGTGGTGGTAGTGTCGGCGTACGAAGCGTTCCAGCAGCAGTACAACGACGACGCCGACCCGCTGGACAACGAAGCCGACCTCGACCATGACGACGTCGGTGCTGCTCCGTTCGCGAGTGGCACGGCGCGCGTCTCTTGTACGTCTCTTACGACCAGGAGTCGCTGGTGCATATCGGCTTTCTGACTCGAAGCTCACCGACAACACACACACACACACACAGCGTTCGCGGATTACCAGCGCCGCATGGGAGCCATGATGAGTGACGTCGATGGCGGTGCAGTCGACGACGACGACGACGACAACGCCTTCTTGGGTGCAGCTGATCGTGCAGATGACGGTGAGGATGGTGACGATCACCGCGAGCAGTATGACGTCGATCATGAGAACGACGACGACGCGGATGACGACGACGACGACGACGCGGCGTTCGATCTCGACGAGGCGCACTCGAGCAAGGCTGTGCGCGAGTTCATCGCGCTGCTCGAGAACGCGTACGAATCACTCGATGACTGCTCGCTGCTCGCTCATATCACCAAGCTGCTAACCAACACCCCGTCGATGCGTCTGTGTGTGTGCGCGCGCGTGTGCGTGTGTGATTCGTGTAGCTTGTGCTTGTCGCTGCGTAAGCACGTGGATCTCGCATCGCCGGCGCTGGAGGTCTGCCACGATTGGCTGAACACGACCTACAAGATGTACGGCGGCAGCTCTGGCGTCGCGACTCCACTCGACTCGACTCGAGCGATCGCAACCAGTATACTCACGGACCTCTCCCATGGGCTATATCGTCAGTTGGTCGAGGCTGCACGGCGCCAAGGACGACGAGTACTACCGCGAGCTGTCGTCCATGTTCGACGGCGAGCGCGCGACGTGGCTGCTGGCCATGCGCCTCGAGACCGAGTTCTATCAGTGGCTCGAGACGCACGCCGAAGAGGTGCACGCGCTGCGCAGCAGTCATCCGCCGGTGCATCAACAGAGCGAGCACTCGCTCGCTCGCCATCTGTACCTCACCGACCTCGAGTATCGCAAGTCCTCAGTACGTGATCCATATCGTATCTCTCCCACTCACTCTCTATCACTGACTCTCTCATTGGCATTCGCATTCTCATTCGCATTCGCTGTGATATATACACACATAGATTGTACAGAAATGGCTCGAAGAGATACATGCAGTCGAGACGGTGACACAAGACTGCTCGTGGATCTTTACGCGCAACAAGCTGTACGGCTGCTTCGTAGCGTGAAGATCGCCTAGCTGGCGTGTATCTCATGTGTTTACGTGTTGGCAGAGGTCGTGAGTCGCCTAAGCAGCAGCAGCAACAACAACAGAAGAAGGGCCAAAGCAGCACTGCGTCAGCCATGCAGATCACCGAGCTAGATCCCGACGCTCCCATTCGACAGAACCGACGTCTCGACCGCGAGGACGAGAGCCGCGAGCAGCAATTGCTGCGCGACGTGTGGCAGCTGATTCGCGCCGGGCAGTTGGAGCAGGCCAAGGAGCTCTGCCGCAAGTGCAACCAGCACTGGCGCGCAGCGTCGCTGAGTGGCGGAGCGTTGATCGACATTCGAGCGGCCAACAGTCAGAAGGACCTGTGGACCGTGCAGGGCAACTCGGCGCGAGCACTGTGGCGCGATTGCTGTCGCCACCTATCGCGTGCTGCCGACGACGCCGCCGTCTCGAGCTACGAGAAGGCCATCTACGGCGCACTGAGCGACAACCTCGAGGCCGTGTTCGAGGTGTGCGCCTCGTGGCACGATCACCTGTGGGCGTGCCTCAACGGCGCCACTCAGGCACGACTCGAGCAGGTGCTCGCGGTCGAGTCGTTCGGCAAGGAAGCGCCAAGGTCGATGGTGAACGCGCCTCTCGCGCCAGACACCTCACGCTTGCTGCTACGCTTCCCAACCGTCGACGCAGCTCTAGGTATGAGTGAACGAACCAACCAACGAACCACGCCGGCGTTGTTGGCTGATGCTCAACGGCGGTGAGAGTAGACCTGCTCGATGCGACCTCGAAGGATCCACTGCGTAGCGACCTCAACAAGAAGATCCACATCATCCAAGGGCTCATTATCCGCAACAAGATCCCCGAGTTGTTTGCCAAGATCGCCTCATGGATTCCCGATCCCTCGTCCAATTCACCGTACGAAACGAAACGAAACGAAACGAATCGTGACAGTTGCTTGCTTGCCGAGTGGCTCACGTAGTTGTGTCTGCGTGGCGACATGTTGCATCACGTGACAGGCCGGACTGCTCGCCACAGTTGCTGCGCTTTGCGGTACACCTGCTGGTGTTCTACCGCGGTCTACACCGATACGATATCGACCCTCAGCACATGACCACCATCGTCACGGCGTACATTCGCTACCAGATCGACACGCAAAAGTTCAACGTACGTCAGCCGTGTGCAGTGTCGGTGTGGTGCTCGTGTGCTGACGTGAGTTCGTTTCTTTGTGTTACACTCGACAGTACGAGTTCGTGGCGCTGTACACGTCGTTACTGCCGAGGGATGGAGACCAGATCGCAATCTATGCCAACTTTCTTGCAACCAAGCGCAAGGCCTCGAACGACCCCAAGAGTCAGCGCACGATCGA
>Ga0209935_1003394_pt1 | contig 16485 bp, 12 predicted proteins | sample ThiBio_1000_plan_2_FD_183958 | JGI IMG/M metagenome (GOLD analysis project Ga0209935, IMG submission 183958) | Wastewater bioreactor microbial communities from Cape Town, South Africa - Thiocy_cont_1000_plan (SPAdes) | ecosystem: Engineered > Bioreactor > Thiocyanate-remediating >... | reverse complement strand
CCATGTAAATGTGCCTTTTCCTGATTTCACATCATTTACCCAATCACCTACGTATTTCCTACCATCAGCCCATGTATATGTACCTTTTCCTGATCGTTCACCATTTACCCAATTGCCGTCATACTTGTCTCCGTTTGCGTAGGTATCAATTCCTTGACCATTCTGTTTATCACTCACCCAATTTCCTACGTATTTCCTACCATCAGCCCATGTATATGTACCTTTTCTGGATCGTTCACCATTTACCCAATTGCCGTCATACTTGTCTCCGTCTGCGTAGGTAAAAATTCCTTGTCCATTCTGTTTATCACTCACCCAATCACCTGTGTATTTCCCACCATCAGCCCATGTAAATGTGCCTTTTCCTGATTTCACATCATTTACCCAATCACCTACGTATTTCCTACCATCAGCCCATGTATATGTACCTTTTCCTGATCGTTCACCATTTACCCAATTGCCGTCATACTTGTCTCCGTTTGCGTCGGTACGAATTCCTTGACCATTCTGTTTATCACTCACCCAATCACCTGTGTATTTCCCACCATCAGCCCATGTAAATGTGCCTTTTCCGGATCGTTCACCATTTACCCAATTGCCGTCATACTTGCCTCCGTTTGCGTAGGTATCAATTCCTTGACCATTCTGTTTATCACTCACCCAATCACCTGTGTATTTCCCACCATCAGCCCATGTAAATGTGCCTTTTCCTGATTTCACATCATTTACCCAATCACCTACGTATTTCCTACCATCAGCCCATGTATATGTACCTTTTCCTGATCGTTCACCATTTACCCAATTGCCGTCATACTTGCCTCCGTTTGCGTAGGTACGAATTCCTTGTCCATTCTGTTTATGATTCATCCAATTTCCTACGTATGTTCCACCATCAGCCCATGTATATGTACCTTTTCCTGATTTCACATCATTTACCCAATTGCCGTCATACTTGTCTCCATCAGCTTGTGTAAGTATTCCGTGTCCGTGTTTCATCCCGCCTTTGCATTCTCCTTCATATTTGGACTGTAGATTGTCGGAATGAATAACACAATCTAATAATTATAAAATCAAACATGTTACTGAAGAAAAGCGACGTTAATAGAAGTATTTCTGTTTATAGTGAGGTATTATAACAATGACGGATACTATAGGGTAGGTATTCACACAAGAACTTCGTATGTTTCGCTTATTATGTATATGATCTCACTTTTGGAGGTTGTAGTTGTTTTGTTGCCATATAATGATTGAATCCGAACTTGATCCTGGAAGAAAGATGAGAGGTAAGAAAAAGTTGAAAGTGCTCACGTACGTCTTTTGGTAGTAAGTCTGTTGGTTGTATCAATTGATAAAAATCATACATAATCGCATCTTTCGAGAGTGAATGCGGAAGACCAAGAGCATGGCCAATTTCATGTGTGGCCACTAACCGCAAATTAGTATCTTGACCATTGTCTTTATATCTATAGAAGAGAGATGTACATTGGGCGACAGTATTCCAATATTCTACTCACTCATGAGTCCAGTCTTCAATAGAGTTAAAGTGGATTTGTCCACGATATCTATGCCATGGATAAAATGCATGAGCGTATACAGCACGTTTGACAGATGGAAGAGGAAAGCCATCTCCGTGTTTACCTGTCACAAAAGCTAGATTGAAATCAGCTTGTTCATTTCCGATCGCTTCACGAAAATTTAAATTAGTATACTTTGACCAATCATCGAATGATTCTTGAATTATACGACGAGCATGTGTTTTATCGTATGACATAGTTTTATAATGCAATTTCCATAGAAGTGTTCGATTCGTCGGCCTATAAAGGAAGGTAATTCTAGCAGTAATAAGAGCAAACAAAAGCAATACCAAAGTGTTCTACGATTTACAGATGCTGATGGACCATCGGGAATACCGCATCGTGGTGTATTCAGTAATTTAAGCGTCGCCGAATCGAGTTTCTTGGTAACAGGTAAATGATAAGCTTTTTGGAAGGCTTCCAATACTGATTCAAATCCTGTTTGACATGATGGTCGATTCAATTTATCTGTTTCTGAATCAAACGGATTCTCACACTGATTATAACCCATGTCGGTGAGTAATTTGTATGCATCTTGTTTTGACTTGACCGAAAACACTTTCGGTTTGCTTTTCTTAATCGGCAAGGGACTTACAATTGCAGCGAAAGTAATAATTAAAATAAACAATAGGAATCTTCCCATTTCTATATGTGATATCGAATAAAGAATGAAGGAAAGACGAAGCGTATTTATAAGTTTGTGTTTTTTTCTTATCTAAAGATCATGGGAATAATTTTTCGTGATGTGTAATTCAATCGTATAAGATCAAATTTGTTCGTGGGATTTCAAATAATCTAAAGGGAAAAATCCCTGTTGTTTGTAATATCCAAACAATAGCGTCATGTTTTGCAGGTATTCAAATAAAAAAAGGAAAAATCTGAGTACACCAATTAGTTCTTCTTCCATTCGCCTGTCTGACTAAGTAAAGCACAATTATTCAATCGAATACATCGATTTGTGATTCAATTACGACATAATGTCGATAGATTTCTAATTCTACGTGAAGATTCCAGTGGCAAAAGTTCGTTCATACAAACATTCTTAGCCATTGGTAAAATTCTACTATCAGGTGATGATGCAACTAGTGAAGCAAGTATTTTCATTTGGAAGACATTTCGTGATCAAACGTTCTCAAGCAAATACTCGATATTGATTAGTTGACTTCACATCATGGATTCATAATATCGTCAATCGTTAGTGAATCGACAATCTGCCGTTTTTCCCGATATCTTCGTTGAATAGCATCAACTTCGCTCTCTGGAAGATCTGTCGAATTTGGTACTACAATAATGACATTGTCATTAATCGCTGATTCGCAATGAGAACATCGACAGTCTCGTGGTGATAGCAGTTCTTGTAAGCGCACAAATGCACATTGATTATTGATCATCATTTTATAGACAGTAACTTCAAATATTGTGTATGGTAGAATTAAGACCTCACCTTCATCGGGATACAACGACAATATATCAACATCAATAGCACTTGTTTGCATGTTCTTTTCAGTAAATATAAATTCACAAAGAACCAACTCGTACGCATCATCGTCATAAACGCTAGAGTTTTCTTCAGCGAGCACAGCGAGAATAGGACTGTTTTCATTCATTAATTTCGATGCTGACAACAGTGATTTGATCATATATTTCATACCGATAAAAAGTGCGGTTGGAAGTTCGTCTGACTTAGGATGCGTCATCTTCATCCAACGATATGCTTTACCGTTGTAAGTACGTTTTTTAAATAAATCATGATATTTGAAGAGATCCGCAATTTGACGTCCAAGCGAATGATTTGCAATTGACGGATGTAATTTATTGAAATCATTAGCTATGCGATGATAAAATTCACTTTCTAATGTGTACGATTCTAGAATGAAAATCGATAAATCAGAATATTGACCACCATCGATCAAATATTTGATCATAAGGTCTTGCAACGATTTTATAAATTCAGTATTATCATATTGAAATGAAATAAATCGGTTCTTTTGCTGTTTCGAACTCAAACACGTGACAAAGTTTGAATGTTTACAATGAGTCCATTCATTCGACATACCGACATAACGAGGAGTAAGCTTTCCACGTAAGAAACACTTCTTAAGTTGTGATATTTCAAACGATGGAGATTCACATCCATTCGCAATGGCAACGAAATAGAATACCATCTGAATGATTTCTTCACAACTATAATATTGCAATGTGTACAATGGTTGCTTGTGATTCTCTCGAATGAAAGCAGTTACTGTCTTCGCTAATTCTGTATCTTCTTTCAAACTTTTAGCCTCGCAAACTGACGAATCTTCACGTTTAATGGTTGCTGTTGAAATAATGTTCTGAACAAATGACTCCGTCATTGTTGTTCTTTGGTCGTCACTAGATGTGTCGAATTGTAATGGGAAAAGCTTGAGATCTCGATCGATTTTCTCTAAGTTTAAATTGTTTCTCAACGGCGGACACTGCTGAACAAGTTCAATTATTAGTTTATGATATTTTTCAGCGATATTGCGATCACGCATTTGATGTAACGAGTAATAAAACATTTTCGAGTAGATACCACCTAACTGCACATAACAGTATATCAATTCCTCATCATCGAATCGATAAAGTGATTTCGCAATTGTTAAACCTTTTTCATAATGTTCAATGAATGCTGAAAGATCATTTGATTTTTCATATATTGAACCTATCAAAATGTGTACTGTTAAAGTCGTCTCATGATTCCATGGATAGCAAATGGCCATGATTCTAAGCGCTTTCTGAAACGCATCTATTGAATCGACATAATTGTTTAGCCTATCATAAACTTTACCAATATATTGGAGTGTCAATGCTGTTTCTGGATGACAATCTGGCAAGTGCTCAATCTGTAATGCATATGCTTCATTGAAGCTTTCTAAGGCTTTTTCATAAAAACCTTGTTTGAAATAGACCATTCCAATTGACGTATCTATGGAGCAATAGAGTACCATCTTATCTCCTGTCATCGTACTACGAATAAAACGTCGTGATAATTGCATCTTTTTTAAGGCAATATCGAACTGATTTCGATTCAGATAAATATGTCCGATTTCTCGTAGGATAACGCCAAGAACAAGCCACGGTAGATTATGTCGTGGGAAAGCTAGTAGAATTTCAGAGGCTAATCGATAATATTCCAAGGCTTTCGTATCGTTTTTCCCGCGATACAACATGCTCAAATACAGATATGTTTCAATTTTGCGTTCTCCTTTATCAGTTTGTCCTATTCGCCAAAGAAAGAAACCCAATCGTAACTGATATGATTGATCTTCGTTAGTCAAATCTTCGAATTTGTTAATCATATTTCTAACAGATTCGTCAACGTTATCTTTCCAACTGGAATCATAAGGACGATGATGTTCAATTAACTCTTTCAATTTATTATCTATATTTTCTGTTAAATCCAATTTTACACACCACTGATGATCGGTTGAATCAAATTCGACTGAAATTATTTGAAAAACAGCTCCGATTGAAATTAAAACTTCCTCTTCGGCACTGTTTTCTATAATAACAAATGGGATTTTTTTGAGTTTTGTATTAATAGTAATCACAAATAAGACTGATTCTGCCAATACATCACTTCCTCCAGCAAAGATTTTAGCTATATTTATATTCAATGTCGTTGACAGAAATGTATTCATACTAGTATAATTTTTCGTATTATTCTTCAATATATTAACTTCTTTTAATTCCATTCGTTGCCCGCGATAGACATGAAGTTTTTCAGGTAAATGTTCGATTGATGTCAGATGTGTTTTATACAATTGTTGATATAAATCATTCAGAAAGAACCGAAATTTAAATACAATATCGATATCTTGCGTTCGCAACGCTTTATTCAGCAGACGATAAAGAAATGAATCGTATGTGTACCATTTGATTGCATCCGTAGGAGAATATGTTTGATCGAATTCTCGAATTTTTTCTAGTTCTCGTTTATTATTTTTGTAGTATAATTTACATTCTTCGATCAATTCTTCTTTTGCATTCGTTGCATACAATGGATGACGTACGACTAATGTTCCTAACAGAATATGCCACCAAACGTAGGAAGACTGTTGCTCTTGTACGACCATTGTTGATCGCTCGTTCATCTCGTTGGTTTCAAATATAGTCAGTGGAGTTTGTTTCATTATGACTAGTACGTCTTTTGATAGTTTTGATATTAATTTCTGTTGATCTACGAATATTCCACGAAGTTTTTCGACTTCTTTCATTTCCCAATCACGTAATGGATCAGATTCTTTCATACAGAATATATATGCAGCTGTTATAAAGTACTGTACATATTTAATAATATTTCTCAAACGATTTGAAACAATTAGAAATATCTTTTCTGTACTATTCTCTGTTATATAATCCACACACATGTCGGCATCAGTAAATATTTGTAGATAATTAACAACATCTGATAGTTTTTCTATAGTATCTTGACAGTCATTCATTTTAGTAATATTTTCATCTAACCATATGACATGCAGACCTTCAAGATTTTCAAAATCCGTACTGTTCCATTGATAATGATTTGGATCGGTAGTCGTTTGATTTAATGGACGTAGCATGACGATTTCTATATCCTTTCTTTCAGCACCGCTATGATTATTGTGACTTACTGTTGTCGAATGTATCATATTTTCAACTACCTTTCTATTTCGATGACTCGAAAGAAATTTATCTGGCACTACAATGCGTATCTTAGCGACTAAAATCCAATAAATTATTACCTTTTTTTCTGTTCTATAATATGTCTCTCAAATTGTACAAAAACTATATTGTTTCACTAATAACCGCTGTGAGGTAGTAATTATAATAAACACTTCATATTGATGGAAGATGTCTCTAGCATATGCAAAATAATTAGTTTCAAGTAGCTTAAAGTGAGTACATACCAAAAAGTTCTTCGTTTTCATATCAATATTACTCAAAAATCAGGATATTATACGGCGGGTTTTTCTTTCAATTCACATTGCTTCCATTCTCAATACAGACTTTCTATCTACTAGTCATGCAACTAAAAAAAATTCAGAAGTTGCTAATACATCTAATGAGTTCATTTATTACTTAATCGATACATCTGCAGACTGATATACCACGGATTTTTCTAGTAAACCAGTCACCACTCCAATTGAGACAAGGCTATCAACCACCTTACCTACGAAATATAAGATTCCATCTCAAAAGTAGAATATATGCTATATAAACATACCATTTTCAAATTTTCCCTCGTATGTATACCCACTGTGGAGTATTGCTTTTGATCATAAAGAACACAGTCTGACCATAAAAAGGCAAACGTATACTGAAGAGAACCAAAATTGCCTTCTCTTCTTACTTCCTAAGATAGCCATTGTTGTACTTGGCAAAATAATGGTGCTTGTACGCGACTTCTTGCCATATAATGATCCTACAATAAAGGTAAAAAATCGTATCTTTTCAATAATCAATCACTAACTTCTTTCGGTATTTAGAAAATAAAGATAATGATGACAGTTGAGGATTCGGCGAAGCCCATGATTCGCTTTACTTGTTTCATTGATGAAATTGTGATGACTAATGCGCGAAAGAAAATAGTCAATCAGAGGTAACCATATACTGTATCGATTTAGGTGAGTCATTCAATTGTAAAATAACGAAAAATTACTACGGTGTAACGTTTGAATCAATACTATACACCTATACTAGGAAAAAACATTGGTGTGCTTACCATCTATTGAGAATAAACGCTTGGTTGATTTTGTGACAGATGAAGAGAGCAAGTATTTAAGATATAGCGAGAATGCATCCTATATTTTGAAAACAAGACAAATCATTCATACATTTACTCGTAAGTAGTTTTGTTTTGTATAAGCGGTTTCGAATACCAATTTGAGAAATTTCGAATGAAATTCTTGTTGATCTACTTTACACTAATAATCATGTTCCGATTCTGTTACCATTTAAGATGCTAAATTGAGTTCTCTATATCCCATCTGTCCGACTAGCAGGAAATATGTGGTTCTAATTTTCCTCTTCGTTGCACTCTAGTTCGAAAAATGGCAAGTAAATCTGCGGTCCCAAAAAAGAAGACGTATATTATGTCCGAAGATGAAGCTCAACGAATGGTAAATCGTATCAGTCATAATGACGTACTCAATCAAGCACAAATAGCTAAACGAAATTTTGGGAATAAACAACACAAACTCAAACAACGAATGTACTTGCATTCAGTCGGTAAAATGATCAATTTGCTGTTATTGAAGATGATTTCGGACAAGCATTAAATGAATTGATGAAAGATGGTGAAAGATCTCCATCGTTTATTAATTTAGTAAGATCGTGTCAAAAATACGATGATCCTGATTCTATTCAAATGCATTCGAACAAGAGTGCTGAAACGTACTTCTATTTTATGAGACGCGGCGTTTCTGAAGATGATGCAGGAGCGTATAGTTTTGCAATCGCATTTTACACAGGTGGATACAGTGCAGCTCTCAATGCCGATGCAACGATTTTGGCTCGACGACTTGTCAAACAAGATCACTTGGATGTGGATCAGACAAAAGTGGGCAGTCGAGGAGCTATGATTTTATATTATCTTACTCGAGGTCTTTCACACATAGATTTCTATTGGGGTCGAGTGGTTCGATATATTAACTTGGAAGCAGAGGACTTGAAAGACTATCATCCAGGTGAAATTATAACTTCGCTTCAGTTTAATAGTTCAGACAAGGGTGGAGATTATATGTCCCATTTTACTAACCGTATTACTATCTTTTCTGGTTTGTAAAGTTACACAAGGTACTGGCGTCAACAAAAATAAAATCTATTTGAGACAAGTAAATTTCAGGTCGATGTCATCTAACTATTTAACGTTTTTCGTTTCTTTTAAGATTGAATTAGGTTTTTCAAAATATGTTATATTATGGGTTGATGATAATATCTTCGATGCTGATTGGGAAAATAAAAGACATATGGAAAAAGCTAGTACACTTGGCGCCAGTATCAATGTTCATTTTGTTCCAAAATCAAATACCGAATCAGCGCTGGCTTTTCTTCGTTCTGAATTTGGCCAACGATTGAAAACAACCAAAACATTTCGTATGATCACTGATATGAAAAGAACAAATGAACATTTGCCGAAAACGGCCGGTGCTCGATTCTTATACGAAGCACGTAAACTCGGATTTTATCATACTTCTCTGATATTTACTGGTTATGAACAATCGGCTTATGATAAACTGCAAGAAATATTTGGTGTCAGAAAGCCAAGTGAAATCAAAGTAACTGACCAGCAATCGGTATTAGAAAAGTTTGCAATATTCAAAAATATTTAAAATTTTTTATTCATATAATAAATGAAATAATTTTTCTTTGAGCAAGAAGTATAATCATGTTTTTCGACTGTATTTACTTATGATTTATAGTGTTGCAAAGAAAATGATCAACATAGGATAGAAAATACATCAGCATTCAATACTCGATATACAATTTCATCTAGAATGATAAACACAACGGTGTAAAGTCAAGATGGTAACAACCTTTTGTGATTCAATGATTCTTTTTGAGTTATTTAGTGATTTGAATCAGTTATTACATCTCTGTCAAGTGCAAGTGAAATAGCTGATATTTGGATGTTTGCAATTGTAAAAATGCTGCCTGTGATTAGTGCAGTTATAATTCGATTAAATTTATTTGTTTATTATCATGAACTTCGATGATATTTAAAACGAAAATTATTCAGGTTGATCATCTCATAAGCCTTTGTAATATCAAACAAATGAAGACTAATTTAATATTGTATATCAATACTGTTATACCATTTAAGCCCAAAGACGATCCAACTCTCAAACGAATAGTCTCTGACAAACTCACAATGAAATATTATTATTGTCATCTAATGTGTATACATACGTGCTTTTCTTCTGTTACATAACCTTCGATCAATCTACTAATGTTGATTATTTCTTTTACATTGGATATTTATTTTAACACCTCTACAATAGATTACTTCGAAAAAGCTTCGACAAACATTAAATCACAATCCCAAGAACTGCATATGCTACTATACGTGTTTGGATCGATTTATAACTAATATTTCTTCGATATGCGCATATTATCATAAACTAACTTACAACTCGTTGATTGGCTTTTCTAATTAAAATTCCTTTTCCATATCTAACGTAACCGTGTGTATCAATAATCAGTAGTTCTCATTCCACAAGGAAAATAGACACCAATCAGTATTATAATTATAGATTCTCTGTCGCTACACTACGCTCAAGGTGACTATATGTTCTAAACAATTCAGCAGGGAACTTTCACACTCTCTATTGATTTACTTTTTATACGTGCGAAAAAAACAAATTTAGTTACAACTTCTTTTTTACGAAATCAATGTTCTCTTTCACATTTCGAATATCTGCATGGTTTGAGGGCAAGGAACTTTGAAAAATATCCAAAGCACGATGAAAATAATCCAGTGCCTTCTTGTAATCAGTCCTATTTCTATATACCCATCCGATGTTGTTGTATGAAGTAGCCAATGAAGGATGATTTGTAGGAAGAGCTTTTTTCAAGATTTCAAGTGATTTTTCATAGTATTCAAGTGCTTTCGAGTACCCGCCCATGGCGTTGTACACATTTCCGATGTTGTTGTACGAAGTAGCCAAATCTGGATGATTTTCAGGAAGAGTTTTTTTCATGATTTCAAGATCTTTCTTATAATATTCAAGTGCTTTCGAGTATTCGCCCATACTGTGGTATACCAGTCCGATGTTGTTGTATGAAGTAGCCAAGGAAGGATGATTTTCAGGGAGACCTATTTTCATGATTTCAAGTGATTTTCCATAATAGTCAAGAGCTTTCGAGTATTCGCCCATGCTGTTGTGTACGAATCCTATGTTGTTGTATGAACTAGCCAAATCTGGATGATTTTCAGGAAGAGCTTTTTTCAAGATTTCAAGTGATTTTCCATAGTATTCAAGTGCTTTCGAGCACCCGCCCATGGCGTTGTACACATTTCCGATGTTGTTGTACGAAGTAGCCAAATCTGGATGATTTGCAGGAAGAGCTTTTTTTATGATTTCAAGATCTTTCTCATAGTATTCAAGTGCTTTCGAGTATTCGCCCATGCTGTCATACACACCTCCGATGTTGTTGTATGAAGTAGCCAAGGAAGGATGATCCTGAGGAAGAGCTATTTTCTTGATTTCAAGTGATTTTTCATAATATTCAAGTGCTTTCGAGTACTCGCCCATGCTCTTATACACCAATCCAATGTTGTTATATGTAGTAGCCAACGAAGGATGATTTTCAGGAAGAGTTTGTTTATAAATTTCAAGTGATTTTTCATAATATTCAAGTTCTTTCGAATACTCGCCCATGCTCCTATACACATTTCCAATGTTGTTGTATGAAGTAGCCAACGAAGGATGCTCAGCAGGAAGAGTTTTTTTCAATATTCCAAGTGATTTTTCATACGATTCTATAGCTTCGGTATAATGTCCTTGACCCTTTTTAATCATCCCAAGCATGCTATAAATATATGCTTTTTCACGCTGATCCATAGTCTGATCAAACATGATATCAGATACTTGTTTAGCCTTATCAAATTGTCCTAATTTAATGAGTAAGATACCTAATCTATACCATCCTTTCTTCTCTGGAAACGTTTCTTTTCGTAGTTGTTCAGTCAAGACATGAAGTTGTGAGTTATTTTCATGGACTAATGTCAAATCCACTTGCCAGTGACGATCATTTCCATCGATTTTGTTAACCAATTCAATACGAAAAATGGAATGCATCGAAAAGAGAATCTCTTCTTCTTCATTAAAATTACTAAAATCTCCAACATTGGCGAATATAGACGAAGATATTGATGGATCGATAGTTATTTGAAATAAAATATCTATTCGATTAGGATCACGTTGATTACCGTCTGCAAAAGCCAAAGATACTTCTCGACTCAGACTTGTTGATAAAAAATTATTAAATGACAATAATCCACCCTGTGCATCCTTCAAATCATTAAAGTCTTTTAGAGACAAGCTTTGACCACGATACACCACGAATGGTTCCTTATTGAAAGGTCCAGAATATTGCTGTAAATGAAGTTCTGCAATATGATTATGAAGGTCGCGAACAAAAAATCCCATTTTAATTATAAGATCCACTTCCATTAAACGTAATGCTCTATTGAGCATGGTGTACAAGAGACGTGAATAGGTATACCACCAAATTGCTTGTTGAGGACGATAGTCTTTTTCTATCATATCAATATGTTTCAGTTCGCTAGATTGTTGCCGACAATACATTAGAAATTCATTTATATGTTGTTGTTCAAAATCAATAGTAAGAATAATCTCCTTGAGTAGTTGAGTATACATAAAGGATGAATCGACCAGATCGGAAACTTTATTAGCAGTTTCATCAGATGGCTTGACAACGCTAATATTGATGGAGTTACGATCACAATCTTGAGTAGTCTTTTTGAGTGCTTCACAGATCGATGTGATGTCTGTATGAATACCTTTCACTTTAGACTGCAATTCTGAAGACGGATTCTTTGAAAGCGACTTATTACGATGGTATATATAAACTGAAGTTATTTGATGGATTTCTGGAATTATAAAAGCAATAATCCCAAAAAAGAATTCTGATACCAGCATAATACATAGTTCGCGTTCGATGTCAGTAATAAAATCAATACATTCATCTACATCAGTGAAAGTATTAACAGTATTAACAATTTGCTGTAATTTCATAACTGATTCACAGTATTCTTTGTTATTATCTTCGCCAAGACTTTCATCTAACCATACAAGATGGAAGTTTTGAACTACTGGAATATGAAGTTGTCTACGTAGTTTTGTGTTTTCAGTTGAAAGCGATATTGATGTATCGACCATTGTTGATTTTTTCCGCTCTAATTTTACAGTATGACTTTGGCGAATATGCGAAAAAAGTATTCTTATTTTTATCAAATGATAACACTTTCACCTATATTTTGTTGCTGATAAAGTAATTATTCATTTTAACCTTATTACCAATGAATTTTACCTTTATATCTTGTTTCATAGATGTCATCATAACAAACAAGCGAAAGTATTTTAACCCTTTCCAACCGGCTACCAAAATACAGAGAGTGAAAAAATCCACATTCGAAGGAAGGATGTTGTGTGTTTGCTGGATTGTATTTTTGACGCTCTGTTAGCCACATCGCGTGTTGGTCGAAACTTCTTCCAATTACGACATATCTTGTTACATGCATGTATGAATGTATATCTGAATCAGTCAGACGATACAGAGTAGCTGCTCTTTTATTCATTTTTGCCACGTACGGAATTTAAAAGTACAAGGATCTGTTGATAAATCTTTGTGCATTAAATAATGTTGCATATTCGCTCGCCGTTTTACTAGCTGATATATCAGCATTAAGAGCCCCATAATCTTTGGCATACTCTTTTTTAAACATCTATTATGAGTCGCACTATATTCCATACTGTTTTCTGACCGGATAGAACAAACAGACAAACTTTTTATCAGTAATTAAGCTCCGTATTACTTTTTCTTTCAGAAAAGAGAAAAAATCAACTCTATTTAGTATGATAGTTCATTAATTTCTACGCAAATACAGAACGACATAGCTTTCCATCTAGCCGTAGCCCAATGACCATTCCACTTGAGATTAATACGTTGACAAACTATCGGACATCGTTTCTTCGCATGATCATCACCACTAATCCTACCAGCGGTCATAGTACCATCAACTGGTACATCTACAAGTATAAAAGTGTATCTTTAAAGCCAACCTACTACGTATATAACCTACCATTTTTAAACGTGCCCTGATATCTATCCCCATTGGCCCATACTTTAATACCTTCTCCATGCATGTTATTATTAACCCAATCACCTACGTATTTGATGCCACCCGCCCATATACACGTACCTTTTCCTGACATCTTTCCATTCATCCAATTACCTACGTATTTTTTACCATAAACCCATGTGCATGTACCATTTCCTGACATTTTCCCGTTCACCCAATTACCCTCACACCGATCACCGTTTGACCATATACTAATTCCTTGACCAGTTCGTTGATCACTCAACCAATCACCTGTGTAGTTTCCACCATTTGCCCATGTAAATCTACCTTTTCCTGATCGTTTACCATTCACCCAATCGCCATCATACTTATCTCCGTTTAACCATGTGTAAATTCCTTTTCCATGCAAGTAATCGTTAGCCCAATCACCTATGTATGCCTCACCATTGGCCCATATGCATGTACCTTTTCCTGATCGTTTACCATTCATCCAATTACTTTCACACCAATCACCATTTGGCCATGTACGAATTCCTTGACCATTCTGTTTATCATTCACCCAATCACCTGTGTATTTCCCACCGTTGGCCCATGTTATTGTACCGTTTCCTGATTTCATATCATTCACCCAATTGCCTTCATATTTCTCCCCATCAGCGCGTGTAAGTATTCCGTGCCCGTGTTTCATGCCGTCTTTACAATCTCCTTTATATTTGGATTGTGGATTGTCGGAATGAATAACACAATCTAATAATTATAAAATCACACATGTTTCGCCTATTATTTATATGTTCTCACTTTTGGAGGTTGTAGTTGTTTTGTTACCATATAATGATTGAATCGCAATTTGATCCTACAATAAAGGTGAAAAATCGTACCTTTTCAATAATCAATCACTAACTTCTTTCGGTAATATTTGTTCAGGTTGTTTCAATTGATAATTAGGATACATAATCGCATCTTTCGAGAGTGAATGCGAAAGACCAAGAGCATGGCCAATTTCATGAGTGGCCACTAACCGCAAATTAGTATCTTGACCGTTGTCTTTATATCTATATAGGAGAGATATACATTCGGCGTCAGTATTTCAATATTCTTACTCACTCATGAGTCCAGTCTTCAATAGAGTTAAAGTGGATTTGTCCACGATATGTATGCCATGGATAAAATCCATGAGCGTATACAGCACGTTTGACAGATGGAAGAGGAAAGCCATCTCCGTGTTCACCTGTCACAAAAGCTAGATTAAAATCAGCTTGTTCATTTCCGTTCGCTTCACGAAAATTTAAATTCGTATACTTTGACCAATCATCGAATGATTCTTGAATCATACGACTTGCATGTGCTTTATCGTATGACATAGTTTTATAGTCCAATTTCCATATGAGTGTTCGATTCGTTGGCCTATAAAGAAAAGTAATTCTAGCAGTAATAAGAGCAAACAAAAACAATACCAGAGTGTGCTGCGATCTACAACTTCTGCTGGACCATCAGGCATACCGCATCGTGGTGTATTCAGTAATCTAAGTGTAGATGAATCGAGTTTCTTGGTAACAGGTAAGTGATAAGCTTTTTGGAAAGCTTCCAATGCTGATTCAAAACATGAATTTGTTTCTGAATCAGACGGATTCTTACATCGATTATAACCCATTTCGGTGAGTAATTTGTATACATCCAGTTTACTTTTGTTAATGGGCGAGGGACTTACAATCGCAGCGAAAGTAATAATTAAAATAAATAATAGGAATCTTCCCATTTCTATAGGTGTAATCTAATAAAGAATGAAGGAAAGATTAAGTGTATTTATAAGTTTGTTTTTTTCTTTTCTTATCTAAAGATGATGGGAATAATTCGTCATGATGTGTAATTCAATCGTATAAGATCAAATTTTCTTCGTGGGATTTTAAATAATCTAAAGGAAAAAAATCACTATTTTTTGATTACACATTTTGTAGGATCACAGTATTATTTACTGCATTGAATCGTTTGTTTGGTTCAGCGAAAAAGATCTTTTCGAAGCTTTTTTCAATTCTCAATAAGATACAAACAAGAAATAGTTTTCGTACTTTGCATTAGTATTATGACTGTCGTTACAATTTGAGCATCTACGCTTCTTGATCAAAACAAGTTAAATGTTTTTGGTTTAATTCTGATAATTTACAAATGAGAATCTTCAACATTTTGTGAGTCATATGCAATCTCTATGATGTTACCAGCAGTGCCGTGTTATCATAAACTTTATTAAAAAATGTCGATCTGATATTATTTTAATATTAAGATTAGATGAAAGATTCGAAGAAATTCAAAGAAAAAATGACGAAACTATCAGAGGCACCAGATGTGGAAAGCGACGATGCAATTGATCCAGGTTTTTTTAGAGAACTCAATGAATTAGTCAGCAGTGAAACGCAAGAACAAATTGAATTGTTGAGTTTAATGGATGTTGCCAAGGGAGATAATAATCGAATTCAAAAGTTCTGTTTATCAATTAACAAAAAAAGCAAAGCAAAATATTGAACTCGAGTCAATTGATTTCGAATAAATTCGAAATGAATTAAGTTAAATGAGTTGAATAACAATGAGTTTGAGAAAGATTCGTTTTTGGACCCACTCGTAATCCATCTGATTTCCATTGGTTTTCTTTATTCAAATAATAACAACCTGACGAATAAACTCGATACTCATATTCTTCACAATTATTTTGATTCTCTTGTTGTAAACCAAAGATTAACAATCGATGACCAACTGTTTGTTGATTATCAAGCATAAAAGTAAAATAACTTTGATTGACTTCAATTGAATTAGTAAAACTCGATTGTCTATCGAATTTATAAACGAATCGGTAGGAGAAATTGGCTTTGATTTCGAAATGAATTGAAATCGGGAGATCAGTTGTCAAATTCAAAGAATGAAACGTTTTGTTCGTTAAAATCATTGGAGGAATTCGAAGATTCGGATCTCGAGGAATGAAAAATTCAATCGAATCTGAATTTGTTTCAAACGGGATTTCATTTCCATTTTGACCGAGAATTGAAATTGATAAAGATCGAGAAAGATTTGTATTGCTTTCGATTAAAGATT